>Ga0180431_10008658_pt1 | contig 11642 bp, 8 predicted proteins | sample SS_ome_11_FD_132459 | JGI IMG/M metagenome (GOLD analysis project Ga0180431, IMG submission 132459) | Hypersaline lake sediment archaeal communities from the Salton Sea, California, USA - SS_1_MS_1 metaG | ecosystem: Environmental > Aquatic > Non-marine Saline and Alkaline > Hypersaline >...
AGTAGGTATGCACTTTTTCAATCCTCCGGCGCGTATGCCGCTTGTGGAGATTGTTTCTGGGAAAGATACGACACCAGAAGCCGTGCAGACAGTGTTCGAGCTTTGCCAACGGTTGAAGAAGACACCGGTTGTCGTTGGGGACTGCTCAGGATTCCTTGTGAACCGCGTTTTTGCTCATGGCTTTGTCGAGATCATGCGAATGCTCGAAGAGGGTGTTCCGCAAGAGCGACTCGATAAACTGTTCCTTAAGTTCGGATTGCCGATGGCTCCATTTGTCCTCGCGGATGAGATCGGTAATGATGTAAATCTCAAGGCGATGAAAAGCTTTGAAAAGGCTTATGGAATACGCATGGAAGTGCCGAAAGTGTTGGAAGCTGTGAATGAAAAAGAGCTTTACGGCAAAAAGGTGGGTAAGGGCTTTTACATCTACGATAAGAAGTCAAAAAAGATCAACCCGGAGATTGCCTTATTAGTTCCCCATCAGAACGGGACAAAGGTCTCCGATACCGATGCGATAGACCGCGTCATGCTTGCCATGATCAATGAGGCGGCGAGATGTTTGGAAGAAAAAGTTGTCCACAATCCCGGCTACCTCGATATGGCCTTGGTGTTCGGTGTTGGTTTCCCACCATTTCGGGGAGGGTTGCTTCGCTATGCCGATTCGATCGGGATCGAGAAGCTCATGAACAAGTATGACCACTTGGAGTCGACCTATGGAGAGAGGTTCGCGCCCTGTGAGAAACTGAAAGAGATGCAGGGATCTAAGCGGGGATTTTTCTAAACTTATCAAAATCTCCGTCTTTTGGATTTATTACAAAACCCTCCCTTTTTGGAGGGTTTTTTTGTGTAAATAAAATCTAAAATTTGTCACTCTTTGTTTTTTTTCAATAACAACAAGGAGTTATTTTAAATGTTGAATTTAAGATCAAAATTGACAGCGGTTCTCCTGGGAGTCGCTGGTTTAACATCTTCTGCACAAGCCGATTGCTGGGACCCTTGCAACGATTGCTGCATTGATTTCGAAATTGGAGCTGATTGGCTCTATTGGTCGCCTTGCATCAATGACCAGCATTTTGCGGTATCATACGAAGGAACGTCTATAGGGACTGATGCTAAAACACACTATTTTTGCGATGAATGGGATTCAGGTGTACGCGTATGGGGTAAACTTGGAAATTGCTGGAATGGTTTCAATGGTTACCTGTTCTATACTTATATCAACCCTAGTGCTAATGGAGAGGTTGAGCCAGCAACAGAAGATTCTGTGCGCTTTAGCAACGCGAATCCATCTATAGCAAATCCTTTGGGTGATAGCTTAACTTCCGAATGGGAGATGAAGTATCAATCCCTCGATGCTTTGCTCAGTTATTCAATCAATGTTACCCAGAACCGATGCCTCTATGTGGAAGCATTCTCAGGATTAACCTGGATTGATGTGAATCAGGATCGTGAAGATGTCCTTTATATTGATCCAAATACTGAATCCGAAGTGTCAATTACCTATTCCCGACACAACGACTTTTGGGCGATCGGTCCATGTTTCGGATTGTACACTTCGTACAAGATCTGTGATTGCTTCAATATTTTTGGAGTGATGAAAACTAACCTGGTCGTTGGCGAAAGCAAGAGTAAAGACACTTTCGAAGTCGCAGAGACAGACATTGAAGAGTCAGGTTCATTTACCGACAACTATCATGCAAAGGATGAGTGCTTCTGCTTCCCAGGTCTGCATTTAATGGCGGGTATTGATTATGAACTGTGCCTATGCGATTGCGAATTTGGGATTCGCCTAGGCTGGGAGTACGTCCAGTGGATTAACGCACCGACTTTCCCATATTATGAAGATGCAATAGGCGGTGCTCGTTCGGCACCTAGCACAAACGATCTCACCATGCAGGGGATCTTTGTCGGACTGCACGCATCTTTCTAATCTTTTCTTCCAAGCCCTCCTTTTGGAGGGCTTTTTTTTGTGTAAATAAAATCTAAAATTTGTCACTCTTTGTTTTTTTCAATAACAACAAGGAGATATTTTAAATGTTGAATTTGAGATCAAAATTCACTGCGATCATATTAAGTGTCGCAGGATTAACATCTTCTGTACAGGCAGACTGCTGGGACCCCTGCGACCCCTGCAACGACTGCTGCATAGATTTTGAAATTGGAGCTGACTGGCTCTACTGGACACCTTGCATTAACGATCAGCATTTTGCATGTGTCCAGCAAAGTACAGTGTCCCCCTTTATTTTCAAAGATCACTACCTGTGTAACGAATGGGATTCCGGGGTTCGCGTATACGGGAAAGTAGGAAATTTATGGAATGATTTCGGGGGCGCTTTAGTTTACACCTATATCAAACCCAGTTCTAATGGAGAAGTATCCTCCTCACAGACTAATTCTATTATCCTGACAAATGCCAGTCCTATTTCCTTTAATGAAGGTGAAAGGGCGACATCCGACTGGGAATTAGAGTATCAGACAATTGATGCTGTTCTGAGCTATTCTATAGATGTCTGCAACAATCCTTGCCTTAAAGTTGAGGCGTTTTCCGGATTAACTTGGGTAGATGTCACGAATGACCGGACAGATGTGCTCTATGCAGATGAAGACACGGAAGGTGAGATCATTTCCACTTTTAAACGCCACAACTGTTTTTGGGCAGTTGGTCCTACGTTCGGATTGAACACATCGTATCGTGTCTGCGATTGTTTCAACCTCTTTGGAACATTTCAAACAAGCCTGGTTGTAGGTGAAAGTGAAAATAAAGATATCGTAAGTTTTGAGGGTGATGTCACGCCATTTACTGGCGAGTGGCATGCAAAAGACGAGTGTTTTTGCTTCCCCGGACTTCACTTGGTTGCCGGAATCGAATATGAGCTGTGCTTATGCGATTGCGAATTCGGCATCCGTTTGGGTTGGGAATATGTCCAGTGGATCAATGCTCCCACATTTCCCTTCTATGAATACAATGACGATGGAATCAGATCAGCACCTAGCACAAATGATCTCACGATGCAGGGGATCTTTGTCGGTCTGTTCGCTTCTTTCTAATGTTTATCTTAATAGCCCTCCATTCCGGAGGGCTTTTTTTATTCTAATAAATCACACGATCTGACACTCTATCATCTTTTTGTTCAAAGAGAGAGATTAATATGCGCTATTTAAAATCTAAATTTGCTCTGATCGTCTTATGTTTCGCTGGGGTGACCTCTGCATCTTATGCGGGCTATTGTGATCCCTGTGACGAATGTGTCCCCGATATCGAAGTAGGCATTGACTTTCTCTTTTGGACCCCATGTATTAAAGATCAGCATTTTGCATTGACATCCGATTCAGAAGGTGAGGTAACCGTTACAGATACCCATTATCTTTGCAACGACTGGGAATCCGGTACTCGCGTTTATGCAAAATTGTGGAACTGGTTTTGCGGTTTCAACGGAGCGCTGGTCTATGACTATATCAATCCCAAAACTGATGGAGAAGTGGAATTCGACGGTGTTGTCTTCAGTGTCGCCCAACCACAAGGAAGCACATCGGGAAATAATGTAACTGCGAAATGGGAAATGGAATATCAAACGCTTGATGCATTATTAAGCTGTTCAATCGAGGCTGCGCAAAACAGATGTCTGTCTATTGAAGCGTTTACGGGATTGACCTGGATTGATGTGGAGCAAAAAGCGGATTATACTGTGGCAAGCACAGAAGAGGTGCCTGTACCAAAACAACATTATAATCGTCAGCATGATTTTTGGGCAGTCGGTCCCTGTTTTGGAATCAATACATCATTGACATTTTGTGATTGCTTCAACCTCTTTGGTTCGATAAAAACTAGTTTCGTTGTCGGAGAAAGTAGAGGTGACGATGTGATCACCAATACGACAGAGACGACGACAGAGAACAATGGGCAGACCGAAGTTAAAGTTGAAGTAGGGGATATCTACTCATATCCAGGAAATAACAAATGCGTTTGTTTCCCTGGTTTACACTTAACGGCTGGGATCGAATATGAACTGTGCTTTTGCGATACGACATTTGCCCTTGGTCTGGGTTGGGAATATGTTCAGTGGATCAATGCACCGACATTTTTCTCTTATGAACAGAATGACGGAGGAGTCAGATCTTCTCCCGCGACCAAAGATCTATCGATGCAAGGAATCTTTGTTGGCATAAGTTCCACATTTTAGTATTTTCATCTCTCATATGGAGATGACATGAAATTTCTAAAATTATTGGTTCTCATCACACTGCTTTCTTTTTCTGGCACAGAAGGAAGCTGTCTGAGTATTTGTGGAAAGTGCTCGCCTTGCTTCAAGCTGGGGGCCGACTGGCTCTACTGGACCCCCTGCATTTCAGATCAACATTTCACTCTGAGTGCTACAGAAAATCAGGTTGAGACCCACTATCTTTGTAGCGAATGGAAATCTGGCGTCAGAGTCTTCATGAAGAGCGAGGATGTCGGAAATGGTTTCGGAGGCTCTCTCACCTATTCATATATCAGGCCGGAAGCGTCTGGAAGTATATCGCCTGCATTACAGAATTCAGTAGCCTTCAGCAACGCTCTTCCCGTTGACAGAGATACAGGGGACAGCGCGCGCGGGAACTGGAAGGCTGAGTATCAGTCCGCAGACCTTCTGATTCATTATGATATCAAAGTTGCCTGTTCACAGTGTTTTAATATCCAGTTATTTACCGGTCTAACATGGGTGGACGTCGAGCAGAATCGGACAGACATCCTCTATAAAAACCTCAATACGAGCGAAGAAGAGGTTGACACATTCTATCGCCATCAAGAGTTCTGGGCTGTTGGCCCGGCTGTAGGACTTCATTCATCAATTAAAATCTGCAATTGTTTCGATCTCTTTGGAACGCTTAAAGTTAACGCAGTGATAGGAAAAAGCGAATCGATCGATAGATACAAAGAAGAGCTTCAAGGGGAAGAAGATGTTGAGAATGTCTACTTTGCAAATGATAGCTGTTCCTGTTTTCCTGGGTTTCATCTGATCACAGGCGTTGACTATGATTTTTGCTATTCCGATGCCGATGTGGGCATTCGCTTGGGATGGGAGTATGTCCAATGGGTCAACGCCCCGACATTCCCATCTTATGAGCAAGGGGAATCCGGCATACGTTCCGCCACCAACAACAGAACTTTTTCTATGCAGGGGATATTCGTCGGCCTTTACGCCTCTTTCTAATATTTGATTATTAATGTGAAAGAGAGTAAAAAAGGGTAAAACATTACTTGAGGTTGAAACATGACGGATTTAGAAAAAGATGAAGGGGCAACAGCTCTGGTCGATGTATCTGAACCTGGAGGAGAAGGAAAGCGGAACGCTCTTGAAGTAGCGGAAGACGCAAGGGAAAAAGAGTGGAAGCACCCCAGCTTCGGGTCCCAGATGTTCATGGGAAATTTTAATCCCTCGCTTCTGCATCCCTTTCCCAAACAAAGTGAAGAGGATAAGAAAGAAGCCGATGCGTTCATCGAAGATCTAGGCGATTATTTGAAGAACAACCTCGATCCCGAAGCTGTCGACAAAAACCACGAGATACCTGAAGAGGTGATAGAAGAGCTTGCCCGAAGGGGTATTTTCGCGATGAAAGTCCCTAAGGAATACAATGGCCTGGGGTTTTCCGTCACGAACTACAACCGGGCAGTCATGAAGATATCGTCTTATTGCGGCGGCACCACTGTTCTTGTGTCAGCCCACCAGTCGATCGGTGTTCCTCAGCCGTTGAAAATGTTCGGAACAGAACAGCAGAAAAAGAAGTTTTTCCCCCGCTTTAGAGAGGGCTCCATTTCCGCCTTTGCTTTGACAGAGCCGGAAGTCGGCTCAGACCCCGCGCAAATGTCTGCGACAGCCGAACTATCACAAGATGGAAAACATTACATCCTCAACGGCACAAAGCTCTGGTGTACAAATGGAACCATCGCTGATGTGATCGTCGTGATGGCCCTGACTGCTCCAAAAATCGTCAACGGCAGAGAAAAGAAACAGATCTCTGCGTTTATTCTGGAAATGGACTCACCAGGCGTGGAAGTTGTCCACCGTTGCGAGTTCATGGGGCTTGGAGCCATTTATAACGGAGTGTTGAAGTTTACCAATGTAAAAATTCCCGCAGAAAATTTGATTTGGAAAGAGGGCAAGGGGCTTTCGATGGCTCTGGCGACGATCAATGTTGGTCGTTTGACTCTTCCGGCAGCCAGTGTAGGCGGGGCAAAGCAATGTTTGTCGATCGCCCGTCGATGGGGAAAGGAAAGAGTTCAATGGGGACTGCCTGTCGGCCTTCATGAAGAAGGAAGGCAAAAGCTTGCCTACATCTCTTCGACAACTTTTGCAATGGAAGCTTTGACTTTTCTGACGAGTTCGTGGGCCGACGATGGTACGCATGACATCCGTATTGAAGCTGCGATGGCAAAATTGTTTTGTACCGAGGCCTTCTGGACGATTACCGATGTCACGATGCAGTTCCGTGGAGGAAGGGGGTATGAAAAGGCCAGCTCCTTAGAGGCTCGCGGCGAACCCGGTTATGCTGTCGAAAGGGCGATGAGAGATTGCCGCATCAACCGTATCCTGGAAGGTTCCTCTGAGATCATGCGCCTCTTTTTAGCAAGAGAAGCCATGGACCCCCATTTGAGCAAGGCGAAAGACCTGCTTTTCAAAAAATTATCCAAAGGTGAGATGTTGAAGAAAATCCTGTCTTTAGCAGGGTTTTATGGCATTTGGTATCCCAAGCAGTTGATCAAGCCGCTCTTGACCTCATCTTACAGCGATTTTGGGGCATTGGCAAAGTATATGAAGTTCTGTGAGCGCACCTCGCACAAGTTGGCCCGCAATATCTTTTGGTATATGGGCAAATATCAGCAGAAGCTTGAACGGAAGCAGATGATCCTGGGCAGGTTGATGGAGATCGGTACCGAACTGTTCGTGATGTCGGCCACTTGCTCTTACGCTGTGATGAAACACAAGGAAAATCCTTCGGACACTACCCCGATCGATCTGGCAGACTATTTCTGCCGCATGTCCAAACGCAGGGTTCTTGACCACTTCAAATCGCTGACCGATAATGAAGACCACATCGCGAACAAGCTGGCAAAGAAAGTCATGGATGATGAATTGAAATGGCTTGAAGAGGGAATAATCTGGGTCGGTCCCGAAAATTAATCGGGCAAAATAAAACTCCACCCTCAGAGAGGGTGGAGTGGAATCATCAACTTAATTGAGATGAAAGTCTCTGTCCATCACTGTTTTTCTATTGTCGTTCTTTGCATTCTGCACAGCTTTTTCAATTTCCTGCTCAACGATTTTGGACAGTTGGTCCATAACAGTCGCGGACGTATTCATTCCTGCTTTGTTTTTAATGTACTTCTTTACCTTACTGACAACCACTAAATTTTCGCTCATTTTAACCTCTTAGTTTTGCTTATATCGACTGATCGATATAAATGATTTTTGTTCTGATACCCTTTAAATAGCAGGATTTTCCGTAGGAGTAAAGAAAAATTGAATTTTTTTTAGGAAGAGGGGCTCAATTATGAGCAGTTGAGTTTTTATGGAATATTTAAACATCTAAATACTAATGGAATAGATGGAATATCCTATAAATAATTAAATTTTATATTGGTAAAAAATCACGGCGGGGTTTAACAGAGAGATTGACGCAAGATAAATAATCTTTACCTATTTTCACTCAAGGAGGGAAAGATGAGCGTATCAGCTTCCACAAATTCAACTCTTCCAAAACCCATGTCAAGAGCACTGATAGACGATGCCGTGAGGGCTAAGCTGCAGGAGGATAATGAACGCCTCCGGACAAAGCTTGAGACTTGGATGAAAATCGCTTTTAATCACGGAGTGGACGTTTCAGAGGAACGTGATCAGTTGGAATGTTTGCTAAAAGATGATAATTCAATCAGGGAGTCTCATCCGGAAGCCCTTTCGATGTTGCGAGTAAACAAATATCAGAGTTTATTAGCTTCAAGAATTGTGCGGAAAGTGCAGGGCAATATCCACAGAGATGTCGAAGAAGAAAAGTTAACCAAGGTTAAAGAGGATCTGCTGGATTTCAACATGCGCATCTGTGTTCCCTGGATACGCGTTGCAAAAAGGGAAAATGTTGATATCCAGGAAGAATACCATGTGATCCTTTCAGCGATCTTCAGTGAAATGTCTTTGATAAGTGAGGCAAGCGACTTTCAAAAAGAGGTGATCTTCAGAAGACAATTAATCACGCGTCAGATTGCGACAAGCCGCATCATTCAAAAGGTTTACAGGGCCAGGATCGACCAACTTGCCGAGAGGATGAAAGGCAAGGACTGGTATGATGAAGAAAGGCAGCAAGTTGTTGAAGGGATCCGTTTGGAAGCCCACCAACATTTACCTTCAGGAACAGATGCGGAAAAGCTCATTGCTGGATGTAAGCAGATCTTTGATGTATACCGAACAAACCTTGGTATTTACGATACCAATCCAGAGCTCTACCATAAGATGGCGGACAGGGAAGTGTTTGTCAGGTCTGTCGATGAAAGGGCAAAGCGCTTATTGAAAAAAATTGGCGACAGTACTTATCACAGGAACCAGATTGAGCAGATTAAATCCGCTGCTTTTCAACTCCTTGAACAAGAGGGGTATTCAGATGATCTCAGAAAAAAAGTAAGCAACGGTTTTGACTTGTTCGAAGAGCAAATGAGCCCGTCCATCTCACATGGATGCGGTTTTAATGGGTCAACGCTACCTTGAACTGAGGTCAGGCGGATATTGGATCTCAATAGTGCTGTACCTGTAGGGGGTGTCAATCTCTTCGAAGTCTTTGTACCGGTTTTTTAAGACCAGTGTGTTTTTTTCATAGTGGTAGCCGATGCACAGCTCGACATGATAAGGATCTTCTGTGTAATCGTGCAGCCAGTTTGAGTCTCCGATCGGAAATGTCAGCGGTTCATTATGTGATTCACAAAGGGCGTGTTCAATATCGTATGGATGTTTGATGCTGATTCCAAATTCAATCATCTTTTTTCTGAGTTGACGAGCCAGGACGTAAGGTTTGGCTCCATCATGCGAAAGAGCGTCATAAAGCATATGGAATTTATCCCTGGATATCCTTAAGTTTAATCGTCGTAAAACACCGCTAAGCGATTGTTTGCTAACCCAGATCTCTTCGTAAACTTCGTTGATGACTTCACTTGCGCGAACAGAGCTCGCGAGATGTTTGGAATGGACGAACTTACTTGCAAAGGTATGATAGGTCAGATCTCGACATTCTTGAAATTCAGATTGAAGCGCGCGTCTTTTCAAACGATCGACGGTACATCGATCAATGGCTTTATTGATAATCTGTTGAGGGACCGGACGATTCATTTTCCTTTTAACCCTTTTGAAAACAGTCTCTTCGATAAAGCGATGAAATTCGCGCCTATTGCTCATTAAAAAGCGCCAACTGTAGGGATTGAGCGTCCAGATGTGATGGTTATGAGCAAATAAGAGCACTTTTCGGGCAGTGGTGAATCTATCGGTGTCGATGACAGGAATTTTCCTCAACAAATTTCGTACGAGCTGATAAGGCGTATTGTTGTCCGTGATCTCAACGATTGAAACGTCAATGCCATAGACAAGTTTTAGGACGTCGTCAGGCAAACCGCCTACTTGTTTGAGCAATAAAAGGTCCGCTTTGTTCAAGTGGACGCCGCTAATTTTTCTTTCTTTAATTTGATGAGAGCAATAATTGGAGATGTGAACTCTAAAAGCATGTGTGTTGACAGCATTGCAGATCAATCGATGAGAACGTTCAAAAGAGCTTCCAAGTCCTCTTTCTGCCTCTTTAACAGTGTTCCGGGAAGTCTCGACCAAGGTTTGCTGCAGATCGGAAATTGTATTGATCAGCGTGTATTTATTTTTACTGAATGCGAAAACGCGAAGCGATGACTCAAATACGGAAGCTAGACGGAATAGATCTCCTGTAAAATTTGCAACCCGTTGCGCCCGCACCCAAACGGCTCCTTGTTTGACGTCCACTTGTTGTTCATTGCAATTTTCCAGCCAAAGAACGCTTGTGAGCTTTTCAATCAGCTTTGAGCGAAACATTTGGGGAACAGGAGTTTCAGCTATCTTTGCGATTTCGGACAAACAAGCAGTGATAAAGCTCCTTTTTACTGTGGATACTTTGGGGAAATCAGGGGTGATTCTTCTTGATATGTTCATAAATGTCATCTCGCCTATGGCAAGATGGACAAGAATAAGCCCGTTTATTTTGTAGGCGATGTACATTCTTTCGGCATAGGGAAGATGTTCGGAGAAATCGTTTTCCTGCAGTAATCTGGACAAGGTGCTGCGGATAGAGACCGGCGTGTCGGAAGAAGCAGCTTCAGTCGGGCCGAGCCCTAACGTTCCGCTGATATGTTGAAAGGGGGCTAGTCCAATGGTATCTTCAAACTTCAATCTGCAATTCAAATCGTTGACGTAGAGAAACCGTTTTTCTACCAGGGGCTTGATGGGTAAAGCGAAACGTTCGCCGAAAGAAGCGTACCCTTGTTTCAACCATCGGAGCGTCATCTCCAGATACTTTAAGGGATCATTTTCGATGGTGTAAATGAGTGCTGCGATGGCGTAACAATTCGGGGCCTCTTTTTGTCTGATGTCGGTAAACATCGACATGATCGCATCGTACAGGATGTGCGTGGACCGGATGGGGTGTTCAGGGTGCAGTTTTAAATCAAGCCTGATGATATCTTTCAGGTCAGGGTGGATGGTGGCAGGAGTTTCGATCAAGGCTTTAAAAGCGGGATTCGATAGAAAATGGCCGATGACAGCCACTAAGTGCTGGAGATGTTCGGGCTGCAGATAAATAGCGATTTGATAAGAAGGATCATTTAAAAGTTGTTGAATGGCAGCCAACCCTCCTCTGTTATAGACCTGCGATGAGGTGAGCGCCATGTGTGAGAATGCTCTCATCAGGTAGTGCGTTTTTCCGGAGGGGATCAGGGGATTCGCTCCGGCTGAGCGATGTGCTTCGATATAGCGTTTGACTTCTTCGTTCAATTCTTTTGATCTAAATGAGACTAACGAGGAGGATTCAGGAAGATCGCGGTCTCGATCGAGATAGAACAAGACCATTCCTAATTCGGCCAGTTTTTCACTGTGTCCAAGTATTCTAAGGATCCTGGTGACCCGCGTTCTTAACTCATCCTGGATATTTGGCGGGGCAATTCTTGAAATGACAGCTTCAATGGCTTCGACAGCTTCTCTGATTTCAAAAAACTCGCTTCCGTCGCACAAGATACCAGGAGTGTCGAGATTGAACTGGTAGAGCTCGGATAGCGTTTTAGTGCTTTCAGAAGAGTCTGAAGGTTCAGGAAAAAGAACCCTTGCAACGGATGTGCCTTGGAGATTTCTACGTTGGTAGGTAGGTGTTCCCTTTGAAAGGGGGCTTACAAGATGGGGGGATGTGGTCATGGTTAAAACTTTAGATTATAAAGTCAAATATAATAACCTAATTATTTTATAAAACCAAGCATTACTATGATAAGTCTAAGTATGTGGATTGAAAATGATATCATCTGGTAAGGACTGAACGTCAATTTGCGGTATAGAGGAGAATTGATCCCTGTATTGCCTCGCAAATTCCAGGTTTTGAGCAAGCTGCTGCTCATTTTC
>Ga0180431_10008659_pt1 | contig 11641 bp, 10 predicted proteins | sample SS_ome_11_FD_132459 | JGI IMG/M metagenome (GOLD analysis project Ga0180431, IMG submission 132459) | Hypersaline lake sediment archaeal communities from the Salton Sea, California, USA - SS_1_MS_1 metaG | ecosystem: Environmental > Aquatic > Non-marine Saline and Alkaline > Hypersaline >...
CGATGTGATGAATGACACCGGGCTTCTGGCCGCTGGCTGTCACGTGATTGTGTTCACGACTGGTAGAGGCACGCCCGTCGGTGCGAACATCGCTCCGGTACTGAAGGTGTCCACGAACAGTGTCCTCTACAACAAGATGACTCCGAACATGGACGTCAATGCGGGCGTCATCGTGGATGGTGAGGGCACTCTCGAGACGGTCGGCCAGGAAATCTTCGACAAGGTTGTCGCGTGCGCCAACGGCGAGATGTCCAAGGCGGAGGCCCTCGGCCACCGCGAGTTCGACATCCACTTCCGCATGATTATCTAGGAGAAGTGACTTCTGAGGAGGGGAGAATGGTACGCAGAAGTGATCATGTGAAGGCGTGCTCCCCCCAGGTGCCTTCACTGTACGCGCCCGGGGGCTTCACCAGGCAGGACCTTGACAAGCCACACGTGCTACTGCACTCGACCCAGGGAGAGGCCCACCCGGGCAGCTTCCATCTCGACCGACTCGTTGAACAGGGCCGACTCGGGATAGAGCTTGCCGGCGGAACTGCTTTCAAGTACACCACGTCGGACATTTGCGACGGCATTGCGCAGGGTCATGACGGCATGAATTACCCTCTCGCTTCGCGGGAATTCATCGCCAGCATGATCGAGATATACGCAGACGTGAATGGGTTTGACGCCGCTGTGCTGATCTCCAGTTGCGACAAGGGCCTTCCCGCGTGCCTGGTCGCCGCCGCCCGCCTCAAAGATGCCATGCCCGTCGTCGTAGTGCCGGGCGGATCGAACGAACCTGGCCCGTGCTACTACATGGAAGGCGACGTGGGAAAGGGTCATGGCCAACACGCGGCGGGCATACTTGGTGATGCGGAGTTTGCCTTCATCCAGGACCACACGCTGCCATGCGACGGTGCCTGCCAGTTCATGGGCACGGCGTCTACCATGCAGGTCATGACTGAAGCGCTCGGCATGGCTCCCCCGACGGCGGCACTGGCTCCGGCAAGCATGCGCTACGTCATGAACAACGCGCGCAACGCGGGCTACATGGTGATGGACCTGTTCAACAAGGGTCTCCGAGCCAGGGATATCCTGACCGAGAGTGCATTCAGAAACGCAGTGATTATTCACCAGGCAACCGGAGGGTCAACAAATGGCTTGCTCCACCTTCCCGCAATCGCTCATGCCGCCGGCATCGAGTTCGATATCAAGTGGTTTGACGAGCTCGGTCAGAAGACTCCTTACTTGACCAACCTGCATACCTCCGGCGAGTACGCATCAAGGCAGTTCTGGTTCGCAGGCGGCGTACAACGGGTAGTCCAGATACTCTCGAAGCTCAACCTGCTGGACATGGATGCCCTGACAGTGACGGGCAAGACGGTTGGCCAGAACCTGGCGGACGTTGAGAAGACCGACTTCTTCCGAATGGCGGAGGGATATCTGAGCAACTATGCCACGGTTGACGGCACGCGAAGACTGCAGCGCACTGATGTGATTCGAGACCCCGACGACCCGAAGAGCAAGAAGGGTTCTGTTGCGGTACTCAAGGGCAATCTTGCTCCCGATGGTTCTGTGTTCAAGTACAGCGCGTGCGACCCTGCTATGTATGAGCACGTGGGCAGGGCGGTGGTCTTCGAATCCGAAGAGGACTGTTTCTCCGCCGTGACCGGCATGGCACTGGAGCCCGGTGATGTCGCCATCGTGAGGAACGAAGGCCCAAGGGCCTGCGGCATGCCGGAGCTCTTCCTTACGTCGGCAGCGATTGTTGGCATCGAGAAATACCGCAAGTCCATCGCGCTGGTCACTGACGGGCGTTTCTCCGGCGCCACGGCGGGTCCTGTGATCGGGCATGTGTCCCCGGAAGGCGCGAGTGGTGGACCGATTGCGCTCGTAGAGAGCGGTGACCTCGTGGAAATCAGTGTTGCTCGACGAGCCCTCAACATCGTTGGGGTCGCGGGCGAACGAAAGAGCCCGGAAGAGGTCTCGCGCGTTCTCGAGGAACGCATGTCTCGCTACACCCCGTTCAAGTCGAAATACACTACGGGCATACTTGGCGCCTACACGCAACTCGCGGTATCGGCGGTCAAGGGTGCGTACATGGGTCGAATCGGAGAGAGTTAGGCACGCTACCGCAAGACGAGGAGGACTACTATGGAATTCCAGGGATACCGTCGGCCGGACGGCTCGGTTGGCATCAGGAACCTTGTCGCACTCATTCCAGCAGGACGCTGTGCAAATGAGATGGCCTGTCGTATCGCCGATGAGGCGGGAAATGGCGTGCATCCGCTGATGCACAATCAGCCCTGCGTCCACGTCGGCCCGGACAACGCTGCCGCCCAGAAGATCCTTACGGGTCTGGGACAGAATCCCAACGTCGCCGCGGCGATAGTCCTGGGAATCGGCTGTGATTCCATCTCAGCAGTAGACCTCGCTGCGGACATTGCTACGACGGGAAAGCCCGTGGAGGTGCTGACCATCGAGCGAGAGGGCGACTACGATACCGTCGTCAGCAAGGGCATACGCTTTGCGAAGCAGATGAAAGCGGACGCTTCCCTCATGAAGCGGGAGGCCTTTGGTCTCTCCGACATCAGGTTGGCCGTGAAGTGCGGAGGGTCCGACACAACCTCAGCTCTTGGCTGCAATCCCGTGGCAGGTTGGGCGGTTGACCAGATTGTCGATGCCGGCGGCACAGCGGTCTTCTCGGAAACGGCGGAACTCATCGGCGCGGAGCACATACTGGCGCGCCGAGGAGCCACTCCTGAAATCAGTCAGAAGGTCCTCGACGCAGTTGCCCGTATGGACAAGCGCATCTTTGACGCGGGCGTCGATATCCTTGGCTCGGAGCCAACCCCCGGCAACATCAAGGGCGGGCTGACCTCAATCGAGGAAAAGTCCCTGGGAGCGATTGCGAAGAGCGGAACACGCCCTCTTGCTGACGTCATTCTCTGGGGCGACAGGCTTCCCGGCAGCGGGCTGTACTTCATGGACGGTTCCGCCAACACGCCGCAGATGGCTCTTGGCCTGGCTGCCGCTGGTGCTCAGTTGATGACATTCGGCTTCGGAGGGGGACTACCGTCCAGGTTCCGAGGGATGCCGGCGTCGGCACTTGGCCACCTGCCAATACTACCCGTCGTCAAGATAGTGAGCAGTCCGCAGGTGAAGAGCGAACTGGACCACTTCGACGTCTATGCCGGGACTATCATCGAAGGGCTTGAGGCCGTGCCGGACGTAGGCAAGAGACTGCTGGAGACGATCCTGGCAACCGCTTCCGGGAAGCCGAGCAAAGTTGAGATGGCCCCACGGTACAGGGAGGTAATGGAGATGTGGCGTGTGGGACCCGTTTTCTAGCAATCCTTGAACATGACCGATTTGGACACTGTACAGAAGGAGCTGGCCCAGATATGAGTTTTCTAGGATACGTGAGGCCTGACGGTTCGGTCGGGACTCGAAACTACGTCGGTATCATCTCGACGGTAGTGTGCGCCAACGACATAGCCCAGTGGATATCGACGCAGGTACCCGGATGCGCGCATTTCACCCATCAGCAGGGCTGCGGCAACTCCACCTACGACACGATGGTCGTGCACCGCACCCTCGCCGCGCTCGGAAGCAACCCGAATCTTGGTGCCGTCCTGCTGGTGAGCCTTGGAGGAGAGGGAAGCGTGGAGGATATCGAGGAGGAGATTGCGAAGACTGGCAAGCGGGTAGAGAAGATCGTCGTTCACAAGATGGGCGGCGTCACCAACGCGTTCTCCGAGGGGCTTCGGCTGGCAAGGAGCATGGCAACGGACATCTCGAGAGTCAAGAGAGAGGCGGTTGACGACTCTCGTCTCGTGCTGGGAGCCAAGTGCGGCTGCTCAGACACCACGTCAGGGCTTGCCTCCAATCCCACGCTGGGAGCCGCCGTCGACATGGTGGTCGATGCAGGGGGTACTGCCATATTCGGAGAGACGACCGAGATGACCGGTGCCGAGCATGTGCTCGCCCGCAGGGCCGTCACGTCTGAGGTCGGCGAACAGGTTCTGAACATGGTAGGCAGGCTCGAGGAGCGCCTTACCGACAAAGTCCCGGGCGCGAATATCGCGGAGGCAAACATTGCAGGGGGCCTGACCACGCTGGAGGAGAAATCGCTCGGCGCGATAATCAAGGGCGGCACACGCCCCGTCCAGGGCGTCCTCGAGCTAGGCGAACGACCAGGAGGCAAGGGCCTCTACCTCGTGGACACTGCAGGCCAGGCTCCAAAGGCAATCACAGGGCTTGCGGCCGCAGGAGCGACCGTCATGATGTTCTCCACTGGCAAGGGGGCACCGTGGGGCTTCCCGTTTGTGCCGATGATCAAGGTAACGGCAAATCCAACCACGTGTGACTGCCTCTCGGACCTCATGGACTTCTGCGTCGACCCCGCAGGCGACGAGACCCGTGAAGAACGAGGCACGCGTCTTTACAGCGAGATACTCGAGGTAGCCTCGGGCAAAGTCACAAAAGCCGAGGCACTCAAGATTGGAATGTACGTCGACATCTGGACGCGTGACATCACGCACTAGCGATCGGCGACAAGTCTACTGTACGAAGTGAGAAGGAGGACCGAAGAGCGATGGTGGACGAAAAAGTCAGAGAGAAACTGCTACAAACGGCGTACGACAAGGGCTACCTGTACGAGAACATCTACAGGGGCTGCGGGCAGGTAGTGGTTGCCGCACTCCAGGAGACTTTCGACATGCCGAACCCCGAGGTGTTCAAGGCGCTTACCGGCTGGGCGGGCGGCGGCTCGACCGTAGGCGACTCCGGCTGTGGCGCGTACGTCGCTGGAGTCATGTTCCTCAGTGGCCTCAAAGGACGCGAGTACGACAACTTCGCCGATCCGGAGAGGATCCGATTCGAGAGCTTCGCCATCGCCCGGAAGCTCCATGAGAAGTACATCAAGGAGTGGGGCTGCGTCAATTGTCATGACATACATAGAGTCATCTATGGCAGGCCATACTATCTTCCGGACCCCGATGAGATGAGGAAGTTCGATGAGGTGGGCGGTCACACAACCATGTGCACCATGGTCTGCGGCAAGGGAGCTCGTTTTGCGGCCGAGATTGCAATCGACGAGGGCTTGATCCCCGATGAGAAGCTCGTCGCGGCAGCCTCCAAACTCTAGCAATCGAACCCGTACCCGGTAACACCTGGCATCAACCCGGGGTCGAGCCAATGACTCGAGCCCGGGTTTGTGTTAGACATCAATCGGGCGGTCTGCATGCCGGGCGGAACGGCGCGCTGCCCGTGAAGGAGAGAGGAGGCTTCGAGCCAATGAAGAAAGCAATCACTATGGACTCCCGGGACAATGTCGCGACTGCGCTGACTGGACTGCAGCCGGGGGATGAGGTCGAAGTGATCTCCACTGCCCGCGAAGTGACACAGACAGTGAAGGTGAACGACCCACTGCCCCTGGGTCACAAGATTGCGCTGGCTGACATCAGGTCCGGTGCGGACGTCGTGAAGTATGGGGCCAAGATAGGCCGCGCATCCAAAGACATCTGCACCGGCGATTACGTCCACATTCACAACGTGACGAGCGACCGCATGCCACTAACCGAAAACATGCTGGGTCATTCCTAGCGGCTCGCCATCGAATCGACAAGGAGGTCTTCAATGGAGTTCATGGGATATGAACGGCCCGACGGCAAGGTCGGCGTCCGCAACACCGTCCTCGTCATAGCGGTGTGCGACTGCGGGGAACCGGCAGCACAGCAGATGGTCAAGGGGATCGAAGGAGCAGTCGCGGTGACCCAGTACCACGGGTGCATCGCTATCGAGACCGTGCCGACACTTGTAGGGGTCGCCGTCAACCCCAATATCTACGGCACAGTTCTTGTTCCGATGGGGTGCGAAGGACTCAGGGCTCAGCCTATCGCCGATGCGATAGCCGAATCCGGGAAGCCGGTCGAGATTGTCGACATCCAGGCTATTGGCAGCACTCGAGGCGCCATCGCAAAGGGTCGCGACATTGTGCAGAGAATGGTGTCTAAAGCGGCGAAGCAGCAGCGCAAGCCATTCGACATCGGCAAGCTGGCCGTTGCGGTCAAGTGCGGCGGTTCAGACACTACGAGCGGCATCGCTGCCAACCCCGCTATTGGCATTATGTCCGATATGATGGTCGATGCTGGCGCACGTGTAGTGATGATTGAGCCCATCGAGGCCATCGGTGCGGAGGAAGAACTGGCCAACCGCGCTGTCAACGACAAGGTTCGGGAAGACATACTACACTGGGTTGGTGACGAAGAGAAACGCTGGACGGTACCGGGAGCAGGGGTCGACTTCATGTGTGGAGGCAACGTCAAAGGCGGCCTCACCACTCTCGAAGAGAAGTCGCTGGGCGCGGTCCACAAGAGCGGACATAGACCCATCAGCGGTGTGCTCCAGGCAACAACCGACCGCGTTGACCGCCTCCCCGAACAGGGAGGTTTCTACCTGATGGGTGGCATCCACATCGAGTTGCAGGCCATGACATACCAGGCTGCAGCCGGCGCCAACATCATCGTCTTCGCAACAGGCCGGGGCGGCAGCTTCGGGCACGCAATCGCCCCTATCGTCAAGGTCACGGGACACCCCGAGACATGGGCGAGGATGGGTGAGGATATGGACGTCAATGCTTCGACCATCATGGAGGGCACGGAGTCCATCGAATCCGTGGGCAAGCGCATATTTGACGAAGTGCTTGCTGTCGCGTCCGGCAAGATAACCAAGGGAGAAGAACTCGGCTTCTACAATTTCAACGTGTGGCGGCACGACCCCCGGCTTGAGGTGCTGCTGGGAATGGAAGGAGGCGACAAGAAGTGACGAAGAACCTGATAACCGGAGGACTGGGATTCATCGGCTTCCACCTCACCAATCTGCTCCTCGAGAAGGGTGAAGAAGTGGCCATCTTCGACCTTGCTCCGGGTTCAAAGCTATTCCGCAACATGATGGACAAAGTGACGCTCATTCGCGGAGACATCAGCAACTGGTCGCACGTACTCGACGCGGTGCGCACAAGTGAAGCAGACTGTATCTACCACATGGGCGCGATGCTGCCTCCCGGCAGCGAGCAGAACCCACAGGGCGCATTCAGTGTGAACGTGAACGGCACTTACAACGTGCTGGAGGCGGCACGGATGTTCGGCGTCAAGTCAACGATGTTCATCAGCACACTGGCAACCTACGGCCGCGACGTCCCCTCGGTTGTGCCAAACGACGCTGCACAGCATCCCGTCAACATGTATGGTGTCACCAAGGTCTGTTGCGAGCGGCTTGGCGAGTACTACCACAAGAGGTTCGGGCTGAACTTCCGCGCAGTGCGGCTGACGCCGATACTGGGAATGGGCCGGGTCGACAGCGCTCAGAGCGCCTATCTGTACAAGTCGGTCCAGGAGTCGGCTATGGGTCGCCCCTACTCTATCTACGTCAACCCTGACACATCTATCGCCGTCCTCTACGTCAAGGATGCCGCCTGGGGGCTGTACGATCTGAAGAACGCCCGTGAAGAGAATCTCACGACACGTGTCTACAATCTGTACGGACTAACGGTCACCGGCAAGGAGCTATTCGACGCCATCCAGGAGGTGGTTCCCGGAGCCAACGTCGACTTCAAGCCGGACGACAAACAGATTCAGCTCGTAGGCAACCTGCCCGAGAGACTCGATGACAGTATGGCGAGGACCGACTGGAACTGGTCGCCACGCTACACGCTGGTTGACGCGGTTGCCGACTTCGTGAGGGACGTGCGAGAGAACGCAGACATGTATTCATAGGACAACCAGCAGCGTACAAGGAGGTGCGTCATGGGAAGAAGCCTGATAACAGGAGGGGCAGGAATGGTAGGCAAGGAGCTTGCCAGGCTCCTTGTCGCCGATGGTGAGGATGTGACAATAGTCGACATGGCGCCGAGTTCCCGTATTCCCGAAGACATCAAGGGGAGCGCCGCGCATGTCCGTGCCGACATCACCAACCTGGCGCAGATCATGGATGCCGTCAAGGCCAGCCGTCCGGACGTCATCTACCACATAGCAGCGCTCATGCCACCAGCGTGTGAAATCGACCACGCAGCGGGCTATGCCGTCAATGTGCTCGGCACCTACAACGTACTCGAGGCCGCGCGTCTCTTCGAAGCAGGGAAGGTGGTCTACTCCAGCACAACAGCCACATTCGGTTCCGGCCTACCTGACCCGGTGCCGAACGACTACGTTCAGACGCCCCCAACGATGTACGGCACCTCAAAGATATGCAGCGAGCAAGTGGGCCTGCAGTACCACAGACACTACGGACTGGATTTCAGGGCGGTGCGCTTCCTCTCAATCATCGGCCCGGGAAGGGTGCGTGGTTCGGGATGGAGCGCCTACACCTCGCTGGTCATAGAAGACAGCGCCAAAGGTCTTCCCTTCACGATACAGGTGGACAAGGACTTGCGACTTCGATTCATCTACGTGAAGGACGCCGCTCACAGCCTCTTGCAGCTTGCGAGGGCGGCGGCCGAATCGCTGTCATGTCGAGTGTACAACCTCGATGGGTTCTCGGCTTCGACCAAGGAGCTTGTCGAGGCAACTGAGCGATATGTACCGGAAGCCAGAATCTCGTGGGAGTTTGACCCGGAGTACCAGCATGTCATGGAGACTCAGTACGAGTGCATCCAGAAGCGCCCTGACGACAGCGCTGCACGCAAGGACTGGCACTGGCAGCCGCTCTACAATGCTGACGAGGCCGTCAAGGACCTCGTGCAGGACATCCGGTCAGGACGAGGATGAGTACCGACGCTACACGCAGGAGGCATGCTATGCGATTCAAGGACAGGACCGTGCTGGTGACCGGGGGAGGAAGGGGCATCGGTCGAGCCATTGCTGTGGGTTTCGCGGCCGAAGGCGCGTCGGTAGCCATCAACGCGGCGCACCTGGAATCTGCTGAGGAGGCCGCAGTCGAGGCACGAGCCTTCGGAGGTAGAGTGCTCCCCATCGAGGGAGATGTTTCGATAGAGGCTGACGTCCAAGCCATGGTAGACCGAGTCCTGGTTGAGTTCGGCCACATTGACGTCCTCATCAACAACGCCGGAATCAGCCAGCCGCTGGTACCGCTGATCGAGCAGGATACGGCCGACTTCGACAGGGTAATCGCGATCAATCTACGTGGCACATACCTGTGCTGCAAGGCTGTTGCACGAGGGATGATAGAGCGCCGATACGGCAAGATCGTCAACATCGGATCCATCACTGCCCACACGGGGCCTCCGATGCGAACGGCCTACGCCCCGTCAAAGGCTGCTGTGGTGAACCTGACCATGGCACTTGGTGTCGAGATGGCGAAGCACGATATCAACGTGAACTCGATATCGCCAGGATACGTGCTCACCGATCTGGTGCGGAACTTCGTGAGCCAGGGCAAGGTAAACGAGGACGCGGTGCTCCGCCGCACGCCATTGGGACGGATGAGTTCTACAGAGGACATCGCCAAAGCAGCGTTGTTCCTGGCCTCGGATGACGCGCGCAACATTACCGGTACCGACCTGCTCGTCGATGCCGGTTGGACGGCAAACGGGTACTATATGTAGCCGGTTGCCGTTTCATACATCGTCGATCGGGAAGCGGGTTCTCCAACTCGCAGGCGAAGGCATGACTGTTCGGGTCGAGCAGCCAGTGATCGGCACACGGGAGGCACAATGAGATTCAAGGACAAGAGCGTATTGGTTACGGGCGGCGGCCGCGGCATAGGCCGTGCTATCGCCGTGGCATTTGCACATGAGGGAGCGTCCGTTGCCATCAACGCAGCCCATCAGGCTTCGGCCGAGGAGGCCGCACAGGTCGCGCGCGAGTGCGGCGGGCGCGCAATCGCCATAGGGGCAGATGTTTCGAACGAGAGCGAGGTCAATGCGATGATTGACCGCGTGGTTGCTGAGTTTGGCCGCCTCGACATCCTCGTGAACAACGCGGGCGTCAGCCAGCCGATTCTCCCCACCGTCGAACAGGACACAGCCGACTGGGACAGGGTGATGGCGACGAACATCCGCAGTGCGTATCTCTGCACGAAGGCGGCCGGCAGGCACATGCTCCCGAGAAAGAGCGGCAAGGTTGTCAACGTCGCATCGATCGTCGGCCTCACCGGACAGCCGATGAGAACCGCCTATGCCCCGTCCAAGGCAGCCATGCTCAATCTCACAAAGGCCATGGCAGTGGAATGGGGCCCTTACGGCATCACCGTCAACGCCGTGTCGCCCGGCTACGTGCTTACGGACCTCGTGAAGGACTTCATCGGCCAGGGGAAAGTGAACGAAGAGGCAGTTCTGAAGCGCACGCCGACGGGCAGGATGAGCACCCCGGAAGACATAGCCGAAGCGGTCCTATTTGTAGCTTCGAATGCGGCCTCAAACATCACGGGTATCAACATACCCGTCGATGGTGGCTGGTCGGTGAACGGCTGGTACATGTAGCAGGGAATCGAGCGTTCACAACTGCGAACGTGCAGAAGCGTCACAAAGGAGATACAAGCATGGAATTCATGGGATTTCCGAGGCCCGACGGCAGCGCGGGTGCGCGCAACCATATCGCCGTCATTCCGGCGGTCCAGTGTGGGAACGAACTCGCCGATCGCATCGCGAATGAAGTTGGGGGCGGTGTGGTTGCGCTTCCGCACAACGGCGCATGCGTCAACATCAAGCCAGACAAAGACATGATTTCCCGCACACTGGTGGGACTGGGCTGCAACCCCAACGTCGCAGGAGCGATAGTCGTGGGAGTCGGATGTGATGGGATACCGGCAGACCCGATAGCGGAAGGAATCGCCGCATCGAAGAAGCCCGTTGAGTTGGTCACCATCGAGAACGAGGGCAGCTACGAGAACGCCCTGGCGAAGGGCATACGTGCAGCGAAGCAGATGCTGTCCGACGCGTCCCTCCTCAAGCGTGAGGCCTTCGACATAAGCTATCTCACCTTTGCGTCGAAATGCACCGGCTCTACTCCCGCCTCCATCATGGCGTGCAATCCGGCCGTCGGATGGGCCGCCGACTCGCTCGTGAACGGTGGCGGCACATTCATTTTCTCAGAGACCGCGGAAATCATCGGGGCTGAGCACCTGCTGGCACGGCGTGGCGCCACCCAGGAAGTATCCGATCGAATTGTGGAAGTCGCTCTCAGAATGGAACAGCGCATGAAGGACTCGGGCGTGGACATTCGGGGTTCACAGCCCGTGCCGGGCAACATCCGCGGAGGAATGACTACCCTGGAGGAGAAGTCGCTCGGCGCAATCGCCAAGAGCGGCAAGAGTCCCATCAAGGGTGTGCTCGAGTGGAGCGAGAGGCCGCAAGGGAAAGGCATGTTCTTCATGGACGGGTCTGCCAACACGCCTCAGATATTCCTGGGGTTTGCTGCAGGTGGAGCGCAGGTCATGAGCCTGAACTACGGGGCCGGTCTTCCGACGATGCTGCACAACTACACCGTGGCGGTCGGCGGTCTGCCAATCGTGCCCTGCATCAAGGTCTTCAGCAGTCCGCAGGATATCGCACAGAAGGAGTATTTCGACGTGTACGCTGGCTCCATCATCGAAGGCAAGGAGACCATCGCCGATGTGGGTCAGCGAATACTGGAGGAAGTCGTCGCTGTGGCCTCCGGCAAGCCGGCCCGCCAGGAGATGAACTCCAGGTACAAGGAAA
>Ga0180431_10008661_pt1 | contig 11640 bp, 10 predicted proteins | sample SS_ome_11_FD_132459 | JGI IMG/M metagenome (GOLD analysis project Ga0180431, IMG submission 132459) | Hypersaline lake sediment archaeal communities from the Salton Sea, California, USA - SS_1_MS_1 metaG | ecosystem: Environmental > Aquatic > Non-marine Saline and Alkaline > Hypersaline >...
AAGGAACCGGGGCGCCCTCCGCTCCCGATCACGAGGTCGGTATAGCCGTCTCCGTTGACGTCGCCCAGTGAAGCCAGGCCCCCGGGCATTTTCTCCATGGTGATTCCAGACGGGCCTTTCGGCGCGTAGCCGCCGGTTTCAATGACCAGTCTAGCAGCACCGACGGAGAACTCGGAGCCTGCTCCCCCGTCGCTCGCGAGCAGGATCGCCGCTAAGAACAGTGTCGCTGCAACAAAGTTTACGCGCCGCCGCTTCATTGTCCGTGCACCTAACGAGGTCCGTCATGCTCGAAGCGGCAATTTTCCCCCTTTTTCGGGTGAGATTCAACCGACAGCCTGTCGTGCTTGGGCCGCCAGAACTGAGGGCAAAGATTCTCGAGACGACTCAAGAGTCGTGAGGGGAGGGGTGCTTCGTGTCGCTGGGTGAGGGTGGGCGTTCGCATTGGTAGCGCCTGCGCGGCAGCGGTATGCCTTCTTGCTTGAACCGCTCGAGGGCGTTCTCGAGGACATCGCACTTGAGGCCCCAGGCGCTCGCCGGGCTAGTGGTCCAAGCGGCGACCCAGAGAGTCAGGTCGTGCTGTCCGAGTTTCATGGTCCAAACGGCCGGTTCGCTCGTCCCTTCCCAATGCTGACTTCGCTTGACGACATCAAGCAGAATGGCTCTCGCTTTGCCTATATCGGCCGAGTAGTCAAGATGCATAGGCACCTTTGTCCAGATTTTCTCGTCGCGGATTGAGTAGTTGACGATCTCCTTGTTGGCCATGACCTCGTTGGGTATCATCACTCGACGATTGTCCCAGGTTTTGAAGACCGTATACATCAGGCCAATCTCTTCCACGACGCCGTATTCGCTGCCGATCATGATCGTGTCGCCGATTCGGACTGGTTGAGAGAAGCAGATCATGATGCCGGCGACGGCGTTGGCTAGAGTGCTCCGTGCGGCGAGTCCGACGACGATCCCGACTATGCCGGCGGAAGCCAGGAAAGTGGTGCCGAGCCGCCGGAAGCCTGGGAATTGCATCAATATTATCAAGCCTCCTGCGGCGGCGACCGTAGGAACGGCGATGCGGCGAATCATCAGGAAGGGAGTAATGACCCGGCGCTTTCTTTCTTCCCTGGTGACATTGCGCAAAGCCCGCACTTCCTGCCGCCATACCAGATAGCCGATGAGGAATATGGACAGGACCGTGGCGAAGAAAGCAATCAATGCGGTAGGCATCGCGTCTGTCCACGAGTTGGATTCGGGAAGGGTTCGTGGAGGGCTTTTCGCGATTTCCGACGATGCCGTTGCAGACCGGGGGGCGGAATCTTGGGACAGCGCCGGCCCGAACGTAATCGCAGCCACGGACACAACGGCGAGCAACATGAAGACAATCGCGCGCGCTGCGCCGGTCTTTCTGCTTCCTCCCATCAGGAGACGATCCGACCGGGAAGCCATGCGCCGTCCGTCCTTTCTTGCACTGCCGCAAAGAGACGCGAACGTCTACTCTGCCGCGAGGTCTTGGATCAGGCCTTCGGAAACGAGGAACTCGCGCGCCACATCAGCGGCTTTCCTGCCCTCTTCGTCCACCTGGTAGTTCAGCTGTTGCATTACATCGTCCCGGAGTTTGCCCGCGAGAGAGTTGAGAACTTGCTCAAGCTGCGGGAATCGCTCCAAGGTTTCCGCTCGCACCAGCGGCGCGGCGTAGTACGGCGGGAAGAAGCCCTTGTCGTCTTCCAGCACCTGCAGATCGTAGGCCGGAATCCGGCCGTCGGTCGCGAAGCCGTCGATGACATCCACGGCACCGTCGGCAACAGCGCGGTACATGAGTCCAGGGTCCATCTGGCGAGGTTGAGAGGCGAATTCGAAGCCGTACTCCTTCTTGAGGCCGAGGTATCCGTCGGGGCGGGTCAGGAACTCCGCGTCAAATCCCGCCTTGAGTCTTTCAGGTTCGTCCTGTAGTTCTGCACGGTTGACGAAATTCGCCAGGTCGGAGGTCGTGCGTATGTTGAGCTTCTCGGCGTCGTCCTTGCGCATCGTCAGTGTGTACGTGTTGTTGAACCCAAAGGGCTTCAGCCATACAAGGTCGAATTGCTGCTTGAAGGCTTCCTTCACCACTCCGTAGGTCTCTTCGGGGTCCGCGATGGCCTCGCGCTTGAGGATGTTGACCAATCCCGTCCCTGTGTACTCCGCATACAGGTCCAAGTCCCCGGCCTTGAGAGCGTTGAAACAGATCATGGTGCCGCCGAGATTTAGCCTGCGTTGTACCTTGATTTCGGAATTGGATTCTATCAGCGCGGCCATTAGCTCGCCGATGATCTCCTGCTCGGTGAACTGCTTTCCCCCGATCGTCACAGTTTGTTCTCCAGGCGCTTGAAGACCTCGGGTTGCTACCAGGATTACGCCCGCGCCGATCACGACGAGGACCGCAAGAAACAGCCGAAGTTTGAAAGACATCTCGATCCTCCTTAAGGACTGGACGAACCGTTCTTCTGTAGGCCGCGTGGGGTCAGCCACTTTTCGGCCCGGCTCAATAGCCAATCAAAGAGCAAGGCGAGCAACGCCGCCGGCACCGTGCCCGCCATTAGATAATCCATCTGGATGCTTCGGAGGCCCTTGATGATGAGGTCCCCGAGGCCGCCTGCGCCGATCAGGCCGCAAAGCGTCGCGATCCCTATTGTCCACACCGTTGAAATCCGGATGCCCGCCATTATCACAGGCAACGAGAGCGGAAGTTCAACGGAAAGGAGTATCTGGTGGGGTTTCATGCCCATTCCCGTCGCCACCTCGATAACAGCGGGGTCCACTTGGCGGATACCGGTGTATGTGTTGCGGAGGATCGGCAGGAGCGCATACAGAACGAGGGCCACAAGCGCCGGAACGGTACCTATCGTGGGCAAAGCGATTAGGGCAAACATAAGGACGATGAAGGCCAAAAGGGCGAGGCTTGGCACCGTTTGCACCACCGACGCCGCCCCCATCACGCCGTGGGCCAGGCCGGGCCAACGCGACCGGGTGAGGTAAATGCCCAACGGCAGAGCGATGAAAGTCGCAACAACCATAGCCACGAAGGCCAAATAGACGTGCTCGTACGTTCGTTGTACGATCTCCGGGCCGAGCTTGTGGAGCAGAGAGACGAGCGTGTTCACGCGTTATCCCCAATACTTCCTATGAGTTGGGCTACCGATTCCAAGAGGCGCTCTCTGGAAAGATTTCCGATCAATTGCTCTGCCTCGTGCACCGCGAGAACGGACTCTCCGGTCTTCTTGAATTGGTCCAGGGCTTCGACAAGAGTGCTGTTTGCCCGCAAAGGGGGCTTCGAGGTCGCGGGAGCGGCCTGATCGGCGGGTTCGCCCCATTCGCGCATGATGGACTTCACGGTGCGGGTCAGCAGCGAGAGCTGAAAGCGGTGCTGCCCCAGGAAATGGTCGACGAATTCGTTCGCCGGGGTCTCAACGATATCGCGTGGACGGCCCAACTGCTGCAACTCGCCTTCGTGCAGAAGGGCTATCCGATCCCCCATTTTCACGGCTTCGAAGACGTCGTGGGTCACGAATATTACCGTCTTCCTGATCTCCGATTCCAGATCGATGAACTCATTCTGCAATTGCTCGCGCGTGATGGGGTCGAGAGCCCCGAATGGCTCATCCATCAACACGATTGGGGGGTCGGCGGCCAGCGCGCGCGCAACGCCCACGCGTTGACGCTGCCCGCCGCTGAGTTCGGAAGGGTAACGGTTGAGGAATTCGCCGGGAGCTAAGCCGACCTTTGTCAGCAGTTCTCCAATCCATTCATCCAGCTCCGGTTTGGGCCACCTGAGAAGGTTGGGCACGACCGCTACGTTCTCGGCGACCGTCATGTGAGGAAAAAGCCCGATGTGCTGAATGGCGTAACCTATCTTGCGTCGCAGTTGGATTGGATCCTGATCCATGACATCGACGCCATCGATCAGCACTGTTCCGGAGGTAGGCTCAATGAGGCGGTTGACCATCTTCATTGTGGTTGTCTTGCCGCTGCCGCTGGTTCCCAGCAAGACAAGGGTCTCGCCCTCCTGCACTTCAAGGGACAGGTTTTTTACGGCTTCCACTCCGCCCGGATATGTCTTGGATACTCGGTCGAAAGCTATCAATGGGGCATTCCGAATCCTACTTGTCGATTTCAAATATGCCGACAAGGCCGTGGGCGCATCCCTGGCCCTGTTGCAGACCGGTGACGAGATGCCGCAATGCGTAGCCGAGCTGCGGCTCGATGATGTTCTCCCGCGGCAGGCCGATGCCCAGCCAGCCGACACCTTCGACCACGCGCATCATCCGTTCCATCATGTCCCGGAGCGGGGCAGGGCAGGAGGCGGGAACATCAGGTGGGTCCGACACGAACCGCCCCTCGCCTTCGTCATATGACTGAAGGAGGACCTCCACGTATTTGACCAATGTGTTCCAGCATATCTGGAGATGCTCGAAGTAGCTGTTGAGGAAATCGAAACCCTCTTTCGGCGCGTAATCGATCAACAGGGAGTTCAACGGCGTGCGCAGATTGGTCTCGTGGAGTGAATTCACCGCTTGACGGATCGGCTGAGCGTGGGGATTGTACTCGGCGGTATCCATGTGTCTTCCCGTGAATACTGAGCGGTCGAAGAAGACCAGCGGTTTGATTTCTACTTCGGCCCTGCCGGCGGCCTTTGCAACGATGCTTTCTGCTTCCCGTCTGCTCATCAGCCTCAGGTAAAGATGTTGCAGCTCATCCCTTCGTGCTTCCCGCTCCTCCTTTTCGTAGATGTACGATACCACGTAGTCCATGTTGCGGTTCTTAGAGAGGTTGTTGGTCCAAAGCGTCTGCCATTCGTATGAATAACGACCGAGCCAATCCAGCACCAGGAGGCAATGGTCTTCGGTTCGTTTCGCAATGTCGGAGAGCAACCGTACGAGAGTCCTGTCATCATTGTGGTGCGAGCACGTGCCGAAGGAGGCGAAATAGAGATCGAAAGGTTCTTCCTCAGCCAGCGGGAGCCCCTTTGTGAAATCGGCCTGCTGAAAAGTGATCTTCGGGTTATGACCGAAGATGTCTCGCGCCTGGCGGAGCAAGTCCTCGTTCAGATCGACACCCACGTACGCCCCGAGCGTATCGGGCGTGAGGAGATCGACTTCGTCCTCTTCCAGGTCGGGGTCGCGGTAGCGAATCCCCGCCAGCAGCTCGAATCCGTCCGCGCTCCCGCAGCCAAGGTCGAGAATCCTCAGTCTTCGCATGGAAGATGAACAGCGATCGAGTAGCCTCTGTACATATGGCCGGAGGAACTCGCGAGTGATCTCGTCCTCCCAGTACCGGCGAACGTTATCATACTTCCCGACAAGCCCCGATTTCTTCGCGTACAGCCCGCTTTTGACGGCCTCGGTGTACGCGTGCATCTGTTCGGTTTCCTGGTTTTCCGGCATGGCTCCCTCTCACGAATTGGCGTCGGTTAAGCTCTGGGGCAGCACCCCGGGGACATGTGAGACGATATCTTTGCGCACGTCGCTCGGAAGGACGCGCCGGGGGAGTTCCATAATCTCGTGGTAGCGCTTGTGCGCCGACAGAAGCGCACCACCCTCTTGATCTTCCAGCGGGTAGCGAACGTAAACCGGTTCACGGGTCGGCAGCGGCAGGTGGTAGACGTAGGTCTTGTGGTCTGAACGCATCACCTCGCGTACCATTTTCAGCACGTCGTCGCGGCGGTCCCCCGAGACGCTTGTACCCCGGAGCGCCCACTTGACGATACCGATATGCGCATCGTCCATTACGGCTTGTTCCGGGCAGAACACGTTCGTCCGCTCCAGAAGCCCGAACGCGTAATGAACGTACTGCGCTCCGCTCCAAGGGACGCTGGCGAGGGTGAGAAGCTTTTCCGCAGTGGCCTGAATGCCCGGCACGTCAACATCCCCCACGCCGGCGGTCGAGTAACAGGGCAACCCGTAGAAGCGGGCCATCTGCGCGCAGTCTATGTTGTAATGATTGAACTCCGGAGCGCCGTACATGTCGTTCAAGTTGTCCAGCCGCGTTCGGACCGGTACGCTGCCATACATGACTGGGGCACCGGGTGCGACGAGCTGGTTGAGTGTTATGCCCGCGAGGAGTTCGGCATTTATCTGCGCTACCATGCCGAATTCGTCAAATGGGGCGGTTGCTCCCCCCATGGGAGAACTGGATATGACCACCGGAACTCTGCGCTTTGATATTTCGATGAGCTTTGCCGCGGTGTCCTCAACCACCTGCAGCGGGCTCTTGATCACGCATGTGATGAAGGAGAGCACGGGATTCTCTTTGAACGCTTCCTCCCCCCCGGCAACGATCTCGCCGACTCGGATCACATCGTCCAGCGCCGCCAGGCTCGTGAGGCCTGCCTGAACGTGCTTGGTGATGTTGTCAAGGCTGGCGAGGTACTTGTTCACATCCTTATTGTCGGCGGTGACTTCCGCGTCTCGGATGTTGACGCATCGGATAAAGAAGTCCAAGTGTTCGAGGTTATCGCACAGGTGCGCTGCTCTTCTGAGGCGCTGGACGGAGCCTTTCCTCCGGGTGAATTTCGGTGTCCCGCCGTCGAACTCGACGTCAAGCCAGATATTCGTCTCAGCGCCGCTCCCGAAACGGACCCTCGGCTCATGCGCGTCGAGGATCAGCTTATTGTCGGGGTTGCGCGCGCCCAACACGATCTTCGATGGGGCCGTGTCCAAAGCCTGGTCGATTATCTTCCCCTGCAGCTTGACCCTGACGCAACCGTCGGCGGCCTCCAGCGCAGCACCTGCTTTGCGGAACGCTCCGGCGGCGTCCTGGCTGTAGCACAGCAAGCCTGGGTCTTGTAACAACTCGCGGGAGACGCCGTCGACGACGCGTATCTGCTCTTGTGTCAACCGGGAATGAGGTCTCACCAAGACGCCTTCGCGCTGCTTTTCTGCCACATATCTCTCCTTTACCTGGCGACGCCCGCTCTGACCTGAGCGGATCCGACACAGGAGATTGTTCGAACCTCTGGTTGGATAGGTATCCCGTAAGTCTTCTCCGCGTAATCGGCGCCCATCTCCGCCGAACTGAGCAGAGGGCGAAGGTCGGTCGAGCCCTCTTCTGGAAGAGCGTGAGTCAGCATCTGTGAGGCGACGAGGTCGAGTGTGAAAGGATTGCGCCCCACAAGGAAACCCAGATCCTTGGCGACGATGGGCTTCTGACCAACGTTTACGCAATCGCAGAGCCGCGTGATGCTGTACATGTGAAGAACGTGCAGAACTCTCTGCCACCTTGCGTGCATGAGTCCCACAGTGTAGTCCACGATGCGAGATTGGAAGGTCCCTTTTCCGCGCTGCCAGTCGCGTACGTCCTTCTCACGAATACTAACTGCTTGATTTGCGCACACTGCTTGGCATTCGCCGCAGCCGATGCAGAGCCCGGGATCCACTTCAGGAGTGGAGCGCGATTCTGAGAGCGTCAGAGCATTCTCCGGGCACTGTTCGACGCACCGTCCGCAATGCGCGCACAGTTCGGAGTCAAAGAGTGGCAGAAGCGACATGTGCATTCTCAGCTTCCCTTTCAGCGACGAGCAGCCCATCGCAAGACTCTTCACACATCCGGCGAGCCCTGCCAGTCCGTGAAGGGTGAGATGGGCATGGTTGACCACGAAATCCGCCGCGGCAAAGCCTCCTGCAAGGTAGATATCTCTGTAGCTGCGTAGTCCGGGCACCTCAACACGCTCTTCCTCGTGGGTAAATTCGAAGAGTCCGGGCAATCGCGAAGACGGTCGATCCAGCACTACAAATGGAGCGCGTGCGGGCCCGTCCGCAGACCATCCATGCCGTCGCGCGAGTTTCGTGTAGCTTGATGTGTCGCCGCAGGGATTCTCTTTGTGCCCGCGAGGGCCGGAGTAAGCGACCGTCGTGTCGCCGCAGATGACAGCGGAAGTGCCCATCTGCCTCAGGAAAAGGGCGGTAGGCGCTGCGTATTCCGGCTTCATCCTGGTAACGCATTTCGGTTCGCCGATGTGAACTTTCAACAACCCTTTTCCTTCCGCAGGATGCACGTCCAGTGTCGAGAGCGCTTCCAGCATGGCCTGATGCACCGTGCTCAGCTCCTTCGAAGTTGGGTTCCGGAGGGTCACACAGTCCGTATCGATATGGACCACGGGCGTAGCCGCTACATCCAGATCGATTTCCGGCGACTGCAAACAGTCCGTCGGGTTTTCTCCAGGGACTTTGGCGCCATCTACGCGGGCCACGTGCGCTCCTTATTGACTCGGTGTGATGGATGTGTGAATGATGTACTGGCTTATCGGTAACCCGCCCATGAGGAGAGACAGTCCGCGTTCGGTCTGCGCACGGGGCAAATCAGGAGCTCCCGCCTTATCCGGCGTTGCGTCGGGAATTCTTGGCTTGGCGCCGCCCTCGATGCCGCGGAGATGGTGAGCTGCGGACGGGGCTGTGCCGGCGGCGTCAGAAGTCCTGGGTGCGGTGCCAAAGTCCGTTCGTGTCTCCCGTTGTGGCGAGTTTTCTCGATTCACGCGTTGCCTCCTTAGTGTTATTCCCTGTGCAGAGCGATCATGTGGCGGTCCTGATTTCCGGAAACCTTTTGAAAATCTGTCGGCGCTTGTCGGCAGGCAGCTTGCTGCCGCCTCGCTTCCACCGCACCTCATTAACGAACTGCTTCGCCTTGGCCAACGCGCCGGCGGGCAGTCGCATGGCTTCGCGCTTGTCTCTGTTCGCGAGGTGCGGGACGAAGAACTCGTCCCTCATGTATCGGACGGTATGGTCCTCCGCCAGGAAATCCTTTCCCGGCCCTCGTGCGAGGATGAGATCGAGGCCGAGCTTGTCGTCGTTCACCTCTATCCCCCTGAGGACGCGTTGACACATGCCCAATATCTCGTTGTCCATGACGAGTTTCTCATATGACACGGTCAGATCGGCCTCCATGAGACCGGCGGCATCGTGGATGTAATTCGCCCCCGACATTGCCACGAGAAGATTGGACATGGCACTCTCGTAGGCCGCCTGTATATCCACATGTTTGGCGTCGGATGTGCCTGCCGTGGAGTAGAGCGGGAGTTCAAAGTGTTGGGCCGCCTGGGCTACTGCCGCGTTTATCATCGCCCGCTCGATGGGCCCGCCGAGGTGGTTCATCGTGCGGAGATCGGAGATCGATCCCACACTGCCGCAGATACCGGGAGCGCCCTTGTTGACGCACTGGACCAGCGCAATTCCAGCCAGTGTCTCGGCCACGTGGGTCAGCACGTTCCCGGCAAGTGTGATTGGGGAAGTGGTGCCGCATATCGGCTCTGTGGGTACAACCACCGGGAGGCCCTTCTCGGCCAAGTAGCACGTTATCTCGCCGTAGTCTTTATCAACTTTGAAGGGACTGATCATCAGAGTGATAAAGGACACGAAGGGCTTCTCTCGCAGCGCAGCCTCTCCGCCGGCGATCATCTCCGCAAGTTCAACCGCCTTCCGGCAGCCGTTCAGTGAGTAGATTCCCCCCATGACATGCTTGGTGGTATTGTCGAGCGAATGGAAGAAGCGATTCACATCGATGTCGTCCTTCGCCTTGATCTCGTTAGGGAACACGTTGATTGTGAAGATGTGGATGTTCTCCAGCATCTCTGCCATGCGGGCGTTGAGGATCACATCGTCGCAGGTCGAGGGTCGGCGGTCTCCCGTGGCCGGATCGATTACGTATATCGCCGTGCCCCCCGTTCCATAATGCACACGGTCTTTTTCCAGAACGGCGTCACATCTCCCGTTCCTGGAATGCAAGGTGATCGAAGAGGGATTGGACGCTACGGCGTCCTCGACGAGCCCGCGAGACAGCTTGACTATCCCGCCGTCTTCTTCCACCGAGGCGCCGGCTTCCCTGAATGCTTCAAACGCCTTGGGTGAGAAGACCTGGACCCCCGATTCTTCCAGCACGACGAATGCTGCGTCTATAATCTTGTCCAGATCGCCTGTGCTCAGCGGCTCGTAGAAGGACGCGGAAAGCCCCTGGCATTCGTGTTTGGGTTTTCGTTGTACTTCATTCGTTTCTGCGTTCATATGCGGCGCTCCGAAATCAGTGCATTTATGGAGCCTTGATTGAAGAGTTCTTCGACTTCATCAGCCGGGCATCTGCGTTCCCGCAGCCGTTTTTCCAGCGCGGCAAGAAACTTCTCCTCCCCCAGGCCGCGTCGGCGAAGCCCCAGTTCAGCGAGCTTGAGCATGTGACCGGCCAGATCTGCAAGATAGACCGAGCCTCTTCCGCCGGACAACCCGGCCCGACATGCCAGCTCCCTCGACGCCCTGAGCCTTTGCCAATCAAGCTTCGCAAGCACTTGCTCTGCCTCCGGCAAGGCCTCCGCGAGGCCGAGAGTCAGCGCGGCCACGCAAATTAGATCCTGCGGCGGCTGCTGGTCGTTACACCTGTTCTCGACGGTGTAGTACCTGGATATGCGTGCGTTGTACCAGTAGCATGAGTTGTGCAAGTCGATGTCGGACTTGGCGGGGACTATGCTCACCTCCCGGCCATCTGAATCCAACCCAACGGCGCGCCCGGCGTGATAGTATTCGTCGAATGTCTCGTATTTGGTGAGAACCAAAGGACGCCCGGCGCGTTCGACGTAAATTGGGCGGAGCGAGGCGACGGCGTTCACATAGTCGGTCAAGTCGTTGAACGGCCTCGGCGGCACTCCCACGCGGCTCCCGTCGGGCATCCACCAGTCCCAGAACTTCTCCGCCACACATCTGTAGACTTTGTCGATGTGCCCGAGCCAGAGGTTGGAGTGTGCCGTCAGGGCAATCTGCGCTCCGGCAAAGCCATTGAGTACGTTCACCGCGGGGACCGCCTCGTCCGGGGTAACGCTCAGATGGACGTGGGTTGCGCTATTGATCGTGAAAAGGTGGACATCGTCACCGAACTCCCTGGGAATGCACCTGTTGGAACTCAGGGCGGTTTCCCACACGGACGAGCGTGTCTTTCGGAAGGCAAGCCGTTTGCTGGGAGGGGTCAGTGGCTGAATGCCGTAACCGAGGAAACATACGCCCTTGCGTTCGCCGAACTCGCGAAGGACCTTCCTCAGCGAATCGATCTGGTGGCTCAGCTCAAAAAGATTCGGGACGTGGGCAGTAGAGAATTCGGACTTACAGAATCCCGTCTCGCATGAGGCCACAGTGTCATTTCTCTCGCCCGGCGTAGACGCACCCGAAACTTCGCCCGTCAAAGCATCGGTCAAGGGTTTCCATCCCCGCTTCTGCAGGTATTGCCACAGGTCGCATATGATTTCCTTGCGGACCGCGGTCCCGTCTGCATTCACAACGGGGAACTTGAGTTCCGCACCGATGCGACGACCCCCCGACTTATTTGCGGCAGCCCCCTCCTCGAAACCTGTGATGAAATGCTCGTATATCGGATTCAATGTTTCTAGCACGTGTTCCTGCGCTTTCCTGGAGTGTTCTCAGGACCAGACTGTTTGTTCCCGCTTCCGGTTATGAGATGCTCCCTTCCCATTACTTGGCCTTGCCCCCATACTACGTGCTTGTAGGTCGTTAGTTCCCGCAGTCCCATGGGTCCCCTTGCGTGCAATCTGTCGGTTGATATACCGACTTCCGCTCCCATGCCCAGTGATCGACCATCGCAGAACATCGTTGAGGCATTGACCAGAACAACCGCGGAGTCTACCTCTCG
>Ga0180431_10008662_pt1 | contig 11638 bp, 12 predicted proteins | sample SS_ome_11_FD_132459 | JGI IMG/M metagenome (GOLD analysis project Ga0180431, IMG submission 132459) | Hypersaline lake sediment archaeal communities from the Salton Sea, California, USA - SS_1_MS_1 metaG | ecosystem: Environmental > Aquatic > Non-marine Saline and Alkaline > Hypersaline >...
CGACCTCGGCGGCCAGCGCTTTGCGCTGCGCGGTACGCCGAGCGACTGCGTCATCATGGCGACGCGCCGCATCCTTGGCCGCGAACCCGATCTCGTCCTGTCCGGCATCAATGCCGGCCAGAACGCCGCCGACGACGTCACCTATTCGGGCACCGTCGCCGGCGCCATCGAAGGCACGCTGATCGGCGTTCCCTCGATCGCGCTCAGCCTCGCGCTCTATCCTGACCGAACCGAAGAGATGCATTGGGACACACCGGAGCGCCACGCGCCCGATATCATCCGCAGCCTTCTCGATTTCGGCTTCCAGGAGGGCACGCTCTACAACCTCAATTTCCCGGACGTCGCGCCGGACGAGGTTGCCGGCATCGACGTCACGCGGCAGGGCCGACTGATCCACAGCCTCTATATCGACGAGCGTACCGACCCCCGCGGCAACAAGTACTACTGGCTCGACTATCGCCGCCGGACCTCCGAGCGCGTGCCGGGCACCGACCTCGTGGCGCTCGACGGCCGCCGCATATCGGTGACGCCGCTGCGCCTCGATCTCACCGACCATGACAGGATCGCGGCGCTCCACGCGCATTTCGCCGGTGACGGCGAGGGCAGCGACTGATGGCGAGCGAGGAAGCAGCGGGGGCAAAGGTCGTCGAAACCGAGGCGGACCGCGTCGCGGTCGCCGATTTTCTGCTTCGGCTTCGCCAGGAGGGGATCACCGACCGCCGCGTCCTGTCGGCGATCGAGGCCGTGCCGCGGCGCCTGTTCGTGCCGCACGAGGCCCGCGACACGGCCTACCTGGAGCGCGCGCTACCGATCGAATGCGGCCAGACGATCTCGGCGCCGGGCCTCGTCGCATTGATGACCGCCGCGCTCGATGTCGGCCCGAATGATCTTGTGCTCGAGATCGGCACTGGCAGCGGCTACCAGGCGGCGATTCTGTCGCATCTGGCGAAGCACGTTTACACGGTCGACCGGTTTCGGACGCTCGTTGAATCCGCCGAGCTTCGTTTCAAGACGCTCCGCATCACCAACATCACCGCGCTCGCCGGCGACGGCACGCTCGGCTGGCCGGCCAACGCCACCTTCGACCGCATCATCCTGACGGCGGCGACGGAGAAAGTGCCCGAAGCGCTGTTCGATCAGCTCCGCGTCGGTGGCGTGCTGATTGCGCCGATCGGCCCGATCGACGGCGTCCAGGTGCTGACGCGGATTGTGAAGACGCGAGAGGGCACGGAGGAATCCGCGCTCGCCGATGTCAGATTTGTGCCCATGATCCCCGGTAAGGCTGCGCGGCTTTAAGCCTTTCTCAACGTTACCAGCTCATTTTTGCATCGAGTTGTGTGAGCGTCACGTGAGTACACGCATGCCAAGTTCCGCCACCGTTTCATCAGGATCTCGTCTCGCTTACCGGGTGACTGCGGTGGCGGTCATGGCCGCCATCGTCGCCGGTTGCAGCAGTTCCCGGTTCGCCGATTCCCTGTTTACGGGAGCCACCGACGGCGCTGGCGGCCAATCAAGTGTCAATCAGCCGATGCCACCCGCCCTTGTCGGGAACAACCCGGTTTCGAACGGCGTTGCCAACGCCCCCGCTGGCGCCAACGCCGCTCCGGCACAGAACGTCCAGGTTGCCGCGCTGCCGCCCGCCGGCAACGCACCGGCCAATGCGAGCCCACCGGTCAACACCCAGCCGGCTGCCCAGCCGCAGCCGACGGCCCAGTCCACGATCGTCACGGTTACGGCCGGGCAGACGCTCTATTCGCTGTCGCGCGAGCACGGCGTTTCGGTCGCGGCGATCGCCGCCGCCAACGGCCTGACCCAGACTTCCGAACTCACGATCGGCCAGCGCCTCACCATTCCGGCGCCCGGCTCTGCCGCGGCGCTCGGCAACGGACCGGCGCCGCTGGGCGTGATCAGCCAGCCGGGTAACAATGCCGGCGGCAACGCCGCCCCGGCGAACAATGCCAATGTCGGCGTTCACGTCGTGCAGTCGGGCGAGACGATGTACTCCATCGCTCAGCGCTACGGCCTCTCGCCGAGCGCGCTCGCTGCTGCCAACGGAATGGACTCGCCGCAGCTCGTGCGGGTCGGCCAGCAACTGACCATCCCCGGCGCGGCGGGCAATCAGGTGGTCGCGGACGCCAATCCTCCGCAGCCTCAACAGGAGACTCAGCCCGCCGCCCAGCCGGAAACGCCGGCACCCGCCGCCCAACCGACCGTCGAGCCCGATCCTCAGCCGGAACAGGTCGCCGCACTGCCCGACAACTCGGTCGCCGCCGAGCCGCCGGCCACCAACGGCACGGCCTTCCGCTGGCCGGTCAACGGCTCGAGCCGCATCATCTCGGACTTCGGTCCCAAGCCGGACGGCGAGCGCAATGACGGCATCAACATCTCCGTGCCGACCGGCACCGAGATCCATGCCGCCGAAGGGGGCGTTGTCATCTACGCTGGCAACGGCATCGCCGGTTACGGCAACCTCGTCCTCATCGAGCACACCGACAACTGGGTGACGGCCTACGCCCACGCCAGCGAGATTCTCGTGTCGCGGGATCAGACGGTTCAGCGCGGACAAGTCATCGCAAGGGCGGGCAACACCGGCTCGGTGACAGCGCCGCAGCTCCACTTCGAGCTTCGCCGCGGGACGGTGCCGGTCAATCCGCTCGACTATCTGAGCAACTGACGCCGGGCGTCCAGCGCCGCGTCAGCGGACCAGAAGGAAGACCATCAGCACGCCGATGCCGACCACCGCGCCCGCGGTGAGGGCAATCGTGGCCCAGCGCCGGCGCTGGCGACGTTCCTCGGCGGAGAGTGGCCTGATCTGGCCGCGCTGCTTCACCCGCGCTTCGACGGCGGCACCGATAGCGACGCCCAGCCCGGCACCAATTCCGACGCCGACCCCGAGGAAGGCCGGATCGCCGAAGAGAAGGCCTATCGGAACGCCGAGGCCGGCACCGATCGCCACGCCGATGCTGACGAAGGTGCCTTCCGGATAGATCCGAGACATCTCTCGTTCTGCCATGGTCCCGCTATCCCAGAGCTGGTTCGGCTCCGCCTTGAGGGAAATCAAGCACCTCGGTCATCGCCGCGCCTGAGGCTCACTCCGTGACGCCCGGCGAGATCGAGACTGAACTGCCAGGCGACACGTCCGGAGCGCGCGCCCCGCGTCACCGACCATTCCAGCGCCTCCGCTGCCAGTGTCTCGTCGGCAATCGCGACGCCGAAATACTGCGCATAGCTGCGGACCATGTCGAGATACTCGTCCTGACTGCAGGCATGGAAGCCGAGCCAAAGCCCGAAGCGATCCGACAACGACACCTTCTCGTCGACCGTCTCATGAGGTGTCACGGCGGTGGAACGCTCGTTCTCGGCCATCTCGCGCGGGACGAGATGCCGCCGGTTCGACGTGGCGTAGAGGATCGTGTTGGTGGGGCGCCCGTCGATGCCGCCATCGAGCGCGGCCTTGAGCGATTTGAACGACGTTTCGCCGGGCTCGAAGGACAGGTCGTCGCAGAAGACGAGAAACTGGAACGGCTGGTCACGGAGGACGAGCAGGAGATCGGGGAGGGCGTCGATATCCTCGCGGTGGATTTCGACGAGTTTCATTGTGGGCATTTCATGCGCAACAGCGCCGTGCACGGCCTTCACCAGCGAGCTCTTCGCCATGCCGCGCGCGCCCCACAGCAGCGCGTTGTTGGCCGCATGGCCGTTCGCGAATCGCTTCGTGTTGTCGGTGAGGATATCGCGCACCCGGTCGATGCCCTTCAGCAAGTCGATATCGATGCGGTTGACGGCGGCAACGGGCCGCAGGCCACTCGGCTTCGCCTGCCACATGAATCCTTCCGAGGCGGCGAAGTCCGGCACCGGCAGCGGGGCCGGCGCGAGCCGGTCGAGCGCGGCGCGGATGCCCGGCAGAGCGTCACCTTGAGCCACGGAACGCCCCTCCGATCAGACCCAAGCCTCGGGTCGAATGGTCAGAATCCGCTTGCGATAAAGCGGTTTGCCAGCCCATGACGCCATCGCTATAGTCCGCGCCGATTTCCCGGCCGCTTGCCTCCGGCAGCGCCTTGGTCGGGGTCACATTCTCACCCAAGTCGGAGCGCGGAGAGCCCTTGATGTTGGTGACACCAGCCTTTGCCCAGGACGCTGCGGGCGGCGCCAGCGCCATGGACGGGATTATCCAGATCATCCCGCTTCTGCTGATCTTCGGCATCATGTTCTACTTCATGATCTTTCGGCCGCAGCAGCAGCGCATGAAGGCGCATCGCGAGATGATCGCCAAGATCCGCCGCGGCGACACCGTTGTGACCAGTGGCGGGCTCATTGGCAAGGTCGCGCGGGTGGTTGCGGAGGGCGACGAGGAGTTGCAGCTGGAGGTCGCCGAAGGCACAAAGGTGCGCGTCTCGCGCTCGATGGTTGCCGAGGTGCGGTCGAAGGGCGAGCCGGTCAAGGAAGACAGCTGAGGCCGGAAACGCCGGGGTAACACGCAATGCTGCATTTCAGCCGCTGGTCGATCGGGGCGATCATTCTGTTCGTCCTCGCCGCCATCGTCGTGCTGATTCCGAACTTCTTCCCCGAGGAGACGGTCGAGGATTGGCCTGACTGGATGCCGAAATCGCAGATCGTGCTCGGGCTCGATCTGCAGGGCGGCTCCTATTTGCTCTATCAGTTGGACGAGGAGGAGTTCGTCGTCGACCGCCTGAGCGAGCTTTCCAACGAAGTCCGCAGCGCGCTCAATCAGGAGCCGCGGATCGGCTATGTCGGGCTCAGTTCCGGCGAGCAGATCGCGCAGACCCAGAACGTCCAGGTCCGCATTCGCGATGAGTTCCTTGGCCAACTCGACGACGTTCGCGATCGGTTGGAAGAGCTTCGCAACCCGCTCAACGACGCCTTGATTGGCGGTCCGTCCACGGAAGAGTTCGACCTTGAGATCAGCGACGATGGGCTGGTGCGTTTCACCTATTCGGATGCAGGGCTGACGGCGCGCAAGCGGACGCTGATCCAACAGTCGATCGAAGTCATCGGCAACCGCATCAATGAGCTCGGCACGACCGAGCCGTCGATCCAGCGACAGGGCGACGATCGCATTCTCGTTGAGGTGCCGGGCCTCGACGATCCGCAGCGGCTGAAGGATCTCGTCGGCCAGACCGCCCAGATGACGTTCCACATGGTTCAGGGCGGGCCGACCACGCAGGAGCAGGCCGAGGCCAACCGCGAGCCGGGGCAGATCGTGTTGCCAGATGCTGCGAACCCGGGCTTCTATTACATCCTCGGCGAGGTCCGTGTCCGCGGCGAGGACCTTGTCAACGCTCAGACTCAGATTGACACGCTGCGCGGCAACGAGCCGGTTGTCGCGCTGCGCTTCAACTCGACGGGGGCGCGGGCGTTCGGCGAAATCACAACCGAGTTCGTCGGACGCCAGTTCGCCATCGTCCTCGACGACGAGATCATCTCCGCGCCGGTGATCAACGAGCCGATCCGCGACGGCAACGGCCAGATATCGGGCGACTTCACCGTCGAGGAAGCGAACGACCTGGCTATCCTGCTGCGGGCCGGCGCCCTCCCGGTCGACCTCAATATCGTCGAGGAACGAACGATCGGCCCGGGCCTTGGCGAGGATTCACTCCGCGCCGGCGAACTCGCCGCGGCGGTTGCCACCGTCGGGGTCGTCGCGTTCATGGTGCTTGTCTACGGCTTCCTGGGCGTCCTCGCGAACCTTGCCGTGATCCTCAACGTTGCCGTCATCTTCTCGGTCATGACGCTGATCGGCGCGACGTTGACGCTGCCGGGCATCGCCGGCGTCGTCCTGATCGTCGGCACCGCTGTCGACGCCAACGTGCTGATCTATGAGCGAATACGGGAAGAGTTCCGCGGCGGGCGAACGGCGATCCAGGCGATCGATGTCGGCTTCCGCCGGGCGCTCGGAACCATTCTCGACGCCAACATCACGACGCTGATTGCCGCGATCGTCCTGTTCTATTTCGGCTCCGGCCCGATCCGCGGATTTGCCGTCACCCTCGGCATCGGCATCGTCACGACGCTGTTCACGTCGTTCCTGGTCACGCGCCTGATGGTGGCGACCTGGGTCCGCCGCCGTCGCCCGACGGCGTTGGCGATATGACGCGGAGGCGCTGAGATGGCTTTTCGCATCATCCCGGACGACACCAATATCGGCTTCATGCGCTTCCGGCGCATTGCCTTCCCGGTTTCGCTCGTTCTCGCCCTGGCCTCGGCGATCCTGTTCGTGACGGTCGGCCCCGACTACGGCATCGACTTCCGCGGCGGCACGCAGATCGTGATGCAGCCGGAGGATGGCGAAGTCACGACCGACGACATCTCCGAGGTGCGCGACCGGCTCGCCCCGCTCAATCTCGGCGACATCGACGTCCAGTCCCTGACCGAGGCAGCCGGCGAGCAGAGCATCTCGATCCGTATCGAGCTCTCCGAGGAGACGGCCGCCGACGACGCCGATGAGGGAACGCAAGCCGAGGTGGTCGAGGAGGTCCTTGCGACGCTCGGCGACGACTTCGGCAGCCTGCGCAGTTCGGAGTTTGTCGGGCCACGCGTCTCCAGCGAGCTCGCCCGCGACGGGATTATCTCCGCGCTCGTCGCGATGTTCGCGATCATGGTCTATGTCTGGTTCCGCTTCGAGTGGCAGTTCGCCGTTGGCGCCATCATTGCGATTGCGCACGACGTGCTGCTCACCCTCGGCTTCTTCACCGTTGTCGGCCTCGACTTCAATCTCGCCAGCATCGCCGCGATTCTGACGATTGTCGGCTATTCGCTGAACGACACGGTCGTCGTCTACGACCGCATTCGCGAAACGCTGCGGAAATTCAAGCGGAAGCCGGTGGTCGAGTTGATCGACCGCGCCATCAACGACACGCTGGCCCGTACCACGATCACGTCGTTGACCACCTGGATCGCTCTCTGGGCATTGTTCATCTTCGGCGGCGAGGTGATCCGCTCCTTCGTCGCCGCCATGATCTTCGGCGTTGCCATCGGCACCTATTCGTCGATCTTCATCGCCGCGCCCATCCTCGTCTTCTTCAATCTCCGCGGCGACATGTTCGAGAAGGTCGAGGACAAGACCGACGCCGGCGCCAAACGGGGCCAGGGCGAGGCGAACAAGCCGGCCGAGTAGCGTTGGTGCCGCGCGGCACGATCATTCGCGATGCGCACTTTCCCGGGCGCGCCCCGATCGACGCCTACGGCAATGGCGGATTCCGCTTCGCCGACATGTCTCATCGCGGTTCGATCCTTTGTCTTCCGAGCGGCATCTACGGCTGGCCGGCCGCCTCCTTCGGCGACATCGATGAGCAAGCCCTCGCGCGTGTGTTCGCCGAGGCGGACGAGATCGACATCCTTCTCGTCGGCGCCGGCTCATCGCCGGGAAGGCTGGAGCAGCGCCTTCACGCGCGCCTCCGCGGCGCCTCGATCTCCGCCGATGCAATGTCGACGGGCGCTGCCGTGCGCACATACAACGTGCTCCTTGCCGAGGAGCGACTGGTCGCGGCGGCATTGATTGCGGTGGACTGAGCGCGCGTTCCGTCCCATGTGCCGGTAATGGATACCTACGAGCACGCTGCCGCGGCCTTGCGGGAAACGGACCCGGACCGCTTCATCGCCGATCTTTTCGTGCCCGTCGGCCCGCGCCGTCATCTCCACGCGCTGCATGCCTTCGACGCCGAAATCCGGCGCATCCGCCATCTCGTCAGCGAGCCGGCGCTGGGCGAGATCCGCCTTCAATGGTGGCGCGATGCAATCGCCAATGACGCCGGCGCCGGCAATCCATTGGCCGAGGCATTGCTGGCGACGATCCGTGACGTCCGGCTTCCCCGGCCGACCTTCGACAACCTGCTGGCGGCTCGCATATTCGACTTCTACAACGACCCGATGCCGTCCATGGCCGACTTCGAGGGCTATGCAGGCGAAACAGATGCCGCGGTCTTCCAGCTCTCGGCGCTCGCTCTCTCAGGCGGCGAGGACCCGGGATCGGCGGACGCGTCGGGTCATGCGGGCGTCGCCTCGGCGCTGACGACTGCGCTGCGCCACTTCTCGCTCGACGCCGGCCGCCAGCAGCTGTTTCTCCCGCGCGACCGGTTCGAGGTGGCAGGCGTTCACCTCGATGATGTCTTTGCGCGCCGGACCGCGCCCGAACTCCTCATGGCCCTGACCGACCTTCGCGAAACGGCGCGGGATCACTTGGCGAGGGCGCGCGCAGCAATCGCCGGCCTACCGGCCGCTGTCGTCCCGGCCTATCTGCCGCTGGCGCTTGTCGAACGGCAGCTGAAGCAGTTGGAGAAGGACGCCGCTTCGCCTTTCGACGCAACGCGCCCGATCGCGCAATGGCGCCGCCAGCTGACGCTGTGGCGTGCGGCTCGCCGCGGACGGCCATAGAGCGCTATTCGGCCGCGACCCGCTCTGCGCCGCCGAGCCAGGCCTCGAGGTCGGCGAGGGCGCGAGCCGACAACGCCCGCTTCCGCGCCGCCCCGCGCTCGGCCTTCTTTCCCTTTGCCGCAACCTCGATCGGCGGAAACAGGCCGAAATTGACGTTCATCGGCTGGAAGGAACGGCGTCCCGGCTCGTCCTCGCCGACATGTCCGCCGGTGATGTGGGACAGCAGCGCACCGAAGGCCGTCGTCGCCGGCGGCGGATCGAGCGGGACGCCGAGCCGCTCGGCCACGGCAAGGCGGCCGGCGACGAGGCCCATCGCCGCGGACTCGACATAGCCCTCGCAGCCGGTGATCTGGCCGGCGAAGCGAAGGCGCGGCATCGCCTTCAGCCGCAGCCGGCCGTCGAGCAGGCGCGGCGAGTCGAGATAGGTGTTGCGGTGAAGGCCGCCGAGCCGCGCGAACTCGGCATTCTCCAGTCCTGGGATCATGCGGAAGACGCGCACCTGTTCGCGGTAGCGAAGCTTGGTCTGGAAGCCGACCATGTTCCACAGCGTGCCGAGCGCATTGTCCTGTCGGAGTTGGACGACTGCGTAGGGCTTCTCGTCCGGCTTGTGGCGGTTGGTGAGCCCGACCGGCTTCATCGGACCGTGGCGCAAGGTCTCGCGCCCGCGCTCCGCCATCACCTCGATCGGCAGGCAGCCATCGAAATAGGGCGTTCCTTCCCAATCGTGCAAGGCGGTCTTTTCGCCGGCGAGTACGGCGTCGATGAACGCCTCATACTGATCGCGGTCGAGCGGGCAGTTGAGATAGTCGCGGCCGGTGCCGCCCGGGCCCGGCTTGTCGTAACGGGACTGGAACCACGCCTTGTCGAGGTCGACGGTCTCGTAGTGGACGATCGGTGCGATCGCGTCGAAAAAGGCGAGCGCTTCGGCGCCGGTCGCCTCGGTGATCGCGGCCGCCAGTGCTGGCGAGGTGAGGGGGCCGGTGGCGATGATGACGCTGTCCCACTCGGACGGCGGCAGGCCTTCGACCTCGCCGCGCTCAATCTTCACCAGCGGCTCGGCCTCAAGTGCCGCCGAAACCGCAGCGGAAAAGCCGTCGCGGTCCACGGCAAGCGCTGCGCCGGCGGGCAGCCGATGCGCGTCGCCGGCACGCAGGATCAGCGAATCGGCGCGCCTCATCTCCTCGTGAATGAGGCCGACGGCACTCGTCTCGAGGTCGTCGGAGCGGAACGAGTTGGAGCAGACCAGTTCGGCGAAGCCGTCGGTCTTGTGGGCGGCGGTTTCACGGACCGGCCGCATCTCGTGCAGCACGACCGGGACGCCGGCGCGGGCGATCTGCCAGGCGGCCTCCGAGCCGGCAAGGCCGCCGCCGATGATGTGGATGGGGGCGGGTGTCATGGCCGGAAACTAGTGGCAGCGCCGCGCGCGCTCAATATCGATCGGGCAAGTCGCGGCCGGATAAAAAAGAACGCCCGCCGGGGAGGAAATCGGCGGGCGTTCTAGAAATAGCGCCAGTCGGGGAAACGATCGGCGCTCCACACGGAGGTGAGGGAGGAGGAGCCCCCGTGCGTCATGAGCCTCTTATATGCGCGTCCCACGCATGAGAGGGAGTGCCTGAAATGCATAGCTGCATTGCGGCGCGGGCATCGCGATTTCGTGACCGGCCGAAAGGAAGCGTGATCCGCTAGCTGCGGAACTCGCTGATCTCGAACAGGTGGCCGTCTGGATCCCTGAAGAAGCAACGCGTTTCGGGGCCATTGTCGAGGGGCGGGGTGATGAATGCCGCGCCGCGCTCGACCAGCGCATCATAGGCAGCGCGACAATCCGGCACACGGATTGTCATCGCGTGGCTGACGCGGTCGATGTCGCTCGGCGGCACGAATCGCGTTTCCGGCTTGTCGGGCGTCGGCTCGCCGCCGGTGACCACCAGCAGCCAGGCGCCGTTGAACGAAAACACCGCCGAGGTGCCGCCATATTCCCGGTCGAGCTCGGCGCCCAGCACGTCGCGATACCAGGCGAGCGACCGCGCGAAATCGCTGACGACGAGGATGTGGGTGATCGGCGCGCCCGGAACGGGGAAGGGCATGGCGTTCGCCTCCTTGGCTCGGCGCTAGCGGATCGTGATGTCGGCCGGATCCCAGTCCGGCTGATGCGGCTGCGGATCCATCTTCTCCAGCGTCTCGCGAATGATGGCCGCAGCGAGGGCGTTCCGCGCCCATTTGTGATCCGACGGGATCACATACCATGGCGCCCATTCCGTCGAGCAGCGGTCGAGCATCGTCTCATAGGCCGCGAGATAGGCGTCCCACCGGTCGCGCGCGTCGATGTCGGAATGGTCGAACTTCCATCGCTTGTGCGGCTTGTCGAGCCGCGCCTGCAGCCGTTCGCGCTGCTCCGCCTTGGAGATGTGGAGCATGAGCTTGATGATTGTCGTGCCGTTCTCGGTCAGCATCCGCTCGAAATCGTTGATCTGGCGATAGCGGTTCTCGATCTCCCAGTGGCTCGCCAGTTCCTCGACGCGCGCCACCAACACGTCCTCGTAGTGCGACCGGTTGAAGAGCCCGATCGTGCCACGCCGCGGGCAGGAGCGGTGGACGCGCCACAGGAAATCATGGGCCAGCTCGCGCTGGTTGGGCTTGCCGAAGGCGGTGACGGAAATGCCGAGCGGGCTGGTGTTGGCGAAGGCATGGCGGATCGTGCCGTCCTTGCCGGAGGTGTCGGTGCCCTGCAGCACCACCAGCAGCGCGCGCTCGCCCTCGGCATAGAGCCGCTCCTGCACGGCGTCGATCGCCTTGGCGTGCTCGTCGAGCTTGGCCTCGGCGTCGTCACGATCGGCGAAGGCGCTGGTGTCGGCGGGATCGCGGTCGGCAAGATGCGAGCGCTTACCGGGGGTGATGCGGAACCGCGTCGTTTCTAGTCCCACCGCGGCGCTACTCCGCCGCTTCGATGCGCTGGCGCTCCAGCACCGGCTTGAGAAACTGCCCGGTATAGCTCGCCTCGACGGCAGCGATCTGTTCCGGCGTGCCGGCGGCGACGATCTCGCCGCCGCGGTCGCCGCCCTCGGGGCCGAGATCGATGATCCAGTCGGCGGTCTTGATGACCTCGAGATTGTGCTCGATGACGACGACGGTGTTCCCCTGCGCCACCAGCTCGTGCAGCACCTCCAGAAGCTTGGCGACGTCGTGGAAGTGGAGGCCGGTGGTCGGCTCGTCGAGGGTGTAGAGCGTACGGCCGGTCGCGCGCCGCGAC
>Ga0180431_10008663_pt1 | contig 11636 bp, 20 predicted proteins | sample SS_ome_11_FD_132459 | JGI IMG/M metagenome (GOLD analysis project Ga0180431, IMG submission 132459) | Hypersaline lake sediment archaeal communities from the Salton Sea, California, USA - SS_1_MS_1 metaG | ecosystem: Environmental > Aquatic > Non-marine Saline and Alkaline > Hypersaline >...
AATGGATAAACATGCACACGGGCGAAACGGTGCGGGAAGTTACGGGGAAGTTTAAGACCGTCTATCTCGATGGCGACGTGGTACTTTATAAACACGTCAATCACGCTTGCGCAAAGGTGACGCTCACGCTCAGGGACATTGACGATATTCAGAAGTGTCTCACGGCAGAGGGGGACAAATGATAGTTCCGAGCAGGCTTCAAGCTCTGGCCGAGCTTACAATAAACCATCGGGCGCAGTGGATGGCCGGGGAGCCTTACACGCGGGAGCGGACAGCGCTCACTTATCTCTGTGGTGCTCTGGCGGACGTAACTATCACACTGCGGACGCTTACGGGTTATGAGGAATTTGCGGATTCTCTCGATGGGTTGATAGAGGGTATTGCGGAATTCATAGCGGAAAGGGGAGCCGGTGAAAACGGGGAACAAGATTCGGAGACTTCAAGAACGGATGAAGGAAGCGGAGAGTCTGAATCTCCAAGCTCTGAAGCTGACTAATCAAGTGGCAAAGGGACTTCGCGTGACTCAGAATTGCCTTAAAGTCGCTTGTCCGCTTAATGGAAAGTGCCGGGGAATTTTGGGAATCTTCCGGCGGTTGTGGTGGATTCTCACGGGCAGATAGGAAAGGGGATATTATGCTCACTTCAAAAATTTTGCAGGATAGACGGGCTAAGGCTCTTTCTGATTCACAAGAGCGCTGTAAGGTTTTCATTGAGGCCGTTAGCGTAATGTCAGTGGCGTTTGCTGAATTGCGGTTGCATGATCTTCCGGAAATTGAGGGGGCCGAAGCGGCTTGTATGGTGGAAAACATTGAGGATTTGGCTGCGGTTATGGGAGACTCGTTTTGACGACTATAGCCCAAACGGTCGGTTTGACTTTCAAAGGAACACTTCAACCGGCTCATATCGCCGTCTGTTCCTGTGGCAAGGCTGAAGTCGTAATGGGGAATCACACTTACGAAGCTGCAAGGGTCGCTCTGGAAAGGAGAGGATGGCGGCACGGGGGATTTAATGCAGGTTGGTTTTGCCCGGCTTGTGTCAAGTCGGGGCGCGCTCAGTGGTTCATTCGGGCCGCTGAGGTCGAGCTTGACAAACGGCAGAGAGGAGTGTAGAATAGTTATGGCGAAGAAAGGCAAAGCGGGAAAGGCCAAGCGTGCAGCATCCAAGGCGAAGAAGTCGAAGCGCTCCAAGGCTGAGACTGTCGGAGCGTCCAAGGCTGACGCCGCTCTCATCAAATCGGCCAAGGAGAAAGAGGTAGGCTCCCGTAGCTGGAAGCCTGAGCTTGAGGGGGACGCGATTGTCGGCGACGTTCTCAGCTACGGCAAGGGGATTTCGACGCGGTACGGGGAAGCTACCGTGCTCGTTCTCGGAACCCCGGACGGCGCTTATACCGTCTACTGCAACGCCGGACTGGAACGCAGCCTTGACGAGCTTGCGGTCATTGAGGGGGACCGCGTGGCGATCGTTTTCAAGGGCAAGGTCAAGACGAAGCGCGGCCGCCCGTTCAAGCTGTTTGCCGTCGAAAAGGCGGACGGTAAGAAGCGCAAGACCCGCAAGCGGTAGCTCCGCTCGTGGGGGGATGCTCTGGCCGGGGGTCGGTCCCCTTTCCCCGGCTCCCGGTTCAGGGCATGGAAAGGGTCATAGATGGCAGTCACATTCCGCACACTAGACGGCAAGTTTGCAAGCCCGAAATCCCGCCGCAAGCTCATAGTCTATTCAAAAGGAAAACGGCTGTCAGGCGCGGCGGCTTCTTCTGCGCGAAAACGAGCAAGGCGCGAATTGGCGCGTCTCCCGAAGCCGCGCAAGGTTCCCCCGAAGAAGAAGCCGCTACGTCTGCCTGCCGAGTTCACGAAGCCTGAAGCTCGATACATGAAAAGCCCTTTCGGCAAGTTTACGAAGTCTCTCAGTTCAATGAAGCCCGGTGAACGCCAAATGGTGTATGCTATTCTTATGACGCAGTTCCGAACGGCGTCTTATCGACAAGAGCCCCGGTCTACTCAGAAGCGTCAGAGGATTCCTTTCAAGGTCGGGCGTATGACTCGGGCTCAGGCTTTGAAGCTCAGGAAAGAGGATATTGAGCAGCGTGCCAGAAATGCGGGATTCATAAAACCCCGGCTGCTGTTTCTTGTGGCGGGGCGATCGGACGCTCAGAGAAAGAAGCTGGCGAAACGGATAGGGCTCACGAAGCGGGGAAGAAAGGGGAGATAATGACCTATTGGCTTGCGGCTCTCAGTGTTATGTGCCTTGCTTGCGTGATGCTGTTAGCTCCGCTTTGGATTCCGGTTCTGATAGCGTGGTTTATCGCACGGCGAGAAAGGGCGCTCTGTGAAATCATCCAAAATCGACAAGCTCGGATATGCAGCCTACAGCAGAAGCATAGAACCGCTGAAAGAGGTTCGCACGTTTCAAGGCCCGATAGTCGGCTTTGATACCGAATACACTTCGAAGCAAAACAAGCTGATATGTTATCAGCTTGCCACGGCTTCAGGTGCTAGACTCTTTGAGGTCAAGCCGCGTGAGAAGCTGACTCCCGTCAAGCTGTTTCACTCTACGGTGAAGCTCCTGAAGGAAGTGCCGTCAGAGATTCTCTATGTCACTTATTTCAGCCTTGCAGAGCTTCAGTTTCTAGACGTGGCTTCAGACGGTATCGCCATTCAGGAGTATGCGAATGGCTCTCTTGACGTGACCTTTCTCGCGCGTGGGGTTCACCTTATCATCTTCGATTTGGCAAGGTGGTATCAACGTGCTTCTCTGGCAAAGGCTGCTGAGTCTGTCGGACTGAAGAAGCTCGACTATGACACGAAGCATGTCACGCGGAAATGCCTGAGAGACTCCAAGTTTCGGAAGTATGCGATTCAAGACGCTGTAGTTCAACGGCAAATTCTCTTGAAGCTCCGTGAGTCTTTTCTGGAAGCGGCTCAGGTTGACCCGCTTATTCAAAAGACTCCGGCCAGTTCGGCTCAGGCCGTTTTTCGGAGACGCCATGTCAAGGAAAAGCTCTATTGCGACGATAACCGGGTCCGCTCCGCGGCTCTTTCAGGAACGTGGGGCGGACGGGCTGAGACTTTCAAGCGTGGAAAGCTCAAAGGCATCTTCAAAGAGTATGACTTCTCGTCGGCCTATCCGAATAGTGCGATTCAGATTAGAACGTTCCCCTGTCAAACATCGTGGCGGGAAGTCACGACATTACGCCAGATGCAGCGTTGCGTGTCGGGCTTCGCTTGCGTTGATTTTGCTTTCTCATGCGGGGTCCGCTATCCTTCCTTGCCAGTGGAAGCCTCAGAGGCGATGCTGTGGCCGTCTAGCGGTCGGACGTGGTGTACGTTCCCTGAAATCCTATTCGCCGCTGAACAAGGGGCGGATATTCAGATAATCGAAGCATGGGGCTACTCCAAAGGGACGAAGATTCTCAGAGACTTCATGCAGTGGGCCTTAGAGAAGCGTAAGAAAGCCAAAGGCGCAGCGCGCGTCATGTTCAAGCTGATTGCAAATTCGCTTGTCGGCAAATTCGCTCAGGCGGTCAATCGAATTCCGCTTTCGGAGTATCTCAGGATAGCGGAAAAACATGACTGCCTCTTGGACGAGCTTTTCGAGCTTCGGCGTGAGGAGCTTGAAGCGCTAGGCGTGAAGTCGGTCGCCAGTGTCGGACCCGTGTTCATGCCTGAATGGAACGGGCTCATAACGGGATACACTCGAGCCGCTCTGGCGCGGTGCATAGATGAAGTCGGGGCGGTCTATTGCCATACTGATTCTCTCTGGACGAAGCGAAAGCCCAAGTCTGATATGCTCCCTCTCGATCTGAAAACTACCGGCCCGGCCACGGTCATTCGGACTCGTTTTGCCGCTCTCGGAGAGAAGCTCACTCCCAAGGCGGTCAAGGCCGGGGATACTCACGTCGCTTATCATTCCGTCTGGAATATGCGCGCGGCTCTCCAGATGCTTACGAAGTTCAACGGTCAGACCTTCACGCGGCGGTATCCTATCCGCCGTCCCCTGAAGTTTCGTGAGGCGGTCAGGTCCGGTCGGACTCCGGGCCATTGGGTAGAGGAATGGCGTTGCGCTAATACGTCATGGTGCCAGAAGCGAAAGCTCCTGAAAGACGGGAATACTCGCCCGTGGCGTGATATTGCCGAATATGAAGCGTTCCGTAAGGCTCTGAAATAGGGCTTGACACCGGGCCATTCAACGTTTAATATTAAATCGGAGGTGGTCATGGAGCTTGTTTATCTGGTCAAGCGCTCCGACGGAAAGCCTCACCCGACCGTCTATCAGCAGCGTCACGTCGCCGCTCACAAAGCCGAGAGCATCGGCGGTGAGGTGCTTGAAGTCGAATGGGATTCTGAGCCGATTGGAGAGTCTGACGATGGCGAAGGCGAAAGCGAAGGGGACGACTGATGGCAAAGCGAGTAAAGGCAAAGCCGGTATCAGAAAAGCCAAAGCCAAGCCCGGAGCCAGAGCCAAAGCCCGACCCGCCAAAGCCGGAGCCGGAAACAATCCCCGTCCCACCGGAGCCGACCCCGGAGCCGGAGCCGAAGCCCAAGCCAGAGCCCAAGCCAGAGCCGCCGAAAGAGCCCAAGCCAAAGCCGGACCCGAAGTCGTGGACCGACGATCTGTTTCCGCATCGGTGGACGTAGGAGCCCCGGACCTTTCCGGCGAGTTTGCTCAGGCTCAGGGTCTAGGCGGTCAACCGACTGAGCAGCCTCCCGCCGGGGCTCCCGCTTCACGCGGTATTCCGACGGTCGAATTCATGCGGAAAGCGTGGCCTATGTGTGAGGGTATGCTTATCCGCACGGGCGGGGCTCACTGGAAGCTCGGCGAAAACGAGCGCGATATGTGGTTTATGTCCGTTGATATGGCCTATCCTACCTTTGACCCGGAGGCGTGGGCTAAGCCGTTCTGCTGGATTGTGACCGCTATGATTTTCGTTCCCCGCTTTGTCAAGAGCATGGCCGATGCTTTGAATCTGAAGGGACAGAATGAGAGCGGAGATAGAGCAGGGGGCGGTGACGATTCTCGGGAAGCGGGGTAGCGGCAAAACTACACTTTGCAACGCTATCGCACGTCTACGTCCGCATGTCCTTTGTGTTGACCCGTTAGGTGATAACAGCTTCGGCGTCCCTTTATCTTGGGAAAGGCTTCCCGAGATAGGGCGTGGCGGTCACTTTCGTATTGACCTTTTCACGGCTCCGACCGGGCTTGACCGTGACGATGCAGCAGCCGTGATTTTTAATTTTGTATTGCTTGCCGCTGAACATGGAAAGCTCCCCCGGCCCTTCACACTCTATCTGGACGAAGCCGATACTTACGGAACGGCTTATTGGAATGATCCTTCATTAAAACGGCTTGCCAATTATGGGCGGCATTGGGGTATCACGTTCATTGTCAACGCCCGCCGCTATGCTGCTATTCCGAAAGACTGGACTTCTCAATCTGACGTGATTCTTATGGGCCCGTCGGTCGATCTATTGGCCGATGGGCGTATCATCGTTGGGCTCGTGGGCCGTGAGAGAATGCGGACCTGGGAGACGCTGCCCCCGTTCAGATTTCTGGCAAAAGGGCTTGACAGCGTGGCGATTGTGTCCTATAATATGAATGGAAGTGGGGATTCAATCGAATATGTAACGTGTATGTAATTGGGGGTCCAAATGAAGAAAGTGAAGCCGATTCTCATGTTCACGGGTGCGGTCGTCGCAGTCATGGCTTTTGCTCCTATCGCTCTCGCATTCGCGGACAAGCTGACGGGCGGAGCCGTCGGCAACGTGCTTTCAAGCGCTCAGGGGGTGGCCGCGTCGAGTCTCGGCGTAGCTTCATCCACAACGGAAGTCGGTGGCGCTCGGATAATCTCGGACTGACTCGCAGTCCGTAAGACCCCTTAACCGGGGACTATCTCGGAGGATGTGAATAATGCTGCTGAGAAAAGTGGACGAAGCGAATCTCTCGCTCGGCTCTCCTTTCAACTTCGACCTTCCCAAGGATTCGACGCTCGAATTCGTGGACGTGTTCACCACGGCCACGGTCACGGGTGCGGGCGGCGGTGCTGACGCTGGCGCTCATAACATCGTGAACGACATTCAGCTTCAGTTGAACGGCACCGACATCATTCCGCAGAACATGACCGGTCGTGAGATGTATTACGATGCGGCGGTTCTGATGGGGGAGCTTATGGAGGAAGATTCTCCAGACCCCGCCGGCGGAACCGTCACGCTGTTCACGCTCCTGCGGATTTTCCTTATGAACATCCGTGGACGCAATCCCCGCCGGACCCGTCTTGACGTGCGCCCGGCTGAGGATTTCCGCCTGAAGGGGACCGTCGCAGCGGCCACAACCGCGATGTATACCGGCGGCACTCAGGCGATAGCAGCCAACGCTATCAACATGCAGGTGTGGTACGGTGAACATCCGGGCTCAGGCGGCGATGCTGTTTTCCAGCGCAAGCGCTTCAACTACACCTTCGACGGTTCGGAGCAGACTTTCGACTGGCGCGAGAACGGTGCTACTCTCCGCTCTATGCTGGTTGAGGAGTTCCTTGCAGGAGCCCCGACCGACAATCAGCTTACAACGCTTGAGCTTCTCATGGACGGCAAGGTTCGTCCCCTTGAGCCGATTCCGTCGCTCTACATGCGCGCGAAGTCAACTTACGCTTCGCAGCTTAGCGCCGCAGAGATTCCCGTCGGCCTGAGCTACCACGACCTTGACCCGCGCACAAAGGGCGGCAACCGTGTCTCGCTTCAGGGAAACAACGTGCAACTGAAAATCAGGGGCGTGGCCGCGTCTACTCTCAGCATCATTCGCGGTCAGACTGTCGGGGTTGAGGTCTTCGGAATCAAGCCCGCACTCGCTCGCCGTCGGCGCTAGTCTGTCCAAGGGGTCGGGGCTCTCCCTTTCCCGGAGAGCCCCCGACTCCTTTTCGGAGGTTCGGACTCATGGCAATCACTCAGACCACAAGTAATCCTCTCTCGGCGCGTGACCGTTGGGAGATTGCTGGCGGTTTCATAAACACTCTGGCTGATGCTTACGTTACGGTCCGTGAAGGCGCTACCGCTCCCGAGACAATCAGCCCGTCGCTTATCAGCGCCAAGCGGGATACCAGTCTGTCGGAGTCTCTCTCGAGCGCACTTCTGATCGGCGGGGCTCTGGTTCTGGCAGTCGTGGCGGTGCGCGCTCTCGCGTAGGAGCCTGAGCCGTGGGTATCTTCGCAGACGCTTACTATAAGGCTCGCGGTGCTGACTACATGCGCGCTCGCACGGGTGTCGGCATCTTCGGCGGTCTTGGACGCCCGGATATGGGCTCCCGGCTTTCAAGCTACGGCAAGCAAGAGGGGACGCCCTTCAGTTATTGGACCGTGCGCGGGGTTGACGGGCTCTTTCAGGATTGGGACGCCCGGCGGAATCTCGGCATCATTCTGGAAGAAATGGGCCTCATCGAGAATGTCCGAGAATTCCATTATGACCCCTACAAGGAGCGTGATGAGAATTGGGGTCCGGGGTACTGGTTCAATTCATGGACTGAGGAATTTGAGATAGCAGTCAAGGTCGCTCAGAACGTAGAAGCGAATGACGAGCTTCGAGAATATCTCCGAGTATGGGAGCACGCGGACACTGACGCCCGCAGAGCCGCCGAAAAGGAACGGACCTTGAAGCTCGCCAGTATCTTGACCGGCGGTGTCACTGCGATAGCAGCCGGAATGATCTCGAGCGCAAGAGGAAACGACACTGAAGGGGATGCAGAATTTCAGGCAGAGGTTGAAGCCGCCGGAGCTAGGGCCGATGCAAGCCCGGCTCTGGTCATTGGCGGAACGCTTGCGGCAGTCGCTTTCGTCGTGGGGCTCATGTTATGGGCATAGGCGATACGGTCTTTGACGCTCTCGGCTTGTCATGGCTTGACAAGCTGACTACTGAGCAAGCTATGGAATGGGCTAACCTGAAAGCCCGCGTGACGGCTTTGCTCGATGATCTCGCCCGTATCACAGAGGGATTCATTCCGTTAAGCGTCCCCGATGCAGAGCCGAACCGCGTAATAGCGTGGGCCGACACTGAAAAGCGAAACCTTGACCGCTTCGGCGATAACGTGCTGTATGGTCAGAGCGGTCTAGGGGTTATCGACGGCGTGCGGCTTCGATGGGATTTGTCAACCGTGAAGGGTCGAATCACAACGGCTCAAGCTCAGGCGCTTTCAGCTATGCAAGCTGACGTGACGATGCAAGAGCCGGACCCGGAGCTAGAGGGATTGGGCTTGCCGCCGGAAGATTTCGATTTCGGCCCGGTCTTTGTGCTCGGCGGGGTACTGCTAGGCGTTTGGATTCTCGGCATAATGTTCACAAGGGGTTGACATGATAGAAAATCTGGCGCTTGACCGCGCACTTATCCCCACGACCGTTAGCGTTGACGGGCGGGAGTATCCTATCCGTATCGGCTCAGATATTGTCGAAGCCTTTGCAATCGCCATGATTCACGCTAACGCCAATGCAGAGCTTCAGGGCCGCGTGAAAGCTGCTATGGATAGGGTGCAGCAGAACAAGCCGAATCTGGTCTACAAGACAGAGGATTCAATCGTCCCCGCAATCCCTGAACAGACTCCGGCGATAAGCAACGTAGCGCCTCAGCTTATCATCGGTCCGAACGCTGCCGCTATCGGGTGGAAGCGTGTTCAAGTCGGACTGCAAGCTCCCGCCGCTAACGCCGGTGACGTGTATCTCGGAATCGGCGGTGGCGTCACTGCAACGGATTGCTGGATTATCATCCCGTCGGATGCTGTTCAGATAGAGCTACCGGACGGGGCGGTTCTCTACGCTCTCTCCGCAAACGGCACGGAGGTTCTCAACGTTTGGGCTCAGGGCTCAGGCACGCCGCCCGCTAAGGGGAATCTGCTAACATGAGTCTTGTCACTCGATACAGAACAGCGCTTGCCAGCCCCGGAATTCCCGGCGGTGCGGGGGGTCCGTTCCTGCCTTTGGCCGGTGGAGTCATGGCCGGTGACATTGACCTGAACGGCAACGCCGTCACGCTTGACGCCGCGGGGACTTCTCGGCTCTACTCACTTTCAGCCGGTCGATGGAATCTGGACGCTGCTGGCGTCAATACGCTTTTTTCCGACCAGTGGCGAATCTTCCCGCAGGTTGAGGTCGAAATGGACACACAAGACCTTGACTTCGGCGGCGGCTCTAATATGAGAATGCGATGGGATACCGCCGAAACCGTGCCGCTAATGAAAATCGGCGTCCTCCGTCCGCTCTATATCGGTCCGTTCGGCGACGTAGGTCAGAACCGTGCAGCCGGTTCGGCTCCAAATAGCGGGATTCTCTGGCGTGCGAATGACACCACCTTTGCGAATCACATCTCGTCACGCCACGAAGGCGGCAACGCTTACTTCAACAAGGGTGACGCGGGGGGAGAGTTCCGCTGGCAGATAGGCGGGGTATCGTATATCGCGCTCGATTCAACCGGGCCGAGAATTCAAGTCAAGCAAGATATGCGCTTTGACGTGGGGGTAGGCTTAGATTTTGTCGGAGCCGCTGACGTGACTTCGGCTGCATCTAACGCCACACTGAACGCTGCCGCCGGATTCAATGCGAATCTGTCAGTCGGTGGCGCTCCGTTCCTTGTGGCTTCTGGCGGCTCTAATGAGCTTCAATGCAACCGCCAGCTTGACTTGAACGGTAACACCTTCAAGGCTAACACGTCCAGTGACGTGATACTCCCCCGCGTGCATGATGCAGCCGCAGAACCTACGCTCACGGACGGAGAAATGCGCTTCTGGTGGGATACGGTCAACAGTGACATGTATCTCATAATCAGACGCTCGGGGACTCAGTATAAGATTGAGCTAACGTAGGGGGACCGATGGAAGTTATCGACATCACTCTCGACAAGTCGCAGACCGTGGTCAAGCATCCGACCGCCCGGCCTTCAGGGATAGAGATAGCGCTTGCGAATCTCGGCTCTGACGTGAAGCCATGGGTCCGGCTCACTTGTGTCACGGGTGAGCAGAGCGGCGACGTGTTCACAGTGACAAGTCAAGTCGCGGACCAGAAACCGATTGAGGATTTGCCTGTAGAAGTTCAGGCGGCTCTGAAGAATCTGGCCGACAAGCTGGCGGTCTATTTCGCGGGGCTTGACACTATGAAGGGAAGCACTCCCGAATGAACATGGACCTTGACCATTGTCCAGACTGCAAGGCGCATACTCAGGTCATTGTGGCGCTTGCCGTCATGCGGACTAAGCTGCTGGTCCTACCGTTTATCGGTGCTGTAGGCGGCGGCGTGGTGACTGCCGTGCTGATACGGCTTTTCGGAGGTTGAACCCGTGGGCGATTTCGTTTCCGGCGTGCTGCAAGAGCACACAGAGCTAGTCACTGTCATGGCGGCTGTTATCGTCGCCGTTTGGAAGCTGGCGGACTATCTCGAATACAAACGACTTGCGCGAGTTGCGAAATTTCTCACTGACCAGATAGAGAAGCATGGCGGTCAGTCTCTCGCCGACGGTCGGAATCTGAATTGGAAAGAGGGTATCGCGGTTGATGCTCCGGTGACGCTCAACGCTCTGGACGTTGAAGTTCTAGACGAGTTCGCACAACGGTCGGACCCCGCAAAACCGCCCGTCTCCAAGGTCAAGAAGTTCTGGCGGAAGTTCCTTTGGCCGGTTGCCAAGAGCTTCGCACAGTCGAAGCTCAGAGAGAAGCTAGGAGACAAGCTCAGATGAACAAATGGATTGTCATTCTCGGAGCCGTTGCAGCGCTTCTCTATCTGAACCGCCGCAGCGCTATCGCCGGAACAGAATCAGTCTCGGGAGCCGAAGTAGAGCCCGGCGTCACCACCATAGAGCCGGAGCCGTCAACATTCTTCGGCGTTCCGTTTGACCCCGATCTCCCCTTCATGGCTCCTCAGCCTATGGACGGGAGCCTTTTCGATTCCGTCGAAATTTCCGCCAGTGACTTTGTATAGGAGAATCGTAGCATGGCAAAGGACAAAGCCCCTAAGTTTCCGGTCGCCCCGATAAAGGGTGCGAAGGTCACGCTCCAGAAAGCCGTTGGAGTCATTCCCGCCGGGCGCTATCGCGTGGTGAAGGTGAGAGCCAAGGCTATCACCATTGAGCCCGTGAAGCATCTGAGCAAGTTCCGCAGCTTTGAGGTGCAGATATGAAACCCTTGACCATTCTCTTATGGGCTTCCGCTATCTTGCTCGCCTTGAAGGTGCTGAGGTGCGGCCCGCCCGCTCTGACGAATTCAGGCGGTCAGGTGCCGCCGAGCTTTCTTGAAGGTGATGCGCGGAGAGCTTGATGGCACGCAAGCTGAAAGACCCCGACTGCTACTTTCTCCGTAGGCTGATAAAGTCAAGCCGGAAACGGTGCGACCTTTGCGGAGAGAAGCGCGGAGAGTTCTACGTTGCACAGTTTTGGAAATGCGGCGGTTCTAACGGGTGCATACTTTGCGCCGATTGTATGAAGGAGCATGTAGTCTGATGGCATGCGGACGCAAAGCAAAGCGCAGGCGCAAGCTCAAGACCGTCCCCACCACAAAACGGAAACGGCAGAGAAAGCGCAAGTCTACTCACTGGCTCAGTCGCCTTTATCACTTCTAGTCGCAATTTGATTTAACATGTAAAACCTTTTCCATGTAAAGATTTTCCCTCTCACCTACACACA
>Ga0180431_10008666_pt1 | contig 11632 bp, 16 predicted proteins | sample SS_ome_11_FD_132459 | JGI IMG/M metagenome (GOLD analysis project Ga0180431, IMG submission 132459) | Hypersaline lake sediment archaeal communities from the Salton Sea, California, USA - SS_1_MS_1 metaG | ecosystem: Environmental > Aquatic > Non-marine Saline and Alkaline > Hypersaline >...
CAAGGGCGACGTGTCGGGCGATGTTTACGTTGTAAAGGCATGACGATGGCTCTGCGTGAGGACACCCGCGACCTGCACCATGCCTGTGAGCAGCATCCGGTGGGCGCGGCCATGTCCGACGGCACGGTGGACGCGCAGACGTGGACCGACTGGCTGGGCTGTCTGGCGACGGTTCACGCCTTCCTCGACTGGCATGTGGCGCCCGAGCTGCGCCGGATCGAGCGGCTGGGCGAGGACGTGCGGGCGATGGCGGCGCGCGGGTATCAGCCGAGGGCGAACGGGGCGGCGCTGCGCTACGCGGCGCTGGGGCTGCATGTGGAGGCGGCGACCTATGTTTTCACGGGCGCTCATCTCATGGGCGGCGAGGTTATGCGCCGCAAACTCGAAAATAGATTGCCTTGCGAGCATCTGCGTTGGTATAATCGACGCGCAAGTCTTGATCTGTGGAGGCCTTATCGTGAGGCCACCGGAATTTCCGAGCGGGCTCGCGACGCTTTCGCGGCGATCCTGTCCATGATGGACGAGATCGTAGAGACTCGTTCGGCCAATTCCGGCTTTGGCTAGGTGCTGCTTGCAGATTAGTCTGGAGAGACGTTGTGAGTGCAAGTGATATCAAGGGTAAACGTACGTTCGCGGGTTCAGTGACGGGGATGATCCAAGTCACGCCCTCTGACGATACTGATCTCGGCAACGCTTACGGTTTGCCCCCCACCAACCTGCTTCTAACCGAGGAAGGCGCGGTCACGGTCGAGGACCTGTTTGGTAACGAAATTACTTTCCCGGCCGGCGGTCTGGCTGTGGGCGTGTTTCACCGTATCCAGTGTCGCAAGGTGCTCGAGACCGGCACCGACAGCATCACCATCATCGTCGGCTGGGACAACTAAAAGGAGAGCATCATGTCCAACGCTTCTGATTACTTCGAAGACGCGGTTCTCAACTGCATCCGTGGCAACGCCGGCATCACGGCGATTACGCCTTATGTCGCTCTGTTCGACGGCGATCCCGGCGAGGATGGATCTGGCGCCCTCGAGGTCACGGTTGACGTTCGCGCTGCGGGCCGCGTGCAGGCGAGCTTCGGTGAGCCGTCCAGCGGTGAGATCGCCAATGACACCGTCGTGGACTTCGGCGACGCGGCGAATGCTGCGACAGTCGCGGGCTTCGGCATCTTCGACGCGGCGACTGACGGCAATCTGATCGCCTACGGCACGTTCACCAGCCAGTCGATCAACGCGGGCAACCCGGTGTCCTTCCCCGTCGGCAACCTGACCATCACGGTCGCCTAACGATGCTCGCCATCGCCACCGCTCTTGCTACGGCTGGCGGTGGCGGGCTGGGTCGCATGACGCCGGAGACGCTGCAGAAGCGCCTCCGCGTCGTGCTTGGGACCGAGGCCGCCATCGAGGTCGAGCGCCAGTTGGCCGGCTCTGGTTCTGTGGAGGCGGGCCTTGAGGGCGTGATCCGGGTGGCGCGCGAGCTGGCCGCCACGCCGTCCATCGCGATCACCACAAGCGGCGCGCTGGCTGAGGCGGGCGAGTTTGCGAGCACCCTGACCATTGCGCTGACCGAGAGCGGCTCGATCCGGGTGGAGCGCCCGCTGGCGGCGACCCCGGCGGTGGATCTGACCACGACCGGCCTGATTAGCGTTGGCCGCGAGCTGGCCGGCACGCTGGACGTGGCGATGACCACCAGCGGCGCGCTGACCCAGGCGGGCGAGTTCGTCGGCGTGCTGGCGATTGTCGCCACGGCGGGCGGCGGCATCCGTGTCGAGCGCGTTCTGGCCGCGACCCCGGCGGTGGATCTAACCACGACCGGCCTTATCACCGTGGGCCGCGAGTTGAGCGCCACGCCGTCCATCGGCATCACCACGTCCGGCACGCTGGTCCTCGTGCATGACCTCATCGCTTCTCCGTCGATTGCCCTGACGGCTTCCGGCGTGGTGTCGGTGGAGCGCCCCCTGTCCGGCTCTGCGAGCGCGGCGCTGACGACGGCGGGCTCCATCATCGTGGATCGCGCCCTGTCCTCCACGGCGGCGATTGCGGTGACGACCAGCGGCGAGCTTGCTCCGGTCTCCTCGCCCTACATCGACGCGAGCTACACCGGACAGGCGTCCGTGCGCGACAGCGGGGGCTTGCGCCACATCGTCTATGATAGCTCCGGCACCTTCACTGTGAACGCGCTGGGCGACGATGCGACCGATGGCGACGTGATCGACGTTCTCCTTGTGGCGGGCGGCGGCTCCGGCGGTTACGGGTACAACAGAGAGGGCGGCGCTGGTATCGGTAAGGCTGGCGGCGGCGCTGCGACCGTGCGCCTGCTGAGCAGCTACACCGTGACGGCGCAGGCTTACACCGTGACCGTGGGAGCGGGCGGTGCGAACACGGGCGCGGGCAACTGGGGCGGACATTCGATTTTTGACAATAAGAAAAGCGGAGACCCACCGCCCGGCCCCACGGCCTATCTCTATACGGACGGCGCGCCCCTTGTCTCGCTCGATGGTTACAACGGGTTTGATGCGTCTGGCTCAGGTGGCGCTTACGTTCGAAATGATGCGGGGACAGAATATTTCGGCGCTGGCGGGGTCGCGGGTATCCCGTCAACGGGTGTGTTCAAGTTCGACGGCGCTGCGGCGGCTGGTTTGTCGTCCGGCGGCGGGGGCGGCGCAGGCGGAGACGCACCGGGCGAACAAGGCGGCTCTGGATACGTCAACAACTGGGCCACGGGCTCTAACCAGACCTACGCCCGAGGTGGGCGCGGGTACGACAACGAGGCGAACATTTCCGGGGCAAACGGGGCTAATCCCGGAGACGGCGGTGCGGGCGCGGTAGGTAAAGCGACAGGTCTAGTTTATCGCGGCGGCAATGGCGCGGATGGCCGCGTCATCATTCGGTATCGGTACGCGGCGGCGTAAAGGAGACAGGACATGGCGTACTACGGATTTTTCAGGCAGGAGCCGGACGGGTGGGAGCGCTGCACGTCGGTCATCGTGTTCGACCCGGCGACGGCGGCTGGATACACCCCGCCTGATGGCGTGACCATGCGCGAGATCACCGGCGCCCTGTCTGAGGTCGGCAGCGGGTGGCGGTACAACCCGGCGACCGATGAAACGATGCCTGCGGTTCCGGTGTCCTCCGGCATCACGCGCGGTCAGTTCCGCCTCTTGTTCACCTTCGCCGAGCGTCAGGCCGAGGCGGCGTTCAAGCGCGCGGCTGAGGCTGCGGCTGAAGCTGGCACGGCGACGAACGAGCAGTTGGTCTACCTGACCATGCGCGATGACTTCGACAGCGCCGCGTCCATCAATCTGAGCGACCCCGCCACCATCGCCGCGCTGGACTTCTACGTCGCCTTCGGCCTGCTGACCGCCGAGCGCCGTGACGAGGTTCTGGCCGGGGTGACGCCGAGCTAGGTCCATGACGGTCGCGCCGGACATATACCGCGACGGCTGCACGATGGCCCCCGACCGGCTGGGCCGGGTCAGTCACCGGCATGTCTGCGACCGGCACGATCTGGACTATTGGGCGCACCGCACGGTGCTGAGCAAGTTCGTCGCCGATGCGCGCTGGGCGGCGGGGATAATCGCCTGTCACTGGCGCAATACGCCGTGGCAGCCGGTCGCTCTGGCGCTGGCCGTGTTCGGATGGCTGGCGCTGACGACGTGGGGCTGGTGGCCGTGGATGCGGAGGCACAGGTTCGATGACGTGGATTGACCTGTTCCGACGCGGCTCCCGCCCGGCGATGGGGTGGGTCTCTCTGGTGCTGGTTCCCTTCGCCGTCCTGCTGCCGGACGTGGGGGCCGACAAGCTGGTGCCCCTGCTTGCTTTCATGCTGGGCGTCTACGGCATCCGGGGCTGGGAGAAGGTCAAGGGAGCGTCTGGTGACGGATCTGAGCGATAGCACTTGGCACCTCGATAAGCGGGTTCCGATTGGGATCATCTTCGCCCTGCTGATCCAGTCGGGCGCGGTTTTCTGGTGGGCCGGCCAGACCGAGCAACGCCTGTCGTCTCTCGAGGCGCAACTCATCGCCCAGCGGGAGCTGACGCAGAACGGCATCGCGGCGCAGAACGCGACGAACGAGCGGCTGGCGCGGATCGAGACGCTGCTGGAAATCATGGTGCGCGATCAGGGCGAATCCCGGCTGGACATGCGATCAGAGCGAGGGGGGCAGCAATGATCGTCGCTGATCACTGGTCCGAGATTAAGCCTGACGACTGGCCGCTGACGTATTTCAGCCCGCAGGAGGTCGCGTGCAAGGGGACGGGCGCGGTCAAGCTGGATGTGGGCTTTGGGGTGGTGATGGACGGGCTGCGCCGCCGCGTGGGTGGGCCGGTGCGCGTTTCGTCTTGGTATCGCAGCCCCGGCCACAACGCCTCTGTCAGCTCCACTGGATACGACGGCCCGCACACGACGGGCGCGGCGGCTGACGTGATCTGCCACCACGCAGTCGCCTTGAAGGTGATCCGCTACGCGCAGGACGCCGGCATCGCCCGCATCGGCGTCAGCCAGAAGGGCGACTGGGGAAGCAGGTTCATCCACCTCGATCAGGCTCCGGGGTTCAGCCCGGCGCTGTGGAGCTACTGATGCTGAGCCTCTGGCAGATCCGTGTCGCAGTTGTCGCAGTTGTCGCAGCGATCAGCTTCGGCTCCGGCTGGCAGGTGCGCGACTGGATAGCCGCCGAGGCGGACGCCGAGCAGGCCGACGCCAACGCGGGCGCACTGGCAGAGGAACTGGAGCGTCAGCGCAAAGAGGCACAGGAGGCCCGCCAGCGCGCGTTAGAGGCTAGCGTGAGGGTAGACAGCCTGATGAGCGACAACGCGCTCCTGCGCGCAAATTTGACGGAAAGAGCGAGTTATGTGGAGATCAGCGACCCTTGCGCTCAGTGCCGCCTCGGTGCTGACGCTGTCGGCGTGCTCATCGACGCCGCGTCTGGATCTTCCGGCGATCCTGTCAAGCCGGAGTGATCCTGAGCCGGTGCCGAGCGCGCTGCTCGCACGGTGCGAAGACAGCTTGCCCGTGCCGCCAGAGATTGCCCGCGATAGGGAGGTCAGCCCCCGCCAGCTTCTTCAGATCACCGTCGCATGGGGCTCAGCCTACCACTACTGCCGGGGCCGGCACGACACCCTGATCGACTACATCCGCGAGCGTCAGAGCGATGGCAAGGGGTGACAATACTAGAAAGCTGACCGACGCGCAGGTCATCGAGGCCCTGCGGCGGCACGGCGGCAATATCCGCGCTACGGCGCGCGATCTCGGCGTGGCCCGCATCACCATCCGTCGCCGCCGTGAGCGGCTCGCAAAAAAGGGCCACGACCTGCCCGAGCCCGTGTGGCTTCCGGCTCATGGCGAGGCGATGCCCGACACCTTCCGCGAGACGCTGGTCGCGACCTACGCCCAGCCCGCCGCGCGCTACTCAGGCGGGACAGAACAGCCCCTCTCGGCGGGCCGGATCGAGACGCGCGACGTTGAGATCCGCAAGCCGCCCCGGCGCGGTCAGGTCGCCACCTACCTACTGACAAGCGCCACGAATAACACCGAGCTGCACGGCGCTTTGTGGGCGAACTTGCACGCGCTCATGGAGCATTATAGCGCCCACGGGCCAGTCGAGTTACTGGTCAGGCGCATAGGCTATAACCTCGCGGAGTGGCGTCGGCGCGGCGCGTCGAACGAGGTCGAGCAGGAGATCGACGGCGACCCGATCCGCTTTGATCCGCAGCTTCTGCCCTATATCTGCGATGAGCGCGTCGAGCTTGCGCCCGGCCTGCACTGGGCCGGTGACGCCCCGGTCAGCGCCACGGCTGTCTCGCCGCTCAGCGGATATGACACCTTCACCGGCGAGGCCAGCGGGATCTTCGGCGCGACCAAGCTGGAGATGAGAAGCGTCGCCACCATGCGCGGCCTGCCCGCCAAGCACTTGTTCACCACAGGCGCGGTGACGCAGAGAAATTACAGCGAGACGAAGGCAGGCCAGAGGGCTGACTGGCACCACGTCTTCGGCGCGACGCTGGTCGAGGTCGAAAACGACGGGACGTGGTTTATCCGCCCCATCGTGGCCGAGGATGACGGGACGATCCGGGACATAAATGTTACCATTCGTGACAGCGAGGTGATCGAGGGGCCGAACATGGCCGCCCTGACGCCGGGTGATGTGCATGTGGCCGAACTGGACCGCAGCGTGATGAAGGCGATCTACGGCCCCGGCGGCATGGTGGACGGGCTGCGGCCCGCCGAGCTTCACCATCACGACCTCCACGACCACAAGGCCCGCTCCCACCACGACGAGCGCGATCCGTTCAGGCGCTTCCTTCTACACAATGAGGGTACAGATGAGGTCGAGCAGGAGATCGAGGCTGACGCCGGGTTCCTTCAATACTGCGCCCGCGACTGGATGCGGCAGGTGGTGGTCGGGTCGAACCATGACGATCACCTGCAACAATGGCTCAAGCGGTCTGACTGGCGCAGCGATCCGATTAACGCGGTTTTCTATCTGCGCTGCGCCCTGAGGGTCTGCGAGGCGATTGAGGTGGCGGACAGGGACTTCCATTTGCTTGAATGGGCGTGCCGTCAGAAGGGTGCGCCGGAGGACGTGGTTTTTCTTAGGCAGGATCAGAGCTGGCTGGTGGAGGGGGTCGAGTGCGGCCTGCACGGCGACAAGGGCCCGAACGGATCTCGAGGCAGCGCGCGGAACCTTGCCCGGATCGGCTCGAAAGTCACCATCGGCCACAGCCACAGCCCCGCCATCATCGACGGGTGCTGGCAGACGGGCGTGACCGCGGGGACGCTGGACGGGCCGACCCTCGACTACGCGGTCGGCCCGTCCTCGTGGTCGCGCACGCTGGTCGCCACATACGAGGGCGGCAAACGGACGACGATTACCATGCGCGGGACGCGGTGGCGCGCTCGGCGGCGCAAGCTAAAGGTAGTGAAATGAACGGCCTTAAACAACGCCTCTACGCCCTGCGCCGCGCCATCTGGCGCTGGCGCAATGGCGTCCCGCGTCTGTCGCGTCATGTCGCACCGCCGGGGCGCTCACGCTGATAGACTGCGACCTATCGCGTGGGCGAATTTTGATAGGGTTAGTGGCTTGCTGAGAACACACAAGCGGCGTTGTGTAATTTTTCCGGCCCTATTTGATACACAAGTGGTGTTGTGTATTCTGGACGAGCCACTAGCCCTCCGCCGAAGACCAACCGCCGGCGTAACCTAGAGAGACACACATGTCCGGGATCAAAATACAACGGTTTCTAGGGAAAGCCCCGCGTACTGCGCCAGAGCTTTTGCCCAATACGGCCGCCCAGACTGCGACGAACGTAAAGCTGTACTCGGGCGACCTGATCCCTTACCCATACCCCGTTGTTGTGGGTAACCACGGGCTGGAAGGTTCCGTGCCAAAGACGCTGCATGCTCTCTATAACCCGGACACGGGCGAACCCGTATGGCTTGTTTGGGACAGGCCGGTGGATATTGCGACACCTGTAGGGTCTACGACCAGCGCTGACCAGCGGTTCTACTATACCGGGGACGGGAACCCCAAGGTCTCGACTTACACGCTAGCGACCAACGGTGAAAAACCCTACCCCGTAGACTACTATAATCTTGGCCTGTCTCTGCCGGACACGGTACCTTTTGCTGAGGCAGAGGCGTTTACAACCAAGAACACATCCAGTTACGAGCGTGATAACGGCGGCGTCGTCACCATGGAGACTTCGACCCCGCATGGGCTGAAGTCTGGCGCGTTCGTGAGCATCAGCGGGTTCACCAACAGGGTCGGCACGTATGTGCAGGCTGGTTCCACCATTACGGTCACGATCTATGGCCACGGCCTATCCACGGGGGCCACTGTCGCGCTGCGGTTCACGTCTGGCGGTGCTAACAGCAACACCTTCACGGTTACGGGCACGACCACCAACACGTTCACGGTTACCGCTAACGACTTACAGACTGTCAGCGGCACCGTGCAGTGGGACATCACCAACCTGAACGCCCTGTCGGCGAAAATCACGGTGATTGACGACACCACGTTCACCTACACCAGTCCGGGGTTTCCGGTAACACAGACATATAGCGGCGTTGGTCGCGTCGATCTCGCAGGAAACACGCAGGCGCGCAGTTACGTATGGACGTGGTACACGCCGTGGGACGAAGAGTCTGTTGCCTCTGAGCCGTCTGAGGCGCTGTTCATCAAAGAGGGTCAGACCGTTACAATCAGCAATCTGCCTACACAGCAGCCCACGAATTACGTGTCGGTTCCGACAGGGGCGGAAACAGGCGTTGTAGCGACAATCAACATTGTCCCGGAGAAAACCTATATTCGAGGCATTCGCCTATACCGCACACTCTCCTCGGCTTCTGACACCGAGTTCCTGCGGCTGGCAACCCTGTGGTTCCCCGTCGATGTGGTGGACGTAACCGGCACTACGGTCACGACCGAGGAGCCGCACAACCTGCGCATTGGCAGCATCTTCAAGATCAGCACTGGCGTCGACGGCGGCGAGGTTACTGACATCATCGACGAGTTCACGTTTGAGTACACTGGCGGCTCGGGCTCCGGCGGCACCGGCGGGGTGCTCTACCATGATGTCTCGGAAAACCCCGGCACGACAACGCCCCGGTACTGGGGCGATGGGGGTGATTTTGATTTCATCGACGACTTCGATTTCGCCGGGTTGGGCGAAGCTTTGACCAGCGATGAGTACGACCCCCCGCCGCCAAACCTCAAGGGGTTGACGGTTTATAACAACAACATCCTCGCGGGGTTCACCGGCAACGAGATCTACTTCTCCGAACCGGGCAAATACCACGCGTGGCCACCATCTTATAAGCAGGAAATACCCCACAACATCATCGGGTTGGCAACCTTCGCTGGATACCTGCTGGTCGTAACTGAGGATTACCCCTATCTCATCGCGGGTACTGACCCCGCAGTTTTGACTATCCAGCGCGTGGATGCGCAGTACCCCTGCCTGAACAAGAACAGCATCGTGAACATGAACTTCGGCGTCATGTATGCTACGCACGACGGGCTGGTGCTGTATTCCACCTCGACCGGACCCCAGCTTGTGACGCGTCTGCTCTACAACAGCGACACGTGGAACGAAGACCTCGACCCGTCTACCATCACTGCCTCGTCGTACAAGGATACGTACCTTGCATGGCATTCCGCCGGGGGCCTCAGCTTCGAGCGCGACGACCAGATCGGCGGTTTCTTTGTTGATCTGGATACGTCGGAAAAGCCAGCTACCACGTGGTTCGACCCGCTGACCAATGCTCTGTATTATACGCTCGGGACCTCCGGGGACGTATATCTGTGGGACTCGCCGAACCAAGCAAGTCAGCCCTACGAATGGAAGTCTAAAGTCATCGTCACGCCGAACCCAATCAATATGGGCGCTGGGCTAGTGGATGCCGACTATGGAGACACGTCACTAATCTGGGATGAGGCCGCCGAACGCTGGGACCGACTGGAGAACCTGTGGGACGTTAGTGGCAACATCACATTCCGGCTTTGGGTAGACGGTAAGCTCGTGTCCACGCAGGTGTTGAACAGCGACCGGGTATTCCGCCTGCCCGCCGGCTACCGTGCAGATAAGTTCGAGGTGGCTGTCGAGGGGTCTGTGCGGCTGCGCAGTATCAACCTTGCTGAAACCCCCACTGGTTTGAGGACGGTGTAATGGCTCGCGCGAGGTACGTAGCAATCCCGCCAGTTCCCCTTACCGGTCTGGATGCGGCGCAGGCCCAGCTCCTTAGCTCGCTGAAGGAGAACGTCGAACTGCTTGCCGGCATCCGTGGAGAACCCGGGGCGGTGAGCGCTGCGATCAACCGGGCGATACTGCGGGTTTCGCCTCCGCCCGACCAGACCATGACGCAGGTGACAGCACGCGGTCAAGGCGTTACACTGGGCGGTGCAGGTGTGCCTACGATTGAAGACTACACTCGGCTTGTGTCGGACGTTCAGCGCCTCGCTAACGATGTAACAAATTTGCGGACGACCGTAGAAGTCTTGATCAAACAGCTTAGAGGATAGCCATGACCCGCGAACCACGGCCGCTGCCCCCGATCTTGCAGGGCCTGCTTGCGCAGCCTCAACCGCCGGCTTCTTTGCCGGGGCAGGGCTTGGCGGGCGCGATCACTCCCCCGATGCAGCAGCCCCAACCGCAACAAACGCAACGGGTGCCGCGCATACCGTCCTATCAAGAGGGTGGCGCTATCGGGCCGGGCGGTACACCCATGCAGCCCGCAGGTCTGCAGCCCGGCATGGAGCAGGGCCCTCTGAACCCGCAGATGGTGGATCTGCAAATCAAACAGTTTGCATCGCAGAACCCGCAGGCGGTAGCGCAGATTAAGCAGGCCATCAACGAAGCCCTCATGTCCGGGGAGATGACGGCCCAAGAGCTGAATATGCTGGTTCAGATGGCCACGACAGTACTGCGCAGCCCGGAGATGTATCCGCAGATGCGCCAGTTCGCCATTCAGCAAGGACTCGCCACTGAACAAGACCTCCCGCCGCAGTACGATCAGGGGCTGGTCATCGCGGTTCTCATCGCAGCTCAAGCAGCCCAGTCCGCCACGGGTGGTCAGGACATGATGGCTGGCGGCACGCCTGCTATGGCTGGGAATATGCCGATCCAGTCGCTCAAAGATGGCGGGCGCGTCGAGAGCGGCGGCAGCGAGCCGGTTGTGATCGAGGCCCATACTGGTGAGTACGTCATCCCCAAACATGTTGTGGATATGAAAGGCCGTGAGTTCTTCGACCGTATGCTAGAGCAGTATAAAGACAAAGCCTCGTGACTGACCTGACGATTGAGATGCTGGACCCTGCGCAGGTGGACGCGCAGTGGGACGAGCTGGAGCCTCTGCTGGATGCTTCGTGCAAAAGCAATGAGGTCGGCGCTATGGATATCTGCCCGGATGATATCCGCCGTCTGGCTACTGCGGGCATGTGCGTGGTGTTTGCGTGTCGAGAAGAGGGCGAACTCAAGCTGGTTGCTGTATTCCAGTTCCACGATACCAACGGCCACAAGGGTGCGGACTTGGTTGCTCTGGGCGGCACAAGGCTTTTGGCCTTCAAGTCAGCCTACTGGAACTTAGTTCTGGACTGGTTGAAGGTAAACGGGTGTGAGTTTCTCGACGCTTATGCTAATGAGCGGCTCGCAAAGGTGTATAAAAACAAGTTCGGGTTTGACCGCTCTTGTGTAATGGTACGTATGGCGCTGTAGGAGGCGAGTATGTCGCGTGGTGTGAAGCGGGTTCTCGGGATTGTGGCCGCAATCGCAGTGCCCTTTGTTGCGGCTCCGATTGCCGGGATGCTTGCAGGCAGCGCCGCGCTTCAAGGTATCGCCGGGGGCGCTATCGCAGGGGCTTTCCAAGGGGCTTCGGGGGCGGCTCTTGTCGGTGCAGGCTTAGGTGCTGCAGGTTCAGCCCTAACAGGCGGAGACCCATTGACCGGAGCAGTAATGGGAGGCCTCGGCGGCTTCGCCGGGGGCGGCGGCTTCGATGGACTGTTTGGCGGGGGGCAAGCGGCGGCAGGTAAGGCAGGTACGGCAGGTAAGGCAGGTACGGCAGGTAAGGCAGGTACGGCAGGTGCGGCAGGTACGGCAGGTACGGCAGGTGCGGCAGGTGCGGCAGGTACGGCAGGTGCGGC
>Ga0180431_10008668_pt1 | contig 11631 bp, 7 predicted proteins | sample SS_ome_11_FD_132459 | JGI IMG/M metagenome (GOLD analysis project Ga0180431, IMG submission 132459) | Hypersaline lake sediment archaeal communities from the Salton Sea, California, USA - SS_1_MS_1 metaG | ecosystem: Environmental > Aquatic > Non-marine Saline and Alkaline > Hypersaline >...
GCAAGCGCGCCTGAGCCAGCCCATTATGCGCAAGGATGGTCGCCGTCACTACCTGCGCGTGTGCCTGCGCCAGACGGGTACGGGTTTCGAGGCGACATTGACCGGTGACCAGGGCTCCGGCATTCTCAATTCGTTGGTGCAGGCCGACGGGTTGGCCATCATCCCCGAGCTGGCGGATCAGAATCCGTTCGCGGACCATTTGCCGGCCGGGGCGGAGGTGGCGGTGATCCTGTTGGACTAGGCGACGATCGGTACGTCGTGAAGGAGGTGGAGACGATCAATTAGCAGCCATATACAGCCACGTCCCCCGGCCTCGGGGCAGCAGGCACGCGCGGGACGCTACTCGTCGCTGCCAGGCGTTTATGCGAAATCAAGTCAAGGAGGAAACCAATGACCCGTATGAACAGAACCGTCGTCGTTCGCGCGCCCATGGAGGAAGTGTACGCCGTGGCACGCGACCCCAACCGGTGGCCCACGTGGTTCGCCGGGATGAGCGACATTGACAGTCTGACCGGTGAGGGTGAGGTCGGTACTGTCGTCGAGTGTGGTTACACGTTTGGGGGGATGCGCTTCCCGGTCACGGTCAAGGTGGTGGAGGACCACCTCGATACGGAGGGTGGCCGGTGGAAGGGGACAATGGAGGGGCCTCTGGCTGGCGAGCAGACCTGGACTTATATACCTCAGGGCGATGATACCGAGATAACGGTGGACTTGGAGTATACTTTGCCTGGCAAGGCATTGGGTAAGATCGCCGACCGCCTGTTTATTGAGCGCACGCAAGATCGCACTGCCGAGCAGACGATGGAGAACCTCAGAGCGCTATGTGAGGCCGGGTAAGCGATCCGGGTCGGCTGTTCTGGTTTCCAGCAGCCGGCCCGATCATCCGTTCACTGGTGCAGACCGGTCGCCAGCAAGGGCGGAGGTGGAGGTGATCTTGCTCGACGCGGATTGTGGTTCACTTGGAGATTGTGATGTCGTTCACGCTCACAAGACCGTATTCCCGATTGTGATCCCTCGACGCTGGCGTTGTTATGGTTACCACCGATTTGCACGGTGACCGGGACGCTTACCGGCGCTATCGTGGCCGCTTGGTTAACTTGCAGGCCGAAGGGCTTGCCGATTGCCTGATCCTTACAGGTGACTTGATTCATCTTGGCAGGCCTGCATAGTGTCTACTGAAACGAGGAGTTGTGATTTACCGGAAGGGGAGTCTGTGACACCGAGCCGCATCCTGGCTATAGACGTCGGTGCGGGCACCCAGGACGTCCTGCTCTGGGAGGCCGGTCAGCCGATGGAGAACAACGTCAAGTTGGTGCTCCCGTCCTGGACGACGATCCTGGCCCGGCGGGTCAAACAGGCCACGCGGGAGGGACGCCCGGTGTTCCTGACCGGCAACCTGATGGGCGGCGGGCCGGTGGTCCGTGCCATGAAGCGGCACATACGGGCTGGCTACCCGGTCTACGTCACCCCCCGCGCTGCACTCACCGTGCGCGATAACCTCGATCAGGTGCGGGAGCGGGGATACACGATCCTCGAGGAGGGGCAGGAACCGCTGGATTCACCCGACTTGCTCGCGCTCCACACCCGGGACGTGGACCTGGATGCCCTGGCAAGCGCGCTGGCCCCCTTCGGTGTGACCGTCCCCGAGGCCGTCGCCGTTGCCGTGCAGGATCACGGCGAGTGTCTAGAGGGCTCCAACCGGCAGTTTCGCTTCCAACTATGGCGGGAGTTCGTCGAGCGCGGCGGGGACATGCTCGGCCTGGCCTACCGCGAGCCGCCGCCGTGTTACACGCGCATGCAGGCGGTACAGCAGGACGCACCCGGCGCGGTCGTCATGGACACCGGGCCCGCGGCGCTGTGGGGCATCCTTGAAGACGAGCGCGCCGCATCTCACCAGGGCGAGGGGTTCATCGCCGTCAACGTGGGCAACCAGCATACGTTGGGGGTGCTGGTGCGGGGTGAGCGCATTTTGGGCCTCTTCGAGCATCACACCGTGCTGATGACGCCGGACAAGCTCGTCCGGTTGGTCGATCGGTTGCACGCGGGCGCGCTGACCGACGCGGAAGTCTACGACGATCACGGCCACGGCGCGTTCATCAGCCCTGACTATACCCCTGGTGCAGAATTCGATTTCGTCACCGTGACCGGTCCCCAGCGTCACCTGGCTGCCGATCTGGGTTACTACTTCGCTGCCCCCTATGGAGATATGATGCTCACCGGTTGCTTTGGCCTGGTGACGGTGACGCGCCGCATAGTGGGTGGCGAGTAGCGCATGGCAAACGACGAATCTCCGGTCTCCAATCTCCAATCTCCAATCCTGAAGCGAGCGTACCGCCGTTTAGCCCGCCTGGACCTGGCGGCCATTACTATGCTCATCGTGCTACTCGTGGCTGCCCTTGGTTCCTGCTTCCCGCAGCTTTCGCCATCGGTCGCCGCTGACACTGAGCAGTTTGCGCGCTGGGAGGCAGTCGTGCGTGACAGGTACGGCGCACTGACGGATCTGCTGCTGACAAGTGGGGCCTTCCGCTGTTTCCACGCCCCTGTCTTCCTGGTCCCTTTGGCGTTGCTGGTCGTGGCTACGCTGGTGTGCACGCTCGATCGCTGGCGGCGCGTGGGCCAGCCGTCACGGAACCCCTCACTCCGTGAGGGGCCTGCCAGGTTCGACAGTGCCCCCCACACCGCCGAACTGACCGCGCCACCCGATGTGGACTTGCCTGCCATCGTGCGGGAGCGCCTCGAGCGGCGGGGTTTCCACGTGCAAACGACCGAAGTTGTCACTGCGGACTGCCGTCTCGTTTATCTGCGGGGCGACCGCAACCGGTCAGCGCCTTTGGCCACGCTGGTCACCCACCTGGGCGTGCTGTTTCTGATGGTGGGAGTGGTGTTGAGCAGCGCCTCCGGCTGGCGGGAGGAGATGGTCATCGGGCCGGGCGAGACGGTCGAGGTCGGCCGCGCGACCGGGCTGGCGCTGTGCAACGAGGCGTTCACCGTGGTACACTATCCCGGCGGGAGCGTCGCGGGTTACGAGGCCCGGGTTACTGTCGTTGAGGGGCAGCGGGAGGTGACGCACGGGTGCATCCGGGTCAACGAGCCACTGACCTACAATGGCATCGGGTTTCACCTGTATGGTTATGAGAGTATAGAGGAGCGCTACAGCATCACCTTGCTGGTCGTGCGCGATCCGGGCTACGGCCCGGTGGTTGCGGCGGGGTTTCTGATGCTCTTGGGGATGACCGTGAGTTTCAATTTCCCCCATTGCTGGGTTCACGCACGGGTCGATCCCGAGGGAGTGCTGTATCTGGCCGGGCGGGCCGACAGGCGAGCCTACGGCTTTGGGCGCGAGTTCGCGGCGCTGGTAGAGGAAATCAGACATGAACCTTGCGAAGGTTGCGCATAGCTTTGGCGGGCAGGCGCTGTTTGTCTGACAGGAGATGCCTTGGCTTGAGAATTGCTCCCTAACCTTCGCAAGGTTGATGCCAAGGTTGATGCCAGGGGATGCAATGCCCCTGTAACGCAGTTGTAACCTGGATCGGGCTGGAAATGGTGTAAAGTTATCATTGCAGCGGGGGTGACGTAAATGTATGGCTTACTCTGGCTGGCGATGGCCGCCTACGCCATCCACCTGGTTCGCGGGGGACGCTGGACTGGGCGGGTGGCGACCGGGTTGGCCATTGTTGCCTGGGGCACGCTGACGGGGAACCTGGTGGCGCGGGGGTTGGGCGCGGGGCACTGGCCGCTGACCAACCGGTATGAGTTCGCTCTGTGCTTCACCTGGGCTATCGTGACCATCTACCTGCTGCTGGAAGCCAGTTGGTGCACGGATACCGGTTGTCCACAGCGGAAGGCGGGCCCCTTCGTGCTCGCAGTGGCGCTGCTGGTGGCGACTTATGCGGTCACCCGTCCCGCCGACGAGCGGATCATCGCGCCGCTCCTGCCAGCGCTGCGCTCGGTCTGGCTGCAGGTACACGTGATGACCGCGATGGTCGGGTATGCAGCGTTCGGCGTGGCGGCCGGGCTTGGAGTGATGCGATTGCTGCCAGGGCTGTGGCGAGACAAAGGGGATCAAGCGAGTATGGGTGAGGAGATTGAGCGCACGATCGAACGGGCCGTGGGATTGGGCTTTCCCTGGCTGACGTTGGGCATCCTCACCGGCGCAATCTGGGCGCAGAACGCCTGGGGACGTTATTGGGGCTGGGATCCCAAGGAAACCTGGGCACTGGTGACCTGGCTGTTCTATCTCGTGATCCTGCACGTGCGCTCGCTGCCCCGCTGGCGCGGCCGGCGGCTGGCCGGACTGGCCCTGGCCGGGTTTGGATTTGTGCTCTTCACCTTTGTCGGCGTTCCCTGGTTGGTGCGCATCGTGCGCCTGGAGAGCCTACACGGCTTCTGAGAGAAAGCGAATGTCCCACGCATCACGCATCACGCATCACGTTTCACGTTTCACGTTTCACGCCTCGTGCCTCCCGGAGGTCCCTCGATGCCTCTCCTGACCCGCCGCCAGTTTCTCCTCGGTGCCGGAGCCTTGACCGCTTGCGGGGTTGGGGTGGCGGCGGGCCTTTCCGGCAGCCGTTGGTGGGAACGTCCCCCCGAAAGCGTGGGTCAGGTCGCGCCGGTCGAATCCCCTGGCCCCTGGTCAGTCGAGGCCCGGTACTATGCCTCATTTTCGGGCGAGGGGATGCTCAACTGCGCCGCCTGTCACGGCAAGACAGAAGAACCGTTGCCCGTGTCCTACTGTCATACCCTCCACACCGGCACGACCGTCCAGTGCAATCTCTGTCCTCACCGATGCGTCATCGCCGACGGTGAGCGGGGCCACTGTCGCGTGCGGGAGAACCGGGGTGGCAGGCTCTATTCGGTGGTCTATGGCAACCCCTGTGCGGTGCACGTGGATCCCATCGAGAAAAAGCCCCTCTATCACTTCCTCCCCACCGCCGCGGCTTTCTCCCTGGCCACCGCTGGATGCAACCTGCGCTGCCTGTATTGCCAGAACTGGTCCATCTCCCAGGTTCCGCCGGAACAGACTCAGAACACCGACCTGTCGCCGGAGGACGTGGTCCGTTACGCGCTGGAATCCCAGGCCCCGGTGATCGCCTATACCTATTCGGAACCGACAGTTTTCTACGAGTACATGTTGGCGACGGCACAGTTGGCCCGGGCGGCTGGTCTGCTCAACGTGGTCATCTCCGCCGGGTTCATCAATCCCGAGCCGCTGTGGGAACTGTGCCAGGCGGTGGATGCGATCAAGATCGACCTGAAGGGATACGACGCGGATTTCTACCGGGACGTGTGCGAAGCTGAGCTGGGGCCGGTGCTGGAGACGATCCGCACCATCTACGAGACCGGCATCCACCTTGAAATTGTCAACCTGGTCGTGCCGACGTTGAATGACGGCCTGGACCAACTGCGGGCGTTGGCCCACTGGGTGGCCCATGACCTGAGCCCGGACGTGCCACTTCACTTCAGTCGCTTCCATCCCCAGTACAAGCTGACCAACTTGCCGCCGACGCCGGTGGAGACGCTGGACCGGGCGCGAGAGATCGCACTGGAGGAGGGGGTGCGTTTCGTCTACGTGGGCAACGTCGCTGGTCACCCGGGCAATCATACCTATTGCCCTGCCTGTGGGGAGCCCGTCGTCGTGCGGCAGGGGTTTGCGGTGACCGAGTATAATCTGCGTGAGGGAAACTGCGCCTATTGCGGCGAGCCTGTTTCCGGCGTTTGGTGGCCTGGTGAGCCGGCGGGGCGGCCTGTGGCGGTGCCGCCGGGACCGCCGGATCAATGAGGACTGCAATGAGGACTGAATGAGAACTGGATGCCTCTGGGTTAGGAAGAACTATGGCGCAGCGTGAGGAGCTTGAGCAGGCGATTGCAGCGCTTGAGGCGCAGCGTGCCAGCCTGGGTGGCGCGGTCGTGGACGTGACGATCGCCGCCCTGCGCGAGAAGCTGGCTGAACTGGAATTGGATCGCGCCACTGAGCAGCGTAAGCAGGTCACGGTCCTGTTTGCCGACGTTTCCGGTTTCACGGCCATGGCGGAAACGATGGACCCCGAGGATTTGCGCGATACGATGAACGCCGTCTGGTCGCGCCTGGACGCGGTGATCATGGCTCACGATGGCACGATCGACAAACACATAGGCGACGCCGTGATGGCGATCTTCGGTGCGCCCACCGCCCGCGAGGACGATCCGGAGCGGGCCATCCGGGCGGCGTTGGCGATGCAGGCGGAACTGCGCGAGTTTGTCGGGAAGGCCACAGGGGATCGCCACGAAGCGGGCGGCAACCGCGTGCCACCTCTCCAGGTGCGGATAGGGATCCATACCGGCCCGGTGCTGCTGGGGGCGGTGGGTACGACCGCTGAATACACGGCTATGGGCGACACGGTCAACCTGGCCAGCCGGTTGCAGGAGGCAGCGCCCGTGGGGGGCGTCCTCATCTCGCACGATACATATCGCCACGTACGCGGCATCTTCAGTGTGTGGATGATGGAGCCGATCACCGTTAAGGGCAAAGCAGAGCCAGTCCCGATCTATGTGGTGCTGCGGGCCAAGCCGCGCGCGTTTCGCCTCGCGACCCGGGGTGTGCAGGGTATCGAGACGCGCATGGTGGGCCGCGAGGCTGAGCTGGCGCGGTTGCAGGGCGCCCTGCGCACGGTGATGGAAAAGGGGGATGCGCAGGTCATCACCATCGTCGGCGAGGCGGGCGTGGGAAAGTCCCGCCTGTTGTACGAGTTTGACAACTGGATTGAACTGCTGCTGGAGACGGTGTCGCGGTTCAAGGGACGCGCCGACGAGAAGATGAGCAGCTTGCCCTACTTCCTCATCCGCGACCTTTTCTCGTATCATGCTGAGATTCAGGACAACGCCCCGGCTTTCGTGGCTCGGGAGAAGCTGGAGCGCTGCGTCACGGAGTATATGGGGGCGAACGGCGTGGAGAAGGCCCACTTTGTCGGTCACCTGATCGGCTTCGATTTCTCCTCCAGTCCCTATTTGCGGGGTATTCTCGGTGACGCGCGCCAGATCCGCGACCGGGCTTTCCACTACATCGCCCAATTCTTCGCGGCGGTGGCCCGGCGCGCGCCTGCGGTCGTGTTTCTGGAGGACGTCCACCTGGCCAACGAGGGTTCGCTGGACTTGATCGATCACCTGGGCCGCGAATGCCGCCATGTACCCCTGCTCACCGTCTGCCTGGCGCGTCCATCTCTCTTTGAACGGCGGCCGTCGTGGGGCCAGCGACAGGAAGCGCACACGTGCCTGGAGTTGAGCCCGCTTTCAGATGAGAACAGCCAGCAGTTGGTGGCGGAGATCCTGCGTAAGGTACCCCAGATACCTCCTGACCTGCAGAATCTGATCGTGAGCCGGGCGGAGGGAAACCCGTTCTATATCGAGGAATTCATCAAAGTCCTGGTCGAGGATGGCGTCATCGTGGCAGGCCCGGAGCAGTGGTGGGTGCGGCCGGAGCGATTGACCGACGTGCGGGTGCCGCCGACGATGGTCGGGGTGATCCAGGCGCGATTGGATCGGCTGCGGCCGATTGAGCGGGAGATGCTCCAGCGTGCCTCGGTGGTGGGGCGGGTGTTCTGGGATGGCGCCGTGGAGCGCATCTACGAGTATACCGATGGGCGTATGAATCAGGGCGAGGTGCTTGCCACGCTGCAGGCACTGCGTGAGAAGGAAATGATCTTCCGACGGAACGAGTCTGCCTTCGCGGGCGAACAGGAGTACGTCTTCAAGCACGCTATCTTGCGCGATATCACGTACGAGAGCGTGTTGAAGCGGCTGCGGCGGGTGTATCACGCGCAGGTGGCAGCCTGGCTGTTCGAGCGGAGCGGTGAACGGGTGGGTGAGTACGCCGGGCTGATCGGGGAGCACTACGAGCACGCGGGGGAAATGGTTCAGGCCGCCAGGTGGTATGGGCGCGCTGGAAGACAGGCCCGCAGCACCTACGCGCCGGATGTGGCCATCGGCTATTACCGGAAGGCGTTGACGCTGCTGCTTCCTGACGAAGCTGCCGACGTCTCCGAAGGCGCCCAATTGGGAGTGGAGGTCTACGCGGTCCAGCAGGTGGGCTTGTTCGAAGGGCTCGCGGAGATGCTGCTGTGGCAGGCCCGGTACGCGGAGGCGGCGAAGGCTTGCGAGGCGATGCGGGCCGCTGCTGAGACCGCCGGTGACCTGGTGGCACAGGCGCGCGCCTGGAACGGATCATCCCGCACGCAGGACGCGCAGGGTGACTACCCCGCCGCGTTGGAAAGCGCAAGCAGGGCGGAAGAAATCGCCCGGAGCGCGGGCACCGTCGCAAAGGTAGAACTGTCCAGGGCGTTGTTCAGGAAGGGATGGGGCTTCTACAGGTTGGGGGACGCGGAAGCCGCGTTGGCGCTGGGTGAACAGGCATTGGCGCTCAGCAAGGAGCTGGATGCCCAGCGCGAGATGGCGGATAGTCTGAACTTGCTCGGCGGGGTGCACAGCGTGCTGGGGCACCACGGGGATGCCGCGCACTACAACGCCCGGGCGGTGGAGCTGTATCAGGAGTTGGGCGACCGGGAGCGCATCGCGGCGATGCTGAATCACCTGGGTGAGCACGCCCGGTTGCGGGGGGACCACCGCGCGGCCGCGGCCCTCTATCAGGAGGCACTCAAGATCGCTTACGAGACCGGGAACCGGAACCGGGAGATGGTGTGTCTCAGTAACCTGGGCGGGGCGCGGGTGGGCCTGGGTGAGTATCGCGTGGCCGAGTACGACCTGCGGCGCACCATCCGCTGGGCGGAAATCGCCGGCCAGGGCGGATGGCTGTCGCGGACGTATTGCTTCCTGGCCGAGGCGTACCTGGGGCAGGACAAAGTGGAGGAGGCATTGGCGACGGCGCGCCGGGCGCTGGCGTTGGGGCAGGAGGTGGGGGCACCGGCCTTCGTCGGCGAGGCGTGGCGCACGCTGGGAAGGGTAGCAGCGCGAGCTGGGAGATCCATCACCATTGGTGATCGATCGTATGACGCGACGGCCTGCTTCTCCGAGAGCATGCAGATATTCACCGAAATGGGCGCCAAGGGAGAACGCGCGCGCATATTGCGTGCCTGGGCCAGGTACGAGATGGGACAGGGGGACGTGGCGCGGGGAAAGGCCATGTGGCAGGGCGCTCGGAATCTCTTCGCGCAGTTGGGGATGGAGTTGGAAGTCGAGCGCATGGTCGACCTTGAGGGGCAAGACTGAAGATATGAAACCTGCAACCTGCTGCTTGAAACCCTTACTAGCAGTGACCTTGATCGTTTTGCTCTTCTCCGCTTGCGCCGGACAACCCCCTCTCCCCGAGACGCCCACCCCGACGGCTACTGCTACCACGCCATCCCTGCCCACCCCGACGATGTCCCTCGAACACATCCGCTCCGCCGCCGTCGCCGGCACCTGGTATCCCGACGACCCTGAGGAACTGGCGGCGCTGGTAGACGGGATGCTGGCGCAGATCGAAGCCATCGACGGGCAGCCCATTGGCCTCATCGTCCCCCACGCGGGCTACGTCTACTCCGGACCGGTAGCCGCCAGCAGTTTTAAGCAGATGGTGGGCGTCGCGTACGACGTCGCCGTGGTCATCGCCTCCGATCATCAGTCCCCCATCTCCGCTCCCATCTCCGTCTGGGCCGAGGGTGGGTTCGAGACGCCGCTGGGCGTGGTACCGGTCGACGCGGACCTGGCGCAGGCGTTGATCGAGGCCGATCCCCGCATCACCTTTGACGCTGCCGCCCATGAGGGCGAGCACCCCATCGAGATCGAGATCCCCTTCCTGCGGCGGGTCTGCCCCGATTGCCGTATCGTGCCGGTGCTGATGGGGGACGATGGCGAGGAGACGGTCCAGGCGCTGGCCGATGCGCTGCTTGCGGTGCTCCCCGGCCGGCGGGCCGTCGTCATCGCCAGCTCCGATCTATCCCACTACCCCACCTACGACGACGCGCTCGTCGTGGACGGCGCCACGCTGGCGGCGATTGAGACCGGCGATCCAGTCCGGGTGCGCGAGACGACGCGGATGCTGATGGCCACCCGGATCTCCAACCTGGCCACGTGTACCTGCGGGGAGGCCCCCATCCTGGTCACGATGCGCGTCGCGCAGGGATTGGGGGCCGATACGGTGACCGTGCTGCGCTATGCCAACTCCGGCGATGTTGCGGCGGGAAACCGCGGGCAGGTGGTGGGCTATGGAGCGGTGATGTTCTGGCGCTACGAGCCGCCCGATCTGACCCCGTCGCAGCGAGCGACGTTGCTCGGATCAGCGCATGCGGCGATTGAGCAGTACCTGAAGACGGGCCGCGTGCCTGACGGCGAGATGGACGATCCTGTGTTGGCTCGTCGCTCTGGGGCCTTCGTCACGGTCAAGGAGGGGGGGCAACTGCGCGGTTGCATCGGCCACACCCGGGCCGATCAGCCTCTCTACCAGGTGGTGCGGCAGGTGGCCGTACAGGCAGCCACCGAGGATCCCCGTTTTCCGCCCCTCACGCAGGACGAACTGGCCAACATCACGGTGGAGATCTCAGTCCTCTCCCCCTTCCGCCGCGTGGTGGACGTGGCGCAGGTTGAGGTGGGCACCCACGGACTGATGATCTTCAAGGACGGTCACCGGGGACTGCTCCTGCCCCAGGTCCCGGTCGAGCAAGGATGGGATCGGGCGGAGTTTCTGGAGAACCTGTGCCTCAAGGCCGGCCTACCCGAGAGTTGCTGGCAGGAGGGCGCGACGCTCTATGCCTTCACTGCGGTTGTTTTCGGGGAGCAAGATTGAGAGCTTATAGCCATTCAAAGGATCAAATGATGGACGAAACACCTCTCTATCAACAGATTGCCGAATCGATCCGCCAGGAGATCCTGTATGGGCACGTGCACCCCGGTGACCAACTGCTCCCGGTGCGCAAGATGGCCACCCGGTGGCGCTGCACCCCCGGCACGGTCCAGCGTGCCTACAAGGAGCTGGCCCGCCAGGGGCTGGTGATCAGCCGCCCCGGGCAGGGCACCCGCGTGGCGAGCGCCATCCCGGCGGCCGAGGATGCTCCCCTGCGCCGGGCCAACCTGGTCCACCAGGCCGAGGACTTCCTGCTCAAGGTTCTCACGGCGGGCTACACGCCTGCCGAGGTGGAGCAGGCTGTGCGCCTGGCCCTGGACCGCTGGCGCGCGTTGGCCCGCGAGCCTCAGGGTCCGCCGGGGGACGTCCTGCGCTTCGTCGGCAGCCACGACCCTGCCGTCGCCCTCATCGCCGCCCACTTCTCCGATATCGTTCCCCAATATACGCTCCGGCTCACCTTCGCGGGCAGCCTGGGCGGGCTGATCGCCCTGGCCGAGGGCGAGGCCGACCTGGCAGGGGGACACCTGTGGGACGAGGAAAGCAACACCTACAACGTGCCCTTTGTCCGGCGGCTGCTGCCGGGGCGGCGCGTGGCTCTCCTCACCCTGGCCCACCGTCGCCTCGGGCTGATCACCCCACCCGGGAACCCGGCCCGGATCGCTGCTCTGGAGGACCTGGCCCGGCCCGATCTGCGCTTCGTCAATCGCCAGCGCGGGGCCGGCACCCGCGTCTGGCTGGACACCCATCTGCACCACCTAGGTCTTGCCCCCGAACAGCTCTCCGGCTACGAGGAGGAACTGCCCACCCATACCGAGGTTGCC
>Ga0180431_10008669_pt1 | contig 11629 bp, 6 predicted proteins | sample SS_ome_11_FD_132459 | JGI IMG/M metagenome (GOLD analysis project Ga0180431, IMG submission 132459) | Hypersaline lake sediment archaeal communities from the Salton Sea, California, USA - SS_1_MS_1 metaG | ecosystem: Environmental > Aquatic > Non-marine Saline and Alkaline > Hypersaline >...
CCGACTCTCTCCTGCATCTCGGCACGGAACTTCGCCTTTTCTTCCGGAGACATCTTTTCGTAGTCCTCCCGGAGCTTTTCTCTCTCTTGGGCCGACATGTCCTGAAATCTCGCCCGCGCCCGGGTTTCGCGAGCGGCTTGCCCGGCCTGAACGAACGTGGCCTGCGCCGCCACAAGTACGGCCAGAGCTGCAATTAACGTAAATGTGCACCTTCTCATGATCTTAGCCTCCAAAATATAGGTTTAACTGATAAGTTTCGCCGACACATTTGTATCTTATTACGCCGGGTAATTCCATAGAGTCCGGCGGTTCCGGTCCGCAAAAGCCGGACCCCGTTGCCTGATAGGATACAGAATCCTGACCGAAATACAAGCTTTCGCTCCTTCGACTATGAGTCAAGAGTACGCATTTCAATCCAAATAGGCATGTCCCAGAGAAAATAATGTAAAAATTCTCCAAAAATCCAAAATTCTTCGTCTACATTTGGGCGTCTCGTACGCCTTCATACAGAGGAAGGCTTCTGTTCTGGCATGACAGATAGTATGTACGCTAAACTGAGAAGTATTGAAGGGATTACATGAAGGAACCAGACGTAACAACTGAGACTTATGATCCGAAGAACAATTTCACGTTCCGCGTAAAAGCATATCGCAAGCTAACCCCGAAGGAAATGCGAAAAGCCCTCTTCGTCTGGAGCCACCAGGGAGATAGAAAACGTTCACTCAAAGGCAAAACAGTAACCGTAACTTCAATAATCGGTTACAAAGAATAGGGAAACACTGACTTTTCAGCACCTATTTTTTCGGATTGACTCATTGGCCAGTCTGTCTTTGAGCGGCACCGGAAGCTGTTACAGTAAGTGTATGTTCTTCTTAAGGCAGATATCCTTAAGCTCCTTCGGCCATACCGAGACGGTCACCTCCCCGAGATGAGCCGTACGCAACAGGTACATGAAGGTCCTGGCCTGCCCGATACCGCCCCCGATGCTAAGCGGAATTCGGTCGTTGATTATAGCCTGATGGTACGGGAGACTGAGAAAGTCCTCCTGGTCCGACATCTGGAGCTGGATCTTAAGGCTTTCCTTCGTGACCCGTATACCCATCGACGTCAGCTCATGCCGCCGTTTTGTCACAGGGTTCCACACCAGGATATCGCCGTTCAATCCATGATACTGCTCGCCGTTTTTGACGACGGTCTCGGTGGCCCAGTCGTCATAATCCGCGGCACGCATCTCATGGGGATAACCGTCTTTCAAAGGCCAGCCGATGCCAATGATAAAGACCGCCGGAGCATGATCCTGAATAACGCGAGTCTCACGCTGCTTCCGGGGCAGATCCGGGTAGAAGTCAAGAATCTCTTCGGCGTGCAAAAACTTGAGCTCTTCCGGGAAATCGGGGTATTTGGAAGTCCTGAGCTGAGGATACATTTCCTGCACCATGCTGCCCGCTCCCCGGATAACCTTCCATATCCGTGTGACAACATCCTTGAGAAAATCGATTGTACGCTCCTGCCGGGTTATAGCCAGCTCCCAGTCCCACTGGTCCACGTACGCGCTATGGTCGTGGTCGAGAAAGTAGTCCTTGCGCACGGCCCTCATGTCGGTGCAGATGCCTTCGCCGACCTTGCAGCCAAACTGATCGAGAGCCATACGCTTCCACTTCGTCGCGGCCTGGACGACCTGGGCCTGTATAGGGGTATCGAGCCCCAGCCCGCAGGGGAATTCCACCGGTGTTCGCGATCCGTCGCGATCCAGGTAATCGTTTACGCCGCTGTCCTTGTCAACAATAAGAGGAACCTGAACCATATTCAGGTTGAGTTCCTTGCACAGATTGGCCTCAATGTAATTCTTGATTGCAAAAACGGCCTTCATTCTCTCCATGGGAGCAAGAAGGGACTGGTAATCCTCGGGCAATTCCTGTGCGAGTTGACCGTAATCACCAATTCCCGGCCCGGCCAAGTCTGCTTTTTTGTCTGTCATGTCGTTTCTCCTTCTGTCGGCTAACAATATATATGGTTCCGTATATGAACCCGGCGGGTCAATTGATACTCCACCGTCAATCACTGTCTGTCAAAAAGATACGGTAATCCGTGCGATTTATCCAGGGATTTTATCCAGGTCCGTATAAAGCACTCTAACAAAACCTAACTTGATCATTCCGAACCGTTGCGCCGCTACGCGGCCAGTGTCGGAAAGAAAAAGCCCCCACATGTCATTGCGAAGGAGCTTGCCCCTAAGGGGCGAGCGACTGCGGCAATCTCAATCCTTACGCCGGAAGAAGGGTCTATTTTCTTAGCAGCGCAGCCGAGGAATCTATTGAACTATTTTCCTCGGATATCCTTACCTTTCTCTAATTGCAACTATATATACGATGTCGTTCTGACCGTCTATGAAAATTGCATAAGCTACTCCCTCTTGACCAACAAGGCGAAGGTACATACAATGAAATAGCCGATAAGTCGTCTCTTTCTATTCATACGTGAACACCCGTCTGGTCTAATCAGGTTCGGTTTTAGTTCCCTTCGACAACCGTGAATTTGGTCCCCGTACAAGTGCGTGTCAACGTTTATTCTTAGATTGTGCAAGTCTACCAGTCAGATTCAGAGTTCATTTCTATGCTATGGGCTCGCTGATAGGCATAACTCAAACTCTGTGCCGGCGAGCCTTTACGTCCGGCTCGAAAATCTGGAAAACGTCGCTGTTAATGACGATAAACCGCGGCGGGCGGCAGAGCAAGGCTTTTTTGACGGGACCTGATAAAATTGACTATTTTCGCTGGTGTGGCAGCCACCCCGTCGCGATTTGGGGAATTTGTTGTTTCACCACTCTTGGTCTGCTGCTTCAACGAGTCCCTGGCTGGGTGAATAATGAGAAAGGTCAGCGAGTTAGTAGATACTATTAAGCGCATGGGCTAAAGCCTATACTGCGAGGCTCGCCCCACCATTTCGATTATATCGCGCGCAATAGATGCACCGAGGCTTTTGTGCCGCGGATGAAACTGTCGAGGCTGAAATGTTCGTTCGGGCCGTGCGGCGCGTCGCTGTCCAGGCCGAATCCCATGATAATGACCGGACAGCCCAATTGCTCTACGAACGTGCTGACTACCGGGATGGAGCCGCCGCAGCGGATGAAAACGGGCTCGCCGCCGAATCCTTTGCGCAGCGCTTCCTGAGCGGCCTGGAAAGCCGGCTCGGTCACGTCAAACAAGACTGAAGGGCTTGTCGCAAAATCTGCAATCTCGAGCCGGACCGTATCCGGGCATACTGCCTTCAGATGCTCGATGATCAAATCGCGGATTCGCTCCGGGTTCTGGTGCGGGACCAGGCGAACGCTGATCTTTGCCGTTGCCGATGCCGGTATGATTGTCTTCGAGCCGCCTGCCGTGTACCCGCCGAAGATGCCGTTGACCTCGAATGTGGGCCGATTCCAGATTCGCTCCAATGTGCTGTGACCCGGCTCTCCGTGTGGGTGCGGCACGCTCAACTCTGCGACGAATGCCTGGTCGTCGAATCCGAGCTTGGCAATGCTTTCGGATTCCCATTTCTCCAGCGGCGCCACGTCGTCATAGAAATGCGGTATGAGTATTTTGCCGTCCGGGCCCACACATTTCGACAATATCTGAGACAGTACTATCGCCGGGTTGGCTATCGCTCCGCCGTAAGCGCCCGAGTGGACGTCCTGGTCGGGACCTTTCACCGTAAACTCGGAGATGGCAATTCCGCGCAGTCCGTAGGTAATCGCCGGAGTGTTCTCATCGTACATCGTGCTGTCGGAGATTATCAGCACGTCGGGCTTCAATTCATCCCGCGCCTCCTTTACATAGCGTGGCAGCGCTTCGCCGCCGCATTCCTCCTCGCCTTCGAGCAAAAAAATCACTTCGCATGGCAGCTCGCCTTCGGTCTTTAGCAAACTCTCGACCGCCTTTATATGAGTGAAGGACTGGCCCTTGTCGTCGGTAGCGCCCCGGCCGTAGATAATGCCGTCGCGAATTGTCGGCTCGAACGGCGGCGTCTTCCACTGGTCCACCGGATCCTCGGGCTGGACGTCATAATGGCCGTAGATCACCACGCGCCTTGAACTCTTGCCTTTGGCTGCGGCATGCACGATCGGCTTGCCGCCCTTATCAACCAGGCGGGCCTCAAGGCCCAAAGCCTTAAAATGGGCCACCAGCCACTCGGCGCAGGCCTGAGTATCGCCGTCGTGCTCTGTCTGCGCGCTGACCGATGGAATTCGCATAAGCTCTTTGAGCTCTTCGATAAAACGTTCTCTGTTAGCGTCAATATAAGCTTCTACTTGGTCTGCCATCGTATTATTCTTTCCTAATTCTGTCTGTTTCTGATTGTCGTCGCAAAGAGCCAGAGGGTCACAAAGGCCAAAAGCACTATTCCGACCACGCCGCCGAACGGCATGGTTTTGCCGATGAAGTGCTCGATGATCGGCAAGTCGATTTCAAATTGCTTGAGGATCACTATGGGGATGGCCACGAGGATTCCCATCAAGGCTTCACCAGTAATGAGGCCCGAGGCCATCAACAAGCCCCTGCGGTCGGCAGCTTCAACCTCCTGTGTGTTGCTCTGCCTGAGCTTCTGGTATTTCTTGACCGCAAGACTTACCAGACCGCCGATGAAGATCGGCACCGACAACTGGAACGGCAGGTAGAATCCGATAGCCACCGCCAGGACGGGAGTTCGGAAGGGATATTTTTTGGCCTGCAGATATAAATCAAGCGCGATAATGCCTGCCGCTAATCCCATGCCTGCGAAGAAGTAGTTCCACGGCAGGCCTCCCTGGAAGACCCCTTTGGCTACCGAGGCCATCAGGCTGGCCTGGGGAGCGGCGAGCGCCTTCTCTCCGGCCCCTTTCATACCGGCAAAGCCGTATGCGCTGTGCAGAAGCATCAGCACCGGCGCGATGATAAGGGCCGCCGAGACCGTTCCGAGCATCTCCATCACCTGCTGTTTCCAGGGCGTTGTTCCGACGAGCCGGCCGCACTTGAGGTCCTGCATGACGTCACCGGCGATAGCCGCGGCGCAGCATACCACACCGCCGATGATAACCGCCGCGGCCGGACCGTTTTTCGCCGCCTTGCCCATCAGGAGAACCAACATCAGCGAAGAGACCAGCACGGTTGAAATCGTGACACCGGAGATCGGATTATTCGAGGAGCCCACCAGGCCGGCCATGTAGCCCGCTACCGCCGCGAAGAGGAAACCCGTGACCAACATCACTGCGGCCATCACCAACGAGATATGGATCTCTTGAACGAAATGCTGGTAAACCATAAAGAGCGGCACTACGGCGCCCACAATCATAAAGATGATCCACTGCATCGGCAGGTCTTTCTCCGTCCGATCGATATTGCTGTTGCCCTCCCGAATATTCCGATAGGCCTTGAGGCCGCTGGTAACGCCGCTGAACAAAGATTTGCGCAAATGAAAGATTGTCCACAAGCCGCCGAGGAGCATACCGCCCACGCCGATATAGCGTGTGCGTTTGGACCATATCTGCTCTGCGTAAGCAAGCGCCTCGACAGGCTTGCCGAGCGCGTCCTCGACTTCGGCATTGTGGGTGGCTACTTTTTCATTTTCTTCTTCCGAGGCGTTCGGATCGGCCGTCTTGCATTCCTTTACAAACACATTCCACGCACGGGGTTCATCCGCATCGGAATCCCACTCAGTTGGATTGTTAGGATCGATAATCCTAAATTTGACTACATTTGGATCGTTAGGTTCGATAATCCCGTGTTCGACTACATTTGGATCATTAGGATCTATAATCCAGTATTTGACTGCGTTTGGATCGTTCGGATCGATAATCCCGTATTTGACTTCATTCGGATCGTTACGATCGATAATGCCATATTTGACTGCATTCGGATCGTTCGGATCTGCAATCCCATACGCAGCATTGGAGATGTTCCAGTCATCGGGGACATTTCTGTTGAGAAGCTGGTACTCGGGCCATTCCCCTTGCGAGGCCACGACCGGAATTGTCACCAGCCAGTTAGCGCCGCCGCCCAGGAAGATTAATATTGCGATATTGATGCCGACGATGTATCCAACCGACAGCAGCGCCGGGCTCAGGTTCGAGCCGAAATATGCTATCGAGCCTTTTACCCTTGCCGCCCCCTGCATGATCTCGGGCCAGAGACCGATGCCGTTGGCGCCGACTTTGAACAGCGCTCCGGCCAGGGCTGCCTTGACGATGTACCAGATACCCGCGGCATCCTTATGGCCTGCTTCGAGCACCTTGGCCGTGGCGACACCTTCGGGGAATTTCAGATCGCCCTCGACAATCAGCGAGCGCCGCAGCGGAATCGTGAACAGAACACCCAGCAGACCGCCGAAGCCGGCAATGATGGCGACCCAGAAGTAGTTGAACTCCTTCCAGAAGCCGAGAAACAACAGGGCGGGCAGCGTGAAGATGACGCCGGCCGCAAGGGACTCGCCCGCCGAAGCGCATGTTCCGATCAGGTTGCACTCCTGAATCGTGCTGCCCCGGAAGAATCGCATGATTCCCAGCGCGATCACAGCGGCCGGTATCGCCGCCGAGACGGTCATACCGGCGAAAAGTCCCAGATAAGCGTTCGCCGCCGATAAAATCACCGCCAGCAATACGCCGAACAGAAGAACCTTTATCGTCAGTTCCTGTGGTGCTTTGCCGTTACCGTTCATATATTTCTCCCAAAGAATGTCCGGCTACAAATACTGCCGCTTCGAGCCGGGCCGTCACCCGGCCAAATAAGCGCTATTGTCACTTGACAAACTGTGTGACAAAATATTTTGGCTTTAGCGGTTCGCCGGTCGCGCGCTCGATCATGTCGTTCCACTCGTAGACCGCACCGGCATTGAAAACTTCTTTAGTCAGGAAATCCCCGACTTTGTCCTTTCCAACGTAACTTACGTTTTTATCCGAGTCGAGTTTCAGGACTTCCTGGACAATGTGGTTGTGCAGTTGAGAGGCCAGCAGCTCACCCAGCAGGTAGTTATGGTAATAGCACGGAGCGATGGCGAAATGGATCTTCGCCGCCCAGTCCGGCTCGTCGCGGCCGGCCGGTTTCTTTACGAACTGGTATTTCTCAACCGTCTTCCACCAGAGTGCATTGAGGTCCTGATCGGGATTCGCGTAAAGCTGCTTTTCAAAGTCGTACATCACCATGGCCCATCGCGCGAAGATAAGCTGCTTGAGCTGTGCGTATTTGCCGCTCACCTTTTCAATTTCTTCACGCTGCTCGTCCGACAAGTCCAGCATCTGCTGCATCCATGCCGCATTGCGGCTGAGCCTGCCGAAGAACATCGCAATAGCTTCGGTTGTGAAGATATGTGCCGGCTCTCTAAGCAGATACGGCACGTCCGGGTCCTGATACTTGTCGTAAACGGCATGGCCAAGCTCGTGCAGGATGGTCTCCATCCAGGTCTCATTGTTCTTGAGGTTGCAGAGAATGCGCACGTCGCCCTCGCGGTCTATATCCGTGCAGAAGGCGTGCGGATTTTTGCCCTCGCGCTCGTACAGATCGCTGTCGTCGAGGATGGATTCCACCGACAAGTCGATCCCGGCGTAGAAGGCTATTGCCAGCTTCTTGACGTCCTTGTCCTCGTAGTACTTGTCCAGGTCCAGGTCATACACCATCGGCGTTTCCTGGAAAAACGGATCGTGATAATGCCAGGGCATCAGTTCGTCTTCATCCACGCCGCATTTTGCCGCCAACATGCGGTCCAGGTCGGCTTTCAACGCGGCAAAAGGCTCATTGGTCAGCTCGTAAAGCTCGTTGAAGATCCGGTCCAGATTCTCGGCGTCCTGCTCGGCGGTTTTCAGTGAGAGGGAGTGGAAATTGTCAAAGCCGAGTTTCCGTGCCGCACGGTTTCGCAGCTTGACCAGCCGGACGATATCATCGGCGACCGCCTGGCCCACCTGCTTGCTGGCAAGCCACGCCTGCTTTCTTTTAGCCGAGTCGGTCTCGTCTTTCAAAATCTCCTTGATCCGGTTATCGGTGACCTTCTCGCCTTCGATTTGGCCGCGGAACGTGCTGAAGTTCTTCTCGATCTCGGTGCCGAGGTCAACGATTTCCTTCAACAGGCCGGGTTCTATCTGGTTGCCAAGATACGCGTTGTAAAGCATGTCCAACTGCCGGGCCAGCAATCGATTTTTAGGCCGTCCGGACTCTTTGACTTCCTTGAGATATGCGAAATCCTCAGGGTTACTGTAGACCCGGCGAATCTCCAGAGTCAGCTCGCTGACCTTCTCGTAATCGGCGGCCTTGCCGCTTGTAGCCGCGTCCCAGTAGGCAAGACTTGCCTCTTTGTGCATCGGCCTGACTTTTTCAACGTGTGAATCGACGAATTCCTGCAATTGTTTCTCCTTTTGATTTGACGCGCAGCCAACAAGAGCAACACTCACAATCAGAGTCATAACCAATATCGACGGATTTCTCATGGTTTCATACTCCCCTTTCATATTATGTTGCCATTAAGTTGTTCCGAGCTTTTTTATCCGGAAAATACTATCACCTGAAACCGCCAAAGGCAAGCGACTTCTAAAATCGGCTGATCCTGCTCTTTAATTATTCCTCTTTGGGACATATTTCTTCTTTGAACTCGAGTCGTCGCAAAGATAATATATTGCATTATGGCAAAACGCAAATATCTTACCGCACCGCTGGCATCTGAAAAAATGCCCGCCGGAATTCCCTACATTCTCGGCAACGAAGCCTCCGAGCGTTTCAGCTACTACGGAATGACCTCGATTCTCGTCATCTTCATGACCCGTTACCTGGTCGGCCCGGACGGCATGCTCGACGTCATGACCAAAAGCGAGGCCATAGAAAAATATCATTCTTTCACGTCCGCTGTCTACTTCATGCCGTTGATTGGTGCTATAGTGGCCGAGATCTGGCTGGCCAAGTACAGAACGATCCTATGGTTCTCCATCCTGTACTGCTTCGGCTTTCTCGCTATGGTTTTGGACCTTACCAGGCTTGGCCTTTTCGCCGGCCTGATCCTGATTGCCGTCGGCTCGGGGATCATCAAACCCTGCGTCTCGGCAAATGTGGGCGACCAGTTCGGAAAAACGAACAAGCGACTCATGGCGCCTATGTTTAGCTGGTTCTATTTTTCCGTCAACCTTGGCGCCTGCATATCGATGTTATTGTGTCCCTGGATTCTGGACGAGTACGGGCCTCGCGCAGGCTTTGGCATCCCGGCGGCTTTCATGATCCTGGCAACCATTGTATTCTGGCTCGGCAAACGCAAATTCGTGCACATTCCCAAAGGTGGCGCCGACTTTATCAAGGAAACATTCAGCGGTGAAGGTCTCAGAGCATTAGTTAAACTGTGCATCATATTTGTGTTCGTTGCCATGTTCTTCTCCTTATTCTATCAGTCTCAATCTGCCTGGGTACTCCAGGCAGAAAAAATGGAGTTGAAATGGCTCGGCATCGGCTGGCTTCCCGCACAGGTGCAGTTCGTCAACTCTCTGTTAATAATGATACTGATCCCGCTATTCTCGTACGTGATTTATCCCGCCATTGACAAGGTCTTTCCGCTGACCGCCCTGCGCAAGATTGGAATTGGTCTGTTCGTCGGCGTTCTGTCATTCGTTGTTCCCGCCTGGATCGAAGGGCAGATCGACGGCGGCGACGTCTTCAAATGCTCATCCCGCTCGACAATTGCGGGGCTCGAACCGGTCCGTCTTATAGACGGTCTCACCGACGGATCCGGCTGGTCCTCCGACAAGGCGCCCTCGGTCGATGACCCGGCGGAAATCGTCATTCGCCTGCGTGAACGGAAGGCATGGACCGTCAGCTCGATAGAAATCAGCCCGGCAACAAGGTTAATAAGCTACAAGGAGGTCGTTGCTACGCTCGACGACCTGGCGCTGGATACGCTGGGTCGGCTAAAGAAGGACAGGGAAGCCGGGGCGCCTCAAAGCGAAATCGATGCGTTAAAGCAGAAAATGGATCAAATAAAAACCGCCGCCGGCAAGGCAAAAAAGGCCGCAAAGCAGGCGAGAAAAGGTGTCTCGAAACAGCAGCGAAGATCCGCCCGGACACAGGCGGCAAAAGACGCGGCACTGCGAGTCATGACCGAACACGGCATAGATGCGATTCACCTCGATGATCGATCTTACAGTCCTAAGGAAGTCTCAGTTTTCGCGGGTGATTTTTCGGGCGGATTATTGCCCACACCCCTGTTTGAATTGAGAAAAGAAGAGAAAGATGAAATTACTAATACCAACCAATATACTATCGAGGCGGGCTGGACGCATCTTGGCGATTACACTCTGGATCGGGCCGAACAGAATGTCTCAAGCATCAATTTTCAGGATTTTGAGCCAATAAAAGCCACACACATTATGATACAAATCAAGTCCAATTACGGCGCCAATCGAGTGAAGATAGGCGAAGTCGGAGTCCAAACCAATCAGGCCCTGCCGGCCGAATCCAAAGCGACCGCCGGTGAGGTTTGGCCCAATGTCGCCGCGCTGGGATACAAGCCGTCCGTCGGATGGCAATTCTTCGCCTATTTGATTCTCACAGCCGCCGAGATCATGGTCTCGATTACCTGCATTGAGTTTTCCTACACGCAGGCGCCGAAGAAGATGAAGTCTTTCATCATGGCCGTATACCTTCTCTCGATATCGCTTGGCAACTTCTTCACGGCGGCCGTCAACGCCTTCATCCAGAAAGCCGACGGCTCCACCAGACTGCCCGGGGCGGATTACTACTGGTTCTTCACGATAGCGATGTTCGTAACGGCTGTTCTGTTCATCCCGGTAGCCGGGCGATATCCCGTCAAGAACTACATACAGGATGAGGCGGAATCCGAATCTTCGCAATAGAGAAACGAGATAAGACAGCATGGGCAACAAGTGCCTAAGGTACAAGTTGCCCATCCTACCTCTATTAGTCCATCACGAATTGAATGACAATGTAGCGACGGGTGGCAGCCTCAAAGCCGAAGGCTTTGGGGATGGCGGGTGTTCGATAAAACCCATCCCCAAGCGCCGTAAGGCGTCCCTAAGGGACTGCGTTTGAGGCTGCCACCCGGTTGTCATCTCGACTGGAGCCGAAGGCGGAATGGAGAGACCTGTTTAGAATGGACTTCTCCATTTCATCCCAACCTCAGTTGGGACTAACGTCGAAATTACGGACGAGTTATGTATGCCTTGTCCGGTTTAGTACATATTTCGCAAGAACGACAGGGTACAGATTCCAGCGTTACGGCCTACCTGGCCTGTTCGGCGGTTCTCTCAAAGGGGCCTGAGCGTCAGCTCGCGAACGACGATTTTCATAGGTCCGAATTGCGCGCCGGGATGCACCTGGAAGCCGATCTTGCCCGAATCGCTGGTGTCGTCGCGCACGTCGGCGGTCTTGTGGCCGTTTAGCCATACCTGGACGTGGTCGCCTTTGGCCCGGACTACGATTGTGTTCCAATCGTCGCTATTGACTATTGTCGGATCATCATTTACTGCCAGGAAAAGTTTGCCGGGACAATAGAGCGTGCCGGACCAGGCCACCGGATCCTTGTATTCCAGCACGTCGGCCTGATACGCCTTCTTCGGCGACTGGAAACGGAACCACAGGCCGCTGTTGCAGGGCCACTCGGTCCTGTACGTTACGGTTGCTACAAAATC
>Ga0180431_10008670_pt1 | contig 11629 bp, 10 predicted proteins | sample SS_ome_11_FD_132459 | JGI IMG/M metagenome (GOLD analysis project Ga0180431, IMG submission 132459) | Hypersaline lake sediment archaeal communities from the Salton Sea, California, USA - SS_1_MS_1 metaG | ecosystem: Environmental > Aquatic > Non-marine Saline and Alkaline > Hypersaline >...
CGACGAAGAGGCCAGCGTTGACTTGGAAGGCTACAACACGGTTGAGTGACAGAGTGGGAAGAACTGAGCGGGGGTTCACCTACACAGAGCTGCTGGTGGCGATGGTCGTCACCGGCATGGTTCTGGGAGCCTTCGCTACCAGCCTGTATCATTTCCTCATCGTACCGGCGCTGCAGGGAGACCATCTTACCGCCGTCAACGAGTTGAGATTCGCGCTGGATATCATCCAGGCTGACGGCGTCCAGGCTCACGCTTTCACTGCCTCGGAAACGCCCGAGTACGGGTACTTCTCGTGGGACTCCTATGATCCGGGTCTGGGAACGACCGTGGCCCACACAATCACCTACAGCTTTGACGGTGAGGGTGGCCGGCTGATAAGGGAGCAGTCCGGGGACAGCGCTTCGACATCGATAGCCTCTCACATAGCCAGTGCTGAAGACGTCGTCTTCACCGTCAGTGAGGAGGGTGACGTGGTGACTTTCACAATAACAGTCACGGTCGACTCGGGGCGCGGTCAGGCGACAACGGAGACCGCCACGAGGCAGGTGGAGATGAGGCTGGGGCCGTGATCGTGCGCTAGTTCGGGGGTTCTGAATGAAAGATGTAGTTGCGGACCAGCGGGGACAGGTCATAGCGATTACGCTGGTCATCATCATTGTTGGTGCAATTGCGGTTGCCGCCCTCTTCGCCTATCTTGGGTTCAGCCTGCGCTTGCTCGGCAAGGACCAGGGGGATGTGGATGCCTACTACGCTGCGGATTCGGGCATAGACTATGCCCTGTCGGAGTTCCTCGATGTGGTTGGCGAGGTGCAGGCTTCTGGATCGAAGGAGTTCGACACCTACGAACTCAACGGCAAGAGCGTGGCTGTTACCATAGAAGACGAAGGTGGGAGCAGTTACAAGATCACCTCGACAGCTTCAGGCGAGGAGGGAGATGAGACAATTGAGTCGTACGTGCTGTTTCACGACTATTCCTCTCTCGTTGAGGGCGCCATCGTCAGCAATGGTGATGTCGAGATCAAACCGGGCTGTGGTGTGTCGGGCAACGTTACCTACACCGGCGAGCTGGACAATAGCGGCTTCATCGACGGTAACGTCACGCAAGCGGACACGATAGAACCCTGGCCGACGACGGAGTTCCTCTCGTCATACTACCTGGAGGCTGTGGACGACCTGGAACCCTTCGCCGATGACAGCATAGACGTCCGGTATGTGGATACCATCGGGCCGCTCTACAGAGATGGATCGCTCGACATCTGGAGCGCCCGTGCTGGGGAAGTGCTGGAGCTTGGCGGTACCGTCTATGTTGAGCAGATACTGGAAGTCGCCCAGATGGGCCAGGATTTCACCCTGGACCTCAACGGACAGACCATCTTCGTGGACTATCGCGGCGATGGGGACGCCATAAGGCTGGGCCCCAAGTGCACGCTCAGTGGCTCGGGATGTATCATCGCTGTGGGGGACATCAGGTTCCAGCCGACGATAGGCTCAGACCCGGGTGACTTCGTACTGGTCATGTCTCTGGAGGGAACGGTGCATCTTCAGCCTCAGGGTGACTTCTATGGATCGCTTGTTGGGAACGTCTCGGTCGAGCTGCAGCCTGGCTGCAGCGTGTATCATACCGCGCCGGGCGACGGCCTGGATTTCGTCTACGGCGACAGCGCGTTGCTGCAAGTCCTCACCTACAACATCCACTAGAGATTGAACAGGCTCCTGTCAGTCGTACCTCGGTACGCACGTGGGGTGGATGGGTGACCTCAGGATGAGCGGTACGGTGGGGCAGTCGTCCCATCCCTCTGCCTCCTCGCGGAACAACTTCTGCTTGCCGCGGCCTTACCCGTGGCGTTGAATCCGCCAAGCTGAAGGCGCCAGTGCAAGGCGCTTTCCGGGCGCGCGTCTGACCAAGAGGGTGATTCCCTGGAATTGACGCGACTGGGCTGACATAGGTATGCTTTGCCGGGTCGCACGGACGCAATCGGTGCGGGGTCGACACCCGATGGCAGACGGCAAGCGGTCAAGCTACAGATGGTACTTGCTGGCTCTGGCGGCAGCCACTCACACATTCGTTGCCGCTATACCGCTGTCCTGCATGCCGGTGCTCTTCGAAGAGATATCGCAGGACCTGAACCTGAGCCTGGTGCAGATAGGCACCGTGTGGGGCATGGTCAGCCTGGCCGGTGTGTTCGTTGCCCTGATTGGTGGGCTGCTGGGCGACCGGTTTGGCGTCAGGCTCGTGTTGGGGGCAGCTTGCGTGGTGGCGGGAGTGGCGGGGGCGTCGAGAGGCCTGTCCGGCGGCTTCATCGGTCTTGCGACCACCGTCTTTGCCTTTGGCCTGGTGCGGGCGGTCATACCGGTCAATGTTCACAAGACGGTCAGCATGTGGTTCCAGGGCTGGAACCTGGGAGCGGCCAACGGTGTTGTCTCCATGGGCATGGGCGTCGGTCTGATGTTGGGACCGATGCTCAGCGCGACGGTGCTGTCGCCGCTGCTCGGTGGCTGGGGGCATGTGCTGTTTCTGTACGGAGCTGTCTCGGCGGTCGTGGGCGTGCTGTGGTTCGTGTGGGGGAGAGGAGCCCGTCAGGGTCACTCGGGTGCCGGCCAATCGGACGCGGTGCCAATTGGCCAGGCGCTGCTGAGGTTGATTCGCATCAAGGACCTGTGGCTCCTGGGATTGACTCTGATGTTGCGGCAGGGGTGCGTGTTCGGCATGGTGGGCTACTTACCGCTGTATCTACGGGAACGGGGATGGGCGGCGGCCAGTGCCGATGGCGCTTTGGCCGTCTTCTATGCGACCAGCACGGCGGCGGTCATCCCGCTGTCTCTGCTGTCAGACAGGCTCGGCTCACGCAAGAAGGTGCTCTTCGCCGCGCTCCTGGCGGCCGTCGTCGGTGTAGGTCTGCTGCCGGTGGTCGATGGCATAGCAGTGTGGGTCTTGATGATAGCGGCAGGCATCTTCATGGATGGGTTCATGGCGGTCAGTCTCACCATGGTGCAGGAGACGGAGGGGGTCGGGCCAAGGTACTCCGGGACGGCCCTGGGGCTGGCATTCACCATGTCTCAGGCTGGAGCGTCCGCCTCGCCTCCCGTGGGCAACAGCCTGGCAAACATCAAGCCGGCGTTCGGCTTCGGCTTATGGGCTTCGCTGTCCCTCGTGGCGCTGGCCACCCTGGCCTTCGTCAGGGAGACAGGGTGGAGGCGGCGCAAAGCCACCGAAGACGACCGGGGAAGCGGCCGAAGAGGTTGATGGACATACCTCACAAGCTCGAAGTCAGGGACGGGCACATGGTGCGCTCGGTGAAGTCGCATGGTCGTTGAGCAGACTGTCTGGCGCCTCGCTCCCCCTCCGCTTCTATGAGGCAACGGGAGTCTGCATGGCCGTGGCTTCCTTCGCAACGACCACTGATTGAAAGCACGGAAAGGCTTGTCTGCTTTCGTAGTGATGGACGCCCAGTTGCCCAAGGAGGGCCCGCACCTCACCGGGGGTATAGGCGGCTGCGATTACCCTCTTGTCACGGCCGCCTACCGGCACGTACCGTGCCCACCAGACTCGTCTGAAGTCATGCAGGTAGAGCCGCCCCTCGTCCGTGGTTGCCTGCAGAAGATTGCCGATGACCTTTTTCGGGTCCTCCCAGTGATGCAGTGAGAAGAAAGAGTACACGAGGTCAAACTGGCCCAGTCCTCCCATCACCTCTTCATCCGCTGCATCACCGATGACCAGGTGTATCCTGTCGTGAAGCTTCTTCTCTGCGACATACTCTCGGGCAACAGCGACCATGTGTGGCGAGATATCGAGGGCCGTGACATGCAGCCGCCGGTTGCATTCGGCAACCATGGCAGTCAATGTGGCCGGGCCAGAGCCAATCTCAAGACAGCTTGTGATCCCACCGAGGGACTTGACGTACTCCGGGAACTTGCCGTACATCATCGCTGCATATTTCCGATGGCTCTCAGCCCACTCCCTTGCCTCTTCCACGCCTGTGGCCATCTCTTCCTGATGTTCCCGTCGCTCGGCCATCCTGGGCCTCCTTCCATTATTCATTCCTACATTCTCAGCGTCTGACGACGAAAGGTCGGCTTGGGCAAGCCAGCGGCACCGCTGTACCTCGCCAGCGTGGAGTCAGCCTGTGCTGTCCGCCTTCACGAAGGTGCATGTCCTTCCGCCCTTTCTCGATAGCTGGAACAGGCCGGAGCCGGTTGCCGCAGAGACCAGCTCCTCGGTCTTCAGGTGATGGTCATTCAGAGACAGGACTCCGGTGGGCCTCAACACACGGTGCAGCTCCTGCAGCACCGTGTCCGGGTCATGCAGGTCGTGAAGGGCGTCGTACAGTGTGACGACATCCACACTGCCGTCAGGCAGGCCCGTATCGCAGCCGGAGTGAATGGTCTCCACATTGCCCAGTTGTCTCTTGCTGATGAGGTTCTGGACCATCTTGATTGCGAGTGGATGGATGTCAAGAGCGTAGACCATCCCCGATTCCCCGACCAGCTCGGCGAGGGGAGGAATGTAGCTGCCGGCTCCGCAGCCGTAGTCGAGCACTCGGAAACCCGGCTGTATACCCACCTCCTCCAGGATGCGCATACGCGGTGTTACCATGTCGCGGACCCTGAACATGAGCGACATGACTCTGAAGTCCAGATTGGATTGTGCCTTGTCCATGCTGTCCCCTCCGTTGGTTCTTCGAGATTCAGTTGTTGCTCTTGGCTGCCCTGATGACGGCCCAGACCGTCTCCCCCTCGACCAGCAACTGCCCCGCCTCCTCACGGAAGAAGAAGTAGTCGCGCTCGAACCTATGCATGAGGTCTTCGTCGTGTCGCGAGCGCAGTAGACGGTGGGCGTCAAGCCAGTGACCTCCCTGCGGAATGCCCGCCAGTCCCAACTGCCGAACGGGGAACGCGTAGGCGCGACAGGACCGCACCGAGAAGCCCATCCGCTGATACAGCTCCTGCAACTCTGGCACGGTGAAGAACCGGTGGTCCGGGCCGTGCGTTAGTCGGAACGCTTCCTCGATCACCGCCCTCAGCCGCCTGTCGACCTCGTCCACTGGCTCCTTCAGGACCGAGTCCACCGAGACGAGGTATCCCCCCTTCTTCACCACGCGGCGCATCTCGCACAGAGCCTTCGCTGGGTCGGCGAAATGGTGCAGGCTGAACATCAGGCACGCGCAGTCGAAGACTTGGGGGGCGAACGGCAACGCCTCGGCACGTCCGAGTGCGAGCCCGAAGTTGCCTATCCCGTGTCTGGTGATGGCATCCCTCGCTGTCAGAAGCCTGTCGCGGGCCGGGTCTATTCCGGCTACCGAGCCCTCGGGGACCAACTTGGTCAGAGCCATTGCGAAACGCCCGCTGCCCGTTCCGACGTCCAGGAGTCTATCCGTTGCCACGGGGTCAAGTTCCTCGGTGAACGCCTCGGTGAGCGTTCGCATGGCCTCGATGCCGGATGGCTGATGAGCGGATTCCTGTGCCATCTTCCCCTCCGGGTGAACTAGCCTTTCAGTGTGTCCTCGATGTCCTGGTACGCCTTGGCGATGACCTGCTGGACGTGCTCCAGCTTCTCCGCCGTCGCTCCGCGGAGGTCCTTTCGCAGCATCTGTCCCAGCTCGCGGTAGCTCTGCATCACGCCGCCCACTTCCTCGAAGTTGGCGATGTCCCACCATCTTGCCATGTGCCGCCTGATGTCGTTGGAGCGCTTCTCGCCCTTGGCGAGAAAATCGAGACCCTCCTGGGTGATGGAGTATACCTTCTTGCCCTCCTGCTGCTCGCTGGTGACGTGGCCCATTTCCTCGAGCAACTGAAGGGTGGGGTAGACCACTCCGGGGCTGGGTGTGTACAGACCGTGGGAGTACTCTTCAAGGGCACGGATGATATCGTATCCGTGTCGAGGTTGGTCCTTCACCAGGTGCAGGATGACGTACTTGAGGTCTCCTCTGCGAAAGTGACGGGTGTGCCTCGGGCCCGGAAAAAGCCGGTGCGTATGGAACATGTCTACCTCCTCGATCCCATCTTAGTATCAGCAAGATTCGCTCCCGGTGGCGTATCGTGACGCCGTTGCCGTCTATCGCGCATCACGGTTCTCTTGCCGCCAACCTGTGGAACGCCTGCGTTACGAACATGGTACTTCTGCTGTCACCTTGGTCTTCGCCTTGATATATCACGTAATATCAAGATATATCGTATTCTATCATGGGACTCCCCATCTGTCAAGAGGGGCGCTGGCGATTTGGCGGGGGGCTGGCTGGCGTCAGCCCGTGTTGCCGCACTCACGTGCACCGAATGCTGCAATGCTGCCTGGTCGGTGAACGCTGCAACGGAAGCGAATGGCGAAACCGCCCGTGCCTCTTTAGCGGAAGTCGGACCCGGTGGCTCGGCCTCCATAAGGGCATGCTTTGATGCAGAGCCCGCAAACGGTGTCGGTAATGCCGGGAAGCCGCATGAACTCGCCAAGCTGGGCAAGGCAGCGCTGCAGGTCAACGGCTTCCTCTCGACTGCTGTAGTGGTCTTCCGTGCCGACGCCCCTTATCGCCCCCGCCGGGCAAGCGTGAACACAGCTGGTGCAGTCACCGCAGCGGTTCTCTATCGGGTGGTCAGCCGCAAGCGGTGCATCGGTGAGCACGGTCACAAGGCGCATGCGCGGGCCGTACTTGGGGTTGACCAGGAGAAGGCTCTTGCCCTGCCATCCCAACCCGGCCATCCGCCCCACAGCCTTGTGTGAGATAGCTGCGCGGTGGTTCTCCAGGTCCACCGTCTGCGAGGCCGGAACGGGCAGGCTATTGAAGCCATCTCTCTCCAGAAGATTCGCGGTGACAAGGGCCATCTGGTCGAGGAAACGGTTGGCGGTGCGGTAGACGGAACAGTAGGTTGGCGTGGGGCGGTCGACAATCTGCTGGAACACCGCCCTGGGCAACACTACGCCGATCGAGACCGCCCGGCGAAACGGGTCCAGCAGGTTGGAGGGGTGCACCTGAAACTGCCGAAGGGGCTCGGTGTCGGCCACGCCCACCAGATTCGCACCCAGTCCCATGATCCTGGCTTTGAGGTCCTCGGTGAAGCTGTCATTCATATTTGCACCGCTCAATCTGTTTCACTCCCCTTCCGCCGGTTCCATTGCCATCTGGCGGGTGAACTCGTCAAGGGACGCCGCCTCCGTCTGCACAGCCTCGACCCCCGCGTCGGCGAAGGCATAGCCCGGCCCCTTGCCCGACAGCTCCTCTCGGGTCACAATCACGTCCGGTTTGTGCTGGAGAAGGAACTGGGTCACCTTGATTCCTTTACCCTTCTTGAGGCCCGCATGAGGGTTGTCCACTATCTCTCGCTTGGTGATTCTCCTCTCTTCCCTGTTGAAGTCCACGAGGGCGAAGTAGGGCGATTCGCCAAAATGGGCACTGATGGCACCTTCCCGATTGGCCAGCGCGACTGCGTATCTCACCTCGGTCTTCGTTTCGGGCTCGAAGTGTATCAGCACCCGGTCGACGCAGCACTGGGTCTCCTTGATGCTGTGCTCTATGCGCTGGTTGACCAGGTGTGCCTGTTTGAGGTCGGAGACACGAAGGGCAACCGTCGCCTCAACGAATACATATCGGCCCGAACTGCGGCCAATGAGGTTCTCTATGGAGGTCACCGCCGGGTCGGCCTCTATTGCCGAACGGATGTTACCGAGCGTCTCACTGTCCACCGAAGCATCGAGGAGCACGCGCATGCTGTTCCACAACAGGCCCCAGCCGGCGCGGACTATGAACAGGGCCACCACTCCCGCGGCGATCCTGTCCAGGGGGAAGCCGAAGTACTGCGCGAGCAGGGCGAAGAAGACTATCGAAGAGGCGAGGACATCAGCCCTGAATTGCCTGCCGTCAGCCACCAGGCTGGGTGAGTTGTACTTCTGGCCGACCCGCACCTCGTAGCGGCTGAAGAGGAAGGGAACGAGTATCAGCGCACCCACAACTCCCAGCACCCAGCCGCTGTAGGGGACAGCGCTGCTCTGGCTCAGTATGGCCTCGCGTGCTATCTCATACGCTGTCACGAACAGCAGGACTGAGATAACAACGGAGACCACGTTCTCGACTTTGTACAGCCCGTAGGGGAAGTCCCTGCTCTTGCGGTTGGCGAGGACCAGCCCGACTATCAGCGCCAGGGAGCCGAAGATGTCCACTCCCGAGTGGATGGCATCGGCGCGAAGGGCGATGCTTCCCGTGACGAATGACAGCGAGAGCTTCACCGCCACCAGGCCCAGGTTGACCAGCAGCGAGTAGATGCCCACTCGAAGATAGGGAGGTCTCTGCGGCTGGCTTTGGTTAGCGGTCTCGTTTACGTCCATATTGCCCCGGCTTGAGCGTATTCCGTTCCCTAGCTCAGAAGGACAAGACTGAGTGCCATGACCACCATGCCCAGGGCGATGCCGACTATGGTCAGGTGGGCTTCGCCGTATTTGTGCGCTGCGGGCAGAAGTTCATCCAGACTTATGTAGACCATGATGCCGGCGGCGAAGGCGAGCAATGCCGACAGGACCGTCGGCGTGAGAAAAGGCATAAGAATGGCGTAGCCGAGGAGTGCGCCCACGGGCTCGGCCACTCCGGCAAGGAAGGAGTAGAGGAAAGCGCGGCGCCGGCTGCCGCTGCCCTCGTATACGGGAATGAATACGCTCACGCCCTCCGGGATATTGTGCAGCGCGACGGCGATGGCCACCAGCAGCCCCAGCTTGAAATCCCCGGCGATGACGCTGCTGAAGACGATCAGGCCCTCAGGGAAGTTGTGGATGGCAACGCCGATCGCGGTGAGCACACCGGCGCGCATGAGCACCGAGGACCTCCCGGGGCGAGCGGTGGCTGATTGGCCTCCCCGGCGTATTCGCTCCCTCACCCAGGTGGACAGTGTCGAAGGCGTCTCACCGTGGTGTTCCTCCTTGTAGTGGTGCGGGACGGCGAAGTCGAGAATGCCGATAACAAGTATGCCGATGAAGAAGGCCGCGTTTGCCGTGACGAGGCCGACCTGCTGCACTGCGGTCGGAAGCAGTTCAGCGAAGGAGATGTAGAGCATCACGCCGGCGGAGAAACCGAGGATGAGCGCCAGATGCCAGCACTGCGGTCGGCACATGAAGATGGCGATTACGCCGCCTATGGCGGTGCAGAGCCCGGCCAGCGTGGCCAGCAGCAGGGCGAAAGAGACATCGACGTTCATTGCTCTATCTTGGCCTCGTGAACGTGGCTACGCGGCCATTGTAGTCGCAGACATGGCAGTTGGGCAACTGTGCAGAGCGCTTCGAAGGCAAAGGCGCGTAACGGGGGGCGATTGTCGGCGCTGGCGGAACTGGGGCTGCAGGCCGAAATCACAATCGCCAACCTGGGCTTGACAAAGAGGCCAACACAACGCAATATCGTATCTCACCGTTCACCTCAATTGGCCGCTTGCGACCTGTCGCTCCGTGGCCGGCACTGTATCCCGGACACATGCAACTGAACGGCGGGTTGCTGTGCCAACTGATGAACGTGGAGTGGAGGTGTTGCCGATGAAGGCTATGGTAGTGTACGACTCACTCTATGGAAACACGGAGAAGCTAGCGAGGGCTATCGGCGGCGCTATTGGCGATGAGGCGAGAGTCGTCCGTGCAGGTGACGTGAGCCTCTCGGAACTGGAGTCTGTCGACCTTCTCGTCGTCGGTTCTCCGACGCAGGGAGGCAGGCCGACGCCGGCGACTCGAGACTTCCTCGACAAGGTCTCGAAGTCTGCTGTTGAGAGTGTCAATGTGGCTGCGTTCGATACCAGAGTCACGTCGAGATGGGCCGCAGTCTTCGGCTATGCAGCGGGGAGAATCGCCAAGAGTCTGAAACGAAAGGGCGGTACCCTGGTGGCGTCTCCCGAGGGCTTCTTCGTTGAAGGAACCGAAGGCCCGCTGAAGGACGGTGAACTGGAACGGGCGGACGCGTGGGCCAAGAGAATCGCTGGGTAGTCCCGCTTTTGTGAGGCAATCTGAGATCTCATGGCGGTAGCCATTTCACTGGAGCTGGGGTTACAGCGGGCGGGACTTCTGAGTTGGCTTTCGGCCTTGCCACATAGACCACCCGTGCGGCAAGTCTGTAGTGCGGAAGCAGCAGGGAGTCTCGGTAGGTTTAGCCCTCGCTCGAGTCACCACTTGGGCAGTCGCGGGTAGACGCAGGCAAGCGCCTTGGATATTCCGGGCAAGGGCATCAACCGTAGGCTCTCAATTGGGGTGAGCCTTTCTTCGTATCTCTCAGCACAGGCTATGATTCGAGATACGCACAGGCTTTATTCAAACTCTCCTCTGCTTCCTTCATGATACGGTCCAGCAACTCTTTACAGCTTACGACATCTTTGATCAGACCGATTGACTGACCGACAGGCAACACTGCCGCGTCTATACGACCTTCCTCCCACACACCGGTCTGGCGCGTCCCATCGAGGAGCGGCTGTAGCTCCTCAAGTGTGCCGTGCCGCGCCTCCACCTCCAGTATCTCCGTTATCACAGCGTTCTTCAATGCCCGGCCCTGAAGCTGGGTTGTGCTTCCGTATAGAGTTGTCTCGTACTCCTGCCGCTCGATCAATTGCTGCTTGATTTCGGGATGGGCCTTGCACTCGGTGGTATTAATGAAGCGTGATGCCATCATTACTCCATCTGCGCCAAGCGCCAGAGCAGCCGCGAGTCCTCTGCCGTCAGCGATGCCACCTGTGGCGATAACCGGAATCTTCACCGATTCGGCGACTCTTGGAACCAGTGTCATGGTGCCAACGTTATCATTCAAGGGATGTCCGCCTTCATCCACGCCGGCGGCGATAACCGCCGCATATCCTGCTTCCTCAGCGTGTTTGGCATGCTTGACGGACCCGACTTTGTGAATGAGTTTTGTCCCCGCTTTGTGCGCCTTCTCCATGTATTCCGGGCCCAACCAGCGGTCCAACGGGGCACCGGAAACCTCTATGGCAGGCACTCTCTCCTCAAAGCAGATGTCAAAGTAAAGCTTGTGCATGTCCTTGCCTATCCGAAATGACGGCATCATGGTGACATTAACCGAGAATGGCTCTTTGGTCAGCTTTCTCGTTTCTTTGATGCCGTTACGCAGGTCATCACCCGTATCGAAACAACTGGCAGTGATGTTTCCCAAACCTCCGGCATTGGAGATGGCAGCGCATAGCCCTGGCAAACACAACCGGCCCATTCCTCCGCACATAATCGGGTATTTGATGTCGAAAAGCTCTGTCATTCTGGTTTTCATTCTTCAGTCCCCTTTTCTCTCCGTTGTCTGCTCGTGAGAACTCCCGCGAGCGTTGCGACATTGTACCACAATCATAACAGTAATATTCGTGGTATCACCTGCTGATGCTGGGGTTGACCTGGACCAGATGTTGGTGACTGCTCTGCGGTACCCTGGCAGCGCCTCCCGAGAGCTTCTTCGTTGAAGGCACCAAGGGGCCGTTGAAGGAGGGGGAACTGGAGCGGGCCGCCACTTGGGCGAGAGGAATCGCCGGGTAGATCGTCTTCAATGAGGCAATGTAGGATGTCATTGCTGCGGCGATTTCAGTGGAGCTGAGGGGACTCGAACCCCTGACTTCCTCCGTGCAAAGGAGGCGCTCTCCCAGCTGAGCTACAGCCCCGTGGTGGGCGATAGAGGACTCGAACCTCTGA
>Ga0180431_10008671_pt1 | contig 11629 bp, 10 predicted proteins | sample SS_ome_11_FD_132459 | JGI IMG/M metagenome (GOLD analysis project Ga0180431, IMG submission 132459) | Hypersaline lake sediment archaeal communities from the Salton Sea, California, USA - SS_1_MS_1 metaG | ecosystem: Environmental > Aquatic > Non-marine Saline and Alkaline > Hypersaline >...
GATGTGCTCGCATTTGCCATACACGAACAAAAGTCCGACGACTCCGAAGCCTGGGAATCAACGTCGACCGGTTGAACTCTTGCATACCCGGTGACCTATGAATAGGTGGCGCTGCAGTACTAGCTTCGCCATCTTGATCGCGATCTCTTTCAGGCTTTTCGGCCATTGGCCAAATACGATACTCTCCGCCCCCGGGATCTCTGGCGCTGTAATGCCTTTGACCAATGCACTTGCAGGATGGGCATAGATAAACTGTACTCTATCCTGGCCATAGGTGTTCGGAAGGCTCTTGGCATAGATTGCCAATTCAGCAGCATAGTTAGCCGGGGTATAACCAAGATTGTGTTCTGAAGGGACCCAGATGACGCCAGCAACTGCCATTGGAGTCAGCGGGCTGACACACCAGTTGTACGCATATGTTGGGATCATGTCCCGTTTTACGGCATCGCTCTTACCTGGCTGCGGGAATGCCGGAACTTGCAGCGGCAAACCCTCGGACATATCTGCGCCACGCTTGCCGGCATCGATAACAGCCCTAACATACGCCTTAACCTCCTTGACGTGCTCATCAGCAGCCTTCTTCGCGACATCCGACCCCGGAAACTGAAGGAGAAGTTCATCAAGACGAGCTCTAAACGCTGGGTCTTTCATGTCCTTGACGCCACTAAAGGACGTCCAGGACAGCGGCGAGGCCATCTGTCCGGCACGGCCGCCGTGCCCGGAAGACATGGTGATGAAGCCCTGCGGAATTCCCCGGCGGTCCAGAGTCTTTGCGAATTGATAGGCGAACATCGTAACGCCTTTTCCGGCCGTCGAGTAATCAGCAGTCATCCAGGATGAACGGTACTTCCCGCCGCCGGTTTCGAACCTTCGCTTTCTCGGTGTAGGGAATGAGCTCGCCTTGGTCTTTCTCCTGAACTCCCGAACAAGCGGCATGGCCTTGGGGATCTTTGCGTCTTTGTCACGCTGGTTATACGCCCATTCTCCGGTAAGCAGTGTGCTCCCAGTCAGGTACCATACATCACCAACGAGGATGTTCTTGACGGTTCTACTGTGACCATGGCTCGACTTGACCGACAGCGTGATCGATTCTGTCGATGCCTTCATCGCCGGGAACGAGACCGACCATTGTTGAAGGTCGTTCGCCACTGCCGTCTTCGTAACGCCCCCGAGAGTGACTGTGACTTTCACACCTTTGTTCGCATGGCCCCAGACCGGGATCGTCCTGTCGCGCTGGATGATAGCGCCGTCACGAAAGTACTCGACGACCTGGAGGATCGGATAGTCAGGATCGGTATAGCGAGCATATTTCGCTTTCAAAGCCGCTGTTTTTTCCAGATCGTCCTCTTCGAAGATCAGCTTGCCGTTGACAGCCGCGAACGCGGTGGCCGGCAGGCCGGCTTTGTTATAGAGATTCGAGTTCTCCGGCACCGCACTGTACGCGTATTGCACGCCGATAGGCTCTGGAACGTTCCTGGAACGTACGACCACTGTGTCGCCCATGATGACAGCGTCAGCGGCATGCCATTTTCTGTCTTTGCCGCACAGGCGGAAATGATTCAGCTTTTCGCCCGGAGTCGGCCGTGCCGGCTCAACGTACTTGCCGGCTTCCCTGTAGTCCTTGGCCATGCCTTTGCTGCCGACCATCAAGCCGCCGAAGAGGCTCTCCTTTTCAAACGACACAACGACCTTGCCGCCTTGGACTTTGTAGCCGGTATAGATCGGGCCGGTATAGGCGATCTTTTTGCCGTAGTCTTTGGCCAGAGCCCAGCGAGCCAGTCTCATGCCCGGGTGGAGCTTATTGAAGTAGTGGATCCCGCCTGGCCGGGCGGAGTTCAGATCTGTCTGGACCGCCATGCCGACGTTCTTGCGGTTGTTCGTAAAGAACATGTACTGAACCTGCCGGAGGTCCGCGAATCCCACGGAATCCGGATTCGGAGCGCCGTAACACTGCTGCTGCGTGAAGTAGAACGGCATATCCGGCATCCCCCAGGCATTTCGCCAGCCATTGACCAGGGCTTCCATTCTCGCGGCATAGATCCTGCCGTCGCCGCCATTGCTTGTTCCCTGGCACCAGATTGCCCCACGGATGGCATAAGGCACGACCGGGGCGATCTTCCCATTAAAGAACTGCGAAGGGCCTCTCCACATCCCGGCAATGCCGGGCAGAGGCGGCCTTCTTGGCATTCTGCCGCCGGCAACGGCAATCGCGCCGGCTTCCTTCTGCCATGCTCTCAGGTCCCTGTAGTACTTCTCAAACGCCTGACGGCCCTGTTCTGTCAGCGGATCGGCGTCGTGCATCAGATCCACGTCGCCTTTGAGCTTTGGATGTGCTTCGATAGCCTGGCGCTGGGTAAACGCTTCTATCCTCGTATTGCTGTGGGCACTGAGCAGAATCCCGACCGGCACCTTCAGTTCTTTGTAGAGCCCGTACGCGAATGACAATGAGAGGGCTGAAAAGCCGCCGGCGCTTTTGGCTTTCTTCCAGCCGCCGTCGGAAGTGGCCCTTTTCTGCGGATACAGAGCTGATACTGTATTGATGCTGATTTCTCTTATGGGAATGTCTTCCTTAGCCCCGGCAATCTCGCGTGCGATCCAGCTGCACATGCTCTTGCTTGCGACCCACACCATATTCGACTGGCCCGATGAGAACCACACTTCGCCAACCAAGACACCCTTTACGACGATGGACTCGCCCGTATTGCTTGTCACCTTGAGGGTGCGCTCTTTGTGTGATACCGCAAGTGGACTGAGCTTGACGATCCAATCGCCGTACTTGTCGGCGACGGCAGTCTTCTTCTGACCTGCGAATTCGATCGTGACTCCAGCACCTGGCGCATCGAAACCCCATACCGGTACGTCCGTTTGTCTTTGCAGAATCATATGGTCTGTAAAGGGCGCAGCTAACTCCAGCTTCTGATCGGCTGCTGCTGCAGTTGCTGCCATCGACACCACCAACAGAAGTGAGACTGAAGTACCTGTCATGTTTCTCGACACGGCTACAACTCCTTAACCGGGGTTTTCCGGATACGCTCTGGCCGAGGACAGCCGTCGGCCTCCCTGACGATTCTAACGGTTGCCCAAGCAGCGGCAAGCGTCCGTTCTGTTGGACGCCACGGGTATTGGGCCAGTCCTCGGCCGGGATGTCGCCCAGACCGATGCTTCCAGTCCAGGTCGAACCCAGGGCCGCCTTGCTGCGTTCGGACCTTCCTCGACACAAGCGTTACTGCCATTCGAACGCGAGAAGCTGCGGGTGCCCCGCGGTCATCTCAGCGGGTACCGTGATTTCGATGGCGTGTTCGGTCCGAGCGACGCGGACGTTCAACCGGTCCTTGGCCGAGGGGTTCTCGCCGGCCAGGAACTTGTCGCCCCACGCGCGGCCCAAGTCCAACCCCCCTTCCACCTTCCCGTAGGACACCTTGTTCGTCCCGTCGAGCGACACGCGGAAACCAACGAGGCCATTGGCGATCCGGAAGGACCTGGCCGTCGGTAGTTGCCCGGGGCGTTTCTGGAGTCGAATCGCGAAGGTCGACGGCCAGGTCTTGCCGTTCCGGATGAGCAATGCCCTGCCTCTGGAATACGGGGTCGTGATGGTCACGGTGGCCGGCCCTTTGCCGTGAGAGATCGAAGCGGTGTCCTGGAATCCCCTTCCTCTGCCCTTGAGTCGAATCCTGAATGGCGGGGGCACGTCCGGCTCCGCGAACGTCCCGTCGGCCCAGAGCGCGTGGACCGATCTGCCGTGGTAGGCCCGCGCGAGCACGGCGATATTCCGGCTATCGCCGGCCAGTTCGCACACCTGGCGCGAGAAGATCTTCTCGATGGGCACCAGGCCTTCCCTCGTCATCGGCGTGGTGAACCCGTAGAGCCCCACGCCCGCGGCCATCGCTTCCGGCACGGCCTCGGTGGCGTCCTGGCGGTTCCATAACGCCATGCAGGTGATCAGCCGGGTATGGCCGCCGACCATGCCCTTGACTTGGTTGATTCCCTTCATGCTGCCGGCCTCGTTCATCAGCCAGTCGGCCTCTTTGTACATGTCGGAGTTGATCACGTGCGGGTGGTTGATCTTGTTGACGGTGACCCAGACGATGCACTTGGGATTGGCCTGCCTGGCGGCTTTGCGGATGGCCTTCCAGCACCGGTCGATCGCCTTGCGGCTGTACTCGGTGTCCTGGGCCCGGGCCAGTTTGTCTTCGCCCGGGAACGGTTTGCCCATCAACTGCTCGTACAGCTTCTTCTCGCATGCGAGCCACTTGCCTTGCGTGGACTTGCGGTTCGGCATCCACAGCCAGTCGATCATGATTCCGTCGATGCCGGTTTTGCGTACGGCGTCGCCAATCGATTTGGACAGGTACGCCAGGTACTCGTCGGTGTAGGGTATGTGGTACGTGGTCGGCGTGCCGTAGCTCAGGTCGGGATGGTCCGTGCCCCATTTCGGGTTGGACGCGATGCAGAAGTAGCCCACCACGAGCATGCCTTCGCGGTGGCCGAGATTGACGACCTCGGGCAGGAAGTCGTGTTTCAGCCCGGGTTGCTCGGGCACGAACCCGCCCTTGTACCACGCGTAGCCGTTGGTCGAGACGCAGAAGGTCTGGATGACGTTGGCGCCGATGGCCTTGTACCACGCCACGTGCCGGGCGGGAACGGCCCCGGCCCATTGCCCGGGCTTGGCGAAGGGCCTGCCCCGCCGTCGGGTGGGCGCCCAATTGAAATCGAGGCAGTAGGCCTTGATGTTCTTGATCCGGGCCGAATCCGGTGGCCTCTTGGCGGTATGTCGCGAATCCGCACGTACCGCGGAGATCATGCCGCACAGTACTGAGGTCAGGGATAGCACGAGGACGAGGTTACGTGTGGAACAGAACCGCATGGTGACCATCTCCTGTCAGCCGGGATTTCCCGGACGGACCGTGACCGACGACCACCATCGGCCTTGGCCTTTGTGACAATTGTATCGCTGATTCGAGCATCCGCAATCGCCTTTTCTGCTTGATGTCCGGGCTGGGGGGTATCACACAGGCCTTCGTTCGTCATCGACGCGTAGTTCGGACGTCGTCCTTTGTTCGGCTCGCGCCGCATCCACAGTTGCACCGGCCCAGCGAGTTTGGTGCCCGCACATCTACCGAACATACAGCGGTCCTTGACCGCTGTATGTTCGGTAGATGTGCGGAGCCAGAACTCGCTGGGCCATACCGCGAACGAAACTCGCTGGGCCGCTGGACCTTCCCTACTCCATCCAGCAGAACAGGCACTTGCTGATGTTTGGGCAGACGATACAATCGTCAGAAAGGCCGACGACAGTCGTCGGCCGGAGACTGTCCAGGAGATTCCGGTTTACTACATCAGGAGAAGGTACATGTCAGGTCGAATCAGGCGTCGCGGCTTTCTGAAGAGTTCGGCCGCCACGGCCGGGGTGGTGCTCGCGGGCCCGCAGATTCTCAGCGCGAGAAACCCCAACTCAAAGGTCAACGTCGCCTGTATCGGCGTCGGCGGGAGGGGTCGGGCCCACGTCCGGGGCGCCAGGAACGAGAATATCGTCGCGCTGGTGGACGTGGATGCCGCCAACCTCGGCGCCGCGGCAAAGGGCTTTCCCAAGGCCGAGCGATTCAGCGACTACAGGAAGATGTACGACAAGATGGGCGACCGGATCGACGCCGTGTCTGTGGCCACGCCTGACCACAACCATGCGTGCGCGGCGATGATGGCGATCAAGCGCGGCAAGCACGTGTACTGCGAGAAGCCGCTGACCTGGTCGGTTGCCGAAGCGCGCGCCCTGACGGAGGCGGCCCGCAAGCACAAGGTCGTCACGCAGATGGGCAACCAGGGGCACTGCATGTCGGGCTACCGAGTGCTCTGCGAGTGGATTCAGGCCGGGGCGATCGGGAACGTTATCGAGACGCACTCGTGGACGAACCGTCCGGTCTGGCCGCAGGGCATCGCCAAGCGCCCCCCGAGCGAGCCGGTCCCGGAGGGCCTGAACTGGGATTGCTGGATCGGCCCGGCCCCGTTCCGCGAGTACCATCCGGGCGTGCATCGCTTCGCGTGGCGCGGCTAGCTGGACTTCGGCGCCGGCGCCCTGGGCGACATGGCGTGTCACATCATGGACGGGACGTTCTGGGCGAACCGGCTGGGCTACCCGACGAGCGTCACGCTGGTTGATACCTCGCCGCTGAACGACCAGACGTTCCCCAACTGCACGCACGTGTGCTGGAACTTCCCGGCGAGGAAGAAGGCCCCGGGCGACAAGATCGACCGGCCGGCAATGAAAGTGCACTGGTGGGACGGCGGCAAGCTCACGGGTAAGGTCAACAAGAAGGGCCGGGCGATTCTGGAGCAGCGGCGCCCCCCGCTCGTCGTTGGGTTGGAGAAGAAGCACAACCGCCGCTTCGGCCCGTGCGGGACGATCTACATCGGCGAGAAGGGCACGATGTACACGTCCACCTACGGCAGCGGGGTGGGCATCATCGAGAAGGAGCTCAACGAGGAGTTCAAGAAGATCGCCCCCAAGGATGTGCTGCCCAAGCCGCTAAGCGATTCCTTCGGCGATTTCTACGGGAGCATCAAGGCGGGCAAGCCGGCATACTCGAACTTCGACTACGCGGGGCCGTTTACCGAGACCGTGCTGATGGGTAACCTTTCGCTGCGGGCGGGCCAGGGCAGGAAGGTGATGTGGGACGGCAAGAATATGAAGGTGACGAACATGCCCGAGTTGAACCAGTATGTCCGCCGCGAGTACCGCAAGGGCTGGACGCTCTGAAGACCCGGCCGAAATACGGAGACAGGCCATGGTAAATGTTACTCTGTTGCACGGTCCAATAACCACAAGTGCGCTCCTGTCGCAAGTTCATAGCTTAGGACGTTCTGAAACCGTCTCCAGGAGAAGACAACCCATGAAAGCACTTGCTACCGCCGTGCTGCTGGTCTGCGTGCTCGCCTTGACATGCCATGCGGAGGCCAGGGTCAATCCGAAGATCGAGAACGTGCTGCTCATTCTCTCGGACGATCTCAAGGCCAGCGTACCCGGCTGCTACGGCAATACGGTGTGCAAGACACCGAACCTGGACCGTCTGGCGAGGGGGGGCATGGTCTTCGAGCGAGCGTACTGCCAGGGCCTGGCCTGTGCGCCCTCCCGGCCGTCGTTCATGCGGAGCATCTATCCGGGCCTGAAACGGACATCGGCGACCCTGGGCGAAGTCCTGCGGGAGCAGGGAATGCACACGGCGCGCGTGGGCAAGGTGTTCCACATGCCCGTGCCGCATGCCCAACTCGACGGCAGCCACGGTGCGGACGTTCCGGCCTGTTGGGACGAGCGATACAACACGAAGTCCGCAGAGACCTTCACGCCCGGCCTGTACCGACTGCTCAACAAGGGAATCGTTACGCGAGAGGTCAAGGGCCGCGATGCAAAGGGCCCCCATCGGATGTGGGCCACCGTCGAGGCCGACAGCGACGGCTCGGACCAGGCCGACCACATGTGCGCCACCACGGCCATCGAACTGCTGCGGCAGCGCAAGGCTGCGGACAAGCCGTTCTTTCTCGCCATCGGGTTCGTCCGCCCGCACTTCCCGATGGTCCAGCCGAAAAAGTTCTTCGATATGTACCCGCACGGGAAGATGACACTTCCGGCGTCGGTGCCGAACGATATGGACGACATTCCGCTGCTCGGCCGTGGAGTCAACAGTGGTGAGGAGTTGAACAAGCTGATCGAAGGTCAGCGGCGCATGTGGCAGGCATATTACGGGGCGGTGACGTTCATGGACCGGCAAGTGGGTCGCGTCCTGGACGAACTGGAGCGACTGGGACTGCGCGAGACGACGGCGGTAGTCTTCACCACTGACCATGGCTACCATCTGGGCGAGCACGGTTTCTGGCAGAAGATGAACCTGCACGAGGAGGTCGTCCGCGTGCCGCTGGTTGTCAGTGTTCCAGGGATGAAGCCGGGCCGGTCGAAGTCCTTCGTCGAACTCGTGGACATCTTCCCCACCTGCACGGAACTGCTCGGCGCGCCCACGCCGTCCACGGTGCAGGGCAAGCCAGCATGTCACGCAGCCTGCTCCAATCCTGCTTTCGGGCAGATGCAATCAGGCCGGCGCGGTGCAGAATAGGCTTCTGGTAGTCTCGCGGGCGCCACTTCCGCACGAGCTTGTCCGCCCAGGCGATCGTTTCCTCCTTCTTCTTATGGCACATATTGCATGCGTTGGGAGACTTGAACGCCGCGGTGGCAGCCGGCGTCGGCGGCAGCATGGAATGATCGCTTCGAATCATTCGGGCGAAATCGGTCTTGGGCATGTGGCAGTCGACACACTGACCGCCAGGCGTGCCGGGCTTGTGGTGCGTGTGCGGCTTCGGATTGGCAACTCTCTGCCTGTGACAGGGCAGACAGGCGTGGTTTGCCTTGGCCGGCTCGGCGAAACGATACCGGCCGCTGGAAGTATGGCAGTGTACGCAGTGCAACTTGCCGGACTTGGCGCACGGGCTCATTCGCCAGGTTGTGAACGTGTAGTTCTCGCCTAGGTCCCGCCCATCAGGATAGAAGTCCGGGCTCTCCAGCGCCACGAGATCGTAGTGGTCGAAGTAGCGATCTTTCGGTTTGAAGCTCGCCGTGATTGGGCTCATCTTGGCGTGGCACGGTGCGCACGTGTCGTTGTGCTGGGCCGGTGTGAACGTCTTTGTGATGATGATCTTCAGGTCTTTCGGCGGGTCGTCTTTCGGAGCATCTCTGCACGCGCGAACATGCTCCACGCCGGGTCCGTGGCATGCCTCACAGTTGATGCCCGGCTCACGCCACACCGTACGGTACGTGTCCGACTTCAGGTCGTAGTTCGTTGCGAGTTGACTGACGTGGCAGCCATAGCACGACGTATTGAACGTGTAGGCCGGGTCGCGCCACGGCAGGGCCTCATCTGCAGGGCGGTCGTGGAAGTGCCGCACGCCGCTGCCCGTTGTGTCGTACCAGCTCTTCGTCCGTATGTCGTAAGCAATCGGCAAGACCTGAAGTGGCCCGCGCTGGTCAAGGCATTGGCCGATCCGTCCCCGCTTGTCCGATCTGCGGCTGCCGCCGGTCTTGCCGGTTTCCTCGAGGTGGGAGACGTTAGAGATGCACTGCTCGATGCCACGGAAGACGAATACCGCCTCGTGCGGATTCGCGCCGCTGAGACGCTTGCCGTCTATCCGCGCGACCGGTTGGTGATGCAGGACCGCAAGCGGCTCGAAAAGGCGACGGCGGAACTGGAGACCTCGCTGACGTGCAGGCCTGACGACTGGGCCGCCCACTACAACATGGGCAACCATCGGTCAGATCGCGGAGATCTAAAGGGAGCGTTGGCGTCGTTCCGAATCGCCTCGATGCTCCGTCCCGAAGCCGTCCCGCCGCTGGTCAATGCCTCGATGGCCCACGCGAAGCTGGGACAGACCGCCGAGGCCGAAGCCGCCCTGATGAAGGCCCTGAGCATCTCGCCCGACAGTGCCGCGGTGAACTTCAATCTCGGGCTCCTGATGGCCGGCAAGGGCGACATGGCCAAGACGGAGCAATATCTCCGGGCGGCTCTCAAGGCCGACCCCAACATGGCTGAAGACCCCTGAGAAAGGCCAAGACCGCCCGAATGATGCTCACCTTTAGCCAATCTGATGAGGGTAAGGGGCAGAGCAAGAGAATGAGTGAGCCGAGGACGCTGTTCCGTGTCATCATGAAAGTCCTCAATTTCATTGACTCGGGATTTCGCTTTGCGGCGCCTGCGGCGTCCTGGATAGCCTCCGACCGCCGACTACTGTCGGCCTTCTTTGACGATTCCACCACCGCTCCCCAAGTCGGCAAGGACTCCTTCTGCTCACTGGGGGGGATTGCACGACGATCGGATCGAACGCTCGGTGATCATCCGAATCCCGCGTACACAACCAGCAAAGACCGCAATGCGCGGGTGAGGTCTGCATCGCCGATAGCCGCAATCTCACTTACGTACCATGATCGCGCTGGCTTCGGCCTTCTCGCCAGGTCGAAAGACCGCGATAATACCGGGGACGGTCGACAATGGCATGGACGGGAAGGACGATGTATCGGCCTTGGTCTTCGGCATGACGAATCCAAGTAGTTCGATCCAGTCGGTCTTTCGCGTGTACGGCCGATAGACGATTCGGTTGGCGTACTTCTTGTGAAGGCGATTGTCCGGTGGGAAGGGATCCCTGAACGGTTCGCGTTCACACTCGGCGTAGGGATCGGTCGTAACGAAATGGCGGCCGCTTGCGTTGTTCTTGAGGACGAAGAGCGGGACTGCCCCCCGCACGGGCCAGGCATAAACCTTGCAGAGCGGGCTGCTCTTTCGACCAGGCGCAACTCGTCGTGACAACAGGCTCTGTCCGCCCCGGTATCGCCTGGGATACAGGGCGACCAGGGGCGTGTTCGCCTCGGTGAAGTCCAGGGGCTCGTAGTCTGCGAAGTCCACTAACTTGTTGGCTGTCTTTGCGACCTCGTCGAGCGTGCCGATCACGAAGTACATCCGCAGCAGATGTGCCGTGAACGGCCGGTCCTTGATGTTGATCACCGTGGCCTGGACCGTATAGTCGCGCTTGCCATGCCGGCTGTTGCCGCAGTCGTAGCGCGGCTTGCCCCGGTGCTGTCCTTTTCTGTCGAGTTTCTTACCGAAGACCACGCCGATCGCATAGCTGTGGGGATCCTTGGCGTTCTGGGTGACGGCGGCCCAGCCCCCGGTCTTCTCGAAGTGGATCCGGCAAGTGCACGCTCTATGAAGGGGGCATACGGGTCCCCATGATGGCGTCGATGCCCGGAAGGGTGCAGGCGGACAAGGTGTCGGATGAGCCGGTCTCCGGGATCGACTTCTATCCCACGATCTGCTCGGTCCTGGGCGTCAAACCCACCGACCCGGCCAAGGTCGACGGGGAGGACCTGACGGACCTGATCTTCCACGGCAAGTCCCTCGGCGAGCGCAACCTGTTCTGGAACTTCCCGTCCTACAACCGTCCTGACGATCCCGCCCGCTGTCCGCGCAGTGCCATGCGGCGCGGGGTCTGGAAGATCCACCACCGCTACGAGGACAACGGCTATGAACTCTACAACCTCAAGGAGGACATCGGCGAATCCAAGGACCTGTCGAAAGCCCGGCCGGATGTCCTGAAGACGATGCGCCGAGAGCTCGACGCCTGCTACGGACGTTTCGGCGCGGTCAAGACACTCGCGCCCAACCCCCAATACGATGCGGATTCCCGGTAAGCCGGATGCAAGCGACGGCAACCAGGGGGCCTGATCCGCGGCGGATCGCCTTTCAATGGGCTGCTAAGTTGAGGCCAGACAATGGATTGCTGAGCAATAGCCGGCGGCGTTGCAGGAGGCGTGTTCCTCTTCACCTGTTGTGCCGGTGCGCCATGAAAAGGTCCACGATGGTCGTGGGCAGAAAGCCATACAGGAAATCCGGAATAGATGTCTTGCAGCGAACGCGAATATCGAGAGACTAAACTAACCCGTGTCTGAAGTAATCGAGATATCGTATCTCACCATCAGGTGGTGTTTAGCCATTATTGGCTGCAATTAAGGTGACAAAGAACATGCCGACAACCCGATGTGATTGTTGTCAAGACAAAGCATCGGGAGGTCGGCATGGATGTCGCTTCTATTGTGTCGGCA
>Ga0180431_10008674_pt1 | contig 11626 bp, 21 predicted proteins | sample SS_ome_11_FD_132459 | JGI IMG/M metagenome (GOLD analysis project Ga0180431, IMG submission 132459) | Hypersaline lake sediment archaeal communities from the Salton Sea, California, USA - SS_1_MS_1 metaG | ecosystem: Environmental > Aquatic > Non-marine Saline and Alkaline > Hypersaline >...
CAACATCAACATCCATCTCAGTAGAGTTTTCAAGACTGACTCCGGGGCTTGAAAGGTGAGAAATGTCTTGACAGGTAACGTCAAGCCGTCTATCCTTCGCAGGACACAAGGGAATTGTTCTTTGGAAAAGGAGTCCACGTGTCTGGAGTAGCTATTATGGCATTCTGTGTGGTGGCGGTGATGATGGGGCTCACGGTGGGCTTCTCTCAGGGTCAGGACCACGACGACGAAGAGTGATTTACATGAACGTGAAAGTGGTGTATCATTACTGCAAAGACGATCCTGACTTCTCGTCAGACCACGCCTCGATAGAGGTATTCGTGGACGGGGAGAAGGTCACGGAGTTCGATCACAGGCACGGCTCGCTTCAGGAGTGTGAAGGGTTCATATCGGGTCTCCGATACTGCCACCCGGACCTTGAGCTTGAACGTGAAAACCTCGCAGATGTTTACTGCTAATGAGAGAAGATCATGGAACTCAACATCAAACGTTTGTACCTCCCGTTCAAGTTTACCAAGACGTGCCCGGTTTGCGGCTCTGAGGTAACCTTGGACCTCAACGAGCGGAACCTCTATTACCCCAAAGCCAACAAACCCTTCGTGGAAGAGGTGTGGTGCCAAACGTGTGACGAGAGAGATGACGAGACCTATGTGCAGTTCCGTCTCCAGCTCAACTTGGAAGTGGTGTCTCTAGAGAACTCGGAAGGCGGTGATGACTGACCTACGCAAAATTCCCAGACGGAAGATCATGAGCCCGGAGGCTATTCGAGAGTGGGCAGGTCTGATCTCTGGTTCTGATGAACTCCTCGACGATCCTCTTGAGGAGTGGTTTACGAGGCTCATTGGGGGGGACGGTCCCCCTAGCAAGCTTCCCAAGTGGGCCTGGACGATAACCGTCCGAACCTGTGGCGACGACCCGGAAGGTGAGTTCCTGGGAGCGTTCCCTAACTTCTGGGATGCAGTGGCGCATTGCGTGAACCTTTTCACCTATCTCGACCCCGAGCGGGACGATTGTGGGTGTTGGGATGACACGATCTTCTGGGAGTACGCTGACCAGCAGGGCATGACCCGAGAAGAGTTCGATGACCTGAATTCTTGCTTCAGGTTTGAGGTGACATGGAAGGGGCAGCCTGCTATAGTGGTGCTCGATTCGGTTCGTATAGGGCGTCTTCCCAGGATGGGATGAGGAGTTCAGATGCTTGTGATCTTGAAACCTGAGAATCAGGGCTTCCTTCTAAGGAAGGTGTACCCGGAGACTGGTGACGAAACCTCCAGATCCATTGCGGTCAGACCGCCCGACACGTACTTGCATCTCCATCGAGGAGACGAGGGTATTCGGGTCGTACCTTACCTGACGCCTACGGGTTGCCTCTTCGCTCTGGACACTGTACCCGGAAAGACGTTCCCTGATTGGAACTACGTGTACGCGTCCAAAGAAGGTGAGATGCACTTGGTCTTCGACATAGACGATGACGTTCAGGTGGCTACCGTATGGCCAGAGCGGGGTCTACTCTTAAACGAAGGGTACTCTGTGGAACAATCAATCGAAGCCTTGAGGGTGGCGATCCTGGCTATGGGAGAGTCTCACAGGAGCGCCGCAGAGCTTAGAAGCCTCCTCGGCATGTTCATAGAAGCACGAGATAAGGAGCAGGGGTAATAAGGGAAGCTTCAACTACCACTTCTCTACGCATTCCACCCGTGGGGTGTCAACGATATGTGGTTCCAAAGCGTCACGCTCAAGAGCCTGACCAACTCCATTGACCGTGCTCATCAGGATGGAGACGATAAAACGTTTGACGAACTCGTGGAGAAGCTGATACACTTCACTCAGTTCAAGGAGGGTCTTGAAATGCTAGGGCTTGACTGGTCCCCTGGACCCAGCAGCCCGGTGGTTCAAGGTGACGAAATGCCGTACTTCAAGGCAAGGAAAGCCTTCCTTTTGGCTCAGCTCGAACTCGTCAAAGATGACATTGATACGTTACAGAGGAAATGGAATGAGTGGTAATAAAAGCCTGGACTACATGGAAATGGAGCTGCACGAGTTCACGTGGCAGGTCATCGACGAGATGACCTTTTTGGATCTCTCTCATGTGCTCCGTAAGCATCTCCAGACGGACCTTTCGGGTCAGTGGAGCGGAGGGAGGATCTTCGAGATTCAACAGGCTCTCGCCCAAATGGGAGTCTCTGTGTCGATGACCACCGAGTATAACATCCACACCTCTTCGCTCTCTACGATCGTGAGGATGAACGCGGAGAGAGAGGAGACTCTTGGCGTGTGGTATGTCTTTGGCAAGAGCCTGAACACGACTGAGAACCGCAGTGAGTTCGGTCAGATGGTCGGTAAGACTGCCCTGTATCTTCTCGCTATCCTCGCAGATGCAGACCGTAATAACGAGACTCTGGAGTACGGAGAGTATAGCCAGAGGCGTTGGAAGTACATCAAACCAAACCAAGGATAGTATCCCGAAGACATTCAACTCTTCTGCCACCTTTACATGAGCTGAACGGTCTTCATACGAAGAAGTAGAGGAGCCCTGTCACGTGGTAGCAGATGAGGAGGCCGTACACGACGGTCAAGCCCTTGAGCACTCCCAGGTGCCAGGGGCTTCTCATTAGCTGGTAGTACACCCACAGGAGCCCCCCTACCACGAAGATCTTGAAGGCCATGAAGGCGTCAGGATGCCAGTTCCATAAGAACGCCATAGCAGGGTTGCCTTCCTCAAACCCTCGGGTGAGGAAGAACCTGGTGAACAGCATGTCCCCCAAATTGAGAATATAGAGGGCGATGGCCCAGGACGGGGCTTGCGCCTTCAGGGTGATTCGTGCTATAGCTTCAGGGGTGGTGGTCATGTTAGTATCCCATCTAGGTTCTTTTGTTCTCAAGTATAACCTGAACACAGTAACAAGCAAGGTCATTCTAAATGATTATCCTTCACTTTTCAACGGTAATTTTCTTCGCCGCGTGTTTTTTGATTGGGTCTTTACTACGAGAGCTTGACCATGATTGAACCTGTACTGAGCGTGGTCCTAGTTCTGGGGCTCATCTTTGCCTTCTTCCTGATCTATGGCTTGCGGGACGCCATGCGCGACACTCGAAAGCAGCAGGGAGCCTCCATTCAAGCCGAGGTCCAGAAGCAGATGGCCCTTCTCTCGGGACATTCTGCGAACATCCGTGCCGAATGGAACCCTGAGAAGCGAGCCGTGATCGTATCCGTGGAGAACCTGGGGGACGAAGACCTTGAAGTGAAGTGCTTCCGATTTTTGAATGAACAGTACAAGGTGGTAGGGGAGTTGATCAGGGACTACCCCAAGGTAGCACCGAGCACCGCGTTGACCTTCTCTCTGGAACTCAGGAACTATGAGGGACTTGACATCCTACGGTTGATCGTTACCATGAGGATAGAAGAGAAGTACGAGGAAATCCTCGTAAGGCTCCCTATTCTCTGACCCCCTAAACTGTTCTAGGGTATTAACATTTCTTCTGTTGAGCATACCCAGGGAACCTCGCCTTGCGGTAACGTCTGGGGAGCGCAAGTTTTTATAGAGAATGACCTTGACACCGGCGTGATGGTGTTGCATTCTGATCCCACATTCGGCCACATGACCAAGCAATTCCGCTTCGTGGCCTCTGAAAAGGAAAATACCATGTCGTAGACTCCCGACTCCAAACTCTACATTGTCACCCGCCAAGACCTCTCTCCGGGGCAGCAAGCGGCTCAATGTGCCCACGCTGCTCTTGACTACCAGCACGCTTTCCCCGAGCGTGCCCTTGAGTGGCGTGAAGAGTCAAACACCGTCGTCTTGCTTCAAGTCGCAGACGAACCCTCCCTGTTTGAACTCCGAAGACACCTACAACAAAACGGGACCTCTATCGCAGAAGTGTATGAGCCTGATCTCGGCTATGAGTTCACGGCCCTCGCTCTCGTGCGGTCTCTCTCAGATGGACCCGATCCGTACCTTCGGTCTCTTTCCCTCATGGGCAAGACTTCGAGCCGGTGGAGGCGTATGTCTCCAGAAGCTCTCGACGTGATCTCGAAGATGGAGGAGACGGGTCAGACGGACTCTCAGAGTGTCTTGCAGCACGGTTTGGCCGTGCGCTCCAAGCTCTTTGAACTTCTGGACCACCTCCGGGGAGGAACACCTTTGTCGGGAGAGTGGAAGCTTCCCGATTGGGTCAACGCTTACCGGGAGGAGATCCTCGCCTCCCTGCCTCCCGACGAGGTTCTACACCGTTACACCATCTTCCACGACTGCGGCAAGCCCTTCTGTCTGGAATACGATGGCGAGGGCAGACGCCATTTCCCCGACCATGCTAAGGTCTCCTACGACACGTATATGAGGGTGTGGGGAGAGGAGCGTGTCGCGAACCTCATCTTGCATGATATGGATATGCACGTTTGCAAGGCCAAAGACATCCCTGAGATTGCGGCTTTACCGGATGTTGCGGCTCTCCTTCTCGTCTCCCTCTCCGAGATTCACGCTAACGCCGAGATGTTTGGTGGCATCGAATCCACCAGCTTCAAGATCAAGTTCAAGCAACTGAACAAGCGGGGCAAGGCGCTCTGCAAGCACCTGTGGAGTAACTCATGAAGTACCGTACCGATCACCTCCGCGCCGAGATCGCGGGGCTCACGGGCAAGACCAAATACCTCAAGAGGCACGGCAAATTCAAACACCTTTGGGTCACAGATAGTGGCCTTCGGAAAGAAGCACGAGCGCACTATTTGGCCCTTGCTTTTCTGCAAGGCAAGAGCTACCTTGAAGTAGAGCCTTCGTGCCGGTACAAGCCGAACTTCATTTGGGTACGGGACCTCCTCTTGGAGTTCGGACCTCCGGCCCTGAAATACAAGTTTGCGCGAGCCCGAGACAATAGCGTGGAGTTGGCCTGGGAGGAGTGGTGTCAGGAAGCCCGAGATCACCTTGAGTCCCAGATGGGACCTCAGAATTATTACCTGGGTATGGGGTACGACCCCGATGATTTAGAACAGTCCGAAACCGTCGCTAGACGTCTACTTGATCGCCATTTCAAGATGGCTACTGATCTTGACACGAAGGAGAAGTGAGATGCTTAAGCAAGCGAATACGTTGACCTCCCGCCAAGTAGAAAAGCGAGCCTCCGTGCTCAAATCGTTTCAGGAGAACATGGTTCATGCCCCTGAACGCGATGCGAGACACGTGAGCCCTTGCGGACGCTATATGGTTTTGCAGAAGAGCTACGCACACAAAGACAAGGGCTACTGGGGCTACACGGAGGGAGTCCTCTACGACGGCGATGAGATCATCGGAGCGGTCAAACGGAACTACCCCAGTCTCATGTTCTCATGGGTGACGGATCATCCTGACGGGCATGATTACCTAGTCACCTCCGAAATCTACCAGGGTCAGACGATCATCCGTCTGGACACACGTGAGCGCGTGGATTACCTGGGAGCCGAAGAGGTCAAGGGATGGGGATGGATCTGGGCTTCGGTGAAGCCGAGCCCGTGTAAGACCATGCTCGCAGTCGAAGGGTGTGTCTGGGGAGACATATACACGGTCAAGGTATTCGACTTCAGCGCCCCGTTTGGGACCCTGGAGCTTCTGTTTACCTCCGAAGGTGGAGAGATTCGGGAATGCTATTGGAATCCTGACGGGACCCTCGCGTATGAAATGGAGTACGAGTACAACCTCGTACTCGGAAAACCAGACTTCGAGATGACCTCCGAGGAGTGGGATCTCATGGACCAACTCGAAGAAGACGGGAAGCCTTACTCCGAAATTTATGAAGACCGGATCACTTCTTTCGTCTGGCATCGGGACTGATCTTCCCCCTCGCTCTGTTGTAGGGCTACCACAGACTAAAGCCGTGGTGTAACTCAACTCCAAGAAGAGAGAACAGTATGAAAGCAGGAAAGTCCGAGATCGTGTGCATCCTCGATCGTTCAGGCTCAATGAGCACCATCCGAGAAGACGCGGTGGGGGGTTTCAACACGATGATCGAAACGCAGCGTGCAGACCTTGAAGCCGGAGAAGAGTGCTCCGTAAGCGTGTACCTCTTCGACAATGAGTACACGCCCCTGTACGAGAACGTCGATCTGATGGAGTGTGACCTCCTCGACAACACGAACTTCGTCCCCAGGGGTGGGACTGCTCTTCTAGACGCAGTGGGTCGCACGATCGATGCGGTTGGCGCGCGTCTTGCAGCTACAGATGAAAGTGAGCGCCCCGAGAACGTCATCCTCGCGATCATCACAGACGGCGCGGAGAACTCCTCCAGGGAGTACACCTTCGAAGCCGTGTCAGAGATGATTGAGCACCAGAAGACCAAGTATTCATGGGAGTTCATGTTCATCGCGGCGAACATTGACGCTGCGGCGACTGCGCAGATGATGAACATCGATCTCGGTTCCACCGTGTCTTACGCTGCGACCTCGAAGGGAGTCGCTACTGCTTACGACACGGTGAGCCGAGGGTTCTCCGATAGGCGACGTGGGAATAAGAGCGATCTTACGCCTGACACAGATACAGACGCCGACTCGCAGACCTGATCGGGACTTAGAGCCAGGGCAAGGGCGTTCTCTTCGGGGAACGCCCTTTCTTATTGGAGGTCACAGACGATGAGCACAGTATTTGACGCATTCGGCATCACCTTGGAGGAAGCCAAGGCTCGGCATCCTATGGATGCCTACGAGCACTTGGTCCCTGCCGAGCTTCCCTGGAGCCTTCACAACGGGGACGCGCTGGAGGTCTTGAAGACCCTACCCGACAACACCTACGACGCGTGCTACTGCGATCCCCCTTATGGGTTGTCAGATCGCAAGAGAATTCGCCAGTATGAAGACGCCAAGCGCGACATGCCCTCAGAGGTGTTCTCTCTGGAGCATACCCCTTTGATGGGGTCAGGCTCCTACGTTCTGGACTTCCCAGGGACTTCGCAAGATGCAGGCTTGACCTTCAATGAAGAGTCCTTCCAGTGCCTTGTCTATCTTGACGGGGAGGCATACCGTCTCACTATCTCAAACGACGGTCAGACCGGAAGTTTAGACCAGAACTTCTCGGCGTTGCAGCAGGACTTGGTTGAGGCGGGGGACATCGCTAAGATGGTCGAGGTCGAGGATCTGGAGGGGGACGCTTGCGTGGTTCAGGCTCAAGAGGGAGAACTCAAGCTGCACTTCGATCGTCAGGAGTACCTCAAGGCCCTGAAGAAGCTCCCTTCGGGTGGGTTCATGGGAAGAGGTTGGGATTCAGACGTACCTTCTGCTGAGGTCTGGCGAGAGGTCATGAGAGTGCTCAAGCCGGGTGCGCCTCTTCTAGCCTTCGGAGGCACTCGTGTGTGGCATCGTCTGGCGGTGAACATCGAGGACGCGGGCTTCGAGATCCGAGACACGTTCATGTATTTGCACGGGCAGGGCTTCCCGAAGGGGCTTGATATCTCGAAGGGTATCACGGCGAAGGCAAAGACCGGCAAAGCTAACCCACAAGGAATTCGAGAGATCGAAATGGGCGACGAGTATGAGCCTAGCGGTAGGGGTCGTGTCAATTACGATAACGGAGGAGGGTCACAAATGAATGGTACGACCTCTCCTAGCCTTGAGGTTGTGTCAGAAGCGGAGCGGTGGGTAGGCTACAAGACTGCGATCAAGCCAGCCTTCGAGCCCATTGTTTGTGCTCATAAGCCCTTAGACGGAACCTACGTGAACAACGCTCTTGAACACGGCGTCGCGGGGTACAACATCGACGGCAGTCGTATTGGAACCTCGAAGCGAGCCCCTGGAGGTCTGAGCACAAGCAAAGACGGAGGAGGATCTTTATCGGGTTCCGTAGACGGGTCGCTTCGTAACGAGACTGGCGAAGAAGAAGGTCACAATCCTAAGATCGGTCGGTACCCCACGAACGTCGTGCTCTCACACACGGACGAGTGTGTTTGCAAGGGCACCAAGAAGGTCAAAGGACACAAGCTCCAGTACACAGAGAGCGAAGAAAGTAAAGGTGAAGGAGGATTCTCTGAGGGATGGACAGGTAGACCGCAGGGCGTAAATCTAGGGCATACCGACGAAGACGGAAACGAGACCGTCGAGGACTGGGACTGTGTTGACCATTGCCCGGTGAAGATCCTTGATGACCAAAGTGGGATTCTCACTTCGGGAGCCATGAAGCGTGTGGTGGACCCCTATGAAGGTGAGTCTCAAACTGGATTCATGAGAGGGCATTCCGGCCCTCATAATCAGCATGGAGGGACGGGAGGGGCCTCACGCTTCTACTACTGCGCCAAGGCTTCGACCTCCGAACGTGAAGCAGGACTTGTCCCTGAGCCTGGAAAGAAGAGGGCCAATCCTCATCCCACCTGCAAGCCTTTGGATCTCAACCGATACTTCACGAAGCTCATCCTTCCTCCCGCACGTGAAGATGAACCTCGCAAGATGCTTATCCCGTTCTCAGGTGTCGGAAGCGAGATGATCGGAGCCTTCAAGGGTGGTTGGGACCACGTGACGGGCATTGAGCTTCAAGAGCAGTACGTGGAGCTTGCAGAGCAAAGGCTTCGATGGTGGGTCTTCGGAGGGGGCGCTGATGAATAACAGTTTCCACACCTACTGCTGTCACCCTAGCTGTCCCGTCAGATCTCTTGACTTGCAGTCAGGGGACATGCCTAGCGGACATAGGATTAACCCGTCTCACCCTACGAGACAATACGAAGGTTGGGGAACCATATCTCAAGGGAGGGGGGAAACTTATGCAGATTCGGGGGGAGCCTCCAGGTTCTTCAAGCAAGTTAAAGACTTTGAAGAGTTGATCTCTTACCTGACGATCCTTGTAGATCCCCCCGCTTCCTCTCACAGAGAATTTGAAATGAAAAGTTATTATCTAGGTCCGCCTCTTGACAACTACGAATCTCTTATGGAAGACCTCTTGCCTGGAGCAAATGTTCTGGTTGTCTCGGACGTGCTCTCTTACCACAGGGTATGCTGTGAGGTCGAAGATGCGGGATTTGAGCTTCGTGATTGCATCACGGTCCTGACTCCGGGTGACCCTCTCTTGATCGCAGTCGCCATGAAGCCTCTGGACGGCACGTTCGTAGAGAACGCGCTCAAGCATGGGGTAGCAGGGTACAACATTGACGCAGGACGTATCCGCGTTGACGCTGAAGACCCAAACAGGAGGCCGAACCGCACCGAGGAGAGTGATTTCGACGATGGCGACCGGGTGGCCCTCAACGGAGCCCTCACGAAGAACACGGTTCAGGACGAAGGCGCTCATCACTCCAAAGGCAGATTCCCCACGAACCTCATTCTCATGCACCACCCAGACTGCCAGTGTATAGGCACGAAGAAGGTCAAGCCCTCCAACGGGAGCGGACGTGCATACGAAGGGGGTGGGGACCACGAGGAAGGATTGCCCGGCATGTACGGAGCGGGTCTGAAATACCGCTCGGGCGTCTTTGGTGTCGTGGGGGAAGACGGAACCGAGACCGTAGACGATTGGCAATGTGTCGATGGATGTCCAGTCAAAGCTCTCGATGAGCAGACGCAAGACACGGTGCATGGTGCGGGACATGCCCGAGACGGTCTAGACGCTGACATGAAACCCGACGAGTGGAACGCGGTGACGTACTCGGGAGGCTGGAAGGCCGCAAAGACCGTGCATCGCTTCGGTGATGTAGGGGGAGCTTCCAGATTCTTCAAACAAGTAGTTGACGAAGACGCCCTCTTCGAGTATCTTAGGGTTCTGGTAACCCCTCCTGAGATAGATGAGGATGTATGAGCAAAATGAAGAAGTATGATACGAGAGCGCGCTTCTCGCTAACGTGGCGAAAATTCAAGAAAGAGGTCGGAAACTTCTCGAAATGGTTTGCCTTCCAATCTCTCTTAATATCAATCGTTTTACTGCTATCGCTAGGGGTAGCTGGCTTGTTCTACCTACCTTTCTTCTGGTTTGGGTTAGTTGAAGTTGGCTTTATTGTCTCCCTTCTGGTATTCTGCGCGGCTTTGGCCGCAGGGGTCTTCTTCTGTATGGAGTTCTCCAGTATAGATTCGAAGGAGATAGCGAAGGAATCCGAGCGCCTGCGACTTCGTGATGAGAACGATGTGATGAACAAAGACACGCGAGGAGCGCTAACTCAATCGCTAGACGGAAAATCTGGCGGCCTGACCTTGGATGAAAGCTCATGACACCCATTGAGCAGGCAAAAAAAGACGTCTTCTGGCAGAAGGTTCGGCAGGGCTCCTTGTTTGCGCTCTTCGTGAGCGTGGTGAACGCTCTGTTCATTGCCACGATGACCTACCTCAAGGAAGGGGTGGACTGGACCCTGACCGCTCAAGCTTTCGGGTCTGGCTTTCTAATCTCTTCTATATGTGTCGTGATCTTGTTCAGTTTCGCCCAACCCGACTATGAAGTACGTCATTTGCCCGACAACAGCTCTGACACAAAAGAGGGTGACCATGAATGAGGTAGACAGGTATCAACGGAAAGCCAGTATGGTCGTGTTCGCGAAGACGGTAGGGGTTGCGTTCCTGGCGACGGTTTTGGTTTTGAGTGTCCTGGCCTTGGGGGCCGCCGTGCTATCAGTCCCTATCTGGGTTGTCCCTATGTTGGGATTATCTGAGGCTGTGGCGAAGGGAGTTTTCATAGCTTGGGCAGCAGGCGTTCTGGTCTTCGGGGCTTTGGTGTGCATACTCTGGGATGGCAGAGACCACGGTGAGGTCCTCGATCTGGCGGAGAAGATGAGGCTCAAGGCCGAAGGGTCTCAAGGAGACCTGACCCTCACGTCAAAAAGTTCAGAAGGAGATCTTACCCTTCTGGATGGCTAAAAAACCTCTTGACACACGCACGAAAGGCCGCTATATTGTCTTTCGTAAGCTCGCGTAGCTCAATTAGGCAGAGCAAGCGGCTCTAACCCGCATGGTTGGGGGTTCGATTCCCCCCGCGAGCACTCAATATTTCACTTCTCATTTTACGTCATTGTAGCTTACCTGACCTGTATGGAGCAAGCAATGACGACCTATGAGATTTGGGAATCGACCGATTCCATCGTTCTGGTAGAAGACGGTCACTTGGATAAAGAAGCTCTCGTCAAGGGTTGTACCCTTGTAGCGAGGTTCAAAGCCAAAGACTGGACCGAAGCTACAGCCCTGGCTAGAAAATACGAACGGCAGGGTAAAAGCGCCCTGGAGGCCCGTTTAGCCTCCTGATCCCCTAACCAAGTAAGAGGTAGTTATGAAGTTCCAGCCGCTCTCCAATCGTGTACTCGTCAAGCGTGAAGAGGTCACCGCCACCCCAGGCGGTCTCTACATTCCCTCCTCCGATTTCATGACCGTCCAGAGGGGCGAGGTCCTCGCCGTGGGCAAGGGCGCCGTCACCATGCAGGGGGAGGTCATCCCGATGGAAGTTCGTGAGGGCGACGTCGTGATGTTCAACAAGGGCGCCGGGGTCGAGATTGACGTGGAGGGTGAGACCTACCTGCTCTTCCACGAGACCGACCTGATGGGCATCTTGCGATGATTTGAAGACTGTATTCCCGCTTGAGCTTTAACGGCGTTTATCTTTGAGTGATCCCGCAGGTGTAGTAGAACCCACCTGCGGAGGTCACTCGTGGCGAAAGAGTTCAACCGACTCAATCCCCTCCTAGTCTATGACTTCAATGATGTGATTCC
>Ga0180431_10008676_pt1 | contig 11624 bp, 8 predicted proteins | sample SS_ome_11_FD_132459 | JGI IMG/M metagenome (GOLD analysis project Ga0180431, IMG submission 132459) | Hypersaline lake sediment archaeal communities from the Salton Sea, California, USA - SS_1_MS_1 metaG | ecosystem: Environmental > Aquatic > Non-marine Saline and Alkaline > Hypersaline >...
AACCCTACTACAAGGCGCCCGATGGTTTCCTCGAGTCAAAGGAGCCCCGCCAAGAGTTACAGCGACTGCTCGACACCATCCTCGAGCAGCAACGGCCCAAGCACGCGCGTCGCCACGACGAGGAAAGCCCCGGCCCCGCCTCCGACGCCAACAGCGAGGACAGTATGTTGGATCTTGTCACCCCCTATGTAGATGGCGAGCTACCCAAGGCGGTGGCCGACAGGGTGGCGCGGCATATCAAGGGCGATCCGGAGCTCCGGCGGCTCGTGGCCGTTGAACGTGCCACCAAGCGCGCGGTCAGCACGCTCACGTCCCGCCACTCAGCCCCCGTGCACCTGGAGGCCCGCGTTCGGGCGGCCGTTTTCGGGACCGCGGGTTCGGGGGTCGGCGACGCACCAGCCGCCGAAGCGCCAGCCGCCGACGCGCCAGCCGCCGACCCGAAGCCGGCACGCCCGTCCCTGTGGCGGCTTCTCAGCCGCAGCCCGGCGTACGCGAGCGCCGCGGCTGCGCTTGCGCTCGGCGTTGCCCTCGCTGTTGCCATCACGCTCTTCAGCGGGCGGCGGATCACGCCTTTCGTCGCGGACGTCTACGCCCATCACACGGATCTGGAGCGGTTCCCGGTCCGGTTCGAGGGCGATCGGGCAGCGGTGGGCGATCAGGTCTCCAAGGCGGTTGGCTTCCACGTGCCGGTGCCGGAGTTGGGCGACGAGCTTGCATTGGCGGGGGCGCGCAAGTGCCGTCTATGCGGCCACCTCATGGCGTTGATCAGGTACACGGGCGACGAGGGGCCGATCTCCTTCTTCGTTGTTCCCAAAACCCGGCTCCCCGTGCGGCGCCTTGAGAAGCACAGGCTCGGCGACACGGCCTTCTACGCTGTCAAGCACAAGGAGCTGGAGATCGTTTTCTGGCAGGAAGGCGACGTGTCGTACGCTATGGCGGGGTCGGTCGGTGAGGACCGCTTGCTCGATCTTGCCTGTCAGGCGTGTGGGCAGGTCCGGACCGCCTGCGGCCGGATGCGTGAGGTGCATCGCGTGGCCGGGTCGAATCCGGCGATGCTTCTGCCGATCCTTCCCCATGCCGCAGCGGGAACATCTTGAATCGGGCCCGGTGTGGTGTTTCTGGAATCCCAGGTGGTGACGGGGTGATTCGCAACTCCTACCGCCCCGGATAGGTGACTCGGGTGCGGCCGATCCCGACGTAGTCTGTGCCGTTGTGGCCGCTATAGAAGACGAGCCGCTTGCCGTCCCAGCCGATGGGCGTTGGTATGCTCGTCTTGTACCAGTCCCAGGATCCTTGCTCCGACCTCCTCAGGATCGGCTCCGGATCCTTGCGCCAATGAATGCCGTCGTCCGAGACCGCCCGGCCAATCGTGTACCGGCGGTCGCTTCTGGCTCCGGTGTAGAGCATCTCATAGTGCTGGCCCGGCGCATTGGAGAGCCGCTTCACGTCGGCGCCGAAGGCGGAGTCGTCGTCCCATGCGCCTGTGTCGCCAAGCGGCAGGACGGGGTTGTTGTCGTAGCGTGTCCACTCTATTCCGTCGTCCGAAAACGCCAGTCCGACGCAGCGCATCCGTGTCCCGAAGGCGCCGTAGTACATCCGCCACTTCGTGCCGTCATGAAGGACGGACGGTTGCATCACGTGCGTGCTGTCCCATCCCTTTGGAGCCGCCGCAAAGATCGGGTTGCCCGGGTGCTTTTCCCAGTGGACGCCGTCTTTGCTCGTCGCCACCCCGATCTTCTCGGCGGTTCCGTTGCTGCCGCTGTAGTACATTCGCCATTGCCCCTTCGTCACGACGACATCCGGGTCGGTGACATATCTCGAGTCCCAGGCGTCCTGTGGGCCCGTCGGCAGGACCGGGGAATCCCCGACCTTCTTCCAGTGCACGGTGTCTGTCGAGGTCGCGAGCCCGATCTGGCGTCGCTGCTCTCCGCCGCCCTCGTAGTAGAAGTAGTATGTTGGCTTCTTGGCCGGTGCCTCCCGCACTACGACGATGTTGCTCCCGACGAACCAGCCCTCGTCCCAGCCGCCCTTGGTCGGCGTGAGCACCGGCGCGTCGTGCGTACGCTTGAGGATCAGCTTCGGACCGTTTGCTGCGTTTCCTTCAGGTGTGGTTGGTTCTCCGGCACAGGCAAGCCACAAGACGATCACGAGTGCCAAGAGCGCGACTCCTGATTTCAGAACGACTCCCATCGTATTCGTCCTCCCGAGTGGGCGAATGAGCGGCGATCATACGCCATTGCGAGGGTAGGTGACAGGGAATTGGCGGGAAAGCGGACCGGTGGGGAGGGTGTTAGGCCACCGGGCCCGAATCAGAGCATGGCCATCAGCGTGGTGGCGATTTTCTTGCGTTGTTTGCTCACGTATTGATGAGAGCAGCCCAGGCGCTCGGAAACCTCTGACACGCTCGCGCCGGTGGCGAGGGCCTCGAAGAGCATCCGCTGCGCGGCCGTCAGGCGCTCCTTGACCAGGGCGAGGACGTCACTGAGGCAGAGCTGGTCTCGGAAGTCGTGCCCGTTCGTCGGCTCGACGTTCGGTGCGTCTTCTGTCGTGTTGCCGTCCATCGAGAGCAGGACGCACCCGGCGCGGTGCTTGCTGTCGACACTTCGGCCGCGTTTCTGGTAGTCCCTGCCGAAGTACTTGCAGCTCTGAAGGTACCAGCTCTCGGTCTGGCCGGGGTTGGCGTGCTCGCTCTGCCACAGGTGAATCATCATTTCCTGGAGCAGATCCTCGTGGTCCGACGGATTCGACGAAATGGCCTTGGCAATCGCGCGGACCTTCGCGCGAACGCGCGGGTTCGAAACCAGCATTGACCTGTCTCCCATCGCCCAATGAGTCGCCGGCCCCTACACCAGCAAATCATCAGCGACGCCGCCTGTGTCTTTGAACTCCGGGCGGTCGCTCCTATCCTGCTCGCGTCGGGTGGGCACACCCCACCGTCAGCGAGTCCGCAGCGCCCTTGAGCCCGAACCCGGGACGCCCTGCGCGCGCGCGGCGATGGGCTTCCGCCGCCGCTCGCCGGTGCGTCCGCCTTCCCAAAGGCTCTCGGGGCGAGAACTCCCTCCTTTGCGTGTCCGACCAAGACCAGCTTGGCCCGCCCGCACCCGGGTTGGGGCGCTCACTGGCTCAGTTCGTGGTGGATCTTGAGATTCCCCCTTGGTAGGCCCAAGCTCCCCCTGCCGCGGCAACCACAAGCCCCTACACGCAAACTCCGTGGCCCGCGACTGACAGCCCCGCATGCAAATCCTGGCAGAAGTGCATCCCGCGTACGGTTGCTGCCTGAACTGTTTATCGAACCCCTAGAAAGCTCTCAGCTTTTACAGCTAGAATCCTAGCAGACGCCGGCCCCGTTGTCAAGGGGAAATCGCAAAGAATTTGCGCGAGAGAGGGAAACAGCCGGCCGCACCAGGTTCGAGGACTCCCCTCACGACCCCCTGCCGCCCGGCCGCCGCCGTGCCGCAGGCCGCCTTCCGGGAGGCCGCCTTCCCGGGGGCCGCCTTCGCCCGGAGGGTTGTCTCGACGGGCCGCGGGAGGGCTTGCGGGCGAGCCCTCGCTTGCCGGCGTAGAAATCGGACAGCACCGAGAACGCCAGCTTCTTCCGGCCGGTATCGCTCAGGACGCCCTTGCGGTTGTAGCCCCGCTGCCATGCGTTCACTCTCAGCGGGCTCCGGAAGTCGAACAGGATCCACGGGGCAACCCCTTTGACGCGGGGCACCGTGTCGAGGAACGCCATCTGCTGGCGGTAGAATTCCGCCTGGAACTCCTCGGTCCACCGGGTCGCTTTGTCTCCGTGGTGGCCGGGGGCCGTGCCGCAGCCGGTTTCCGAGATGATGATCGGCTTTGGGAACTTGCGGTCCTTCTTCCATCTCTCGAGGTCGGCCACGCGGTGCTCGTACCACCCGAAGTACTCGTTGACACCCACCACGTCGAGCTTGGCCGCCAGCGGGTCGTCGAGCACAATGGCCTCGAGCTTGCTGAAGTCCAGGTAGCACGCCGCGGTCACCAGCCGGGTCGGGTCGAGCTTGCGGGTGTAGTCCGCCAGGGCGCTCATGAAGCTCGTGCGCCCGCGCTGGGCCGGGTCCGTCTCGTTGCCGATGGACCACAGCGCCACCGACGCCCGGTTCCAGTCCCGCTCGACGAGGGCCTGCATCTGGTGCTTGGCGTTCGCCAGCGTCCCTTTGTTCTCGAAGGCGATCTTCCAGTACACGGGCACCTCTTCCCACAGCAGCACGCCGGCTTTGTCGGCCGCGCGCGCCATCGCCTCCGAGTGCGGATAGTGGGCGAGGCGCAGGAAGTTGCAGTGCAGCTCGCGCGCCCACTGGAAGCGCTTCGCCACGTCGGCCTCGTCGAGCGTCCGGCCCTTGCCGTGCGCCTCTTCGTGCACGCACATGCCGTAGAGCCGCGTCGGCTTGCCGTTGAGCAGGATGTCCTCGCCCACGGCGCGCACCTCGCGGAACCCGATCCGGTCGGTCACGGTGTCGCGGGCCCACGAGAGCTCGACATCGTAGAGCCGCGGCTTCTCGGGCGTCCATAGGTCCGGGTAGATCTCGAACTCGGCGTCGTGGTAGCCGCGTTTGCCTTGCCGAAGCGTGTCCACGAAGTTCGCCTCGGGGATCGTCACCTTCACCGGCTCATCGGCGGCGCCGTCGGTCCAGGCCTCGAACCGCACGAAGGTCTTGCCGCCGTCGAGCCGGGTGGAGACCTTGAAGTTGGCGATGTGCTCGCGCGGCACAGCCACGACGTACGCCGGCCGGGTGATGCCGCCGAAGTTGAACCAGTCACAGATCAGCGTCGGGACGCTGTCTGGCGAGCGGCTGTTGTCCACCTTGACGAAGATCATGTTGGACATCAGCAACTGCTCGGTGACCTCGAACCAGAACGGCGTGAACCCGCCTTCGTGCTCGCCGAGCAGGAGGCCGTTGATCCAGACCTTGGTGCGGTAGTTGGCCGCCTCGAAGTAGAGGAAGTAGCGGTACGGCCGACGCTTCTCGAACCGGAACCGCTTGTAGTACCACGCCGGCCCCTCGTAGTACTCCAGCTCCGGCCGCGCCACGTTCCAGCACGAGGGCACCGGGATCCGGGGCCACTCCTCGGGCTAGTGAGCAATCGGCCGACCCGTCTCCTCCAGGTTTTCCCAGAACCGCGTCTGATCGAAGACGTCGTACGGGTCCGGCATCATGCGCCATGTCCCGCTTAGATTGAACCGATGACGGGAAAACGTGAACATTAGCTCCCTCCTGTAAACGACCGCGCCGCCGCCGGCGCGCTGGCGACAGCGGCGACGCGCGTACGCTACCCCCTCGACGAGCCGGCGTCAAGAACGGGGAGGAAAAGAAGGACAGGATAACAGGATGAACTGGATCGCTCTGTGCTCTCTGTGGCTATTTCTTCTTAGCGGCCTGCATCCGCACGGCGCCGCATTTTGGGCAGACCCACTTGCGCTTCTTGTGGTAGCTGCGCTTCTGCTCACGCATCGGCGTCCCGCACCGCTTGCACGTCATCGCTCAGACTCCAAACAAACGGCTTCGCACGACATCACACTCACTTCGACCCTGTCCTTCTCGAACGCGAGGTTCCGCGGCAGCTCCGTGCTCTCCGTGTCCTCCGTGGTTGAAGAACGAACAAACCACGGAGAGCACGGAGGGCACGGAGAGAAGGTCTGGCCTTCTTCAATCGCGCCGGCCTCGAGGCCGTTGTCTACTCTTTCACCGGGACGAGCTTGAAGTAGTCCATGCGGACCTGGTAGGCCTTCTCGGCTTTTTCGTTGATGCCGACAACCTCGACGATCAGCTTGTGCTCGCCGGCGGTGAGCTCGCGCGTGCCGAGCGAGAGCAGGCCGGTGGGAATGATGGGCGGGTCGCCCGGCGTCTTGTACAGGTCCACGGGCTTGCCGAGCTTCTCGCCGTCGAGGTGGAACTGGATTGTGGCCGAGTCGGACACGAGGCCGAACTGCGCCTTCAGCTCGTATTTCCCCTTCTTCTCGACGGGGAGGAGCAGCGTGAGCCGGTCCTTGGGCCGGGGCCGTTCCCACCACAGGCAGAAGGCGTTGCCCCAATCGTCGCCCCAGTGGAGCATGCGCAGGTGGTTGGTCGAGCCGCCGGTGCACTCGGCGATCTTGAGGTTCTCGGCCTCGAGCGCGCCGGGGTCGTGGAAGATCACGAGCTGCGTCTGGTAATCCGTGCGCTCCGTCACCGGCTGCACGGGCCCATACGGGTCGCTCTGGCCCGGCGCGAGGTAGAAGTAGGCAACCGCCGCGTACTGCGTCGGCCGGCTATTGGGGAAATCCTTCTCGATCGAGGCCTCGATGGAGGACTGGAACGGCACGTTGTCGGCGATCTGCCAGCGGTTCACGCTGATGTTGCCGCAATGCTGTTCCGTGATCGTCTGGTTGTGGAACGCGTTCTCGAACAGCACGGGCGAGCACCAGCCGTAGCCGAAGTAGTCCTCCGTGCCGGTGCCGAACGTCGAGGGGAACTTCTCGCCGTCGACGAAAAACTTCTCGTCGCCCTCGCCCCACCACCAGCCCCGCGGGTTCCACACGTTGAGCATCACGCCGACGTAGCGGCCGCGGCCCTCCGTGCGGAGCATCGGCCAGTCGGCGGCGCGCGCCGGGTCCTCGTTCAGAAACGCGTCACGATGCCACTTGGCGTGGAAGCGCCCCAGTTCGGACGCCGGCCGGGCCAGCGGCGCGTGCGTGATCGTTATCGCCAGCGGGAAGTCTTTGGCCCCGTCGTTGACGAGCTCGACCTGCGCCCGGCGCGAAAACGGCATGTACCACAGGCAGTAGAACTCGCCCGACTCGGACATCCCGAGCGGCAGCGACGCGTACGGGTTGATGCCCGGCGCCGACCCGAAAAAGTCGCCCAGCGGCGACCAGACGCTCGGCTGCTCCTCGTCGTCCCAGCGAATCACCAAGGCAACTTCGCGCAGGCGCCGCCGGACGTCGTCGCCCAGCGCTGCCGGGTCCACCTTCACCCGAATCGCCGTGATGGCGCGTGCGCCACGGATATCGGCCGCCGTCGCCGTCTTGCCCGGCCGCACGACGAGCTTTCGTGTGTCGGTCCTCTCACCGGCGCGCGTGCCGGCCGGATCGGTCCCGCGTTTCTTCGTCAGGAATTCATCAACCGCGGCCAGGGCCGCCGACTGCTCGGGCGTCAGCTCGCGCTTGAACGTCGGCACGCGCGTGCCCGGCGGGAACGTGGAGTAGGTGAAGTGGTAGTAGGCGCCCCAGCCCTTCTCCCCAACCACCTTGCACGATTTCTGGAACGGGATCGGGATGTAGCTGTTCCGCGCGGCGGCCGTCGTGTGGACGAGCGACGGGACCGTGAACGGCGCGTTCTCGCCGTTGAAGTAGCCGATGTACGGCAGGTCCACGGCGGGCGCCTCTGCGCCGTCGAGATAGATCTTCACGTGGCCGTCCCTCGGGCCCGCCGCCCACATGCGCCAGATGCAGCCCGGCCCCGTCATCTCGGCCATTACGTCGAGCTCGCCCTCCTTGCGGATGACGCCGAGGTTGTCCGCGTTGCCCTGCCAGTGGATGTACTTGCCGCTCTCGGCGTCGTAGCGGCTGACTCGGTCGTAGCTCGACCACTGTCTGCACGTCTCGCCCGCCGCCGGCAGGACGGCGAGCCCCTCGAGGTCCGTCAGCTTGCGCACCAGGTCCACGTACGTCAGCTCCGTCGCGGCGAACAGGGCGCCCGTCAGCACGACCCACGTTATAGCCCCCAACAAAGCTCGTCTTGTCGTCTTCATGATGTTACTCCTCAGTAGGTTGCTGAACATCAGACCTAGTTCCCCATCAATCCACGCCACCCTAGCCTGCCGAGCGGGGCTGAGAGTCCGATAGTTGCGTGCCGCCTCCCGCGAATGCCCAGGCGCGTGGCGACGGTCAGCTCACCAGATTCTCGTCAACGAACATTTCTGCAAACTGCTGGGGTGTTAGCGTCGCCCCTGCCTGGCGCGCGATTTGTTGGTTCTTTACCCACAGGTCTCGGATCAGCGACGGCATGTTCTCCGGGAGCTCCATGACCGCCGCGATGATTTCTTGCCAGTCCCCTTCCACGTGATAGGTGGACCGAAGCGTTGGTGTCATTTCTCGTAGGGTCTGTGCCCGCGCCAGCGGAAGCTCGTCTATCGCCCACAGGACGTAGCACTCCAAGAGGCGTAGGAACGGTTTTTCTCGGTAGCGCGGGTTGTCGATGACCATGGCTACACCATGCCAGGATCTATGACTTCCGGCAACACCACACCTGCCTTCCCATCAATCCCTTTCTCCCCGACCTTTCGCTGCGCGCTCCAGACTCGGGCAAGGTCCTCCCGACGCTCAGCTCACTTGATGCCGAGCCAGCCTTGGATGATGGGGGCGAGTTTTACGGTCAGGCCGGCGACGACGACGCTGACCATGCTCACGAGCTTGATGAGGATGTTGAGCGAGGGGCCGGAGGTGTCCTTGAACGGGTCGCCCACGGTGTCGCCCACGACGGCGGCCTTGTGGTTCGGGCTGCCCTTGCCGCCGTACTGGCCGGTCTCGATGTACTTTTTGGCGTTGTCCCACGCGCCGCCGGCGTTGGCCATGAAGACGGCGAGCGCGAATCCGCACGTGAGCCCCCCGGCCAGCAGGCCGAGGACGCCGGCCGGGCCGAGGATGATGCCGACGACCACGGGCGTCGTGATCGCGAGCAGCGACGGGAAGATCATCTCCTTCTGCGCGCCCACCGTCGAGATATAGACGCAGCGGGCGTAGTCGGGCTTCTCGGTGCCCTCCATGATGCCGGGTTTTTCGCGGAACTGGCGCCGGACCTCCTCGACCATCGCGCCGGCCGCGCGGCCGACGGCCTTCATCGTGAGCGCACAGAACGTGAACGCCAGCAGGACGCCGGAAAACAGCCCGACGAGGACGAGGGGGTTCATCAGGGTGACGTTGTAGGCGTCCATGAAGTCCACGAACCCCATCGCCCTGATGTCGCCCACTGATTTCTCGAGCCCCGGCACGAGCGTGGCCATCTTGTCGCCGGCGAGCGTGGCCACGCGTTCCAGGCCGATCTTGATCTCCTCGACGTAGGCGGCCAGCAGCGCGAGCGCGGTGAGCGCCGCCGAGCCGATGGCGAAGCCCTTGCCGGTGGCCGCCGTCGTGTTGCCGAGGCTGTCGAGGGCGTCCGTGCGCTTGCGCACCTCGGGCCCGAGCTTGCTCATCTCCGCGTTGCCGCCGGCGTTGTCGGCGATCGGGCCGTAGGCGTCCGTCGCCAGCGTAAACCCGAGCGTCGAGAGCATGCCCACGGCGGCGAGGCCGATGCCATAGAGGCCCTGGTTGAGGTTGCCGAACCCTCCCGCCAGGCCGAAGGCGAGCAGGATGCCGATGCCGATGGTCAGGATGGGGATCCACGTCGAGACCATGCCGGTGGCCATTCCCTCGATGATGACGGTGGCCGGCCCGGTCCCGCTTTGCTTCGCGATCGCGCGCGTCGGCTTGAAGTCCATGGAGGTGTAGTACTCGGTGCCCTTGCCGATGATGAGGCCCGCGACGAGGCCCACGACGATGGCGGCCCACACGCCCCAGAACTCGAGCCCGAGCAGGAGCCAGACGGCGACGAAGGACAACGCCGCGATCCCGACGGAGCTGACCCAGAGCCCCGTGTTGAGGGCGCCCATGAGCTGCTTCATCGAGGCGCCTTCCTTCGTGCGGACGAGGTATGCGCCTATGACCGACAGCAGGATGCCCACGCCGGCGATCACCATGGGCACCACGACGCCGTTGAAGCCGAGTTGTGCCGCCGTGGCCAACGCCGCCGTTGCCAGGATGGAGCCGCAGTAGCTCTCGTAGAGGTCCGCGCCCATGCCGGCGACGTCGCCGACGTTGTCGCCGACGTTGTCGGCGATGGTGGCCGGGTTGCGGGGGTCGTCCTCCGGGATGCCGGCCTCGACCTTGCCAACGAGGTCGGCGCCGACGTCGGCGGCCTTGGTGTAGATGCCGCCGCCGACGCGTGCGAACAGCGCCTGCGTGCTCGCGCCCATCCCGAAGCAGAGCATGATGACGGTGATCTTGTGCAGCTCGAGCGTGCCAAGCCCAAGGTTCGGCCACACCCACTTGAGCACGACGAACCACAGCGTGATGTCCAGCAGGCCAAAGCCGACGACGATCAGCCCCATCACGGCGCCGCTGCGGAAGGCGACGCGCAGGCCGCGGTCGAGGGAGTTGCGCGCCGCCTCCGTGGTGCGCGCCGAGGCATAGGTGGCGGTTTTCATGCCGAGCCAGCCGCACAACCCTGAAAAGAACCCGCCGGTGAGGAACGCGAACGGCACGATCTTGTGCTGGACGCCGAGCACGAAGGCGAGGAAGGCGAGGAACGCTGAGAGGCAGACGAACACGACCGCGACCGTGGTGTATTGGCGCCGCAGGTACGCGTTGGCGCCTTCGCGTACGTGCTGGGCGATCTCGCGCATCGTCTCGGTGCCTTCGCTCTCCCTCATCATTCCCTTGAAGAAGATGAAGGCGAACGCAAGCGCCACGACCGAGCACACGAGCGCGATGCCCCACGCGGCCCAGCCTTTCACGTCGCTCGATTCATTGTCGGCTGCGCCGCCTTCGGCGGCCTCAGCGCGGAGCGCGGCCCCGATCACAATCACCGCGAGCGCGGCGAGCACCAGCGCGAACGGCAGGACCTTCAGCAGTCGTCTCGGCATGGAACCTCTCTGTTTTACGGCGCTTCGGTTCGACGTTCCTCCTCGGCGGCCTGTGCTCAGGACACAAGAGAGCGGAGGAGCAGGCCTGTAAGCCGAATTCTGTCACGCGAGGACAACGCCCTCGCCCGGATGGTCATTCATCTGGGACGGCCGTTGCCGACCGCCTCGTGCGGCCCACCTTGGGCAGGGCGAGCAACCCTATCGCCCATGTTTGGCCTTGCTCCGGATGGGGTTTGGCCGGCCGCGCCGGTCTCCCGACGCGCGGTGCGCTCTTACCGCACCATTTCACCCTTGCCCTGCTTCGCCGAGGCTAGGCAGGGCGGTGTTGTTTCTGTGCCACTTTCCGTCGCCTTGCGGCGCCCGGGCGTTACCCGGCATCCTGCTCTGCGGAGTTCGGACTTTCCTCCATCCTAGTGCACCGCTGACGCGGTGCCGTAGGCGGCGACCATCCGGCCTGCTTCTCCGCTGTAGTATGACACACTTAACGCGGTCCGAAAACCCGATTACGTTCGAGGTGCGACCCCCTAGCAGGCCGCTGAAAAACCATGTTGGCGCTGGGAAGTCACCATTCGCTCCGGAATGCTTCTGTCGCCCCTATGGGGCTCAAGCGTTCGCTTTTCTCGTCGAGAACCTGGGCCTTACGGCCCAGGCTACCCTCTGGCGGGCCTTCGGCCCTTACTATCGAACAACTCGAGGTGAAAGCGTCTTTCAGTATCCTGCTAGGACGCGGCCTCGTCGGCCGCGTCGCCGGGGTCGGTCCGGCTCTCGCGCGACCCCGCGTCCGGCGGCGGGGCGCCCTCCGGGGACGCCGGGGCTTCGGCCGGTGCTTCGGCCGGTGCTTCGGCGGGCGCTTCGTCTGGCGCTTCGTCGGGGATGTAGAAGATGCGCGCGCAGTTTTCGCACTGCACGATGTGCTCGTAATGGCGTGTGGCGTTTTCCATCTGCGG
>Ga0180431_10008679_pt1 | contig 11624 bp, 13 predicted proteins | sample SS_ome_11_FD_132459 | JGI IMG/M metagenome (GOLD analysis project Ga0180431, IMG submission 132459) | Hypersaline lake sediment archaeal communities from the Salton Sea, California, USA - SS_1_MS_1 metaG | ecosystem: Environmental > Aquatic > Non-marine Saline and Alkaline > Hypersaline >...
AAACAGGGTGTTTCATAAGTCCTTGTGCTGTAAGGACTTAAATCATTTCGCGTTTTTGATTATACACTACAAATTGGCCATTTTCGATGGTTATCGGACGATTGCCGTACCAAGGGCGATCCCCGCAATGGTGCGTAAAATTCCGCACCTTGCCCCGTAAATGGTTGAAGAGGTAGATTTCAGTCCCCCAAAATCAATCAGGTTTCGCGTCGTCGGCGACCATCAGGGCGTCGAGGGCCTGGAGATACGCCTTGCGAATTTCCGGCTTGTTCTCGATGTTCTCCGCCGCCTTCGGCTACAGGGCTTGCGCCACATTCGCGCAAAATATTAAAGTTTTTATTTGCTCAGCCCGAAAAGCTGTGGTATACACCACATATGTGATGCAATCGCTTGTTAAACGGCACAGATGCCGTCAATCATGCCGGAGATCGCAAATGTCTCGAAAGACTCACGGAGCCCTCGCTAAGCAATCACGTACAAAACGCCGCAAATCATCCCGTGAATCAAAAAAGTTCGATACCAAGGTCTATAACCTGCGGCTGAAGTCGGAAGACGCTCGATGGTTTTCAAAATTGTGTCGGGCCCACGAAATCTACGGCTGGCAAGCATTCAAGCGTCTGCGCAACGCATTCGAGCGATTCGACGGCCGCGTTGATCTCGATACTCCCCAATCTGAAACCTGATAAGGAACCCCGCCATGGACAAATTGCACCCATCACGAATCGAAATCACCAACTTTGGACGGATCGGCTCGGCTACACTCGCTCTCGGCGACACGTGCCTACAAATGATCGTCGGACCGTGTGGAGCGGGAAAAACGACGATCCTCACCGCCCTCGCGGCGTGCGTGAGTGGAAAGCGAGCGTGTCCGGCGATCCCGCTGAAGAAGGGAGAGTCCGAAGGAAGCATCAAGCTTACTCTCTCGCATGGCCTGCAAGATCGTTACGAAGTGATTCGGGCGTGGAAAACCGGCGACGATGACAAGGTTCACGAATATTTCCACGTCTACGAGATCGCCGAGGGCGGGCGGAAAGCTGTGGCCAAGCCGCAAACCTTCCTTAATGACATGCTGACGACGGCTTCATTTTCGCCGACGGAGTTCCTCAAGGCCGACGACGCCGCCCGACTCAAGATGATGCTGGCCGCGATCGGCAAAATCGAGGACTACAACACCAACCGCGCCGAGCGGAAGGCGGTTTACGACGGGCGAACTGAAACGAATCGCCAAGTCGAGAGCCTAAAGCAGCAGATCCAGCAGGCGCCCGACCCGGCGCCCAGTGAAGACCTGGATCCTATCGGCGACACCGAGGTTCAGCAGCAGCTCGCCGAGACGCAAGCCCAGAATGAGGCGCGACGCCAAGCGGAAGAAGGTGTAGAGGCGTCCAAACGACAAATCGAGGAAGCCACCAGGAACATCGCGGCATGGCAAGAGCGGGCCGCCGCCGCTGAGGCCCAACGGCTCGAACTAGCCGGCCGGCTGGAGAAAATGCCGCCGGCGGTCGATCCGGCCGAGCTGGCCCGCAAGCTGACCCAGATCCACGAACACAATGTGCGCGTCAAGCAGCAGCAGGCCGCCCGCGAGCTGAGCCATAAGATCGCCAATCAGCAGCAAGTTGCGATCGGCGCGACCGCGAAGATTGAAGCACTCGATCGGGCCCTGGAGGCGATCATCGAAACGTCGTCGATCGGGAAGCATGTTCCGGGGCTCACCGTCAAGCAGGGGGCGTGCTTTCTCAACGATATCCCGCTGGAGGACGCCGGCGGCCGCGAGAAACGCACGGTGTCCACCCTGGTGGGTATGGCGAGCAATCCCGATCTCCGAACCATGCGAATTGATGAAGCCGACGGGATCGACGACGAAGGGCTGAACCATTTCGCCGAACTCGCGCGAGAACACGAATTCATGCTGTTCCTCGCGGGCGTGCGGTTGGATAACGAAACCGTGCCGTCGGCGGCCGTGTTCAGGCTGGAAGATGGTGCGATCGTCGAGACGAAACCAGCAGTCGCCGACGGCGAAGCTGGAATGGAAGTCGCATCTCCCTCGGCGGTGTGGGGGAGAAGCGGGGATAAAACCGTCGTTGCTGTCCAAGCGGACGCCACTCCCGCCTCTTCCACCAAGCCTAATTTCGTAGACAGCCTGTAGCGACGCCAGATCGCGCCGCCGACGCAAGGAGCCACACCATGAGATGTATCGCCTTTGACATTGAAACCGAGCCAAACCAAGACAAACTGGCAGAACTCGACGCCATGCCGGTCAAGACTGATTCGAGGTTGAAAGATCCGGTCAAGATCGAGAACGCCGCCGCGGAGCAGAAAGCGAAACGCCGCGAGAAAGCGGCCCTGAGCCCGTTTTTCGGTCGGGCGATCTCGTGGCATACCGCGATGGAGGGAGCCGACGGGAAAGTCGTGCTCCATTCTGAATTCCGCCGGAACATCGACGAGTTGCACAAATCTACTGACGTAACCGAGGCCCGGTTAATCCAGGATCTCGCCGATTTCCTAGAATGGTACGATGGCGACCAGATCGTTACATACTACGGCGCCAGCTTCGACGTTCCATTCTTGCAGCGTCGCACCATGATTTTGAACGGGACATTCCCCGCAATCGAAACCGGCAAGTATCGCGTCATGGACCCGTTCGGTAAGCACCTGGACGTTTTCGCCTACCTGACTGGCTACAATCCCGATCCCCTCGGCCTGCCACAGAACCTCACGAATTTCGCGAATTGGCTCCTCGGCGAGAAGCCGCCGTTCGACGAACACGCCCACAAAACCGAGTACGCAACGTGGTTCCGCGAGGGGAATCTCGAGCCGCTGAAGCAGGCGGGCGAATGGGACGCACTGATGACGTACCGGCTCGGCGCCGCCTGTCGCCAGCTCGGCGGGACCATGCAGCGAGCCCAAGCGCAAAAGGAGACGTTAGTATGAGTTGCGAGCCGAACACCACCGGCAATTTGCTACAACCGGGCACGCCGCTCGTGCCGTCGCAATCGGACATCGACAAGCTGAAGCAGCTCGCGAATGCTTATTACGAGTCTGAAAAGAACGGCTGCACCTACGGCGAGAAATGCAAGTCGCCGCAAGGTTATTTCGTGAAGATGATGATCGGCCTGTCGCTGGGAATCGATCCGCCAACAGCGGTCGGTGAGATATGCAGCAGCAGGTCCGGCCATAGCATGTCGGCGGCGCTCAAGATGACGATCGCGCGGCGTCGCGGCATGGCTACGATCGAGATCATCGAGACTGACGCCGAGCACGCCGTCGTTGAAGTGCGGCGGGCGGACTGGGCCAAGGATCGCAAGGAAACCGTTTCGTTCTCGATCACTGACGCCAAGCAAGCCAAACTCACCGGCAAGGACAACTGGAAGAATTACCCGCAGGAAATGTGCGTTCACGGCGCCGAGCGGCGAGCGTGCAACATTTACTTGCCCGACGTCACCCTTGGTTGCGGATACACGCACGACGAAGTCGGGCAGGAAACTAGCGCCGACGGGCGGCTCGTGGAGTTCGCCGAGGTCGCACAAGCGGCGGGATTCGGAGCGACGGCGATCGCGACGCCTCCACCTGCCCATGTCGAAGAGCCGGAACCGACGAACGACGATTTCACGCCCGATGCGGGAGAGGTGGAGAAGGCGTCCGAACCTCCCGCCGCCGAAACAGACAATCGCATAATCAGCGAGGCAATGACCGAGGAAATTGGCCAGATGGTGCAAACTCTCGGTTACACGCCAGCCGAATGCAAACAACGGTTTTCAAGCCTGTACGGAGCGGCGAAGCTGGCCGATCTCACACCTTTCCAAACCCGCGAGTTTCATGAAAAACTCAAGAGCCTTCAGGGGCTCCACGCGCTCCGCAAGGTCGTGAAGATGCCGTCCGACGACGAATGGCGAGAAGTCGTTTTGCCCCGCAAGGGCGTGTCACATGATCTGGATCTCACCCCAGAGCAAATCGAAGAAATTCACGGCAAGCTGTTCGCGAAAACCACGCCGTTCGACAAGCCAGCCGGCGGCGACAATGGCAGCAACAGTACAGCAAAAAACGAATTGGCGCCGGCGCTCGCCCCGCCGGCTTAAAGACTGTTATGGATCAGTCCGCCGAGCTGGCCGCGGAGGTCGGCGAAGGACCGGGGATTGCCGCGAACGGCTACCCGTTGGGCTGGTGTCACACGAATGCTGAATTACAGCGAGTACGCGACCACCTGGAGACATCATGAGCGATGCAACGAAAAGTTCCGAGATACCGTCTTACAACTTTGGCGACCAGCAGGTAGACGGCCTCAATCCCAACGATACGGGATTCGAGACAGCTCCAGCCGGGGCATACATTTTCAAGGTTTACGATTACGAGATCGAACAGGACCACGACTTCAACTACAAGGGCGAAACTTTCACCCTGCATCAGATCCGCCCGAAGATGCGAATTACGCCCGGCCAGCCGCACGCCGGCGGCTCCGCGATGGCGTTCCTGCCGATGCCGACACCGGGCAAGGCGATGATTCCGTTCCTCGCGAATCAGTGGGCGAATTTCTGCAAGTCGCTCGGCTTCACAATCCCCGAGGGTTCGACCGATCCCGTCCCGACGGAAATGCGGACGGCGACGATCCATAATCCGCTCGAGCTGATCAAGGGGCGCACTTGCGCCGCGATCATCGAGAATCAAATCAAAGACGGCGAGTTGCAGGTGGACAATTCCGGCAAGCCCAGAACCGGCGTCAAGCTATTCGGATTCCGCCCGACCGCCGAACTGCACACGATCCAGCACGCACCGACGAACGCGACGGCCACCCAGCCGAAACCGGCCGCGAAGCCGGTCGATACGAAATCCATCGCGAGCGAACTGTAGAACCTTGTTTCGTGTCGCGGGCTCGGCGGCGGTTCGCTGTCGTCGGGCTCGCATCTTGCCAGGGCTGACAATGCAAACCGAGTTGTTTGAAACAAAACCCGACGTCGAGGTTCGCGGCATACTCAGCCACATTCGCTGGCGTGAAAACGGCCGCGTGATCGCCGAGGTTAATTCCCGCGAATACAAGCAACTCAGCATCATGGGCGATATGGATGAGCCGGCCGTCGGCCAAGAATACATGTTCAGCGGCCGCCTGTCCCCGAACCCGCGTTTCGGCGGTTTGCAGCTCAAGCTGTCCGGCTATCGCACAATTTTGCCCGACAACAATGATGGGATCTGGCGGTATTTGGTCCAAACGGCCAAATGGGTTGGGCCGAAGGTGGCGACTGAAATTCTCGACGCCTTCGGGGCTGACGCCCTCACGATCATCAAGACCTCCCCGGGGCGTGTAAGCGCAGCCGTGGCGGGCGTCACCCCCGAACGTGCCGAGGAAATGGCCGAGGCGCTGAAAGCCAATGAGAGGCTGGAAGCGGCGACGATTGAAGTCAATCAGTTATTGGGGGGCGTGCTCGGTCCGCGGACCACGAAGAAAGCGATCAAAGTTTGGGGCGCCGATGCCCCGCATTTGCTGCGCCGTGATCCGTTTCGGCTGCGCGAACTCCCCGGCGTTGGGTTCCGGTCGGCTGACGCGATCGCCGCCAAACTCGGCAAGCCGCCCGAATCCATGCGGCGGCATGTTCACGCGACGATTGCCGCGCTCGAAGAGGCGACGGCTCGCGGCGGGCATACCCGGATCGACCGTGAATCGCTGTTCAAGGACGCCTCCTCCCACCTCGGCTCGCCGGTAATCGAAAAAGCCCATCGAGCGATCGAACGAATCAAGACAGTGAGCGCCGACGTCAATGAGATCGCCCTGACCGATCTCGCGGCCGGCGAAGAGTACATCGCCGGAAAACTGGCCGCAATGCTTTCTCATCAGGGTGAACCGCGGCGGTTTCCGGCGATTTTATCCGGGGGCCTCGCTGACGATCAGCTCAAGGCTGTTCGACTCGGCGAGAAAAGGTCCGTGTTCCTGCTTGTGGGAGCACCAGGAACCGGCAAAACGTACACGCTCGCACGGATGGTGTCGTCGCTCCAGGCGGCGGGGCTATCCGTCGAGCTGTGCGCTCCAACAGGCAAGGCCGCGAAGCAAATGACGTTGGCTCTGGCCGACACATGCGGCGGGGATGCTCGCACGATTCACTCGATGCTGCGCCCCGAAATTGACGAAGACGGGAACTTCACCTTCGGCCATAACGCGAGTAACCCGCTCGATGCCGATGTGATCGTCGTCGATGAATTGTCGATGGTGGACGTAAGGCTGATGCGGAGCCTCCTGAGAGCCGTCCGGCAAGATGCCCGCCTCTTGCTGGTCGGCGATCCGTATCAGTTGCCTTCAGTGGGGCCCGGCGCGGTTTTACGAGACCTCCTACGCGCCGGGCTCCCGCACTATGAACTGACCGAGATCAAGCGCAATGCTGGCTGCATCGTCCGGGCGTGCCATGCCGTGAAGGACGGGCGTATGCCGACGCCGGCGGCAAAGATGAATCTTGACGCCGGTGATAATTGGCGGCACCTCGACGTCGGAACCACGAGCGACATCAAGGGCGTGATTCACGAGCTGATCAGCAGTCGGCTGGCGGCCGTCGAAACCGGCCTTGATCCGCTTTGGGACATACAGACTATTTCGCCGGTCAACGAAGCCGGGGCGCTCGCGTGCGACAAGTTGAATTCGCTCATTCGTGAGATCCTCAATCCGGCCGCCGAGCATGTCGGAAGGCTCCCGTATGCCGCCGGCGACAAGGTTGTGCGACTGCGTAACGGCACGGTTCCCGGCGAATATTTCGCGGGAGGAGGTGAAGCGGCGGCGTCCAAAACCCGGATCACCCGAGATTTCCCCGACGTTGCCGTAGTCAATGGCGACATTGGGATCGTCGAAGCGATCGACGCCGCCGCTGTTTATGTGCGGTTCCGCTGGCCCGCTCGGCGTGTCCGAATCACGCGAACCGAGCCCCACCTGAAACTGGCGTATTGCCTGACCTGTCACAAGATGCAAGGGTCGGAGTGCCCCGTCGCGATCCTGCCATTACACAAGAGTCTCAGCCGCAGTCCGATCTGGTCGCGTGAATGGATCTACACCGCGATGAGCCGCGCGAAACGTGCATTGATCACCGTCGGCGACCTAGACGCCCTGCGGCCGGGCCTGAAGCGGGTGAGTGTAAACGCCCGCGTGACGCGGCTGGAGGAATTGACCGGGAGGGCGATGGCATGAGAGATTGCAATTTGCCAAATCGGCATACGTTTATGACCATGCCGCGGTCCGATGATAGCCGGGACATGGGCATGTTTGGCGATAGCCTTGTTTGCACCACTACCAGCGTCAATCTCGATCGCGCCAGGATCAAGATTTCAGAGATACTTGAAAAGCGGAATATGCTTGAGGCTGTATACGGTTCTCAACGTCGTCTGATGCTGGTCTGTAGTCCGGAACAAGCCTGCGAATTGTTCGACGAAATGTCCGAAAGCGTTTGCAGCAGAATGGCGTTCGAGGATATCCCGGTTGATTTTCGGCTTAACGGTCCCGCCGGAATGCGAATTTGTGGCATGAAGGTGCATATCGTTCCAGGTTGCCCCGGATACTTTTTGATGGATGATTCTAGCAATGTTTGCGGACCGCCCAGAATGCCGCCGCCTGATATGTATAAGTCGGAATATCCAGCCGCCACGCCCAAGCCGCGAAAGACTAACCGTAAGTCCAAGAAACCAATCACCCCGCCGAACCGGCGATCTCGCCTACGAAAGTTAGTCCATCGCGCCGGCTTGAAGCTGGGCCACTGGCAACACCGGCGGGCGGACGTGGACTATTTGCCAGGATGCCCGCTCTGCGAGGCGAAGCGTAGTAAAGCAACAGGAGATCATTGATGCCGGAATTGAGATATTGCAAGAAACATGGCTGGCTCCCGCTCAGGGCGTTCAACATCCGTAAGAACAAAAGAGCATCGAGGAAGACATTGAGTTTGATATATGCGTGCAAGAAATGCAGGCGGATTTACGACAGTGGTCGTCGCGACGAGTACAACAAAGCTCGCCGCGATAAGTATTGGGCCGACAAGGCGACAAGAGAGGGAGCCCCATGTCTCCAGGATTAGAAAAACTCCTCGACGAGATCCTTGAACTCGATGCGGGTCTGTCCGGTTCCGAAATGGATTTCCTCGACAACTTGGATCAGAACTATCGCGATCGTGATTTAACCGATCGCCAAGTGGTCTGGATTGAGCAAATCGCTCATAGAATGGAGCTACTCTGATGTCATCTGATTATCCGCCAAACCATCGACTTAATGGCGACAACTCGCTTTCTGCCGACAAGCTTAATCCGATACGCCGCAAGTTGAAACAAATTCGCGAGCAACGCAACGCCCTCCAGCAGACGCAATACAAACTCGTGAACGAAATCAATGTACTGCGTGCGACGATTCGGAACATTATCGCGGCGTGCGACGAAGACGGCGGAAGTGCCGAAGCGACGGATAAGAACTTCCCGGTGTTCCGGCATCTACGGAATCGCGTCGCGGAAGATATGAAGCTATGAGCAGGAAGTCCGTTCTTTCCGGCGCCGATCTTCGCAGGCTTCGCGCTCGCGTCGAAGGGATGGCGTGCGAATATTCATGCAAAAATGATACACCACATTTATGGGTGCGCATGCCGCCGATTTCATGGGTGCGCGGAATTAAAATAAAAAAACCCTAAACGCCGTCGTATGCGGCGTTTAGGGCACTGAAGGCGGAACCCTTCAGCGTGTTACAGGAGAATGGGCAGTATCCGCGTTATTTGCGTTACATCCCCGATTTCGGGTACTACAGACCCCGATCATTGGTGCGCGGCATTGTCTATCCCTGAAGTTCAAGACAAGGAGGCCAGTGTGGGCATTATCATTATGCAACGGAGATGCGAGCTGTGTAACGAGCGGAAGCCGCGAGCCGGATTCAAAATGGTGCGAGGGAATTGGCGGTGTCCGGAATGCGTAAAAACCCGCTGTTATTTCTGCGACGCCGAACTCGCCGGACAAGGCGACGTGATCGTGTCGGCTTCGACGGGGCGCTCTCAGGACAAAATCGCATTCAAGACCGGCCAACTGTGGGCCCACGAAACTTGTTACTACGAAGCCTCGAACGTCGAGGGACTGTAAACCTCCAATCAAAAGGGAATCACCATGAGTGAATCGGCTAACATTACCAAGATCGACGAAACCGAGGACGAAGCCTATCGCCGCCGGGTCCAGGAGCAAAAGAAGGTCGTTGTCGAGGCTCGCGAGAAACTGGCCGAACTCCAGGACAAACTAAGCGTCACCAAGGCGAACGTGAAAGCCGCCGCCGAATTGGTCGGCGAGGAAAGCCGGGTCCTTCTCGATGTGATCGACGGCCAGATGATGCTCGATCTCCAGTCGGGCGAAAAGAAGGGGCCGCCGCGGGAGTGCAACCCGGCAAGCGACGAGTGGCGAAGCGTGCCGGTTGAGGATCTTGAGGTCCATGAACTGACGCCGGCGATCAGTCGCTTACTGGTCAAAGCCGAATTGTCCACGATCGGAGCAATCGCCGACCACACCGCCGCCGACAAGCGACTGACCGACATTCCCGGCATCGGAGAAGCTAAGGCCGAGAAAATCGAGAAGGCTCTTGATGGATTCTGGACTGACCGCAATGCGGCTACCTCCAAGCCTGAAGCTGAAGTCGGCAAGTCGGAGGTTCAAGAGTATTGCGACCTGACAGTCGCCGCCTTGGAAGTACATGGGCTGCCAGTAGCAATTGTCAAGGCACTTTGGGACGCGCAACTGACAACCCTCGGCGAACTGCAAGCATTCATTGATGCGAAGCACAACTTCGCCTTTATCGTTGACCTGTCCGAAGACGACGTACCCTTGATCCTCGATGCTCTCGAACGATTCCAATCAGCGAGGCAGGGTGCAGTAACAGCCGAGGCCGACGCGAAATGCTAATCACGGTCGATACACGCGAGCAGCGGGCATACCGCTTCCGCAACGTGAAGCCGCACAAGGATGCTCAGGGCTTCCGCCTTGAGCATTCCGCCTTGCCTGTTGCTGATTACGGCACGCGAAGAAAGGGAGGAGAAGAGGGCGTCCGATGGCGGGATCTCAGCGAGGAGCAAAAACTCTTGGCCGCCCTGGTCGAGCGCAAGTCGCTCGCGGACTTGTACGGCACGCTCGCCAAGAAACACGAATCGTTTGCGATGCAGCTCGAGCGAATGTCGCGTTACGGTTTCGCGGCTGTGGTTATCGAGGCGACGCTCGAACAGATCATGCACCCAAATGACCATTTGCGGCATTCCACAAAGCTACATCCGAAATCAGTATTTGCGTCAATGATCGCGTGGGAACAGCGCTACGGCGTGCATTTTCACCCCTGCCCAGGGCGCGACGTTGCTGAGGCGGTTACGTACCGAATTCTCGAAAGATGGTGGCGTGATGGCTAGGGGCTTTGTCGTGACGTTTATCGCCTCTCTTACGAAAGTGGAATCTGCCCGGTGGAAAGATAGCATGGTTCGCAAACGGAAAACCTTGCGAGTATGCAGCGGGGGGAGCAAATATCCTGCCACTGTATTCAAAACGCGACGCGCCGCTGAGTGGGCAGTGGAGGGAGCTATCGACGAGTGTGCAGCAGTTTTGTTGTATCCTGTTCCCAGGACTTTGATAGCCCACGATTATCGAATTTGGCCCGTAGAAATCGATTAAGGAACTTCCAGGGATGGAAGATCGCCGAGAGATGATCCTTGCCGCCTTGCGGGCAACCATTCCGCCGGGGCAAGTTACCGAATTGCGGATCCTCGGCGTCGGGGGCAAACGGAAGCGAAAAGTTGCGGGCTGGTTCGACGATATGGACGCCCTGGCCGATGCCGTCATTCGCTTCGAGCGGCAATCGCCAGCGGGCACGTATTTCATCCCGAACAAGTTGCACGCCGGCTGTCTCGCGCGTGCGGTGAATAAGACGATCGACTGGCCAGAACCGGGGCAATTATCGTCAGACAACGATATTGTTCGCCGTCATTTCCTGCTGATCGATCTTGATCCCGATCGGCCGAAAGAAATCTCTTCGAGAGATAGCGAGCTGGAGGCGGCGCGAGTCGTCGGCCGCGAGATCACCAAATGGCTGGCCGATGCGTTCGAGTTCCCGTCTGGCGTACACGCTCTAAGCGGTAATGGCGTGCATTTGCTGTATCGCATCGACTTGCCCAACGACGATGACAGTAAAGCCCTTCTCCGCGATTGCCTGATCAGCCTTGGGCGACGATTCAACAAGCCAGTTAATGGCGTCAACGTCAAGATCGATCGCACGGTATTCAACGCCGCGAGAATCTGGAAGCTCTACGGGACCGCGGCCCGCAAGGGATCGCACACAACCGATCGACCGCACAGATATGCAACGCTGGTCAGGGTAAACGGCAAACTCCCGGTCTTCGATGAACTCGGAATCGTAACGCCCGAGCAGCTTCAGCAGCTCGCGGACTTTGGACGCCCACCCTCCACCCAGCCGAAATCGAAATCGAAATCCAAGAAAAAGAAGGTCGTCGTGCCGACGCCCGATTCGTCGGGCTATTATTTTGACCTCGATTCGTTCATCGGCGAGCACAATATCCAAGTATCGGCCGTCGATCCTTGGGACGGCGGCTTGCGGTATATCCTCAAGCATTGCCTTTTCGACGAGTCGCATTCCGGCTCTGAGGCTTGTA
>Ga0180431_10008680_pt1 | contig 11623 bp, 9 predicted proteins | sample SS_ome_11_FD_132459 | JGI IMG/M metagenome (GOLD analysis project Ga0180431, IMG submission 132459) | Hypersaline lake sediment archaeal communities from the Salton Sea, California, USA - SS_1_MS_1 metaG | ecosystem: Environmental > Aquatic > Non-marine Saline and Alkaline > Hypersaline >...
AGTCATGGTCACAGATAAGCAACCTAGCTTATTGAGTTCTGATCGCGGCCTGTACATCGGCGTTTCGAATAATTACGCTCCCGGCACCTTCTTCTCCGGCCTGATCGATGACGTCCGTATCTACAGCCGGGCAGTGACGCCGTAGGTGTTTCTGACACTTGCAGGAGTACTCCTACGATAGAGACTTTGAGCGTTCGTGTTTTGAGTCCCTTCTTTGTGTCGACACTTTCCGTTGACGCGGCGGGTAATGAGACTCGAGTACGAGTCTGGCCTTTTATCTTGGATCGGGAACGGGGTGGAGGGCGAGGACTTTGACTTTGTCCGCCGGGGATGTTACCTCACTTCTATCGAGTATCGCCAGTGCTCTTTTTTGCGGGCCGTCTATGCCGATACGGACGAGGATGTAGGCTGTGAAGACGTCGCTTCGCACGGTTGCGAGATTGCTGATGCGGCTGAAGATGACGTCCCGCTCTTCGAAATCATCTGCCGCACCATCGTCCGGGGTCAGATCGGGGAACTGGTCCAGATCGACGGATGCATGCGCCGGATCGTTCACGTAGAAACCCATCTCAGGCACGCGCAACATAGAGCAGGTGCTCTCGAAAGCTCCGCTGACATTGTCCCTGTATGTTACTATCGCCTGGGCGATTCCAGGTTTCATCCAGGGAAGCTGGGCGATCACGTACCACGGTGCGGTGTTGACGTTTATTCGTCCCTTTATCCTGGTCTCGATCTCGAGCGGTGAATGGCCATGCTCCGTTGGATCGATGACTGTCAGATACTGGAATATTTTCTCAAAAGCAGGGTTACGCAGATCGAGTCGAATCTGATCCTCGGCCGGCTCGGCCTCGAGCTTTGCCCCTATCATATCGTTCGGCTCGGTGCCGGGGGCGAAAGCAAGAACCCTGGCTATATCACCGACTGAAACGAAATCGCCGGGAGAACCTGCAAGATTGTAGTTTTTCTTCGTTCCGGTCAGTCCGTTTGCGGCGCCCAATGTATTACCCGCGTCGGTAAATTCCTGATACACGATATTCCAGTCGTTGTCAGGGCGAGCGTATGATTTCGTGACGTTCTTTGCGGTGTTCCACTCGAACCATGTATCATCGGTCTGCTGTGTATCGAGATAGAGGTCGGAGGCCTGAACTCTCCTGAAAAGATAGACGTTGTATCTCTCGTTCAGAACGTACTCACGCGGATCCGAATCCGGAATTTGCCGGTAAGTTGCCAATACAAGATTAGGATCTTCCCGATCGCTACTGGCTCCGAGCGTATTGGAAGCATCGGAGTTGTTTGTGATCACAAATCTGCGGCCTTTCTCTATGACGTGACCGGTAGTAAAGTTGATACTCGATACGATAGCGTTGTTCGGATCGCGCATCTCCAGACGGAAATCGCCTAAAGAAATATTGGTCTCAAATGGATTGTATAGTTCGACGGCAAAGTAATTGTTGGCTGATGTATCGGCGTCCGTCTCGCTGATCCTGAACGTCAGCTCGCTTATAAACGGCTGGGCCTCGAAGCCGTAAAATTTCTCCGATCCAACAGGAAGAACCGTGATTCCCGGGTTGCGGTCTCGCATATCCACGATATTCACAGCCATTTGTGCGGCCAATCTCTCGGCTTCCAGAGAATTAGGGCTGTCTTGTAAAATCGCTTTTCTTAGCGCGGCGTGAAGGAGATCTTCATTGGCGAGGTTGACGTTGACCATCTTGCCGTTATTGAGTGTGGTTCCGGCCGGGTTGATGATCCGGTCCATATTGTATGTAGTAGCGATGTGCCGATAGGCGTATTTGTCGTCAAAGGGATCGCCGGCGCGTTTTGACCAGTCGGCCAAATTCTGAGCGTTATCGTTGGGACGGCTTGAGACAATGGGATTCCTGGACAGTAATACAGGAGTATTAAGTGCAGAGGTGCGGAATTCCCCCCCCCAGGCCTCGAGCCTGGTGTCTATATCCGGGTGATTCAACAGGAATCTGTAACGAAACTCGAGTTCATCGGACATATCGAAAGGCGTGTAAGGCGCATTTGGCTCGCCGTACTGCCAGATGACGTTGCGTTCGTAGGCTGGGATGTTGAATGGATCGATGCCGTTGCCGGAGTTTGCCCTTGCCCTGAGCAAGCTTGTTTCTTCGGCGGAAGTGGGAGGGGAACCGGGCCGGCCTGCCATTGCAAGAAAGCTTATCTGCGTTTGCTTTGATCCGTCGACGTCACGAATAGGCGCGTTGGGATCGCTGATGTCGAATTTGTACGCCGTATTGGCGTTAAGCATGGCTCCGTTATCGATTATTCGGATTGCGACGTAGATAGGCTTGCCCTTGCCGCTGCTGATATTCGGGAGAATCACCCATATCGAGTCGGCTATACCGTCACCGTCGGCGTCTGCCATTACTCCCTGGCCTATGATGGCGGGATCCTGGTAGTCGGGTATAATTTCAGCCTGCAATCCCAGATTTGGATCTGATGTGTAATAGAGGTGGCTTATTTGCCGCCAGTAATAATTGCCGCCGGATTCATACGGCTCTAAAGACGCCAGCCAGAGATTGTTGACGTCGGGATAGTCGTAGTATTCCTCAATCTGAGCCAATACTGCGTTTGGATCTGCCGCAATACTGTTTGGATCGGTCATCCCCGGTACATCCATCACAAGCTCGCGGGAGATCGTCGCGACTACCGTATCGACGGCGAGATTCAACGCCTTATTCTCGGCGATGGCCGAGGTCGCCATACGGTCGACGCGTGAAACCATAACGAACAGCACGCCCACGATAGCCAGCAGACTCGTCAGGACCACAGTCAAAATCAGAGCCGAGCCGGAGTTCCGAAATCTGTTGCAGGTATATTCTTTTGCCGTTTTCATTATTATCAGGCTACTTATCCAGATAAACAATATGCGTAAAAGTCTGGCCTTTTTTCAAAATGCCTTTCGAGTCATACAGGGTAAAAGTGAATTTGAGCGCTCGTCCGAGCCCCGGAATCTTATCAAAATAACTTCTGTTCACCTGGCTTCTGGGGTAGGTGATATTGCGGATTTTCACGCCTCCAGAGGGGGGAAACGGATACAAAACACCCGGCACCGCTTCGGGATCGAGACCGCCGCCGCTCATGATGAAGTCGGTATCCGACAAACTTCCATCGCGGTCGGGATCAACGTCGGGTATCCATCGCTGCTGGGCATCGTACCAGCTTTGAATCTGGAATTCCGCGACTCCCTCGCAAAGGAGCATGTGAATCGAATTCGGATCTGCCGGATCAATGTTAGAGCCCCAAAACTCCTCGACTATGGTGGGGACATCGAATTTGATCCCGGTAATAACCGACAGGGCGTTTTTCTTATTGTCGAATGGCATCTGCTTCCACTTCTCCAGCGACATTTTGTCGTATTCATAGTAGTTGTTCCAGGCGTACCACTGGCTGTCGGTGAAGTTGTTCGGATCGAAAAAGTCCGGCAGCGAGGCGTCATTTGTTATTATATGAAGGTTTCTCGCCAGAATTCGTTCTTCTCGTTTCTGGCCGTCTACTTTTATCGGTGGCCGGCCGGGGATCGAGGCAGGTTTCTTGGCGAGCATGTAGCAGATTCTCGCCGTGTTGCCGCGGATCGTGGGATTGGTTCGGTGCGACTGGAAATCACCATTGGCGAAAAATACTATCCGGTCAAAACGCTCATAACCGTCGTAGTTGCTGTCGCTTCCGCCTCCCGGAGCGATGGGCTTGGCCACCCAGGCCATGAAGATTTCGCCGTCCTTGTTGAGGCCCTTGAAGTCGGCATTTAGCTGATCGGTGATGGCCCGGACCTTCTGCATAATCTCAGCGTTGGCCAGCGCCTTTCGGTGAGAATTGATGCTGACTCTGAATATCACGCTGGAGAAGGCCATGATCATAGCCAGTATTCCCATAGCCACTATCAGCTCGATCAAGGTGAAGCCGTTTTTAGTTTTTGGTTCGTAGTTCATCGACTCACGGACTTCTTCAAACCGCTTAGCATCTTTGATATTTCTACTAACTTGTTCCTCAAATTTCCACATTTCCGTTGCTCAACATCGTATTGCTTTCGTGATATTTCGAGGAGTGTAACACATTCGAATGCCGATCCCCTTGACATGTCAATGAAGCGGCTAAAGTCTTTCTTAGTTCTTGCTGATTCCTCTGAAATGTTTGCGGCTATAGACACTGCGGCCCTTCTCAACTGGCCCGTAAGAGCAAAGGTTTCGTCCTTTGGAAATTTTCTCGTTAAAGTATAGATATTGTTCACAAAATCAATTGCCTTACTATACACATCAAGCTCTTCAAAATTGAATCCCATTTAACGTATTTCTATGAACTAAGAACAATGAACTAAAAGCTAATGACTTTCTGATACACTGCGATACAAGGATACCTGCCTCCGCCGACTGGACGCGGAACCACCCACACCGAATCGGCCGCGCCACTCTGCCAGTTTTTATCGAGCACGACAGTATTTGGCGCATCCGGATCGCGCTTGAGGACTCGATAGATCAGACCCGTCTGGTTGTCTATTAATGTGCTTCCGCCGTTGATATATGTTTGTTCGGCGGGATTTGTTATTACAAGCCGGCTCTCGTTAGCCGCACCGGAAGCAGGTGAAACGGCAACCCGGACCGGAACGGGCCTCAAAGCCCCGCCCGGATACGTCGCTGTACTGCCGACTTTTCTGCTGACCAGCACGGTGACCTGGACGAGGCGATTGCCCGGATCGGAAACAACCGGCCTGCACAGTGCGGACCAGTAGTACTGCTTGTTGATCGGCATGTCCGTCGAGGGATAGGCGAACTCCGTTTGAGCGATAGGATTGAGAACCTCAAAGCGGGCCATTTGGTTAGATGAGAAGTTCGGATCCGTTGTGTTTAATCCGAAAATTCTGATCTTTGCAAAAGCTTCGTCTGCAATTACCGCAGCGATTGTCCGCTCGGTGGCAATAGTGCTCAGATGTATCCCCGTGAGGAACGTGCCGCCGATAAATACCATCCCGATGGCCAGCGTACCGACGGCCAGTAAAACCTCAGTGAGCGAAAAACCCTTATGTCGCCTGCTGTTTCTCATGGCTATATCAATCCGACGAGATGATCCTTCCGGTATAAGCGTTAATGTTGATCCGTTCCAGACTGTTGAGATAGTTAAACCTTCCCTGAGCATTTAATTCAACAAACTTAGTTCTGTCACAAATGACAAAACTGTTCCGGCTCGGTTCGGCTCCCAGCCCGAGTTCCGGATAGTCGTCCTGAACGAACATGCCGACTTTGAAATTTATGATGTTTTGGGTGGAATTGAGCAGATCGTCCATTGACGTTGTAGCCGCAGCGGAATTGTTGGGTCTGTATATTCCGTTTTTATTTCGCACGCGAACGTCGCGCATCACGAGCTTACCGGCAGGTGAAAAGATAATCGAAAACGTCGATGTGTCGGTGACGGGGACATTTTTTCCATTTGGGCCGATATTGATCGGATTCGTGTCATCAAGGTGTGTCGCCACTAATGGCCCGTTGAGCGTGTCGGACGCATCCGTCCGATTGGTCCTGACTCTTAAATCCATAGCCATCGTCGTCTTGGGCAGCTTTATCGGCTTTAGCCCTTCGATTGCCCGAAAGCCCGGACTCAGGTCTGTTTTCTCAATATCATGTATTATGAATATCATATATTGATTGCCGGTCGAATCCTGCTGGAATCGTATGCCGGCGTAATGTTGTTCCTTTGCTGCGATTGCGCGGGCGCCGGCGAGGGCCGCGCTTATCATGTTGTGGGCGCCGCTTTGAGTTTGAAATGAGTTCAGAAGCGCACTAATGGCTGGAAGTCCGATCGCCGCGAGCAGGGCCATTATAGCGATGACGACCGTCATCTCAGGCAAGGTGAGGCCGAATTGTCTGGACTTCGTTTTCATTTCAGTGCCTATTTACTGCTCATGTCATCTGCGGTGCCGAAAGTCTTGTCCGGCCCGGCCGAGATCATCACCGGGAAGCTTTCGCCGGATTTGTATCTGTAATCCAGCGGCATCCCCCAGGGATCATATATCTCAACCGATGTCCCGGACGGCGTGCCGGCGGCTCCGTACTTGTTCTCTAATGAAGATTTGTCGATCTTTTCCAATATTTTTCGCGAGTCCGGCACCGAGTTCAGCTCGTAGTATAGAAATTCCGAATGAGCTGCGGCATTCGCAAAATTATCTTCCGGCTGCTCCGGGAACTTGTCCGTGAACTGCCGGTACTCCTGCAAAGCGCTGTCCAGCAGCACGAACATGCTCTCAACGGCCTTTTCTTTCGACTGGTTGTCAATGCGTCCGGCGACGCCGACCACAATCGTGGCCAGGATCGCTATCAGCGCCACGACAACCAGTATCTCGACGAGAGTCAAGCCGTGCTTGTTTCCGCGAATGCTCATAATTTTGGCCCGTTCAATGCATGCTGCTTCCGGGGCTTTAGTTTCCAAAATTGCGAATGTCGTCGGCCGTTCCATAGAGGCCATCGGCCCCCGCTGAAATTAGTAGGTAAGAATCGGGCCTGTAGGGCCACAATCTCGCTTCTATCTTCGGATCTCTTATGTATTGTTCATAGAAGAACTGATACTGATTCGTGCCGTCGGCCAGAGGGTGAACTCTGCCGTCAATCTGCTGCTTTGCTAAAATCATTGGATAGTTGTCTTGGGCATTGTATCTGCCGCGTATTATCTGCTGAGATGTATTCGCCCGATAGTAGAGAATAGGCGCGCCTGCCTTGACTGTCTTTCCGTTATTCAGTCTGACTTTCTTACTCTTAAAGGCATCGCAAAGCACGTATGTATCAGGCGCCAGCGTGGTGTTGATTGGATTGGTAACGTTAGGTAGAACGTTGGTATTGCTCAGCAGATCGCGTAATTTAAAAGCGTTTGCAGTTGCAAGCTCAAGGTAAGGCCCTTTTCTCTCGGTCATTGTGTCGGCGATTCCGTCGGCGTTAAGGTCCCTCGTTTTTGCCGGATCGTATGTCATGGGGCCTCCGGCCGTATCCAGTCCGTCCGCTCTCCATGCCGAGTCCGGGTGAAAACCTAACAGGTCCCAGCCGAGGAGCGCCTCGCTCAGTTTCTGAGCACCGCAATAGTTAGCACCTGGATCTGGCGGCAAGGGCCAATTCGACGGGGGATAATCGCCGTGGTCGTTTTTGAAGCCGGCAAGCGCCAGCTCGATAGTTGAGAACTGGGCTTTCTGCTTGGTTTCCTTGGCGATGTTCTTGACCGCGGTAATAGCGGGGATCAGCAGCCCGACCAGGAGCATCAGTATCCCTAACACGATCAACATCTCCATCATCGTGAATCCTGATTCTTTACGCTTCACAGCTTCTCCTTCTCATATATGTCAGCCGTAACTACGACCACCAAGTGTCTCGTCCCTGTCTTCTCCGTTTAGACTGTCGCACTTTGCAAGTGAAATTCTTGGTCGCGTCCGTCTCTGGCCATTGCGAACCGGTCCTATGGCATTTCCAGGTATTTCCACTCAAAGTTACAGATATCGTCGGGCGTGCCGTACTCGCCGTCCCACCCTGCCGAAATCAAAATGTAAGTGTTTGCCAGGTGGGGTCTGGACGTTACCAGTACCTTGTGGTTTCTGGTATTCATGTAGAATCTCTTCGGATTCCGCAGCGCATGCGCCCCGCTGCCGGGAGTTCCCTGATTGCCCACATTTGCCGGATCCCATGGTTTTCCAAGTGAAATCAGTGTCTGGTTATCCCTGTAATTGTAGATGTTCAGTGGATTGTCAAAATTGTCGACATCGTGCATGCTGTTTGCAGTGTTCGCCCTGTAATAGAGTATTGGCATACCGACTTTGCTGCCGATCTGGCGATGTGTCACGCGTTTGTAAACGTCGCACAGGACAAAATGTGTGGGAGCGAAAGGGGCTGTGTTCCCGTACAGATCTTCCATAGAGAAAGCGTTGGCATTATCGAGTGGCAGGTACGGGCCCTTTCTGGTGGCCAAATTGTCTCGGTACTGAGCCGGCGTTACGCTGCTGCTGTTTGGATACAAAGAGACAGTGCCGTTTGTACCGTCGGCGCGGAATGTCGAGTCCGGATGAAAGCCCAGCAGGTCCTGGCCCATTACCGCTTCGCATAGCTTCATAGCGCCGCAGTATTCAACACCGTCAGGACCCATTCTGCTTGAATCCGGATAGCCGTCGAACTCGCTGTTGAATAGCTCTATTGCCGTATCGATGCTCTTGAGCTGTGCGCGCTGCTTGACCTCGTAGGCATATCGCTTTACTTGGTTGAGCGCCGGCACGAGCAGGCCTATGAGGATCACGATGATACTCATCACCGTCAGCAGCTCGACAATCGTGAACGCCGCTCTCTTGTTGAATTGTTTTGGTTTCATTTTTTTTCTCCTTACCTTTCTAATTTCAGTTGAACGGTCAATAATGTTTTCACAGCTCCTAAGAAGCTGAGGAACTCAAACTCGTAATAATTCCAATCATCGGCAGGAATATTGCCAGCACGATGGTCATAACGACGGCGCCCAGCACGACGATCATGATCGGCTCGAGCATGGACATCAGCGAGGCGACCAGCACGTCGACCTGTTCGTCGTAGTTGTCGGCAACTTTCAAAAGCATCTTGTCAAGGTCGCCGGTTTCCTCGCCCACCGCAACCATGTTGGATACGATCAGGTCAACCGTCTTGGACTGACGCAGCGGGCCGGCGAACGTGTCACCCTGGCGGATGGAGTTATGGACCTTGCCGAGCATGTTGGCGTAGACTTCGTTGCCCGCCGTTTCTCGTGTTACGTTGAGCGCGTCGAGGATAGGCACGCCGGCGCTAATCAGAGTTCCCAGAGTCCTCGTCCAGCGGGTAACCGCAACTTTGCTGGTGAGCTGGCCCATGACGGGCAGTTTCAGGTTCACGATGTCCAGCGCCAGTCTTCCCTGGCGAAATCTTCTTATCAATGCAAGTGTAGATGCGAACACAAACGGTGCAGGTATCAGGACTATCCATCCGCCGAGGGGCCATCCCACGTAGGGTAGGTGGATTTCTCTGCCGGGGATGATGGGCCCCTGTGCTATCCACTTGCTTATCCCCAGCACTACAGTGGTTATTGCAGGCAATTTATCCTCGCCTGTCATTTCTGCGATAGCTGTTTTGAACGAGGGCACGACGAAAAGCATAAGCCCCAGAAGAATGAAGAACGCTGCGGCGAGAACCACTATCGGGTATATCATCGCGCTTTTTACGCGAGATTTCAGTTTCTGCGCCTTTTCCATGAAGTCGGCCACACGCGAGAGAATCAAGTCGAGGACGCCGCCCGTCTCGCCGGCTGCGACCATGCTGACCAGTAACCTGTCGAAAGCCCGCGGGTGTCTGCCCATGGCCTCTGAGAGGGTCGAGCCGCCTTCGATGTCGTCGCCGACGTAGCCTATAACCTTCTTGAATGTTCCGGACTTCTGCTGCTCTTCGAGGATTCTCAGGGACCGCAGAATAGGAAGACCGGCGTCCTGAAGTGTAGAAAGCTGTCTGGCAAACTGCGTGATGGCTTTGACCTTGACTTTGCCGCCGGCGCCGCGTCTCTTTTTTGGAGCCGTGCCGGCCTTTGCTCCGGTTTTCTTCGCCGCCCCTTTTGAGTTGACCTTAGTGGGGAAATACCCCAGATTCCGTATTTTAGAGATTGCTTCCTTCTGGCTCAGGGCTTCAATCTCATCTTTGATTTCCACGCCCTGCGCATCCAGCGCCGAATATTGAAAGACGGCCATTTTTACATACCTCCCATGTATCGATGATCAGATGTTGATTTCTTATTCATTTTTGTGTTCAGGTTGTTTCCTATACCTGCTCTATCATTGTTTCTTTTGCGACCTCGTCTATTGTGGTTATGCCGTCGTAGATTGCGACCAGGCCGTTATCCCTCAGCAGCCGCATGCCGTTCTTGACGGCTGCTTCGCGTAAGACCCCTGATGAGGCTTGATTCATGATGAGGTCTCTGATCTCATCGTTGAAAACCATAATCTCAAACAGGCCAACCCGCCCTCTGTAGCCTGTGCCGTTGCATTTGCTGCAACCCTTGCCGTAATAGAACTCCTTGCCCTGGACATCATCGGGCGTGAGCTTCAATTCCATCAATTGAGCCTCGGTGGGATCAAATCTTGTCTTACATCTCGTGCAGATTCTGCGGACCAGCCGCTGCGCCACGATCCCTTCGACAGTAGCTGTAATAAGAAACGGCTCGACGCCCAGATCCAACAATCGAGCCACCGAACTTGGGGCGTCATTTGTATGCAGCGTCGTAAAAACAACGTGCCCCGTAAGGGATGCCTGAGCGGCGATTTCCGCTGTTTCCAGGTCACGAATCTCGCCAACAAGGATTATATCGGGGTCCTGACGAAGGATCGAACGCAGGCACCTCGCAAACGTCAGCCCTATATCGGGCTTCATCTGGACCTGGATGAGGCCGTCGACGTCGTATTCTACAGGATCTTCGGTGGTGATTATCTTGGTCTCGACGTCGTTAAGCTCGTTCAGCGCCGAATAAAGCGTGGTTGTCTTGCCGCATCCGGTCGGGCCGGTTACGATGATGATGCCGTTCGGCTTGTGAATCAGCTTGCGTACCAGTTCGTGGTCCTGGGAGGTTAGGCCAAGTTCCCCCAAATTGAAACTTGCCTGGCTTCGGTCGAGAACACGCAGCACGACGCTCTCGCCGAACATCGTCGGCAAAACGCTGACGCGCAAGTCTATTGGATTTCCCTGAACGGCCAGAGATATTCGGCCGTCCTGCGGCAGACGCCTTTCGGCGATGTCCAGGTCCGCCATAACCTTTATACGCGAACTTAATGCCGCGGCGATATATTTGGGCGGCGGCACCATTTCGTAGAGCACTCCGTCGATGCGATATCGCATCTTGTACTCGTCCTCGAACGGCTCGAAGTGAATGTCGGATGCCTTGTCGCGGATCGCCTGCAGCAGGACGAGATTAAGCAGTTTCTTGACGGGATTGGACTCGGACAATTCCTTAAGCTCGTCAAGGTCGATACTGGCATTTCTGCCCTCAAATTCTGCAAGGAATGTGTCGCCTTGTATTTCATCTATGAGTTCATTGATATTCTCATCCTGCTGGGTCTCATAATATTTCGTAAGAGCCTTCTCCAGGGCATCCGGATCGGTGATTCTGGCGTTTACCACAAAACCGGTAAGTGTGCTCAGGTCGTCTGTAGCACGGAAATTCTCAGGATTATCGAGAGCTACGCTTAATTCGTTGCGATCCTTGTTGTACTCAATCGGCACGATGCGGTAGGTTTTAGCCATTTGTGCAGGCACTTTCTCGACCACGTCCGGTGGAATATCAATTCCGTCCAGGTTTACGTATCCCATTCCGCGTTGCGCGGCCAGAGCCATCTGCAATTGGCCCTCGTCGATCAGCCCTAATTCCAAAAAAATCTGGCCTATCTGCACTCCCGTGCGTTGAGCCTGTATTTTAAGGCACTCGTGGATCTTCTCTCTGTTGAGAACCCCCATTTTCATGAGGATGCGGCCAAGTGTCCGCCCCTTGAGTTGTTGTATGGGAGGCATCTTTTGGACTGTATTTGTCTTTCCCATCGAGCATTTCCTTTAGATAACTCAACTTCAAGTCTATGTTATTATACGACAATAAATCCTTTTTG
>Ga0180431_10008683_pt1 | contig 11619 bp, 8 predicted proteins | sample SS_ome_11_FD_132459 | JGI IMG/M metagenome (GOLD analysis project Ga0180431, IMG submission 132459) | Hypersaline lake sediment archaeal communities from the Salton Sea, California, USA - SS_1_MS_1 metaG | ecosystem: Environmental > Aquatic > Non-marine Saline and Alkaline > Hypersaline >...
CCCTCTTGATGAGCACCGGTCGAATCCCTAGAATCCTGGTGAACTACCCGATGTCTTGGTGCTGCGCCTGAGGGGCGGCTTGGTTCGCCCCGGGAAGAAGGTCATGTTCGACGGAACAGCAGCAAACGACCGAGTCGGCGCGGTCCTCGTCGTCGGTGCCGGGATCGGAGGCATGCAGGCGGCCTTGGATCTGGCCAACGCCGGATTCAAGGCGTATCTGTTGGAGCGGCAGCCGGCCATCGGCGGCGTGATGGCGCAGCTCGACAAGACCTTCCCGACGAACGATTGCGCGATGTGCACGCTCGCTCCGAGGCTCGTCGAGGTCGGGCGACACAAGGACATCGAGCTGATTACGCTCGCCGAGCTCGAGTCGATCGAGGGGGAGCCGGGGAACTTCACCGCCCGGATTCGGAAACACCCGCGCTACGTCGACCCCGACAAGTGCACCGGCTGCGGCGACTGCGAGGAGGCATGTCCCGTACGGACACCGAACGCGTTCGATTCGGGACTCTCGGAGCGAAAGGCGATCTACAGGCCCTATGCGCAGGCGTATCCGAACGCCTTCGCCATCGATAAGAACCTCTTCCCACCGTGCCGGAACGCCTGCCCCGCCGGGGTCAACGTACAGGGGTTCATCGCGCTGCTCGCCGAAGGCAAGTTCGATGAGGCCCTCGAGCTGTATCGGCAGCGGAACCCGTTTCCCGCCACGTGCGGCCGGATCTGTGACCATCCCTGCGAAGCGGCGTGCAATCGGGCGGAGTTGGACGAGCCGATCGCGATTCGAGACCTGCACCGGTTCCTCGCCGATCGAGAGATGGAGGCCGCACGCCAGGGGCGCGTCCCGACCGCGCCGCGCGTGCCGACCGTGAACGGCGTCGAGATCCCGCGACGGGGAGCCGGCCGACGGGTCGCGGTCGTCGGCGCCGGCCCGGCCGGGCTCACCTGCGCGTGGGACCTCGCGAACATGGGCTACGCCCCCGTGGTCTTCGAGGCGCTCGACGTCGCCGGGGGAATGCTTCGCGTCGGGATCCCCCGATACCGCCTGCCGATCGACGTTCTCGACTACGAGATCGAGGCGATCGTGGCAGCCGGAGTGGAGATCCGTCTCGGGACGCCGGTCGGCCCGGATCTCACGCTGAACGACTTGTTCGAACAGGGGTACGAGGCGACCTTCATCGCCATCGGCACGCACAAGAGCCGCGAGCTCGGCATCGACGGCGAGGACATGGAGGGCGTGATGCACGGAACCGGCTTCCTGCATCGCGTCAAGATGATGGAGCCGACCGACATCGCCGACAAGGCCGTCGTCGTCATCGGCGGCGGCAACGCGGCGATCGACTCGGCCCGCACGTCGTTGCGGCTCGGTGCGCGGCGGGTGACGATCCTCTACCGTCGATCGCGCGAGGAGCTGCCCGCTCGCGAGGACGAGATCCGGGCGTGCGAAGAAGAGGGGATCGAGTTCCGCTTCCTCGGCACTCCAACGCGGATCCTCGGTGTCGGAGGACGCGTCGGCGCGCTCGAGTGCGTCCGCATGGAGCTCGGCGAGGCCGACGCGTCGGGGCGGAGGCGTCCCCGTCCGATCGATGACTCGAAGTTCTTCCTCGAGGCCGAGATCGTCATCCCCGCAATCAGCCAGGACGTCGACAACGGCGTGCTCCAGGGGCTGAAGGCCGTGCAGGTGACCGACACCGGGCTCGTCCCGGTCACCGGAACGGATCTCGAGGGCGTCCGAGGGTTCACCGACCTGCTGAGCGCCGTCAACGCCGGGGAGCCGGTCGACCTCGGCGAGACGGTGATCGTCATCGGCGGCGGCGACGTGGCGATCGACGTCGCCCGCACCGTCGTCCGCCTCGGGACGAAGGACGTCCACCTCGCCTGTCTCGAGTCGGCGGCGGAAATGCCCGCGAATCCCGGAGAGATCCGGGCCGCCGAGGAAGAGGGGCTGAAGATCCACCATCGTCTCTCCCCCAAGCGGATCGTCGGGGAGCACGGGCGCGCGACCGGCGTCGAGTTCCGAGAGTGCCTCTCCGTCTTCGACGAGGCCGGGCGGTTCAGCCCGGTGGTCAAGCCGGACTCGGAGCGGGTCATGGCCGCTGACTCGGTGGTCGTCGCCATCGGGCAGGCGGTGGACTGGGATCTCCTCTCGGCGGCTGACGGGCTGCTCGAGACCCGCGCGGGATTCCTCCGCATCGATCCGGACACCATGGCAACGAACGTGAAGCGGATCTTCGCCGGGGGCGACGTCGTCTCCGGCCCGGACGTGGCAGTGCAAGCGATCGTTGCCGGTCACCGCGCGGCGACATCGATCGATCGCTTTCTCCACGGCGAGGACCTCCGAGACGAGAGGGACGCGGCGGCGCCCGCTCGTACGGAGGAGGAACTCGCGTCGGTGCCTTCGGGGCGGAAGGACCGGCAGCCGAGGGTCCGCGCGCGCGTCCTCCCCGTCGCCGACCGGATCAGGGACTTCTCCGAGGTCGAGCTCGGCTACACCGAGGAGGAGGCGGTCGCGGAGGCGAAGCGGTGCCTCCACTGCACGGTTTGCTCGGAGTGCCGCGAGTGCGAGAAGGCGTGCGGCGCCGACGCGATCGACCACGCGCAGGTCGAGGAGGCCCTCGAGCTGAACGTGGGCGCGGTCGTCCTCGCGCCGGGCTTCGAGCCGTACGACCCGGATCAGCGCGTCGAGCTGGGCTCGGCCCGCCTCGACGACGTCGTCACGAGCGTCCAGTTCGAGCGGATCCTGTCGTCGACCGGACCGACGGGCGGACACGTCCTGAGGCCGTCCGACGGGAAGCCGCCGGAGCGGATCGCGTTCATCCAGTGCGTCGGGTCGCGGGACGAGGAGCACGACTACTGCTCGTCGGTCTGCTGCATGTACGCAACGAAGGAAGCGATCATCGCCAAGGAGCACGCCGGCGACGACCTGCAATGCACGATCTTCTACATGGACATGCGCGCCTTCGGAAAAGGGTTCGACGCCTACTACGATCGGGCGGTCGAGCTCGGGGTCGAGTACGTGCGATGCCGGCCGGGCGCCGTGGAACTCGCGCCCGACGGCGGCCGGTATCGGATCCGCTACGAGCGGGAAGAAGGCGGGTTCGCGTTCGATGCGTTCGACCTCGTCGTCCTCTCGACCGGCCTCGAGCCGCCCTCGTGCGCCGAGGCGCTCGCCGAGCGGCTCGGAATCCGCCTGACCCCGGATCGGTTCGCGTGGACCTCCCCGGTCGGCCCGGTGGCGAGCTCCCGGGACGGGGTGTTCGTCTGCGGGCCGTTCGTCGAACCGAAGGACATCCCCGAGACGGTCGTCGAGGCGAGCGCCGCCGCCGCCCGGGCGATGAGCCTTCTCGCCGACGCGCGCGGATCGCTCCTCACCGAGCGGACCTATCCCGAGGAGCGCGACGTCGCCGGCGAGGAACCGCGGGTCGGCGTGTTCGTCTGCCACTGCGGCCGGAACATCGGAGGGATCGTCGACGTGCCCTCGGTGGCGGAGTACGCCCGCGGCCTCCCGAACGTCGTCCACGCCGAGGACAACCTGTACACCTGCTCGAGCGACACGCAGGCCAGGATCCGCGAGAAGATCGGCGAGCACGGCCTCAACCGGGTCGTCGTCGCGTCGTGCACGCCGCGCACCCACGAGCCGCTGTTCCGCAACACGCTTCGCGAGGCAGGCCTCAACCCGTACCTGTTCGAGATGGCCAACATCCGCGACCAGTGCTCGTGGGTCCACATGCGCGAGGCCGAGGCGGCGACAGAGAAAGCGCGGGACCTCGTCCGGATGGCGGTTGCCAAAGCGAGCCTCCTCGAGCCGCTCGAGCGGCGGTTCATCTCCGTTCACCCTGACGCGTTGGTGGTCGGCGGCGGCGTCAGCGGCCTGACGGCCGCCTTGAACCTGGCCGAGCAGGGGATCCGGGTGCACCTCGTCGAGAAGGAGGCGGAGCTGGGCGGGAACTTCCGGTCCCTGCGGTCGCTCCCCGACGTGCCCTCGCCACAGGGCTGGCTCGACGACCTGATCGAGCGGACGGCGGCGCACCCGAACGTCACAGTGCACACGTCGACACGGCTGACGGCAGTCGAGGGATCGGTCGGCGGCTTCACGTCGACCCTCGAGGCCGACGGCGGCGCGACGACGGTCGAGCACGGGGCGACGATCGTTGCGATCGGCGGCCGGCCGCACGAGCCGACAGAGTACCTCTACGGCTCCGACCCGCGGGTCGTCACGCAGCTCGAATACGAGGCGAGGCTCGACGACGGCGAGGACGTCGGAAAGCGAATCGTGATGATCCAGTGCGCCGGGAGCCGCGACGAGGAGCGCCCGTACTGCAGCCGCGTTTGCTGCGCACAGGCGATGAAGAACGCGCTGCGAACCGTGGAGCGCGTGCCCGGGGCGCTGGTAACAGTGCTCTACCGGGACGTGCGAACGTACGGCCTGCAGGAGAAGCTCTACACGCAGGCGCGCGCGGCGGGGGTCCGGTTCATCCGCTACGAGCCCGAGTCCAAACCGCAGCTCGAGGGGACGGAATCCGGCGTCGCGGTCCGCGCCGACGATCCGGTCCTCGGCCGGACCGTCCTATTCGAAGCGGACACCGTGGTGCTCGCGCCGGCGATCGTCCCGCCCGAGGACGCCGAGGAGATCGCGCAGATGTTCAAGGTGCCGCTGACCTCGGACGGCTTCTTCCTCGAGGCGCACATGAAGCTGCGACCGATCGACTTCGCCACCGACGGGGTGTTCCTGTGCGGTCTGGCGCACGCCCCAAAGGGGGTCCGGGAAAGCCGCGCGCAGGCGATGGGGACCGCGGCGCGGGCGGCGACGCTGCTGTCGAACGACGTGTTGGAGTTGGAGGCAACGATCAGCGAGGTGATCGACGCGAACTGCGACGGCTGCGCCTACTGCATCGACCCGTGTCCCTACGACGCGTTGACGCTGATCGAGTACGTCCGCGGAGACCAGATCAAGAAGACGGTGCAGACCAACCCGGCGCTGTGCAAGGGGTGCGGGGTGTGCATGGCGACCTGCCCGAAGGGCGGGATCTTCGTGCGCAATTTCCGCCCCGAGCACCTGACAGCGATGGTCGAGGCCGCGCTGGAGGTCGGCTGACCGATGAGCGAGACGAACGGATTCGAGCCGAAGATCATCGCGTTCTGCTGCAACTGGTGCTCGTACGCGGGCGCCGACCTCGCCGGGACGTCGCGCCTCCAGTACCCCCCGAACGTGCGCATCATCCGCGTGATGTGCAGCGGCATGGTCCACCCCAACCTGATCATCGACGCGCTGACGAAGGGCGCCGACGGGGTGATCCTCTGCGGGTGCCACCCGGGGGACTGCCACTACCTCGAGGGGAACCTGAAGGCGGAGCAGCGCGCCCAGGCGCTCGAGCTGCTCCTCGAGGACTTCGGGCTGGAGCCGGAGCGCTTCCGGCTGGAGTGGATCTCCGCGTCGGAGGGATCCCGGTTCGCGCAGGTGATGCGCGAGACGGTCGAGACGATCCGGGAGCTGGGTCCGAGCCCGTACGCAATGTAGGAGCTGAGAAATGGAGGACGCAATCTGGGTCGACGGAGACAAGTTCATGTGGGACGGCGGAACGTACGCGACGCGCGATGAGGCCGACGCCCGGGCGGCGGCGTACGCCGAGGATGGGTTCGAAACGCAGGTCGTCGAGGCGGACGGGGCGTACGCGGTCTACACCCGGCGGGTCGTGACCGAGATCGTCCTCGAGGGCGAGGCGCCCCTGTAGGGGCGATCGGCCCGCCGCGGCGGGGACCGATGGGAGGTAGGGAATGGCTGTAAGAGTCGCGGAGGAATGGCTGAACATCTGCGGCGGATGTGAGGTCTCGATCCTGGACATCGGCGAGCCGCTCCTCGAGCTTCTTCCGAATCTCGAGTTCGTCCACATGCCGGTGCTGATGGACCACAAGTACTACGGACAGACCGGCGAGGGGAACGAGTTGACGATCCCCGAGGCGGACGTGGGGATGATCTCCGGGGGCGTTCGCAACGAGAAGGAGAAGCACGTCGCCGAGGAGATGCGCAAGCGCTGCGGTACGTTGATCGCGCTCGGATCGTGCGCCTGCTACGGCGGGATCCCGGCGATGGCGAACATGTACCCGCTCGACGCCCTGCACGAGAAGGTGTACCGCGGTTCGGTTACGACGACCGCGGGAGAGACGCCGGCGGAGAACCTCCCGCCGCTGCTCGACCGGGTCTACGCCGTCGACGAGCTCGTGAACGTCGACGTGTACATCCCCGGCTGCCCGATGAACCCGGCGATGATCGTCGACGCGCTGACGTCGCTCCTCGAGGGAAAGCCGTTCGAGCTTGCCGAGCGCAGCGTCTGCGACGACTGCCCGCTCAAGCGAGAGAAGAAGGCGGGCGGCGGCGAGGTCAAGCGGCCGCTCGAGGACGCGCAGTTCGACCGGGAGGGGCCTTGGGAGAACACGCGTTGCCTGATGGAGCAGGGCTACCTCTGCCTCGGGCCGGTCACCCGTTCCGGCTGTGCCACGCCACGGGAGGAGGGCGGGCCGCCGGTTCCCAGGTGCATCCAAGGGTACATGCCTTGCCGCGGCTGCTTCGGACCGATCCGGGCGAAGGCGAACCCGCTCGTCGACATGATGGGCGCCCTCTCCTCGATCGGATTGGACGCGAAGCAGGTGATCGATCGACGCGCGCTGCTCAACCGGTACATCGGCGCGCAGAAACGCCTCCGACCGCTACCGAAGCGACCGGGACGATAAGGAGGGATGAAGCGTGAGCAAGACCATCACGATCGCGCCGGTCAGCCGGATCGAGGGCCACGCCAAGGTCACGATCCGGCTCGACGACGCGGGCAACGTCGCCGACACCCAGGTCAACGTCGTCGAACTGCGCGGCTTCGAGAAGTTCTGCGTCGGCCGGCCGGTGGAGGAGCTGCCGCGGATCGTCACCAGCATCTGCGGCGTCTGCCCCTGGCACCACCACCTCGCGTCGGCGAAGGCAAACGACGCCATCTTCGGCGTTACCCCACCGCCGACCGCGACGAAGCTTCGGGACCTCTGCCAGAGCATCGCGTTCTGCTCGGACAAGATCCTGCACTTCTTCTTCCTGGCCGGACCCGACCTGATCATGGGCCCCGACGCGGACTACTCGGTCCGTAACATCCTCGGGGTGATCGACGCCGATCCGGAGCTCGGTCGAAAGGTCGTCCGTGCGCGCCACCTGGGATCCCAAATGCTCGGGATCGCGTCCGGCAAGTCGATCCATCCGGTCACCGCGGTGCCGGGCGGGTTCAGCAAGCCACTCACCGAGGCGGAGCGGCAGCGAATGCTGCCGATGGCGGAGGAGGTCCTCGAGTTCGCGAAGTTTGCCATCGCGTTCGCCAAGGAAAAGCTATTCCCGAAGTACGTCGACGAGATCGAGACGCTCGGCGTCATCGAGACGGGGTTCCTCGGGACGGTCGCCGACGACGGGACGCTCAACGTCTACGACGGGACGCTGCGGCTGATGAGGCCCGACGGGACGTACGAGGAGTTCGCCGCGTCGCAGTACAAGGACTTCATCAGCGAGCACATCGAACCGTGGTCGTACCTGAAGTTCCCGTACGCGAAGAAGTGGGGCGCCTTCTCCATGGACCTCGACGCGCCGTCGGGGATCTACCGGACGAACGCCCTCGCCCGGATTAACGTCGCCGACGGGATGGCGACGCCGCTGGCGCAGGCGGAGTTCGAGGAGTTCCGCGAACGGTACGGCCGTCCCGCACAGCAGACGCTTCTATACAACTACGCACGACTGGTCGAGCTGGTGTACAACGCCGAGCACGTGGTCGAGCTGCTGAACGACCCGGAGATCACCGGAACGGAGACGCGCGTGCCGGTGACGCCCCGCGCCGCCCGCGGCGTCGGCTGCGTCGAGGCGCCGCGCGGCACGCTGATCCACGAGTACGAAACCGACGACGACGGCCTCGTGACCGACGTCAACCTGATCGTCGGCACGACGCACAACAACGCCCCGATCAACATGTCGGTCCGTCAGGCGGCCACGAGCCTGATCCGCAACGGAAGCTACGATCAGGGGACGCTGAACCGCATCGAAATGGCGATCCGGGCGTACGATCCGTGCCTGTCGTGCGCGACGCATCGACTGGACGGCACGCTTCCGGTGCGCGTCGACCTCTTCGACAGCGCGGGCGAACGGGTCGCGAGTCTGACGAACACACCGTAAGCCGGCGCGGAAAGCGAGGACGAGGATGACCGGAGGACGAACCGAAGAGATCCTTCCCGACCATTGCGCCAAGGACGTCGTGGTCCTCTGCTGCGGCAACGTATTGTACGGGGACGACGGGTTCGGCCCGGCGGTCGCCGCGCGGCTCAACGCCGGGCCGATTCCGGACTGGGCTGCCGTGATCGATGCAGGAACCGGCGTTCGCGAGCTGCTGTTCGACATGGTCCTCAGCGAGCGTCGGCCCCGGCTCGTCGTCGTCGTGGACGCCGTCGACCTCGGTCGCGAGCCGGGCGATGTGTTCGAGTTCCCGCTCGATCGCGTCCCGCGGGTCCAGGTCTGTGAGTTCTCAGTTCATCAGGCTCCGACGTCGAACCTGCTCCAGCAGCTCGAGGAGCTGGCCGGCGTCCGCGTCGTGGTGATTGCCTGCCAAGTCGCCACGATGCCCGAGGAGATGACCGATGAGATGTCGCCCGCGGTCGAGGCCGCGATCGCGCGGGCGGCGAAGACGATCGCCGATCGGTTCCTCCGCGAGCCGGTGAGCGCGATCGCCGTGAAGGGGTGAGCGGAATGCCCGAAGGTGGGGAGATTATCGAGGTCAGCCGGCTCGATCCGACGTTCTGCGATGAGCTGGCGTCTCAGCCCGGCGGCGAGCACATCCGCCGGTGCTTCGCGTGCGGGACGTGCGTCGCCGGCTGTCCGGTCAGCGAAGTGGCTCCCGAGTACAGCCCGCGCAAGATCGTCCGCCAGATCCTGTTCGGTATGCGGGAGGAGGTCCTCTCCTCGCCGCTGATCTGGTACTGCCTCTCCTGCTACCGGTGCACGGCGCGCTGCCCGCAGGGCGTCAACTTCGCCGACGTGATGCGCGCGCTCCGCTACATGGCGCTCAAGGGAAACCACGCGCCGCCCGACGTGCTGGCGAAGGTGGCCGAGATCGATCGCGAGCTTCAGGAGGAGCGGGCCAAGCGAATCGAGACCGTCTTCCAGCAGGAGCTGGCCGCGTTCGTCAAGCGGAGGGCCGCGGAGGACGAGCCCAGCGCGAACGGGGCGAAGGACGAAAAGGAGACCGATGGCGAGTGACGTCAAGACGTTCAGCGACCTGATCGTCGAGGTCCAGGAGCGCGGGATCTGCGGGAAGTGCGGCGGCTGCGCGTCGTTCTGCTCCGCGGGGGAGTACAACGCGCTGACGCTCGACGAAGACGGGTCGCCGAGGTACGCCGACGAGGACCGCTGCCTCAAGTGCGGCATCTGCTACCTGATTTGCCCCCAGATCCCGGTGCTCGACAACGAGCTACGCGAACGACACGGGTGGACCGCGCCGATCGGTCCGGTGCGCAGGATGGCATCGGCCGCGGCGACGAACGACGCCGTACGCGCAGCGGGAACCGACGGCGGCGTCGTGACCGCGCTGCTCGTCCACGCGCTGGAGAAGCACATCATTCAGGCGGCCGTCGTGTCCCGCGAGACGGACACGTTCGGCCGAGAGGTGCTCGTCGCGACGACGCCGGAGGAAATCGTTCAGGCGGCCGGATCGCACTACGACGAGTCGCGCCAGCTGCACGAGGCGGGGCGGCAGTATACCACCTTCTCACCGACGGTACGGGAGATCCGAGATCTCCGACAGCAGGACATCCGGCGGATCGCCGTCGTCGGCACGCCGTGCCAGATCCACACGCTCCGCAAGATGCAGCTGTTGAACGTCCTCCCGTCCGATACCGTGACGCTGACGATCGGCCTGTTCTGCATGGAGAGCTTCGCGTTCGACGAACCGGTCCGGGAGCGGCTGGAGGAGGTGCTCGGCGCGCGCCTCGACGAGATCGCGAGGTTGAACGTCAAGGACGACGTGATCGTCACGACGAGCGACGGGGAGACGCTGCACGTCCCGTTCTACCTCGTCGACGAGTTCGCCCGTCCGGCGTGCTTCGCCTGCTCCGACTTCTCGAACGAGTTCGCCGACGTCTCGTGCGGCGGCCTGGGCTCGCCCGACGGGTACACGACCGTGCTCGTCCGCAGCTCCCGCGGGGAACGGGTCTACAACGGTGCGCGCAACGCCGGGGCGATTCAGGAGCTGACGTTCGCCGCGCCGGAGGGGCGCAGGAACCACGCGACCGAGATGATGGCGAAGATCGCCTCGTTCACGAGCCGGAAACGGCAGCGAGCCAAGGAACGATTGGGGACGTAACGTGGATCACAAACGGGTGCTGGTTGTGGGAGGCGGAATCGCCGGCGTCCAGGCGGCGCTCGATCTCGCCGACATGGGGATCGAGGTCCTACTGGCAGAGCGTGGTCCGAGCATCGGCGGCCGGATGGCGCAGCTCGACAAGACGTTCCCGACCAACGACTGCGCGATGTGCATCCTCTCGCCGAAGCTCGTCGAGGCCGGCGCGCATCCGTACGTCCGCATCCTGACGAACACCGACGTCCTGGCGATCGAGGGCGAGGCCCCGTCGTTCGCGGTCACGCTTCACACCCGGCCGCGGTACGTCGACGTGGACAAGTGCACCGGCTGCGGCGCGTGCACCGAGAAGTGCCCGGTGCGCGTCCCCGATCCGTTCAACGTCGGCCTCGGCATGACCAAGTGTATCTCGGTCCCGTTCCCGCAAGCGGTGCCCGCGGCGGCGATGATCGACGAAACGAAGTGCCTCTACTTGACGCGAGGCACGTGCCGGATCTGCTCCAAGGTGTGCGAGGCGGACGCGATCGACTACGACCAGGTGCCGACGACGAAGCAAATCGAGGTCGGGAGCGTCGTCCTCGCCACCGGAACGTCGGAGTTCGACGCGCTCCAGAAGGACGAGTACGGCTACAAGACGTTCCCCAACGTGGTGACGAGCCTCGAGTTCGAGCGCATCCTCTCCGCCAGCGGCCCGAGTCGCGGTCACGTGCTCCGGCCGTCCGACGGCGCGGAGCCGAGGCGAATCGCGTTCCTCCAGTGCGTCGGCTCCCGCGACAGCCAGGTCGGCAACGAGTACTGCTCCTCGATCTGCTGCATGCAGGCGGCGAAGGACGCGATCATCCTCGGCGAGCACCTCGAGGAGGTCGAAACGTCGATCTTCTTCATGGACGTCCGCGCCTTCGGCAAAGGGTTCGACCGGTTCATCGACCGGGCGGAGCAGGAAAGCGGGTGCCGGTTCCTCCGCGCCAGGGTCTCGTCGGTGGAGACGGATCCGACGACGGACGACGTCGTGCTCCAGTACACGGTGAACGGCTCGGCCGTCGTCACCGAAGCGTTCGATCTGCTCGTCCTGTCGCTCGGCCTCGTCACCGATCCGGAGCAACGTCGTGCGATCGAGCGGCTTGGGCTGACGCTAAACGGCAGCGGGTTCGTCCCGGTCTCGACGTTCGAGCCGGTCCGCACGAGCCGGCCCGGGATCTTCGTCTGCGGCGCGCTGTCCGGCCCGAAGGACATCCCCGAGTCGGTCGTCGAGGCGTCC
>Ga0180431_10008684_pt1 | contig 11618 bp, 5 predicted proteins | sample SS_ome_11_FD_132459 | JGI IMG/M metagenome (GOLD analysis project Ga0180431, IMG submission 132459) | Hypersaline lake sediment archaeal communities from the Salton Sea, California, USA - SS_1_MS_1 metaG | ecosystem: Environmental > Aquatic > Non-marine Saline and Alkaline > Hypersaline >...
TATCGCCTCCCCCCACTATTCAAATTGCCTTTTCACGTGTGTTCTGGTATTAAAGTAAAAACTTCCTTTCTCAATCATACCAACGCGTACTCAACCGGGCTATGAGCGATCAGCGATCAGCCAGGCATAATCTTTCAGCTTCTTACAACTTCCAGTCCGCCACAAAGAAGGCTCGCAAAGGCGGATGGAATTAAAAATCAATAAGTCAATGAATTCAAGATGTCCCCCAAACATTAGGAGCGTCTCTGTCTGGTGTAATACTCCCAAATGCCTTTCCGAGTTCAATTTCTTTGACAATTATTGCCCGATTTCGTATGTTAACTACGGAAATTTTATAGAATTACAGGATGTTAAGAGATAGATGAAATAGCGAAAAACAAAGTGCCAGGTACTCATAATCCTTGTTGGAGAGAAACATGGATAACCGATTCTTTGAGAAACCTGTGATCAACTCTCCCTACGAGTACCCGAAGCGTCACTGGGAGCTGGATAGTCAAGGCCAGCCTACGCAGAAGATCATCGAAAAGCGCCGCCGTGCAGAGTTCATCACCCCGATTCCAAAGCCCAGAAAACGTAAGGGCGCAGCCGAACAACGACAGTTTGTTTTCGATGAGGGCAAAGGACTTTCAACAGAAAAGCAACAGTATGATCCGACTTCGATCATCAATCAGATACGACAACATGTGGACCAGTGGAGCAGATTACCGAACTCCAACCAGTGGCAGGTCACACCCGAAACCGCCCGCCTACTTCAACATTGGCGGCATCACAGGTTCAGCGGCATCCGGCCGTTTTTTTGTCAGGTCGAGGCGGTTGAAACCGCCATCTGGCTCATCGAGGTCGCGCCAAAGGCAGGTAAGGCCGGGGGCAAGTTTCTGGAACATCTGGCCAATTCCAACAACGATGCGAACCCCAACTTGACCCGACTGGCGCTGAAGCTGGCCACCGGCGCGGGTAAAACCACCGTTATGGCCATGCTGATTGCCTGGCAGACTATCAATGCAGTGCGCCGCCCTAACAGCAAGAGATACACCCGGGGATTTTTGGTCGTGGCACCCGGCCTGACGATTCGCGACCGATTGCGCGTCCTGCAGCCCAACGATCCGGACAGCTACTATCAGAGCCGTGAGCTGGTGCCGGGCGACATGCTGGGCGACATCGAACGCGCCAAGATCGTCATCACCAATTACCACGCTTTCAAACTGCGCGAGCGCATGGAACTGTCCAAGGGCGCCCGCTCCTTGCTCCAGGGTCGGGGGGAAGAGATCAATACGCTTGAAACCGAGGGGCAGATGCTCCAGCGGGTCATGCCCGGCCTGATGGGCTTGAGAAACATCCTGGTGATCAACGACGAGGCACACCACTGCTACCGCGAAAAGCCTGACCATGAGGGCGACGAAGATCTGAAGGGCGACGAAAAGAAGGAAGCCGAGAAAAACAACGAGGCCGCTCGGCTTTGGATCTCCGGACTTGAAATCGTCAACCGCAAGCTCGGCGTTACGCGAGCCATTGACCTGTCGGCCACACCCTTTTTCCTGCGCGGCTCAGGCTATGCCGAGGGCACGCTTTTCCCCTGGACCATGAGCGACTTCTCGCTGATGGATGCCATCGAATGCGGGATCGTAAAGCTACCCCGTGTGCCCGTGGCGGACAACATACCCGGTGGGGAGATGCCCAGGTTCCGGGAGCTATGGAAACACATCGGGCCGAAGATGCCCAAGAAAGGCCGGGGTAAAGCCAAGATCCTGGACCCACTGAGTATTCCTGTAGAGCTCCAGACCGCACTGGAAGCACTCTATGGCCATTACGCCAAGACCTACGACCTGTGGCAAAAAAGCGGCATCAAGGTGCCTCCGTGTTTCATTGTCGTCTGCAACAATACCTCCACCTCGAAGATCGTCTACGACTACATCTCGGGTTTTGAGAGGCAAGCCGGCGAGGACGGTGTAACACCGCCTCCATTTCTTGGCAAATTCGCGCTCTTCTCCAATTACAACGAACACGGCAATCCGATTGCCCGCCCGCGGACGCTTTTAATCGACAGCGAGCAGCTCGAATCCGGGGATGCGCTGGACGACAACTTCCGTACCATGGCCGCTGACGAAATCGAGCGGTTCCGTCGCGAGATCATCGAACGTACCGGCGACCGTCGTCAGGCCGAGAACCTCACCGACCAGGATTTACTGAGGGAAGCCATGAACACCGTCGGCAAGTATGGCCGCCTTGGCGACTCGATTCGTTGCGTGGTATCGGTCTCCATGCTCACTGAGGGCTGGGATGCCAGAACCGTCACCCATGTGCTTGGGGTTCGCGCCTTCGGCACCCAATTGCTGTGCGAACAGGTCATCGGTCGTGCGCTGCGCCGCCAATCCTACGACCTCAACGAGGAAAATCTTTTTAACGTGGAATACGCTGACGTGCTGGGCATCCCCTTCGATTTCACCGCTAAACCGGTGGTCGCACCCCCGCAGCCGCCCCGTGAAACCATTCAGGTCAAGGCCATTCGCCCTGACCGCGACCCCCTCGAAATCAGGTTTCCCCGCGTCGCGGGGTACCGCGTCGAACTGCCCGAAGAACGGTTAACGGCAGAGTTCAATGCCGATTCCGTGCTGGAGCTCACCCCGGATCTCGTTGGTCCTTCGGTCACTCGCAACGAAGGCATCATCGGCACAGGCGTTGACCTCACCCTGGTCCACACCGGCGACCTCCGTCGCTCGACGCTCCTCTTTCACATCACACAGCGCCTGCTCTATACAAAATGGCGTGATCCTGGTGAGGAAGCCAAGCTCCACCTGTTCGGGCAACTCAAGCGGATCACCAGGGAGTGGCTCGATACATGCCTGGTCTGCAAAGGCGGCACCTATCCAGCCCAGCTTATGTACCTGTCGCTTGCCGACATGGCCTGCGAGCGTATTACCGCAGGCATCACGCGAGCTCTGGTAGGCGAACGGCCCATCAAGGCGGTACTCGATCCCTACAACCCCACCGGCTCGACCATGCACGTGAACTTCAATACGTCGAAAAGCAGCCGCTGGGAGACCGACGCCCGCCGCTGTCACATCAACTGGGTCATCCTCGACAGCGACTGGGAGGCTGAATTCTGCCGTGTGGCCGAATCGCATCCAGAGGTGAAAGCCTATGTCAAGAACCATAATCTCGGCCTGGAGGTGCCATACCGCTACGGCTCCGAAATGCGCAAATACATCCCTGATTTCATCGTGCTGGTGGCCGATGGCCACGGGGAAAACGACCATTTGCACCTGATCGTCGAGATCAAGGGCTACCGGCGAGAGGACGCCAAGGAGAAGAAGGCCACCATGGACACTTACTGGGTGCCCGGTGTCAATAGTCTGGGGGCCTATGGCCGCTGGGCTTTTGCCGAGTTCACCGAAGTCTATCGGATCGAAACCGACTTTGAGGCCAAGGTCGAAGCTGAATTCAACAAGATGATTGAGCAATTCCTGGGTGTACAGGAAGGGGCTTTATGAACATAAGCCTTTCAAGTATCTTCATCAGCAGTGTTCAGAAGGAACTGGCGCAAGATCGCCGCGCGGTGAAAGCCTTCATCGAAAACGACCCTTTGCTGCGCCGTTTCTTCACGGTCTTTCTATTCGAAGACTTGCCTGCCGGGGACCGGCGTGCAGATGCTGTCTACCTTGCTGAAGTGGACCGTTGCGCCGTCTACCTCGGACTGTTCGGCAATGACTACGGATTCGAAGACGCCGAGGGGCTGTCGCCAACGGAACGAGAGTTCGACCGTGCCACCGTTCAGGGGAAGCCCCGCCTTGTTTTTGTCAAAGGCACTGGCGATAAGCAGCGCCATCCCAAAATGCAGGCCCTCATTCATAAGGCCGGTAACCAGCTCATTCGCCGGCGATACAACGGCACGGATGAACTGAATGCCGCACTATATGCAAGCCTGGTGGATCACCTCGAATCATGCGGGGTCATTCAATCCCGCCCTTTTGAGGAAAGGCCCATCAGGGATGCAACCCTCGACGATCTGGACGGCGAGTCGGTGATGAACTTCGTACGCCTCGCCCGCTTCGAACGTCAGTTTCCTTTGCCGGAAACAGCGCCGTTGGTCGATATTCTCACCCACCTGCACTTGCTCTGTGAAGGGCAGCCCACCAACGCTTCGCTGCTCCTGTTCGGACGTGATCCCCAACGTTTTCTGCCTAGCGCCGAGTTGCGGTGCATGCACTTTCATGGCACCGAAATCCAGAGGCCCGTACCGTTCTACCGCATCTTCAAGGGCGGCGTTTTCGGTCAAGTGGACATGGCCGTGGACTTCGTCATGTCCAAACTCAATCGAAGCGTCGGTACTCGCGCCGAGAGTATTCAAGCCCCAGTCCGCTATGAAATCCCGTCCGAGGTGGTCCGCGAGGCCATCGTTAATGCCGTTGCCCATCGCGACTACACCTCAGCGGGCGCCGTGCAGGTCTCCGTCTTCGCTGATCGGGTTGAGGTATGGAACCCGGGTACCCTTCCTGCGTCGCTGACAACGGAGAGTCTGCGCCACCCCCACGGCTCCATCCCGCGTAACCATCGGCTTTGCGAAGGGCTCTTCCTCGCCCGTTATATCGAGAAATACGGCACCGGCACTCTCATGATGATCCGAGAATGCCTCGCCCACGCCCTGCCCGAACCCGACTTCGCTCAGCGCGGCGGCGAATTCACCATCGCCCTCTGGCGTGACTGGCTGACGGATGAAATCGTGGCAACGCTTGGTCTAAACGATCGACAAAAGCTCGCCATCGGCTATCTGAAAGCCCAGGGGAAAATCTCCAACACAGAATATCAACAGGTGGCCAATTCGATCAAGAAGACCGCGACGCGTGATCTCAACGACCTGAAGGAAAAAGGGATCATCGAGCAAAGAGGCAATCGAGGACCGGGTGTCCACTATGTCCTCGCGAAGAATAGGGACAAAATAGGGACAATGGGGACATGAACTCCGCAATGTTGGAGAAGGGACAAGATGGGGACAATGGGGACATTTGCGGACCCGACGAACCTGCGTCAAGGGGGCGGGAGAGGCTTGCTGGAAAAATTATTTTATATCGTAAACTGGATATTTAGCGGACATTTTAGACACCAAGGATATACGAAATGGCCAAAAAGAAACCAAATAAGCTGAGCGTCGAAACCCTCACCCACGATGAGGCCTCGCGCAAGAACATCCCCACCGCCGAATACCAGCCGGTCATGCCCAAGGAGCAAGAGAGTCCCATCCGCGTGGCTTACGAGCGGCGCAACCGCGACCTGGACCCCCAATTGGTCTGGCGCGGGAAGGAGGAACAGGACTGGTCCGACCTAGTGGTCCACGCCCCACCGCTCTACATTCAGGAAAAGGGCCATCCCAAGGTGCTGATTGATGATCTGCTGCGCCAAGCTGCCATAAGCAAAGCCCAGGAGTCCGGCTACCAGATCGACCTATTCGCCGACTTCAACGGCATCCCCAGGGGTGTAGACAAGACCGAGTTCTATCAGCACGACCAGAACTGGTCGAACCGCATGATCCTCGGCGACTCCCTCCAGGTAATGGCCAGCCTGGCCGAGCGCGAGGGTTTGCGCGGCAAGGTGCAGTGCATCTATTTCGATCCACCCTACGGCATCAAGTTCAACTCTAATTTCCAGTGGTCCACCACCAGCCGCGATGTCAAGGACGGCAAGGTTGCCCACATAACCCGCGAGCCGGAGCAGGTCAAAGCCTTCCGCGACACCTGGCGCGACGGCATCCACAGTTACCTCACCTACCTCCGCGACCGCCTCACCGTCGCCCGCGATTTGCTAACCGATTCCGGCTCCATCTTTGTGCAGATCGGAGACGAGAACGTGCACCGCGTCCGGGCGGTGATGGATGAGGTTTTTGGGGATGCAAATTTCGTCTCTGAAATTGTGTTTCTAAAGACCACAGGAAAGTCATCTGGCGTTTTGGATAACAACTTTGACATCATTCTTTGGTATGCGAAGAACCAATTGTCGTTGAAGTTCCGCCGTGCATACTTTGAGAGAACCCCTGAAGACGACTACAATCTAAGATTCGTTCAGGATACAAACGGCATACGGCGACGTATCAGTGATTCAGAGGTGGCGGAATGTTGGCGAATGAAGGAAGACTTCTTCCGTCCTAATCCTCTAACCTCACAAACACCAAGTGCGACGATTCAATTTCCAGTGGCATTTCAAGGGACCACCTTCTCTCCAGGACGGCGTGGATGGTCAACCAATCAGGCCGGGATGGCTCGCCTTGAAAAAGCTGATCGCCTGTTGGCAGTGGGCAACACACTTACCTACATCCGCTTTTTGCGTGACGCTCCAATGAGGCCACATACATCATTCTGGACAGATACACGGCAGAGCGGCTTCGGCGACGAAAAGCTATATGTTGTTCAGACTGCTCCAAAAGTTATTGAGCGCTGCCTCCTAATGACCACCGACCCCGGCGATCTCGTGCTCGACCCAACCTGCGGTTCCGGCACCACTACCTATGTCTCCGAACAATGGGGCCGCCGCTGGATCACGATTGACACCTCGCGCGTGGCGCTGGCGTTAGCCCGTGCCCGCATCATGGGAGCCCGATATCAGTACTACCTGCTGGCTGACAGTCGCGACGGGCAACTCAAGGAGGCCGAAGTTACCCGTACCACGTCATCGGGCCAGCCCACTTGCGGCGACATCCGGCAGGGTTTTGTCTATGAGCGCGTACCGCACATCACGCTGAAATCCATAGCCAACAACGCGGAGATCGACGTCATCTGGGAGAAGTTCCAGGAGACGCTGGAGCCACTACGCCAGCAGCTCAATCAGGCGCTTGGCAAAAAATGGGAAGAGTGGGAGATCCCCCGCGAAGCCGATGACAAGTGGTCCGTGGAAGCAAATAAACTTCACACGCAGTGGTGGGAGCAACGCATCGCACGCCAGAGGGAGATAGACGCCTCCATCGCTGCTAAAGCAGAATTCGAATACCTCTATGACAAGCCCTATGAGGACAAGAAGACGGTGCGCGTGGCCGGTCCCTTTACCGTGGAAAGCCTCAGCCCCCACCGCGTGCTGGGTGTGGATGAGAATGATGAATTGATCGATACCTTGAAGGAAGCTGGCGCCGAATACGGAGCCAAGCAGTCCTTCCCCCAAATGATACTGGAGAACCTCAAGACTGCCGGTGTCCAGCAGGCCCACAAGGAAGACCGGATCACCTTCACCGCGCTCGCGCCCTGGCCTGGCTACTTCGTTTGCGCCGAAGGCAGATACCTGGAGACGCAGCCCTCGCCCCAGCCCTTCCCCCAAAGGGGCGAGGGAGAAAAAGACGAACCCTCTACCTCTGGGAGAGGGCAGAGCCTGTCCCGCACTGGATTCGGGAGTGAGGGTGGAGTGGAAAAGCGCGCCGCCATCTTCATCGGTCCGGAATTTGGCACCGTCACTCGACCCGATCTAGTGGCCGCCGCCCGTGAGGCCGGGGATGCCGATTTCGATGTGCTGATTGCCTGTGCCTTCAACTACGATGCCCACTCCTCGGAGTTCAAGAGGCTTGGCCGCATCCCTGTCCTCAAGGCTCGCATGAACGGCGACTTGCACATGGCCGAAGACCTCAAGAACACTGGAAAGGGCAACCTTTTCGTCATTTTCGGCGAGCCGGACATTGACATCCTCGACGCCCGGAACCGCCAAATCCAGGTCAAGATTAACGGAGTAGACGTATTCCACCCCACTACTGGCGAGGTTCGCAGCGACGGGGCTGAAGGCATCGCATGCTGGTTCATCGACACTGACTACAACGAGGAGAGTTTCTTCGTCCGGCACGCCTACTTCTTGGGAGCAAACGATCCTTACAAATCGCTCAAAACTACCCTCAAGGCCGAGATCAACGAAGAAGTTTGGGCGACTTTGAACAGCGACACCTCCCGTCCCTTTGACAAGCCGAAGTTTGGCCGAATTGCGGTAAAGGTGATCAATCACCTTGGTGATGAGGTGATGAAGGTGTTCCGGGTGACATAAGTTTATGTATGAGTTCTAACAACGAGCAACACGCAGCCAATGAGGTGAAGTCTATCCGAAACCTGTCGCTTTTTTAAAAGGGGGCAACAAATGGGAGAGTAATAGATGGATATAAAAAGTATCAAGGTTCGTTGCTTTCGCGGGATAAACTGCCTTGATTGGGATGTCGCCGGGCGGTTTGTGTGCCTGATCGGTCCTGGTGATTCCACAAAATCAACAGTCCTGGAGGCAGTCGAACTGGCGCTAACGCCGCGTCGGAACGTCTCCTTTGACGATGCCGATTTCTACAATGCAGATACAAACAACCCCATTCTCATTGAGGTAACCGTCGGAGAGACTCCGACCGACCTGCTCTCAGAAGCCAAATTCGGGTATCTAATCAGAGGCTGGGATAGTAATACCGGAGTCCGGGATGAACCGGGAGATGATGATGAGCCGCTTCTCACCATTCAACTCAGCGTCGATAAGACGCTGGAACCCACGTGGTTGGTGGCGAATGACAGGCATCCGGAAGGAAAGCGTATTTCCGCTTTCGACCGGGCAAAATTCGGTGTGTCACGTATTGGCAATTATGTCGACTGGCAGTTTTCTTGGGGGCAAGGTTCAGCACTAATACGCCTGATGGAAGAACGAGAGGATGTTCAATCATTTCTTGCCGACGCACGGCGTCAGGCCAAAGCATCACTTGACCCTGAGAAACTCCCATTACTCAAGGAATCTGCTAAAAACGCTGAGGCGATTGGCAAGAAGCTAGGTTTAAGGAGCAAGACCGGATTCGTGCCACACCTCGATGTCCGTAGCGTGAGCATCGGTGCAAGCATCCTGGCGCTCCATGATGGCCCGATTCCTTTGCGACAGTCAGGGCTCGGAACCAGCCGCTTGCTTACGATAGGTCTGCAGCATGAGGCTGGCCGTAAAGGCGGCATCATGCTGATTGACGAGATAGAGAACGGGCTGGAGCCGCACCGCGTCCGAAGGTTGCTGCACGTACTTCGGACCGGCACCCGTCTTCAGGAAACCGCCAACAGCACCAGCGCCACCGAAACTGGCAATCAGGTCTTTCTAACTACTCACTCGCCTGTAGCCCTGTGCGAACTTGAGCCCGTAGACTTGAGAGTCGTGCGCTCTGAGAACGGCGTCACAGATATTAAGCAGCCGGATAATGTGTTGCGACCGCTTTTCAGAACAAACCCGGATGCTTTCCTGGCTCGGAAGGTTATCGTTTGCGAGGGCAAGACGGAAATCGGATTCTGCAGAGCACTCGACGCATGGTGGTCCGATGAAGGCCATTCCTTCGCTTATGTCGGCGCTGCCCTTGCTGATGGACAAGGCAACACGAAGGGTCCGGCTGCAGCCGTGGGCTTTGCTAGCCTCGGCTACCGGACGACTTTCTTTGGTGACTCGGATGAGCCGCTGAACCCCGACGAAACGTCGCTGAATGACTCCGGCATTTATACCGTTATATGGGCGGGAGGCGTGTCCATTGAAGAGCGCATAGCTCTCGATTTGCCATGGGACGGCTTCGTCGCGATGGCATGCCTCGTGATCGATGAGTATGGTGAAGACCACGTGAAAGCAAAGTTAGCTCCTTTGTTCGAATGTCAGCCGATTAACGTTCCAGTCGATCCAGATGGGTGGAGGACACTTCTTTCCGGTGAAGCATCAGTACGTAAAGGCTTTGCGAAGGCGGCAAACGCAAAAAAGGCACAATGGTTCAAGAGGGTCGATCGGGCGGAGAAGCTTGGCGAGATTGTCATCCGCCACTGGGGTAGCATCGCAGAAAAGCCCTTAGGAGCCGGCATAGAACAGCTTAAAGGCTGGGTGTATGACTGAGACTGATGCTGCCACGCTTCTGGGTGCAGAACGGGCGTTTGTGATTGCCCCTGCGGGCTGTGGAAAAACACAGTTGATTGCAGAAGCGGTCCATCTTGATGCTGACCGCCGAAGCCTGGTCCTGACGCATACTCATGCCGGAGTCGACGCTCTCCGCAAGCGATTGAAAGCGCTTGGGGCCAAAGCTTCGACCTATGAAGTCAATACGATTGCGGGCTGGAGCTTGCGGCTCGCCGCTTCCTTTCCGAACACATCGGGCATAACCACGCCACGACCGTTTAAAGAGCAGTGGAGCGCCGTTTACAGGGCTGCCTCTAGGGTTCTCTCGATCGGAGCCATCAAGACAGTCATGCGGGCCTCATTCGATTCCGTTTACGTGGATGAATACCAAGACTGCTCACCCTTACAGCACAATATCGTGTTGCAGGTGGCCGACATCTTGCCAACACGCGTTCTGGGGGACCCGCTGCAAGGGATATTCGACTTTGGCGGATCTGAGATTGTGGATTGGCAAACCCATGTCGAACCGCACTTTGACGAACTCCCGCCCCTGTGCGAACCGCACCGGTGGGCTGGGAAGAACCCTTCGCTTGGAGGCTGGCTAATGACGGTACGCGGAAGACTGGAAGCAGCCCAACCCGTTGACCTGCGCCAGGCGCCGGACGGGTGCATTGAGTTTGTTCAGCTCCCCGCTGATCCGCGTGCGCAAGGAAACATACAAAGAGAGCGTTGCATGTCAATAACATGCCGGAATGGCGAAAAGCTCTTGGCCATTCATAGCTGGGAGGACCAGTGCCACGGCATTGCCCGCCTAAGCGGCGGCAAATTCAGGTCGCCTGAAACCATCGAATGTGACGCGCTATTTAAGGCAGCAAAGGCCTTTGATACCGCTCCCGATGGCCCGGCATTAGCCAAAGCTACCTTCGATTTCGGTTGTATTTGCCTGACGAAGGTCAAAACGGATTTGCAACAGACCTCGGCCAGGATTTTCAATGGTCGTGGCCTTCAAGTAAGTCGCCAGTATCGGCTTCAGGAGCAATTGGATGCCCTGGCAGAGATTGCCGAGGCCTGTTCTCTCCTGTCAGCTCGAAAGGCTCTTGTGGCGCTCGCACGAACGCCTGGCGCCGCAAAAGCACGTCACGAGCTCTTCGTGGAAATGTTGGATGCATTGAGGGAACATGAAACGGGGCAACACCCCTGCCTTGAAGATGCGGCGATGCGTACCAGGGATCGGACAAGCCGAACTGGTCGCGCACTGGGCCGCTATGTCATCAGCCGAACGTTGCTGGTGAAGGGGCTGGAATTCGATCACGTTATCGTCCTAGACGGGAATGCATTGGATCGAAAGAATTTGTACGTAGCCCTCACGCGCGCTTCACGCAGTTTGACTATACTTGGTACGTCGTCTGTGCTTGATCCGCAATAACGCTATGGAATTCCGAATTGCCGATACTTTCATCGACAGCCTCGCCAGACTCACCGGCGAGGAGCAGAAGGCTGCAAAGACCACGGCCTTCGACCTGCAAATGAATCCGGCCAACCCTGGCATGCAATTCCACAAGCTCGATAAGGCAAGAGACAAAAACTTCTGGTCGGTGCGAGTCGGCAGAGACCTCCGCATCATTGTCCACAGAACCGGCCTAAGCCTGCTCTTGTGCTATGTGGGCACCAATGACCTGCTCCAATATTTTGTTGCTGCTGACCGGGACAACGAGGCTGTTCTCGGATATGAGGATTTCGAGAACAAGGCATTCCTCTGGCTGCTGCGCTTTATAGTGGAAAGA
>Ga0180431_10008685_pt1 | contig 11618 bp, 12 predicted proteins | sample SS_ome_11_FD_132459 | JGI IMG/M metagenome (GOLD analysis project Ga0180431, IMG submission 132459) | Hypersaline lake sediment archaeal communities from the Salton Sea, California, USA - SS_1_MS_1 metaG | ecosystem: Environmental > Aquatic > Non-marine Saline and Alkaline > Hypersaline >...
AGCCATCCCCGCCCCCTATTTTCGGGCGCCGCCTCCATGACCGGCGCGTGCGCCGATGCTAGCAGGCTTTGCCGACGGCCGGCACGCGGCCATATGCTCCCCCGGACCGGATCGACAACGCGGACCCGCTCCACCTGAATGCCTCGCTATCGCATAACCATCGAGTATGACGGCACGCCGTTCTCCGGTTGGCAGCGCCAGGCCGATTCCGCGTCGGTTCAAGAGGAGATCGAAAAGGCGATCGCCAAGCTGACCGGCGAAAGCGCGACCATCCGTGGCGCGGGGCGCACCGATGCCGGCGTGCACGCTTTGGGCCAGGTCGCTCATTTCGATCTGGCAGCGGCGAAGCCGACCGACACCATTCGCGACGGGCTGAACGCGCACCTTCGGGAGCAGCCGATCGTAATCCTCGCGGCTGCCAAGACCGATGCCGATTTCGACGCGCGCTTTTCGGCGCTGGCGCGGCACTATCGCTACCGCATCCTCAACCGCCGCCCGCCGCCGGCGCTGGATCGGGGTCGCGTCTGGCACGTGCCGCAGCAACTCGATCTGGGCGCGATCGGTGACGGCGCTGCTGCGCTCGTGGGTCACCACGACTTCACGACCTTCCGCTCCTCGGAGTGCCAGGCGAAGTCGCCGGTGAAGACGCTCGATCGTCTCGTTGTCGATGCAGAGGGCGAGGAAATCGTGATCGAGGCTTCGGCGCGGTCCTTCCTGCACAGTCAGGTCCGCTCGATGGTCGGAACGCTCGCCAAGGTCGGGACGGGGGCATGGCCGCCGGGCCGCGTCGCCGAAGCGCTCGAGGCACGCGACCGCGCCGCCTGCGGACCTCTGGCCCCGCCGCATGGACTCTACCTAGTGGCGGTCGACTACTAGCCGAGGGCAGAGAGGGCGGCCGCCTCGGCAACGAGGCCGAGGACGTAGTCGCCGGCGGTGAGGAGCGCCGCGGTGCCGGGGGTCACTTCTGCGGCGTGGCGGGCGACGAGGTAGTTGAAGCGAAGGATGACGACGATCGCCGCCAACGACGCGATCGACGCGACGTTCACCCCGACAAGGTCGACGTGGAAGACAAGGGAGACCAGCGTGAGAAATGCGGTCGAGAGCAACAGCGCCCAGTTCCGCGCGATGATGTAGCGCGTATAGGTGCGGGCGATGCCGATAGAGGCGGCGAGCAGTCCGACGATCAGCGGGAACAGCGCCCAGGTAAGCACGAACGCCAATAGCCGCGCCGGCCAGCTGATGGTGAAGTCCACCTCGCCGCCCGTTGCCGCCTCGAGGAAATCGGGCTGCTGCAGGATCCATATCGCCGTTAGCGGCAAAGCCGGGATCATCGCACCGAATGAGCGCCAGAAACCTTCGACGGTGGTGTTGAAGTAGTTGACGCCGTCCGCCCGGCCCAGAAACAGCTCCCAGGCGCCGCGGATCGCAACGAGCGCTTCGGCGATCCACGCCATCATCGTCAGGCTGTCCCGAAATAGCGGTCCAGGAAGGACCGATAGATGCGGGTCAGCGCCTCGACGTCGGCGACGGGCACGCGTTCATCGACCTGATGGATCGTCGCATAGACGAGCCCGAACTCGATTACCGGGCAGTAGTCCTTGATGAACCGGGCGTCGGAGGTGCCGCCGCTGGTCGAGCGCGTCGGGGTGATGCCCGTCTCCGCGTTGATCGCCGCCGCCAGCGGCTCGATCAGGTCTCCCGCGTCGGTGTGGAAGGCGGGGCTGTTGAAGCGCACGAAGGCGAGGTCATAGGGACCGGCGTCGGCGGAATCGAGCACTTCGCGGATGCGGGCGGTGATCGTGTCGAACGTCCAGTCATCGTTGAAGCGGACATTGAACCTTGCCGTGCACGCTTCCGGAATGACGTTGAACGCCGGATTGCCGACATCGACGCTGGTGACTTCGAGGTTGGTCGGCTGGAACCGCTCGTTGCCCTCGTCGAAGCGCGTCGCCGCGAGCGCCGAGGCGAGGCTGAGCAGTCGCGGTACGGGATTGTCGGCGAGGTGCGGGTGCGCGACATGGCCCTGCTTGCCGGTGGCCGTGATCGTTCCCGACACGCTACCGCGGCGGCCGACCTTGATCTCCTCGCCGATCCGCACTGCGTTGGTCGGCTCGCCCACGAGGCAGGCGTCGAAATGATGGCCATGGGCCTTTGCCCATTCCAGCAGCTTCACAGTGCCGTTGATCGCCGGGCCTTCCTCGTCGCCGGTGATGAGGAAGGAGAGGCGGCCGGGTCGGTTTCCGCCGCGAAGCCATTCGAGCGCCGCTGCAACGAAGCAGGCGACGCCGCCCTTCATGTCGGCGGCGCCGCGGCCATAGAGCACGCCTTCGGCGATCTCGGCAGCGAAAGGCGGATGCGTCCAATGCTCTTCCGGCCCGGTCGGCACGACGTCGGTATGCCCGGCGAAGACGAGGTGCGGGCCGCCTTCGCCGATGGTTGCGAAGAGGTTCTCGACGTCCGGAGTTCCCTCGTCGGAGAACACCGGCCGGTCGACGAGGAAGCCGGCCTCCTCCAACACCTTGTGGAGCAACGCGAGCGCACCGCCTTCTTCCGGCGTTACCGACGGGCAGCGAACAAGCTCCTGGAGCAACGTGACGGCGTCCACGACAGGCCTCTTGGTTGGCGGGAGGCGTCAGGTCTATCGCTTCGGGCCCGGCCGGAAAAGGTGGCGCGTCGGCTCGTCGGCGACGCTAGGGGTAACGGCGCGCCACTTCGTCAAGCACTTCCGCCAGGTAGAGGTCGGACTGCACCGGCTTGGTCGTTGGCAGTTTGCCGCGGATGGCGGCACGGACGGCCGGAGGTGCGGCGGCGAGCGTCGGCAGAAACGGGCGCTCCGGATAGCTCGTCGCCGGCGGCGGCGCCAAACCGAACATTGCCTCCAGCCAGGCGCAGTCCTCGGCATAGAGCGCATCGAGCTCCCGCAGTTGCGCCGCGGAGCAATATTGTGCATCCGGCACGCCGAGCGGCTTGATCGTCCTGCCGAACGCCCTCACCAACCCCTGAACCGAAGCGCCGCGGGCATGGAGCCGGCCGGCCTCGTGCTCGCATTCGAAGAGCGCACGCATGAACTCGACGATGAGCCAATGCGGCGAGCGGTTGCGGTCGCCGGGCGGCTCCAGTTCGGCCCCGATCGCGGTGCCGAAATCCGAGATGAGATCGATGCCGCCGAGGTCGTCGACGTGGCGGACCCGCATCGCCGATGCGCCGAACGCATCGATCCAACGCGACAGCGCCGGTCGAACCGAGGCCGTTTCGATGCGCCCGCGGAAGAACGCGTCGAAATCCTGGTTCCGTTGCGCCTTGCGAATGCCCTCGACATAGGACGAACGGAGCCAGGAAGCGTAGTTCCTGACATAGGCGATGACGGTGACGTTGCTGCCGATCGTCTCGCGCAGGCGCCGCAGGCGTTCCTCGCCCATCGGATAGAGGAACTCGCTTGAGACCACGACGTCGCCATCGTGCGACTTGGCGAGCGTCCGGAGTTCGCCGACGCGGTCTTGCCAATCCGCCCGCAGCAGCTCGCGCGCCAGCGCCGCATAGTTGAAGCGCGTCTTCTCGGCCGCCTTCGGCCAGGCGAAGCCGTGCGTCTTGAGCGCTGCGGCATTGGCTTCAAGGGCGCGTTGTATCGTCGAGGAGCCCGCCTTGCCCCGGCCGATATGGACGAAGATCATCGCAGCGGATCAGGCCCGTAGCGATTGTCGCGCTCCGGTCCCTTGACGAAGCCGAGTTCGAAGACCGCCCACAGCAGGAGCATCAGCCCGGCGAAGGTCGAGAGGATGAACAGGATGTTGTTCTCGCTGGAGAAGGCGACCGCGTAGAGGATCCCGGGGAGGACGAAATAGGGGAAGAACCACCATCCGCTTCGCCCGACATCATGGAGACGCTTGACCGTTGGCGCGATCTGCAGCGCCGCGACGACGAGCCCGAAGACGAGGTAGCTGGAGAGGCCCGCGCTGCCGGTCATGTAGTAGAGCGCGCGGTCGAGGCAGGCCGTGCCCGCGATGACCAGCCACCAGACCTCGCGATTGACGCGGCCCTGAAAGCTGAGGAACAGCCATGCGAGGCCCATGCGGATCGGCCTCCCTGTGCTTGAGGAGCTTCAGTCGCGCAGAAGCTCGTTGATCGAGGTCTTCGAGCGCGTGCGTTCGTCGACCCGCTTCACGATCACCGCGCAGTAGAGCGACGGCCCCGGTGATCCATCCGGCAGCGGCTTGCCGGGCAGCGTTCCGGAGACGACCACCGAATAGGCCGGCACCCGGCCCATATGAATCTCGCCGGTGGCGCGGTCGACGATCTTGGTCGAGGCGCCGATATAGACGCCCATCGACAGCACCGAGCCTTCCTCGACGATGACGCCCTCGGCAACCTCGGCACGAGCGCCGATGAAGCAGTCGTCCTCGATGATGACAGGCGCGGCTTGCAGCGGCTCCAGCACGCCGCCGATACCGGCGCCGCCGGAAAGGTGAACGTTGCGGCCGATCTGGGCACAGGAGCCGACGGTTGCCCAGCTGTCGATCATCGCACCCGACGCGACATGGGCGCCGAGATTGACGAAGGAGGGCATCAGCACGGCGCCCGGCGCGATATAGGCCGACCGCCTCACGAGCGCTCCCGGCACGGCGCGGAAGCCCGCCTCGGCGAACTCGGCCTCGCCCCACCCGTCGAGCTTCGAGCGCATCTTGTCGAACCACACCGCGCCGCCCGGACCGCCGGAGATGATCTGAGTCGGGGTCAGCCGGAAATAGAGCAGAACCGCCTTCTTCAGCCATTCGTGCACCACCCAGGCGCCGTCGGTCTTCTCCGCGACACGGAAGGTGCCGGCGCCGAGGCCGTCCAGCGCGGCCTCGACCGCATCGCGGACGTCGCCGGTCGTGTCCGCGCTGATCGCGTCGCGATCCTCGAATGCCGGGTCGATGATGGCCTTGAGGGCCGAAGCGTCTGCCGCTGCCATGGGGGGTCGGTTATCCCTTGCGTGAATCTGCGGCGACCTTAGTGCCGCCGCCGTCTCAGTCAATTCGCGCGTTCGATCTCCGCATAGACCGCGCCGAGGAAACCGGCGAGGTCCTCGGTGATGAAGTCCGCCGCCGGATGTGGGCCGGCCTCGAGGTCCCAGTCGCCGCGGAACAGCGTTCGCGTGCGTGGCGGGACGACCAGCACGGTCGTCATCCCGAGCCGCTGTGGCTCGACGAGATTGCGGGCCATGTCCTCGAAGATCGCCGTCGTGCCGGGCGCGACGCCGGTCTCGGCGACGATGCGGTCGTAGACGTCCGGGTGCGGCTTCGACTGCCGTCCGGAGCGGACGAAGTCGAAGATCTCCTCGAAATGCGCGTCGGCGCCGATCTGTTCCAGAACGCGCTCGGCATGCCGGCGCGGGCTGTTGGTCAGCACGAAGCGGCGGCCGGGCAGGGCCGCGATCGCTTCGGAAAGGCGCGGGTCCGGCGCGATCGAGCCATGGTCGACGTCGTGGACATAGTCGAGAAAGTCGTCAGGCGCGACGCCATGCTCGATCATCAGTCCGCGTGCCGTCGCGCCGTGCCGGTCGAACAGATCCTTCTGCAGCACACGCGCTTCGTCCTCGCCGAGCCCGACCGCCTCCATGATGAACGACCGCATGCGCGCATCGAACATCGCGCCAAGCTGCGGGCTGATCGAGTAGAGCGTGTCGTCGAGGTCGAAGATCCAGGCGTCGATGGCGCCGAAACGGCCGAGATCGTCGTCGGGATCGACGCCGCGGTGCTGAGCGTCCTGGTCGCTCATCGCGTGATCAGCGTTCCGGCGCCGTGCTCTGTGAAGAGCTCGAGAAGGACCGCATGCGGCGTCGACCCGTCGAGAATGACGACGCCTTCGACGCCGTCCTCGATCGCCTTGATGCAGGTCTCGACCTTCGGGATCATGCCGCCGCGGATGACGCCGGAGGCGATCAGCGAGCGCGCCTCGGAAAGCGTCAGCTGCTTGATGAGTTCGCCGTCCTCGCCGAGGACGCCAGGCACATCGGTGAGGAAAAGGAGCCGGGCCGCGTTCAGCGCGCCGGCCACCGCACCGGCGAAAATGTCGGCGTTGATGTTGAACGTCTCGCCGTTCTCGCCCGGCGCCACCGGCGCAATCACCGGGATGAGGCCGGCCTGCGAGACCATGTCGATGACGGCACGATCGACCTTTTTGGGCTCGCCGACGAAGCCGAGATCGACGGCGCGCTCGATATTGGAGTCGGGGTCGAGTTCGCGGCCCTCGAGCTTGGAGGCCACCACCATATGACCGTCCTTGCCGCATAGGCCGACCGCGCGCCCGCCCTCGGCGTTGATGGCCATCACGATCTCCTTGTTGATCGTGCCGGCCAGAACCATCTCGACCACCTCGACGGTGCGTTGGTCGGTGACCCGCAGGCCGCCGCGGAACTCGCTGGAAATGCCGAGATCGCTCAAGAGCTTGCCGATCTGCGGGCCGCCGCCATGGACGACGACCGGCCTGAGGCCCGATGTCTCGAGCAGCGTGATGTCGCGAGCGAAAGCCTTGGCGAGGTCGGGATCGCCCATCGCCGAGCCGCCATACTTCACCACGACCGTCTTGCCGTCGTAGCGCAGCATGAACGGCAGCGCGGTCGAGATGACCCGCGCCCGCGCTACATGATCCGCTTCGCTGGTGACGTCGCCGCCGCTCATGGATTGACCCGTCGTGCCCGAAGAGGGCGCCTGAATAGCTGTTTTCCGCGCCGGTCACAAACGCTTGTCCGGGCGCGGGCCGGCAGGCGCCGCTTCGGCCGCGGGGCTCACTCAATGTTTAGGCTTTGCCTAAAGGCTATGGAAAACCCGAAACCGATAGCCTCGCGTCAAACGAGTGGAGTCACGAATGAATCACGCGATCGATCGCGAATACAAGATTCTGGTCGCCATCGGCGACGAAGCCGAGCGCGACGAAATCTGCGAGGCTCTCGGCGTCTACGGGCTGGCCGTGACCTGCGTCGCCGACGGCAATACCGCCTTCCGTGCGTTCGAGGACCGCGACTACGATCTCGCCGTCGTCGACAGCGATCTTCCGGAGGTATCCGGTTTCGACCTACAGTCCAGCCTTCTCGTCAGTGATGGCGTGGCGTCGCCCCCGATGATCATGATCGGCGCGGCCGATGAGGAGCAATGCGAGAGGGCCTTCGGCCTTGGCGCGGCGCTCTACATCCCACGCCCGATCATGATGCCGCTGATGACGCATGGCGTCTGGTCCGCGCTGCGCAACCATGCCCGCGATCAGGAAATGCGGTGGTTGAAGGAGCGGCTCGGCTTCGAACCCAACTACAGGATGGCGGTCGCCTACTGACGCGGATGGCGGGCTAGAAGCCGCCGCCGGTCGAGAACCCGCCGCCGCCGAAGCCGCCACCGCCGCTGAATCCGCCGCCGCCGAAGCCGCCACCGAAACCGCCGCCGAAGCTGCCGAAACCGCCTCGGCCCATCGCGATGCCGCGATGGGAGTTGGCAATGCCGCCCCAGAACATGCCGCGGGTGACGTGCCCGAGCATGAAGCCGGTCATCATGTCGCTGAAGTCGAAGGTGTGGCCGCGATGCTCCCAGCCGCGCCGCCGGAAGTCGCGGGCGATGTGGAGAAGATCCTCGCGGCGCTTCGAGACCGCCGCAACCTCGCTACGCAGCCGTTCGACATCGGGCTCGATGTCGGAGGCCTCGCGGCGCGCACGGACAAGGCGCTCCACATAGCGCTCGTCCTCAGGGGAGGGTGTCCGCTCGGCTTCCTCGCGAAGCGCCCGGATATCGTCGCTGGCGATCGACCGCGACAGCGCGTCGATGGCGCCGCGGAACTTCTCGTCCTCGCCGGCGGCGAAATTGGCCGCGCGCGCGTCGAGCGCCGCCATTTCTTCTTCCAGTGGCGCCAGCGCTTCCTCCTGGGTGGCAATGCCTTCCGCCAGCGCGTTGGCGCGGCCGGCAAGATCCTCGCCGGCGATCTCGGCAAGCTTGGCGTTGCCTGACTCCACCACCGCGCGCGCGGTTTCGTTGGCGGTCTGGGCCACGCGCTCGGCGTGAGCGCGCAGGCGGTCCGGGATCTCGTTGAGGAGCACATAGGACGGCCGCGCCTCGAGGAAGCCGATGAGGTTCGAGACCCATCGATCGAGCGTCCGGGTCAGGCCGCTATGGCTGTATTGCGGCGTGCCGAAGCCGCGCTGCCACAGATACATGAACAGCTGATCGTCCTTGTAGGCCTCGATCTTCTCGTCACGGTCGGCCTCGGCCTGCTCCGCCTTTTCTGCCGCATTCTCCGCCGTGCGTGCCGCAGTCTCGGCAGCCGCCACAAGCTCCTGATGGGCGGCGTCGGCCTGAAGTTGCGCCTCGACCTCTTCCGACAGCGCTTCGATCCGGTCCTCGACCTCGTCGAGGTCGGCGCGCAGCTGATCGAGATTCGCCTGATGCTTCGCGATCTCCGCCGCCTTCGCTTCGCGATTGCGCTCCAGTTCGGCGAGCGCCTGCTCGCGTTCATCCATGAGCGTTGCGGCATTGCGGCTCGCCTGGTCGAGCCGGTCGCCGATATCGTTGGTCTCGTCCGTCAGCTTGAACCGCGCGAGGTCGGCGAGCGCGCCGGTCTCGTCCGAGCGCGCCTTGGCCAGCCGGTTGGTGACGGCGGTAAGCTCCTTGGTCAGCCGTTCCTCCTCCTTGCGGAGGGTGTCGAGCCCGCGATCGATCTCGGCCATCGCCTGCCGGCCGCTCATCTCGCCCTGTGAAACTGTCGAGAACACAACCATCGCCGGCTACCAGTCCAGTATGAAGCCGCCGGTGGTCTCGACGGACCATGTCACGTCGAGGTCACCACGAAGCTTTTCACCGACGAGGTCGTTCTGGATGATGCCGTCATCCTGCGCGTCGGTGCGCACAAACTCATAGACTTCCTCCGGAACGCGCAGGCCCCACAGCGACACAGTGCGGGTCTCACCGTTTTCCTCGCTGGTGATCTCGCGCCGGACGATATTACCGTCCTCGTCGATTGCCTCGACGATGACGTAGTAGTTGCGGGCTGCGGGGTTGTCGTCGGGAATGCGGAAGACGCCCGAGCGGACGCCTTCACGCGAAACAATCGCGACATCATAGCTGAGCCGCAACTCGTCGAGCATGCTTTCGAGTTCGGAGACCGCGGCGCGGGCCTCGTCCGCATTGCCGAGTTCGGCGGCTTCGAGCCCGTCGGCTGCGATCGTTCGCGCGTTGGCATCGACGGCGGGATCGTTCGCCTCGGCGACAACGGCGTCGGCGAGGCGGGCGAGATCGGCCGGGATCGTCTCGGCCAGTTCCACCTGGAGGCGTTCGTCGGCCCGCTGCGCCGGCTGCTGGATCAGGAAAATGTAGCCGACGACCAGGGCAATGACGATCGCGGCGACAATCCCGGTGCGGCGGGCAATGACGCCGCGCCGGATGTAGAGATGCGCCAGCGTGAAGGCGAAGCCGCCGGATCTCGGCTTGTAGACGAAGCGCTCCTGCTCGAGCGCGTTGACGCCTTCTTCGAGAATCCGGTCGCTGACCTCGAGACCCTGGCTGGCATAGATCTCGTGCAGCCGATCGATCATCTGCTGCCGACGCTCGGTGCTCGACAGCTCGCGCTCGACGATGCGCTCGCGATGGCGAAGCGTGTCGACCACGTCCATCGCCATCATGAGGTCGTCGAGCGGCGGCTGCTCGGCTTTGGCCGTTTCGGCCATCGGCTTGCGTCCCCGCGGCCGCTAGGCTGCTTCCGGAGCGGGCGGCGGGAGCTCCGCGGCCTGTTCGCTGAGCTGCGCGAGGCGGCGCTTGCCGGCCTCGACGGACTCGCGGATCTCCTCGGCATTCTTGGTCGAGAGCGTCCGCATCTCGGCGATGATGTCGCGCGAGTGCTCCTGGAACGAGACCACCGAGTCGACGAGCTTGGCGACCGCGTCGGCCCGGATCGTCGGCCCGTAGCCGGCTTCGAGCGCCGCCTTCTGCACGTCGTCGCCGATCTCGGCGAGCGTCTCGATGCTCTTCGAGACGCCTTCCTTCATCGCCTCGACCGTCTGCGTCGATTCGTGGAGGCCCGCCATGCCGGTGAATGACGCCTTCAGCGCCGTCAGCACGGTCTCGTTGGTCGAGAAGAACGACACTGCCTGAGCGTAGACACGCTCCTTGGCGTTGGTCGTCTGCATCAGCCGCGCCATCACCACTTCGGAGGTGTTGTAGCCGACGGTCAGATTGTCGGAGAGATCCTTGGCGATCTGGTAGCGCTTCTCCATCGACTGGACCTCGCGGAGCGCCTCGTCGCGCGCGAGCTCGCGCTTCGCCCGCTCGGCCTGATCGTCGGTCGCGGCGCTGGCTTCCTCCGAGCGCTTGGCGAGTGTCTGCTTGGCCTCGTCGAGCTTGGCCTCGGCGGTCTTCAAGACTTCGAACGCCAGCACTTCCGATTGCTTCATGGCGCCGCGGAAATCGCGATAGGCCTCGAGAATCGTGTGCTCGCGGTCGATCTGGACCCGCGTGTCCCTGGCGACGTCGAGATAGGTCTTGCGGATGTCGTCGAAACGGTCGGCGATGTCGCCGCGCCGCATCTTGGTCCACATATTGGCGAGCCGCTCGGTGAAGGAGATCTTGCCGTCCTCGAGCTGGTCGACCATCGACTTGGCATCCTCGCGGATGGAATCGAAGGCGTTGGTGATATCCTCGTAGCGCTGGCCGATGGTCATCGCCGCGATCTGCTCGCGGACGACATCGTTGAAGACGGACGCCTGCGACAGCGTTCGCGTGATCACCACGATGCGCTCCTCGTCGAGATCGGAAATCTGCTGAAGGAGATGCGTGATCGGCGCCTCCTCGGTCGTTTCCGGAAGGAGCCCCATATCGCGGAGCGCACCCATCGCCTTGTCGAGATACTGCATCGGCGTTGGCAGTGTGGTTTCAGCCATTTCGTCGAGATCCCCCTGTTCAGCTGAGGCGCGCTAGATCCGGCACCCAATCTAATCTAGTGCGCCCGGTTCACGCTTCAATGAAGCGGCGCGGCCGCGGGCGCAAGATGGGAGTGGTTTCAGTTGTCCGTCGATCGGCCCGCATGCTACTCCTCGACGTGCAAGATTTGGGCTTCGGCGATCGTCGCGCCATGCCGGGAGGACTGCATTCCATGATCCGCAAAGCTGCCATTCTAGCCGTTTCGGCGCTGATTTTCGGAACCGGCGCGGCAGGCGCCCAGGACCGGACCCTCGAGCCGAGCTTCGGGATCCAGAAGCTGCCTTTCGGCTTCACCCCGGACCCCTTCACCGTCGACCTGCTGGCCGGCGGCGACATCGACGCCTTCGAGGCAGTTGGCAACTCCTGCTTTGGCTATATCGCCGAAGCGCCGGACTACCGGATATCCTACACCGCGGGCGATGCGCCGCTGATCATCTCGGCCGTGTCCGAGACCGACACTACGCTGGTGGTCGCCGGACCCGACGGCCAATGGTTCTGCAATGACGATTCCGGCGGCACCTTCGATCCGACGGTCACCTTCGACGCCCCGCAATCGGGCCAGTACGATATCTGGGTCGGCACGTTCAGCACGGTCGATGGCGATTTTCCCGAGGCGACGCTGCTGGTCAGCGAGATCGCGCCCGAAACCGGCGCTCTCGACTGGAGCCTGTCGCCGAACGCAGGCAC
>Ga0180431_10008688_pt1 | contig 11615 bp, 8 predicted proteins | sample SS_ome_11_FD_132459 | JGI IMG/M metagenome (GOLD analysis project Ga0180431, IMG submission 132459) | Hypersaline lake sediment archaeal communities from the Salton Sea, California, USA - SS_1_MS_1 metaG | ecosystem: Environmental > Aquatic > Non-marine Saline and Alkaline > Hypersaline >...
GCGAGGGCGAGGTGCTCGCGGCGGACGATCTGCCCTCGAATCTGAAAAAGCGCCCGGCGCCCGGCGCGGGCCTGCGGCAGGAGGCCGACGGCAGCCTGCACGTCGACCTGGCCGGCCGGTCGCTGCCCGAGGTGCTCGACGAGGTGGAGCGCACCCTGATCGCCTCGGCCTTCGAGACCGCCAAGAAGGTCAAGACCGAGACCGCCCGCCTCTTGGGAATCAAGACCTCCGCTCTGTACTACAAGCTGGAGAAATACGGTATAGAGTGACGATTTTTTGAGGGATCGGCGGTTTTTTGGCGTATTTTGGGGTCGAAGAAAGAGGCTGTTTTCTGTAACTATTTGTAAACAGTGGTATAATCATCTCAATGACCGGCAGGTCGCTTGGCACAAAGATTGCGTATAGATAGCCCGTGATGAAGACGCTTCTGTCCAGCCTGATTGCCCTGACGCTGATTCTGGCGGGCCCGACCGCGCCGGCGCAGGACAATTCCGAAGCGGCCCTGGTCGACCAGGTGTCCTCCATCCGCCTGGAGATCGAGCGGCTGGACGACGCTAGGAAGGAAGTTGTCCGCCAGCGGACCCAGCTGGCCGGGCGGCTTTCCAAGCTGGCCCATCAGATCAAGCAGCGCAAGGCCGAGCGCAAGCAAGGCGGCATTCTTCCCGATCTTCCGCTGCAGGAGATGCTGCGCCGCTCCCAGGAGCTCTCCGACACCCTTACCCTGATCACCCGCGAAATGGAGGCCCTCAATCAGGCCCGCAAAGACCGACTGCAGAAGCTCAGCCTGATCTACGACCGGCTGGTGGAGCGGACCGCCCGTTCCATCCGCCGGGCCAGCGGCGCCCGCAAGGCCGAACTGCTCAAATCGCTGGCCGAGTTCCGCAGCCAGCGGGACCGCATTCGCCGGGAGCTCATGCCCCGCCCCAAGGCCCGCCCGCCCATCCAGACCGAGGAGCTCTTGGCCTCCGACGATCCCGACGAGCTGCGCGAGCGCGCCGACGCGGTCCGCGACGAGCAGGACCGCCTGCGCCGGAGGTTGAAGAGGGTGGAGCGCCGAATCGCCCAGGTCCAGGCCGACCGCCGCCTGGAGCGCGAGATGCGGGACTTCCAGGAGGATCAGGCCCTCCTCGGAGAGGAAGGCCGCATCCTGGGAGTGACCCGGACGAAAACCACGACGGTCGATGTCCCCACTCGGGTTCAGAACGATAAAGACAGTGGTTACCGCGATGAAGTAGATCCCGAGCCCCCCGGTCAGCCCACCAATAGCGGGGAGTGCTTCGGCGGCGAGTGCGGCACGCCGGGCCTCGAAGGCACGGACGACGGCGCCTGGCACGGCGATCCGGATACGGACGCGTCCCTGGGCGGCGGGGTGGAGCAGCCCGCGACGCCTTCGTCCGTCGAGGTTGAAGTCACCTCGACTCAGACCGGGCAGGTGCCCATGGGCGTGGATGCAGGCGAGGGCGACGCGGTGCCCATGAGCCCGGCCAAACGGATCAAGTGGCTGAAGCAGCGCCGTGCGAAGATCGTCGAGCGGATCAAGAAGCTGCAGATCCTCCACGACCGCATCCAGGAAAAAGCCGAGCAGATCGAAGAAGAATAGTTTCTCCGCCGAAGATATGCTAGAAATCAGGGCATGCGGCCCGTGGTTTCGTGCATCCTCCTGTTCTTGCTGACGCCGGGTGCGGCCGGCGCCGGCGGGTTGAGCGAAACCAGCGGGCGACTGCGCCTGCAACTGGGCCACGAATACGACACCAACGCCCAGCGGATATGCACGTCGCCGCTGGCCAAAGACACCTCTCCGCCGCCACCTCCCGACGGCGTCACACGCCTGATCGCGGAGGGAGCCCTCGATTACACCACCGGGCGGCACAACCTGATGCTGAATTTCCTGGGCGGGGTCAAGCTGTTTTCCAACCAGACCAACGAAGACCTGATGGCAGTCAAATTGGCGGGAGTCTACGCCCTTAAGGCCTCGAACAACTGGTCGCTGGGCGGTCGGTTGACTGCCCGGGATACCACCCTGCGTTACCACGATCGTGATTACACCGTGGTACGGGCGGAACTGTTCCAACAGAACCGGCTGCTGTCCTGGATCAGCCTGGAGGTTTTCCTCGGAGGAAGGTACTTCCTCTTCAAGCCGGACAAATACGCCTTCTACGGAGAGCGGAATTTCTCTCACGCCGGTCCGGTCGGGGGCTTGAGGCTTCACCTCGGCGCAGGTTCGGCGGTCCGAACGGTGTTCTTCTACAATCTGGGCGTGCGCTTTTTTGACGACAACGCCAAAAGCCTCGATGGGGAGAATACCAAAGACCTGGAAGAAGATCGTCTGGATTTACGTCACACGGGTGGTGTGAGGGTGAAACACCCGGTGCGCTACTGGGGCGCCCGCCGTCTGATATTGGAGCTTTCATATCTGTTGTCGTTCAATGATTCAAACAGCGCGGGGTCTTCCGCTCTGTGGCACCGATTGAGGCTGGTTGTTTCCCTGCAGCTGCCTTTGGATATCACCTTGCACGTCATGGGAACGCTTCAGTTCACCGACTATCCAGATGGAATATATTTTGATGAACTCGTGTACGAACCGGAAGCGGACGAGAACGAGAACTCTCTGGTTGTCCGAATCGGCTATCCCCTCTGGAAAGGGCTCAGCCTGGTGCTGCAAGGAGCTATATACCGGAACGATTTCCAAGAGAGTGCGGACGATTTGGGTCGATTCAAACGCGAGACCATCATGCTGGGTCTGGCCTACGACTACTCTTTCTAGAAAAACGCCGCCAACAACAACAATAGCGCCAGGGTGGGGAGGATCACCGCCACGCCGGCGCGCAGGGGGGGCAGGCGGTGGACCGCCGAGAGGGCCAGGACGTGCAGGGCGATGGTTCCCAAACCGCCGAGCAGCAGGCCGATGAAGGGGATCACCGCCAGGATCAGCGGGGCGCAGCCGTAGGCGGTGGCCCGGAAGGTGGCCAGAAAGCCGCGGTGCTTCTTGGCCAAGAGCCACACTCCCAGGTGGTAGAGCAGGGAGGAGACGAACAGGTTCAACAGGCCCAACAGCGGCGAGGTGTACAGGCCCGTCATCAAGCGGGCGCGCAGGGCGTCGATGATCTCCTGGGGGTTGGTTCCGGCGGGGATCTGCAGGTTGCGCAGGATGGCCTGGGGGTCGCGGTCCAGCGACCACAGGCTGTAGAGCACCGAGAAGAAGACCGCTAGGGCGCACAGGATCCAGCCGAAGGACAGGGCGCGTCCGAAATTGCCGATCTTCAACCCGTAGAACAGCAGTGAGGGGGCGGAGAGGACCTGGCGCAGGGTGGCGAAGAAGCGGGTGAGCAGGCTCTTGCCGGGGACTTCCCAGGCGGGGACGATCTCCAGTTTTACCTGGGGGATTTCGGGGACGGTGGCGGGGATTTGCTCCTGGGGGGCGGGGGCAGGCCCGGGCTCGGGCTCGGGCTCGAGGGTTGTTTCGCCCTCGGGGGGTTCCAGTTCGATTGCGGCGCCGCAGATGGGGCAGGTCTGTTTGCCGTAGCGTTCGGTTTCGAAGTTTCGGCCGCAGCTGGCGCAGCGGACCAATACCGGGCGATCCAATGGAACCTCACTAAAAAGAAAGCCGCTTACCTACTTCAAAAGCAAGCGGCTTGCTCGATCCATCGGGAAGACAGGATTTGAACCTGCGACCCCCTGGTCCCGAACCAGGTGCTCTACCAGACTGAGCCACTTCCCGTTATTTCAACTCCGCGCGCAACTCCCGGATGGCCTTGGCTACGTCGCCGGTGCCGAAAACACCCGTTCCGGATACGAACGAGTTGGCGCCGGCCCGGGCGGCCGTCCCGATGGTGCTCTTGTTTATCCCACCGTCCACCTGAATGTCAACCGCCAACTGGCGCTCCTCCACCATTTTGGCCGCCTGACTGACCTTGGGCATCATGCCCGCAATGAACTTCTGGCCCCCGAACCCGGGCTCGACCGTCATGATCAGGATCAGGTCCAGCTTGTCGAGCACGTTCTCGATGGCCGACAAGGGAGTAGCCGGGTTGAGCGCCACTCCGGCCCGGACACCCGCTTTGCGGATGGCCTCCAGGGTGCTGTGGATGTGGTAGGTGGCCTCGGCCTGGATCACCAGAATGTCCGCGCCGGCCTTGATGAAGTCGTCCACGTAGCGTTCGGGCTCGACGATCATCAAGTGCACGTCCAGCGGCAGCCTGGTGCCTTTTTTCAGGGCGGCCACCACCGGCATGCCGATGGTGATGTTGGGAACGAAGCGACCGTCCATCACATCCACGTGGATCCAGTCCGCCCCGGCCGCCTCGGCCTGGGCCACCGCATCGCCCAGGTTGGCCATGTCGGCGGAGAGGATCGAGGGGGATATCAGCATCTTCTTTTCGGCCATGAAGATCTCCCTACTGTTTCTTCTGCATGCGCACCGCGAAGAAGGCGTCGGCGTTGTGTATGTCCGGCCAGGTGGCCAGCGCCCCGCTGTCGTCGATCATAGCATGCCAGGGGGCCTTCTTGCCGGTCCGGGGGTCGATTTGTTCGAATTCGGGGTGATCGGCGAGAAAGCTTCGGATTTGCCCGGGGCCTTCCTCCTGGGTGAAGGTGCACACGCTGTAGACCAGGGTGCCGCCGGGCTTGACCAGCCCGGCCACGCTGTCGAGCAGCTCGCGCTGGGTATTGGCGATGTGGGCCAACTCGTCGGGGGCCAGCCGCCAGCGGATCTCCGGGTGGCGCCGCAGGACGCCTATCGAGGAACAGGGGGCGTCCAGCAGGACCCGGTCGAAGGTGTTAAAGTCTCCGGGGGGCGGACCGGCAAGGTCGTGGGCCATCGCGCGTACGCAGGTGATTCTCAGGCGTTCGGCCAGTTGGCGCACCAACCCGATGCGGGCGGGATGAATGTCCACCGAGAGGATCTCCCCCTGGTCGTTCATCAGCTGGGCCAGGGTGGCGGTCTTGCCGCCCGGAGCCCCGCAGGCGTCCAGGATCCGCTGCCCCGGCTTGGGGGCCAGGAGGTGGCAGACCGCCTGGGCGGCCAGATCCTGGACATGAAACCAGCCCTCCTGGTGGGCGGCCAGCGAGGTGACGTCGCCTACCTGCTGGAGCATGACCGCCCCGGGCACCAGATCGCTTTGATCGGCGTGATATCCCGAGGCGGCGATCAGGCTGGCCAGCTTTTCGGGCTTGCCCCGCAGGCTGTTGGCCCGCACCCACATGGGCGCCGGCAGATTGAGCGCTTGCATGAACTCCTCGGCGCGCTTTTGGCCGAAGAGCTGCAGCCACCATTTCACCAGCCAGTCGGGAAAGGAGTGCATGACGGCCAGGGCGTGCACCGGATCCTTCTCGGCGGCGGGCCACTCGATGCGCTCCCGGTTGCCGGCCAGCCCCCGCAGCACTCCGTTGACGTAACCGGCCGCCCGCCGGCCGCGCATCACCACTGCCATCTCGGTGCCCTGATCCACCGCCGCCCAGTCGGGAATGCTGTCGAGGAACATCAGCTGGTAGGCGCTCAGCCGCAGGATGCGCAGCAGGCTGGGTTCGACCTTCTCCAGCCGCCGGTGGCTGTGGGCGCTCAGCGCGTAGTCCAGCCGCCTTCTCCAGCGCAGGGTTCCGTAGGTCAGCTCGGTGGCCAGGGCGCGATCCTCCGGGGATAGGGTCGCGTGACGCCGCAGCGCGTGGTTCAGGGCCAGCGAGGAGAAGGCCCCCTCGGCTTCTACCCGGCGCAGCACCTGCAGCGCTATGCTGCGTGCGGGGGAGATTTTTCTGCGGCCGCCGGTCTTCATTGGTGCCGGTTATATCCCGAACATTGTGGCCGTTCAAGTCACACGAAAAGCAGGAACATGGCCGAGAGGGTCACCACCAGGGTAAGGGCCATCCGGGCCAGCAGGCTGCGGTCTCCGCGGGCCGGCAGGGCGGGCCATACCAGCGGGGCGGCGAAGAGGTTGACCAGCAAGGCCCCCTTGAAAGAGGAGAGGGCCAGGGCCGCCCCCGCCGCAAGCAGCATTCCCAGCCCCAGGCCGGCGCCGACGAAGATCAGGTTAGAGCGCCGGTCCAGCCCGGGGTCCAGGTCCAGAAGCGGCCAGGAGCATCCCCAGGTGGCGCCCAGGGGAAAGCCGGCGGCCAGTCCCAGCAGCGGGAACCATCCGTGAAACCCGAAGCGGGACACGCCGACGATCTCCGGCTGCGCCGGCACCATTGCCAGGGGAAGAAACACCAGGCACAAGACCAGCGGCAAACGGCGATCGGCAGCCCGGGTGGACCGCACGGCCAGCCAGTGGCCCGCGGGGAATCCAATCAGCGCCCCCAGGGCCAGGCCCATGAAAGAAAGCGTGGATCCTCCGATGGCCGCCCCGCCGGAAATCATCCCGGAGAGTAACAGCACCGCGGTGGCGGAGGGAATCAGCCCCTTGAGAACCGCCACCAGCCGCAGTACCGTTTTTTCTCCAAAGACCACGAGTTAGCGCAAATCCAGGCTCCCGGTGGTCACCAGGCCTGCGGGCAGCAACCGGGCGGAGAAGGTCAGCTTCCCCATCTTGGAGAGCACCTGCTTGGCCATGGGCCATATTCCCATCCGGAACTGGGCATCGCCCAATCCCTTGGCCACCGCAGAGGAGATAGATTCGGTCAGCACGGCGAAGTCCAGGTTGGCCGAACCCACCTCGCCGGTGGCGGTGTCGCCGGCCCAGGCGTTTTCGGGAAGAACCTTGGCCAGTGATTCGGCGGTGCCTTCACCGAAGGCGATGAAGGCCGCGTCGTTCTTGAGGCCCCAGGAGAGCGTCACCCCCGGCTCCGGCTTGAAAATGCTGACGGAGGCCCCCGAGATGTCCCGGGTGTCCAGTTTCATCCGCGAAGTCACGAACTGGTTGAAGCGCTTGATGACCGAAGCGGTCTTCTTGGGCTTGGGGGTCTTGGCCACGCAGGCGAAGCGCACCAGGCTGGCTATCTGGTTGTCCACGCTCATCTTTGGATCCGGCTTGACGTCGGGGGGCGTAAGCAGGTAGCAGGCGGCCGGACCCTTCCAGATGGCCAGGACGTCCTTGAACAGGTCCAGCTTGGTGTCCTGTTTGAATCCGCGGCCTTCCTGCTGCATGGCCTGTTTCAGGGTGGTCTTGTAGTAAACCGGTATCGAGGCGAAGTGGTCCAGCAGCGCCGTCAGATCCACGGAGAACCAGCCGCCCATCACCGCCGGCTCCGCCAGTCCATCGTGGAAAGCCGGAGCGCTCGCCTGCGCAGGGAAGAATTTTTTCAGAACCCGGGCTCCGGCTGGTTTGACCATCAAGGCGTCCTTCCAGCGAACGGCGCTGGGCAAAAACGACAAGCTGGCCGCGTAGCTCTCCACGAATCCCAGCGCCTGCTTCCATTTCAAGAAGGCCTTCTTCTCGTGGGCCAGATCCTTTTTCAGATCCGCCAGGATCTTTTTGCGCCGGTCGGGGGGCAGGGACTTGGCGTACTTCCTGACCTCTTTCATGGCCGTTTTGCGGAATTTCATCCATCCGCCCATCATCCGCTTGATGTCGAAGTACACCCAGGCGTGGGCCTCATCGGGCATCTCCGCCACCGAGCGCTTGAAGGCCCGAGTGGCGGCCAGCTTGCGGCCCGGCTTGAAGAAGGCCAGAAGCGCCTTGTCCTTGGTGTTCTTGCGGATGGACTCGGGGGGCAGCAGCAGGCACCAGGATCCCGAAAAGCCGATGTATCCGCCCTCGATCTCGTAGATCTCCACTCCGGATTTCATCCTGGGCTTCGGCTTGTAGTTGGGATTCTTCTGCTGGATGAGTGCGATGAACTTCTGTTTGAGCAGGTTGGCGTCTTTGAGGGCCATGGCCACCACCGGGCCGTTGAATATGTCCGGTCCATAGATGGCCGAGTTGCCCGCGGGGTCGATCCCCACCGACTCCAGGCCCGCCCGGGTGAGCAGGTTGACTCCGATCTCTTGTTCGATTTGCTGACCCGCCCGGGCCAGATCCAACTCGGGGCTGAGCGACTTGAAGCGCCCCAGCACCGAATCCAGGTTCTTGAGAGCCTCACCCGGGTTGGAGAAGAAAACCACATAGACGGAGTTGGCGGGTATGTGTTTGGCCACCTCCGGCACCGGCGCGCCCCGTGCAGCAAAACCCGTGCAAACGACCATCAAGAAAAGAAACCATCCCACATACGTCCGGTGAATCGTTCTCATTTTTCCTCCAGATCAATCGTCGAAATGCATGCGCCGGCCCTTGTCTTCCCACCACTGCTCCCAGCGCTGCATCGCCTGTTCGCGCTCTTCCTTGCTGGAGTCGTAATGGTATCCGAAGTGCTCACCGGTGATCTGGTTCAGCTCCTGGGCCGAGGAATAGCGGATGTCGCGGTTCTTCGAGTTCAAACCGTTGATCAACCATTGTAGCCGGCGTTCACCTTTGTGATTCTTCCACCACTTAATCCACTTGCGCTCGCTGGTTCCAAAGTCCTGCTTGGTGATGAAGCTCAGCGATTCCGCTGCGGCGCGGGCCACCATCTTATCCGGAGCCTTCACCAGCGGAGCCAGCAGAGCCAGCGCGTCTCGATCCTTGAAGTTACCCAGCAGCGCCGCGGCGATGGCCTGCTGATTGGGTTGATCGCTTTTCAGCTTGGCCCGCAGGTCGACCAGCATGGAGTCGAATGAGGTGGTCTTGCGGTAGGTCTGCAGCGCTTCGATGGCGCTCAGGCGGATCCGGGCGTCGCGGTCGTAGAGTCGTTTGCCCAGTCGGGGAACCGCTTGGGGGCAATATAGTGCTTTGAGAAACAATACGGCGTAGTGGCGTACGGTTGAATCGGGATCTTCGAGTCTTTCCGCCACGCTCATGCAGACTTCCTCGCCCAGGTCTATCAGGCAGCGCAGCAACTCGCTGTGTTCCGCCAGGGGAGGAGTGGCGCCGGCGGCGTCGTTGATGTCGACAACCAGCTTTCCGGGAAAGTGTTTTATAATGGCCGGGACGGCCTCGGCGCCCATGGCCAGCAGTGAGACCCGGGCCAGCGAGGTTTTCTCGGGGTCTCCGGCGGCCAGGTCCGCAGCGAGACGTTCCAGGTGATCTGGATCCGGAGGTTGTTCGGCGGGCGGGCGCGAGGGCGCCGGCGTCGGGGGGCGCTCGAGGGGCGTGGGGTCCAGCGGCGGCTCCTCTTCGAGCTCCAGCGGCCTTATCACCGGGACCGGCGGAGTGGTTTCCTGTTCCGGTACGAAAGCGGTTTCCTCTTCGACCACCACCACCTCGGTTCCGTCGTCCACCACGCTTATGGTGCCGTCGTCGGCGCCGGCCAGGTCTTCGAATTTGACCCGTTCCTCCCCGGGCTGGAGTTCTTCCTCCACCGGCGGATCCTCAGCGGTGGGAATCCCCAACTCGGTGGCGGCGACCGCCGGCAGGATCGGTCCGCTCTCCAAGAAGCTGTCGTCCACCACCACCGGCTCGTCCTCGATGGGCTGGGGAGCGTCCTCGAACTGCGACCCTGGAACAGATAGGGCCGATGACGGGGACGGCTGGTCTTCCAAGGGTTCCTGGGCGGGCTCCGGTTGCGGCTCCGGGGGTGGCGGCAAGTCGGGTTCCTTGGCCACCGCGGGTTCCAGCTCGATGCGGGCTATGGGCGTGGCGGTTTCGACTTCCTCCTTGGGTTCTTTCTTCGGCGGCGGGGGCGGCGGCAGTTCGACGGCCTCGATTTCCGGCTTCTTTTCCTGAATGACCGGCGCCTTGGTGGCCTCGGCCTTCTTTTTCAATATCAGCTGCTCGAACGCCGAGGAGATTCGGCTTACGAAGACCAGCAACTCCACCAGCTTGGTGCCGCGGATGATGCGCGGGCCGGCGTCGCCGTATAGAAGGCCGACCAGCCGCTCTTTCAGTGAAATGGGCACCACCAGAGCGTTGCGGGGGCGTTTGCGGTTCAAAGCCTGCAGCATCTTGTTGTTGCCCAGTGACTCGGTGATCGGACCCAGGTAGTAGGCGCGGGTCTGCAGGACGGTGCCAAGCACCGAGGCGACGCCCGCGGAGATGTTAACCTTGCGTATGCGCTCCCGGGCATCGGCGCTGCCCACTGCGTCCCAGCCCTGGATGAAGTCGTTGTTGTAGACGAACAAGCCGACGTAGGGAATGAACTGCCGTGCGAAGCGCAGGGTCACATCGACGATCACGTCCCGGTTTTCGGCATGCATGCAGGCGTGGGTGGCTTCCTCCAGAGAAATGCGCCCGGTGCGGGCCATCTCGCGCTTGCGCTGTTCCTCGCGGTCCTGGGCCTCGATTCCTCCCAGCACTTTCTCGACCTTTTTCTGGTCCACCTTCACCGTGGTCGGGGACCGCTTTTTCAGGGCCTCCGAGGCCGCCCGGGCTTCCGGATCGGCAGGGGGGTGCACATCGTATTTACCCAGACGATCCAGGAGCACATCGTAGCGCGGTTCGATTTCGGCTCCCATCCAGTCGCGCAGGAATCCCTGCAGGCGCGCCTCGCACACCAGGTGAATCTTCACGGTGAGACTCAGCATGAAGCCGATTTCCTCGACTATCAGTGGATTGATTCGCGAACTGGCCAGGAAGAACCCGGTGCGCCCGGTCACCATCAGGGGCACCACCTTGTACTTCTCCGCCAGCCGAAGGGGGAACAGGTTGTGCATGCGATGATCGCGCTGGGCCAGCAGCTTGGGGGTGGCCAACGGCAGGTGGTGGAACTCCGCCAGCACCTCGGTGAGACTCTGCTCTTCCAGATGCCCCAGTTCGAGCAGGTTGGTTCCCAGGGAGCCGCCGAAGACCACCTGCCGCTGCAGGACGTCGTCCATCAGCGCCGCTGGTACCAGCCCGTTGTCCACCAGGTGTTTGGCCAAGGAGAGCATCACGTCACAAGCTCCAACCTATCCCTGCGAGAGGGCTGCCTTCATTTCCTTGGGGTGCACGTGCACCACCAGGGTTCCCCCGATGTAATCATGCCAGCCGCGCCTTTTCAGGTCGAAGGCGGTCCAAAGAAATCCGGCCAGGCCGGGAAGCCCGGCCAGCAGCATGCCCAGGGCCCGGCGCAGGGCCGCAAGGGTCGATACCGAGTGGCCATCGATGCCCACCACTCGCAGATCCAGCAACATCTTGCCTACAGTTTGTCCGCCGAATATTGTAAATATCGTCAAGTAGGTCAGCAGCAAGAGCACGAAAACGAATATGGCGGCCAACAGAGTGGAGAGTTGCTGGAAGAAGTAGTCGAAGGCCTCCAGGGCGCCGTGGCCCAGCACCAGCGAGGAAAAGAGCATCATCGCCACCACCACCACGCCCACCACCATGGTGTCTATGGCAAACGCCAGAAGCCGCGTCCAGAATCCGGCCACCCAGGCCAGGCGGCCCGCCGCCGGGACGGCAGTTTCGACTGCCTCCTCTTCAGGTTCTTCCTCGGCTTCTTCTTCGGGTTCGTCTTCCGGTTCCTCTTCCCGAGGCGGTTTTACAGAGGGCGGGGCGCTGATCTTCTCCGGGATGAAAATTTCGGGTTCGGAACGTTCGTCGGGCGTGGGCATTTCCTCTTCGGCCGCAGGTGGGGGAGCGGGAGGAGAAGAGGCTTTTTGTGCGGCCCGGGCCGACTCCTGCATGACCGCCTGTTCGATGGGCGTGGGCGGGACCGCGGTGAGTTCCTCGGCCAGTTTCTGGATCTCCGGATCC
>Ga0180431_10008689_pt1 | contig 11614 bp, 6 predicted proteins | sample SS_ome_11_FD_132459 | JGI IMG/M metagenome (GOLD analysis project Ga0180431, IMG submission 132459) | Hypersaline lake sediment archaeal communities from the Salton Sea, California, USA - SS_1_MS_1 metaG | ecosystem: Environmental > Aquatic > Non-marine Saline and Alkaline > Hypersaline >...
CTAGGTAAACCCCAACAACCAACACTGCTGAAACGGGCGTTCGCAGCAGATGATAGCCGAGCACCAGCAAATCGGACGACGTGTAGGCGAGCCCTTCCAGCAGGCCGAACTCATTTCCGAACGGATCGGGATGATATCCGAGGCCGTGGTTCGGGCCCAGATACGCCGTGTAACCGAACTCGAAAGGACTGCCAAAAAACCGTGCATTGTATGCAGCTGTCGCGATTAGTAACGGCAGAGCAGCGATGAAAGAGATACCTACACGCTGCGCCAAGAACACCAAGGGGCGCTCTCGCTGCACACAGCCGACAAGCCAGATTCCGGCAAGTAGTACAGGGCCTACGACCACCGCCGAGAGCGGGCGCGTAGCGAACGCGGCGCCAACCGCCAAACCGGCGCCGATCGCCCACGTAACAGTGCTTTCGCGCGCGCGAAGAGCGCAGTACGCTGCAATCGACAGTAGTGCCGCAACCAACACGTGGTTCATGTGTGCCGCGGCCAATCCCGTGAGGAAAGGGCTCACGGCAAAAAGCAGCGCGCCTACGCGCGCGACCACCTTGTCGTCTGGGAAGAGTCGGTCTGCTGTAAGCGTGGTGAAGAATACGCCGACCGCCATCAGAATTGGGCACACGAGCCACACCGCGTTGACGGCGAAGCCCACCGCGAGAGCAGCGATATGCCCCGGCGGATACTGCGACACCCATCCTTGATCCGTGACGAAAGTGTTGGCCGATACCCAAAACTCGTAGGGTAACCCTGGAGGGCCGGCGACCATTCCCTCTGCGAAATACCTGGCATGGACGAACTGGGCCAATACGTCCACCAGCACTGGCTTCGTATCCCAGACGTACCACGATACAAACACCGTCAAAATTCCCGAAAACACGGCTAACGCGAGAGCGTACTTCCCCGCACTCCAGGACTCCAACCACGCACCCACACTTAGCAGGGGCTTCTCGATTGTTTCGGGCGATGCTACAAACGCGGCAATGGCGGAAAGCACGAGAACACCCAGGGTGCCCTGCAGAAGTAGGATGGCATGTGAATCGGTGAGGCGAACTGCCTCCAGAGCAATTGGAGACCCCAGAGCCGCTAGCAGTTTCCAGAACGGCACAATCACCAGGAGGACCATTGCCCCGCCCACGAGACGGCGCAGGAGTTTAATCGCTGTCTCTACCACCTGGAGTAGGCCTCGAGAAGATACGTGCAACGAACCTGAAGCTCGCCTTAAACACTGCGACTGTTTTGCGCCAGAACATGAGAGCAACACCAGCAACTGCGGCAAGCGCCGACGCAAGCGGCATCAGTGTTTCAGGTCCTACATACATCATTTGCCTTTCATTTCGGTGAGACGTAAGCTAGCAGGAGGGATCCTGATTCGCCTCCGCATCCTCGCCCCCCGAAATTGGGATTGCGATTTGCCGCAGAAGCACGCGGACGGATGCGGATTGTTGCTTGGGTTGGTGTTGTGGGCAACATAAGTCTTGTGGCCTTCCGCGTTCTTCCGCGTCAATATGCGGCAAACGTTACTGTGCAAGCTATCCATTTGACCTGCCGCAGCGACGAATCACTCAGTTCTGCGGCAGGCGCTCCCACAAAGCACTATCGCCCCTGACGTGGGGTGCCAACATTCGCCGCATGCTGGTGACCAGTGGGAGGTTCTCGCGTGAAATGATGTTGGTATTTTCGCCGGGGTCTGTCTCCAAGTCGAAAAGCGCCTCGATGCGGTTCTCGCCCCATATGTAGTGGTAACGCCCGACGACCAAAGATTTGGTAGTGGGTGCACCTCGGATGTCCGTCAGTTCGGAAAAGACGGGTTCTAACGGCGGTTGGGAATCCTCCGACATCGGTGCCCAGAATCGTTCGAGAGATGAACCCGGGAATGGAGAGCTACCGCCCATTCCTGTGAGACTCGCGACAGTGGCAGGAATGTCCCTGATCGATACCGCCGTACTCACTCGTCTGCCCGCGGGCAGGTTGTTCCCGTGCGCGATCATCAGCGGCACATGCAGGTTTGGTAGGTAGAGGCTGTTTCCATGCACGTGAAGTCCGTGTTCGCCGAACTGCTCGCCGTGATCCGACACTACTACTACTACCGTGTTTTCCAGCGTGCCGTCTGCTCTCAACCTGTCTAGCAGTATTCCAATCTGTTCGTCCACATAAGCGATGGTACCGTCGTATGCAGCAACCTCGGCCGCAATCTCCTCGGCGGTCATCTGGTGTCTACCGGCACGCGCCGCCCACCTTATGAAATATGAATTCAGACTGTGGTTGCGCGCCGTACCCGTGCCGAATTGACGTTCGAAACGAGGCGGCGGCAGATAGGGCTCATGCGCATCCATGTAGTTGAGGAAGGCGAAGAAAGGTCTATCGGCCTGTCGATCGTCGATCCAACCCAAGAACTCGTTTGTGACCTCCGCAGCGTCTTTGTCTCCAAACGCGTCGAAGTGCGACAGGAGGCGGTGAGCAAGGGGGTTCGACTCCAAACGCCGACCCAACGCAAAGCTCTTCAGAAATTCGCTAAGCCTGATCTGGTGGTCATCGTAATGGGCAAACCCGGCTGTGATCCCCGATTCCTCCGTGCAGTAGACCAGGTTTCCGACGAACCCAGCCGTCTCGTATCCTCGTTCGGAGAAGAACTCCGCGATTGAACTGTGACCACCCCCGTAGGGAATCAGGAAGTTCGTGTTAGTCTCATAGGGAAGTCTGCCAGTGAAGATCGACACGTGCGACGGCAGGGTCCAAGGTGACGTTGCTATGGCCATATCGAAGGTGACACCAGTCCCCGCCAGTCGATCGATGTTCGGGGTAGTCTCTCTAGTGTAACCGTAGAGACTCATGTTTTTGGCGCGCACTGTATCCAGTATCAATAGCAGCAGATTCGGTGCGCCTTCCTCGACAACACCCAACGAACCCGTTCGCATTTTCTCACGCAACAATCCGCCGAGGTTGATTGAGACGGCACAGACGAGAACAGCAGCGGCCAACCACCAGGTAGTGCTTCTAACGAATCGAAGGGCCTTTGCTCCCTTGGCGTTTACAGCTCGCCCGATCTGTACTCCGAGCCCGGCACTCAATATCAGAATCGCCGCGACGTAGAGTCTCGGGTAGATGTTGAGGAGGGAAGCGAAGCACAGGAATGCCAGCACTGCCGTAACAGTCCGTAGCGATACAGCGGCCTTGTTCACTTTGCCGAGGAGGGCGAGCAGACACACAGCGGTTGTGGTCAGCGCAGTCAACGCCACTGGCGCCATCCAGACAAAATGCAGGCTCAGCCACACATAGTTGTGACGGATGCGTTCATCGGGGCTCGCCCAACCTGAGGGTGCCGATGCGAGGGACCCGAACTTGATGATCCCAACGAGGATAACTTCTACGATTCCGGTGACGATCCCGAAGAACAGTGCGAGTCGCAACAGGTCGAGCGCCTCGACGGTGATGGGACTAGCGGTCTTTTCGCGTGGTCCTATGAGATACCCACCTTTTCCCGAGATATCGGACCGGACTTCTCAGCCGTCACTTCTGAAAACGTCATCCTACGGGCGATACACCATGCCTCGCGATTGAGCTTGTTGTGCCGGTAGGTTTGCCGGAAAAATTGTCTGTTGGTTGAACATTGCACCGCGAAGGTTCGCTCGGGTGAGGTCCGCGTAGCTCAAGTCGGCGCCCCTGAAGTCGGCACGCCTGAGGTCGGCTCGGGCAAGATTTGCATCTCGGAGAACTGCGCCTTCGAAACTTGCTCTGTCGAGTCGCGCCTCGAATAGAGTGGCTCTCGTCAGATCTGCAAGACGGAGATTTGCCCGGTCCATGACCGCGTTAGTGAAGTCTGCCCCCCTTAGGTCGGCGGCCTCCAACTCGGCGGTTCTCAGGTTTGCGCCCACCAGCTTCGCGTCTTGGAGCTTTGCAGCCCTGGCCCTGACGCCGTGCATGTCGGCGCCGGAGAGATCGACAGTATTGAGATTCGCTTCGCGCAAATCGTGGGCACGCAACTCCCCACATTCACCTATGTATCCGGGGTTGTGCCCCTCTTCTCCTGCTTCGTCAACGCACTTCCCACCCTCATAACGATAACCCGCGAACTCTTGCCCGGCAGCCGATTCGGGCGTCAATGCCAGCGGCCCTGCCGCGCCGACCAACAACGCACAAAAAGACACAGCAGAATGCTGTTTCGTGCAGCGAAGCAACTCAAACACTATCTCCACCTCCGTTGGGACTCCCGTGACCCATAATGGTCCCGTGGGGTATTGCTATTACGTCTGGGCGATGATTACTCTACTGCCCGAAGCCGTCCAATGTTCCTAAAGTACCGGAGATAGCCGATGGTGGCCAGCACCAAAAACAAAGTATTTCTGCCACTCGTTTGCGTGAGCGTGTTGGCTTCATGTTCCGATTCTACAGATCCCAACCTCGGCCCGGATCCTTTGACTGCATTTGATTCTTTCAGCGTCGGCTTGTTGCATACCTGTGCTCTCACCACAGGAGGGGAGGCATACTGCTGGGGATGGGGCGAATACGGCCAACTCGGCAACGACGCCACGGACGATCTCGATGTGCCGGCTGCTGTACACGGTGACCTCGTTTTCGAATCAATCAGTGCCGGAGGCGGGCACACGTGCGGCGTCACGACGTCAGGCAGAACTTACTGCTGGGGGCTCAATCTGAGCGGCCAGCTCGGCACTGGAATCGCCGGCAACACAACTGTGCCAACTGAAGTCGCCGGGGGTCACTCGTTTCAGTCAGTAAGCGCCGATGGCAGCATCAGTTGTGGGCTCACCACAGACGGGTCCGCATACTGCTGGGGATACAACGAATTCGGTCAAGTCGGTGACGGCACCGTTGCAGATCAAACTGAACCGGCACCAGTAGTAGGCGGGCTCAGCTTCTCATACATATCGGCGGGCGCGTTCCACGTTTGCGCCTTGACCCCGGCGGGTGACGCATATTGCTGGGGCAGGAGCCAAGAGGGTCAGCTCGGAAACCCTGCAAGTGACGGTACCGAGCCTCAACCTGTGGCCGGTGGCCTAACGTTTCGAGCATTATCGGCCGGCATCGGCCATACGTGCGGCGTGACCACTAATGGAGACACGTACTGCTGGGGCAACAACGACCAGGGTCAGCTCGGCGATAGTACCGGCAACTCGACCAGAGAGCCCACGATGGTCGTCGGTGACGCGGAGTACTCAGACGTAAGCGTGGGGGGATCATACTCCTGCGGACTGCGCGTTTCAAACGAGGTCTGGTGTTGGGGATACAACGAGAACGGTCAGCTTGGCGCCTCGGCTCCTCAGTTGTGCAGTATCGAGGACGAATTCGGCGTGCTCCGATCCTACCCGTGCAGTCTCTATCCAATCCATGGAGCGGAAGGATTGTTGTTCACTCGAGTCGAGATCAACACCCAACACTCCTGCGGCATGGCAACAGACGGCAGATTATACTGCTGGGGATTTGGCGAACGAGGTCAGCTTGGCAACGGTGAGATGGGAACGTCTTACCTGTCGGTAACACCTGAATTGGTCGCCAGGCAACCGTAATCGAACAAGAGCAATTTTCGGAGGTATAGGTGCGCACGACGCCAACGATGCTGCTGTTAGCTCTTAGTACAACTGCTTGCTACCAGTACTTCCCCGTCTACGATACCGAGCCTCTCCCCGAGGCCGGTGCGGAGGTGCGAATCAGGCTCGACGAACCGCAAACGCTCGACCTTGGCACAATGACGATAAACGAGGTCAGTACGGTGGAAGGGCATGTTCGCCAAAGTGAATCGGACAACCTCAGCGTCTTCTCAAACGAGCTCCGTACGTTTTACGGGTTCAGACATCGCACCAACGGTGCAGTCTTCGATTTCGATCGAACCGAATTTTCCATGCTCGAACAGCGGAAGATGGTTCCCTGGAAAACCGGAGCCGCCATCGGAATCACCACGGTCGGTCTGATTGCGACCATGCACTACGTCATCGACCTCGGTGGTGGGAGCAACAACGGAAGAGCACCATACGAGCCTTCGCTCGGCAGAACGGTTGACATTCCACTCAACGTGTTGATTCCCCTATTAATGCCCTAGCAAACCGAACTAAACCAAGCAAAACACCAGCCCTCAATCCCTATCGGGTGTCACCGAGAAGAAAATGAGGCGAGTCACGTTACTCTGCGACTCGCCTCGAGTTTTGGTTACGGGATTGCGTAACCGGTTTCTAACCTAGATCAACCACCGTTTCCGCACGGCACATCTGCAGGCCAGTCCGGATTGAGGTAGCAGTTGGCTTCGATTTCCGCGATGGTGATCGGGAAAAACGTGCCGGGTGCCGTAGCAGCATGGCTTTCCGGCTGCCACCTGTCCGACTCAATGCCGAACCTGTACATGTCATGCAGGCGCCGCATCTGTACAAACAGTTCTACGCTACGCTCGTGAAGGAGCATGTCTACCTCAGACACACCGCTGCCCGTTGTCCAGTCAGGCAACCCAGCCCACGCACGTGCAGCATTGATGTGCGTGGCAAAGTCACCCGTGGGCCCGTTCACCAGTGCATTCTCTGCGAGAATCAGGTGCATCTCGGCGGCCGAGAGAATTGGCAGGTCGCCATACTCAATTGCGTCTTCGAACGGCGTCATGAACGCGTCGAGGCGCATGTCGGCGTTGCCGCTCACCGGGTCCATCAGCACTATGCCCCTGTTGGCGTAATCTCTGTCACGGCGTTTGCCGGTTCCGCCATCTTCGGCCATGATGTACTTGTCACCCCAGCGGTGTTCCAGCCGGCTGTTAACGTCGCCCTGGAAATCGGGGTACGTTCCGGCCGGAATGTACTGCAATACGAGTTCCCAGTCGGAGTTGTCCAGCGCCAAAGCGGCCGTGGCATCGGTCGCGGCAGCCGCAGCATCAGCCGCACCTAGTAGACCGGTACCTGGGTTGAATGTGTCACCGATCAGATTCCAGACGCCCTGCGCGTGACGCGCGCGAGCGCGCATCGCCGTCAGATTCCGCTGCATCTCCGTTGTCGTGCTGAGCGCGAGCCCGGAGGTTAGAAACTGGATCGCCGTATCGTACAGCCCGCCCATGTTGGACGGTCCGATCGGCGGCGACGGAACTCTCATATCGGAGAAGGTGAAATCGTTGAACACGTCCGCAATTACGACGCGCGTGAACGCTCCCCAGAGATATGCTTCCGCCAGAGGCCCATCTATGTTCGACTCTCCATTGGCGAGATGTTCCTCGAGGATTTCAATGGCCTCGTCGGTCATCCACCGAGCCGGAGCGATGTCCTTGTACGCCTGGTCGGTGAACTCGTTCAGATGCCTGTCAACCCAGCCGAAGTCGAGTTCCTCAAATGCGTCGCGCGAACCACACCAGTGGGTCTCATCTGTGACCTGGGAATACACCATGAGCGTATAGGTGTATCCGGCCTGCACTTCATACAAAGCGCCGTTTGCCACGGCCTGCGCGGCCGTCGGGACACGAATGTCGTCGCCGACCACGTTGTTGGGATTTTCCACGTCGAGCAGGGAGTTACACCCGACGACGCCGACACCCAACCAGAGTACCAGCAGCATCGCGCCGAAACGCGCACCGCGGCTTTCTAGTCTTTTCATCTTTATCGTCCTCCCTTAGAACCCGAATTGGACAGAAACTGTGAGACGACGCGGCAACGGCGTACCGAACGCGTCAATGGCGTCACCGAAGTTGCTGTCGACACCACCGCCTGTGGAACGAGCCTGATAGTTCGACTCCGGGTCGATTCCACTGTAAGGCGTGAACTTGAGCAGGTTTCTCGCAGACAGGTTGAAGGCCAAGTTAGTCAGGCCAAATTTGCCTGCCATGTTCCCAGGTGCTCTCCAAGTGAGCCCGACCTCGCGCATGGCGAGGAACTTCGCGTTCTCAATTGTGTTGAGGCCTGAGTGCGGTGACAGACCCTTTAGTTCGGTTGCCCACTCCATCGCCGCGTCGAATTTCTCTTCGACTGTCGCATTCGGGTTTTCCATTGCAGACTCAGCTGCGGCTGCTTCGGGAGTGTTGCGCCCGATCAGCGAGTTGGACTTGCGGAAGGCGTCTGTCAGGTTGGTGACAAAGAAGTTGCCGGTCTTGTACTCGAACAGCGTATTCACATCGAGGTTGTTCCACAGAGTGATCGTGGTTCCAAACGAACCAGACCAGTCCGGGCTCGGCTTGCCCAGATAGGTGTCCAGCGTGTTGCCGTCACCGTCGTCGTCCCGAAGCAGCGGGCTGAACTCCGCATCGCTGAGAGAGTGTACGCCGGCGCCGTCACCCTGGTCCGAAGCCAGGAATGCACGGAACGTTTCCTCCGAGTCCGCAGCACCATCACCGTCGGTATCGAACGGTACGGTGGATCCGGGCGTGTATTCGACCAACGCACCACCAAAGTAGGCTCCCGGAGCAAAGAACCGGTCCGCCTCACCGTCGCCGTCCTCATCCCACGGCGGCATCAGGTAGTTACGGTAACGCGGGTAGCTGCCACCAACCTTGATTGGGGGAGCCGTGCCCATGCTGATTATCTCTTCCTTGATCCACGATGCCGTTGCGAACGTGGTAATGCTCAGGTTCTCCCTGTCCATCGTCAACCAGTCGAACTTTAGTTCCAGCCCTTGGCCCTTCAGCTCACCGATGTTGACGAGCTGCAGGTTGGAGAATCCACCGCTGACGGGGAACTGCATCTCCACCAGGGCGTCGGTCGTAGTACGAGACCAGAAGGTTCCCTCGACACCCATTATGTTGTTGAACAACCCGAACTCGGCACCGACCTCGATCTCAGTGGACTTCTCTGGCGCGAGGTCGTCGTTACCCAGGTTGTCAGGAATCAGGCCGGCGCCAATGGCGGTCGTTCCGGACGCGTAAGTGTTGAATTGGTCGAATGCACCTGGCTGGAGACCGGACTTTCCGAGTGCGCCTCGCACACGGAACGTAGACAGCAGCGAGCTGCTCCAACCGGGCATGTCGCTGAATACCAACGACAAGCTGGCCTTCGGATAGAATGCTCCACCCGTGTTCTGACCAAACGCACTGTTCTTGTCCCAACGCCCGCCTACCGTGAAGTACGCATAGTCGTGGTACCCTATCTGCTCCTGCGCAAATGCGCCGGTGTTTACTACCTGGAGCCATTCCTCATAGATATCGGTGTTGGATGCTGCGCCTACCACCTCCAGGCCCGGACCCGGGAACACAGAACCGTCGCCGCCGCTTGCGTTGTTGGTTGACACGAAGCCTTGGAAACCGGCGGTGAACTGTGACGAGAACACCCCGAACCGTTCATCCCAGATACCCTTGACGTCGAGGGTGAGTTCGCGGTGGTTCCGGTGACCGATGCTGCGCGCACCCTCTGTGTCGCTTCCGGTATACGCGTCGACATCGCTTCCGAAATACCTGAAGTAGAAGTTCTGGGTATTCGTGACGTCTAGTCCGAATGTCGCCTCGAAATTGAGCCGATCGGCCGCCTGATACGAGGCAGTGATGTTGCCGTTGAAGTGCTCGGCGTCCTGCTGGCGCTCAGCCTGCATGGATTCGCGCACGGTCATGAACGCGGCGTTCCCGGTGGCATTCCCAGTACCAACACAGACCGGCGTCGTTTCGCCTATGGAACCGGCCGCAACGTCTTGAGTTCCGTCGCCGTCCATGTCGTCGCAGTAGGCAAGTTCGGGCTTTCCGAACATACCCAGCGAGTAGACGCCGTAGATGTTGTTACCGTTGGTCGGAACCGTGTTCATCCGGTCCGTGTACAAGGCACCGATGCGGAACGAGAGACGCTCGCGCGGGAAGATCGTAACACTTGCGGTTCCTTGGATGTTACGGGCAATGTCGCGCGTCGGGCCCAGGTCTGTAGCGCCCAGTGGGCCGTCGTCACGGTTGAACCGACCCGACACGAAGTAGTTCACAGACTCGCCGCCGCCCGTAACGCTGGCGGAGTAAGTCTGTACGTGGCCGGTGCCGAGAATGTCGTTCATGAAGTCGCGCTCGAACACCTCGAACGGAGCAATGTCCGTCCAGCCCGGGGTGTTGCCGTACGTCGTGTTCAGGGCATCGGCATGGGCTTGATCGCGCGCGTATCCTGCGTTCGCGTGGTACGCATCGCCCGGGTACGCCGTGATACCCTGCTCGATGCGGAAACTGAACCGCGGCCGTCCCCGTTCGCCCCGCTTCGTGAAGATCTGGATAACGCCATTGGACGCTTCACTGCCGTACAGTGTCGCTGCCGCCGCGCCCTTCAGGATCTCAACCCGTTCGATCGACTCGGGGCTGATGTCGTCGAGACGCGACATAGACGCTGCCGCTGAACCGACGTTCTCCATACCACCGCCGTTGTCGATACGGACGCCGTCCACGTACACCACCGGCTCGTTCGACATCGAGAGGCTGCTGGAGCCGCGGATACGGATGCGCGCGCCAGCTCCCGAGATACCGCCCGAAGCACCTACGCTCACCGAAGGCTCACGGCCTGCCAGCGCCTCCGAGAAGGTCTGAACCGGAGCCGACTGAATGCGAGACATGTCCACCGTGGCAATCGTGTTGCCGAGCTGCTTCTTCTCAACCGCAGCGCCGGCTCCCGTCACCACCACAGCTTCGAGCGCAATAACCGACTGGTGCATCTCGAAGTTGAGTTCTAACGGCAGGTTTGACCTTAGTGTAGCATTCGCGGCTTCTCGCGAATACCCGATCATGCGGACCCGGAGATCAACCGTTCCGACGGGAACGTTTACTATCTCGTACGCGCCGTTCTCATCGGTAATGCCGGTGAGACGCGTCCCCAGCACGTGTATCTGGACACCCTGAATCGGCGTGCCAGAACCCGCCTGGGTCACGACCCCTCGGATCGTCCCGGTTCCTTGCGCCACCGCTGGAGCGCTCGTGGCCAGAAACGCCACGACTGCACCAAAGAGCAGCACAGTTTTGAAGAACCTGGTGTGCACCATAGTCCTCCTCCTTGAGGTGAAATGAGGTTCTCTTGCGAACAAAATCACAGGTATGCCTACAACGAAGCCGAGAGATTGACTGGCAGGACAACGCACGTAACCCACGCAGGAAACCGCAGCAGCCGCAAAAAATCCGCGCGACAGGCGGCTTCACTCAATCGAGCAAACTCAAGACCTCGACTATAATTAAACGGCCTAAATCGCCATGAGACAACGAGTTACGTACGCCTGGGCACACTTAAAGAACGGAGAGGTTACCCCAGACACCCAGCAAGCCTATCCCCCTGTCCCAGGAGTGTCAAGACCCGTCTCAACTTTCAGATCACGCAAAGATCACGCAGAGATCACGACGATCATTCCGTGCTGATACCCGTATGGACCTACCGAAGTCACTCGTTGACAACCAGCGACGCCGGCCGTAGGCGCAGTCATCGCAGGGCCAACGGAATTTCAGATCTCTCCGGCTTTGTCCGATGAACCGATAATGAGCCCGCGTGGTATTAAGGACTATGGGCCATGCATTCTGAACTACCACAACACGGAGTTATGGGAAAAATGAAGAAGACCTGTTGTCTTTGCGTATTTGCCGCGTTACTTGCGTTTTCAACAGCAGCGACGGCTCAAGGGGGGATTGGTGTCGCGGGACATGTGGGAACACTCGGCGCGGGCGTCGATGTGGCGATTTCACCCGCACCAAACA
>Ga0180431_10008697_pt1 | contig 11607 bp, 9 predicted proteins | sample SS_ome_11_FD_132459 | JGI IMG/M metagenome (GOLD analysis project Ga0180431, IMG submission 132459) | Hypersaline lake sediment archaeal communities from the Salton Sea, California, USA - SS_1_MS_1 metaG | ecosystem: Environmental > Aquatic > Non-marine Saline and Alkaline > Hypersaline >...
GGATGGCCGCCGCGCGGCCCAGTGGCACCATACCTCACACGTGCTGGCGATGCTGTACAACACGCATCGAGGCGAAAAGGCCGGGCAGCTCGATCCGCGCGATTTCGATCCAATGGTCAGGCAGCGTGAAGCGGAGCGGCCGCCGATGCCGGCGCCGATGCGGTGGTGACCGGAGACGTCGGCCATCACCGGGCTCGTGCCGCTGTGGACCGCGGAATCGGTGTGATCGACCCCGGACATGCCGCGACCGAACGGCCCGGAGTCGCCAGGCTGTACGCTGCCGTTGCGGCACTGGTCCCCGAGGTTCGGGACCTGTCTGCCGTGGACGCCGACCCGTGGAGGGCACCGTGATGGAGGAGCTGCGCAGCCTCGAGGATCTCCTCGATCTCCAGGCCGTCGATTCCGACATCGACCGGTTGTTGCATCGCCGCTCCTCCCTGCCCGAGCTCGACGAGTACCGATCGGCCCATGCAGTGGTGCAGGCGCTGGACGCCGGGATCGCCGAGGTCTCGGCTCGGCTGCGGGACGCAGAGCTGGCGGCGGACAAGTCCGAGGGCGAGCTCCAACTGGCCGAGGACAAGCTCGGCAGGGAGGAACTCCGTCTGTTCGCCGGCGGGCTGAGCGCCCGGGACGCAGAGCACATGCGTCGCGAAGTGGAGATGCTGCGCAGGCAGGCCTCCGAGCGGGAGGACGAGATCCTCGAGCTCATGGAGGTGCGCGACCGCGCCCAGGAGGAGCTCGCGGGCCTGGAGGCGAAGCGGGCCGAAGCCGCCGGGGTAGAGCAGCGGTTCGAGGGAGCCATCCGGGAAGCCTGGAACGAGATCGACGCGCAGATCGCCGTGAAGGAGGCCCGCAAGGCCGAGATCGTGCCGCTCATCGACCCGGATCTGCTGGCGCTCTACGAGGGACTGCGTCCCGGCAAGGAGGGCGTGGCCGTCGGGCGGCTCGCCGAAGGAGTGTGCGGGGGCTGCCACCTGCGCCTGTCCGCCGCCGAGCAGGCCGAGGTGCTGCGCGAGTCGCCGCCGAGATGCCTGCACTGCCGCCGGATCCTCGTTCCCCAGTGACCGCACCCCACGTGCTCTACGCTGACGGAGCGTCGCGGGGGAATCCGGGCCCGGCGGCCATCGGAGCCGTCCTCTACCCTCCACACGGCGGCGACCCGGTCGCCGAGGTGTCAGAGGCGATCGGTGAGGCCACCAACAACCAGGCCGAGTACCGGGCGGTCGTCGCCGGGCTGGAGGCGGCACTCCGCCTCGGCGTCACCGACCTGCTGGTGCGGCTCGACAGCCAGTTGCTGGTGCGTCAGGTGCTGGGGGACTACCGGGTGCGGAACCCCGGCCTGAAGCCCCTGCACAGGCGCGTGGTCTCGCTCCTTGCCCGATTCCGGTCGGCCGCGATCGAGCACGTGCCGAGAGAGCGCAACACCGCCGCCGACGCCCTGGCCAACGCCGCGCTCGATCGATGATCTTCTGGCATGTCGGGATCACGCTGCTGGGTGTGCGCTACGTCTTTCGAGACCCTGCGATGGATCTGCGGTGGGTGATCGTGGGCTCGCTGCTGCCCGATCTCGTCGACAAGCCGATCGGCTCGGTCCTGTTCCACGAAACGTTCGGCTCGCATCGCCTGGCCGCCCATGCGCTCGTGTTCCCCGTCGTCGGCCTGTTCCTGGTCCTCGCGATCACCCGCCGCTCGTCGGCCGCCCGCAAGGCGCTGATCGGCGTGGTGATCGGAGCGCTCTTCCACCTCATCCTCGACGGCGCGTGGGCCGACCCGGAGGCGTTGTGGTGGCCGTTCCTGGGAACCGAGTTCCCGAAGGTGGCCGACTCCGCGATCGGGCCACTCCTGCGACGCATGGTCTCCGACCCTTGGGTCTGGGCCGGTGAGGCGATCGGCCTTGGATACGTCGCCTACCTGTGGCGGCGGTGGGTTCCCGAAGCAGGAGGTCCCGCCGCAGCGCTGCGCACCGGGCGGATCCCCCAGCCGTCTCGCCGCGCCTAGCCGCCGGGCTCCGACCCGGCGGTGCGCCGGGTACGCCGGATCATGCGGACCACCACCAGCACCAGCAAGCCGGCGAACAACCGCGTGAGCACCGATCCCTCGAGCGACAGCGCGGTCGCCGCCCCGAGCAGGCCCCCGGCGAGGCCGCCCCCGCCGAGGGCGGCGGCCACTCGGAGGTCCACCCTCCCCGCGGCGATGTGGATCGCAGCTGCCACCACCGCGGTCGGCACGATCACGGCCAGCGACGTTCCCTGAGCGACGTGCTGGTCGAACGAGAACAGGGTGACCAGGGCCGGCACGATGACGATGCCTCCACCGATGCCGAGGAGCGCGGCGAGGCCGCCCGCCGCCACCCCGACGCACACCAGGCCCACGGCGCCGGGGAAGGCGACGTCCAACCCGGTGGTTGCCGTCACCGCCTCGGAGGAACCGGTGCCGGAGTCGAGTGCCATGCGCACTGCGGCGACCACCACGAGCGCGGCGAATGCCCGCGCCAGCCACACCTCGGGGACGCGGTCGATGAGGCGGGCCGCGGTCGCGGCACCGGCCGCGGATCCGGCCAGCAGCAGGGCGGCCGTGTCCCAGTCGACCCGTTGCTCCAGGGCGAGCGGGATCACTGCGGCCCCTGCGGCGGCGACGATCGCAGTGATCGAGGTCGCGTGCGCCCGAGACTGGCCGAAGCCCAGCAGCAGCACCATGCCGGGCACCATGACGATGCCCCCACCGACGCCGAAGAGCCCGCCGACGAATCCGGCGGCGATGCCCAGGAGCGCAGCGGCGAGGGAAGGCGGCACCGGCGCGGAATGCTAGGAGAGTCGGCGCATTGGGCTCGCTGCGCTCGCCCAATCGGCGCGGCCTCAGGCCATCACCGCCGCAGCGCCGGCAGCACCTCGGAGCCGATCATGCGGATCGCCGACTCCTGGTCGATCGAGGCGATCTGGAAGGTCACGATGTCGGCCTCCACCTCGTCCACGAGCGGCCGGTATGCGGCGACGATCTCTGCCGGATCCGCCGCGATCGAGTATCGCTCGAGCACCTCGCTGCGGTCGAGACGGTCGGCTCTCTGCCGGAGGTCCATCGGATCGACGGCCTCGAGGCGCCCGGGCGCACGGAGCCCTCGCCAGGAGCGGAGCGCCTGCCATGCCTCGTCTTCGTCCCGGGCGAGGATCGACCAGCGGGTCGCCAGGACGGGAGGCGCCGGCCGCCCCGCCTGCCGGGCGGCCTCCCGGGAGGGCTCGACCACCCGCTCGAGCGTTTCGGCGGGGACCTTCACGCTGGTGATGATGCCGTCGGCGGACCGGGCCGCCAGCGCTGCCGACTTCGGGCCTCCTGCCGCGAGCCAGATGGGCACGCGGCCGATCGGCGGGCTGTACAGCCGGGCCCGGTCCGTCGTGTAGTGCTCACCCCGAAAGGTGAGCTTCTCGCCGTCGAGGAGGCGGCGCATGATCTCCAGGGCCTCGCCCATGCGGGCCGCCCGTTCCGCGTAGGCGGGGAAGACGTAGCCGAGCGGGCCCTCGTTGATGTTCTCGCCGGTGCCGACCCCCAGATCGAAACGGCCTCCGGAGAGCCGGTCGAGGGTCGCCGCCGCCTGGGCGACAACGCCGGGGTGGTACCGGAAGAGCGGCGTCGTCACCCCGGTCGCGATGCGCACCCGCTCGGTGGCGTGCGCCATGGCCCCGATCGTCGCGAACGCGAACCCCGAGGCGGCGTGATCGTCGACCCAGGGGTGGAAGTGCTCGGAGACGACCAGCCCGTCGAACCCGGCGCGCTCGGCGATCACCGCGTGCTCGACGAGCGTCTCCGGCTGCCATTGCTCGTGGCCGCAGAAGTAGTAGAAGCGCGTCACCCGTTCCTTCTCCCGTCGGATCCCCGGTGTGCCGCCTGCATCTTCGCGTAGCCTCGGGTGCTATCCGGCGCGGGGGTGAAACGCGCCGGCCTCCTGGGGTCGAACGGGCGCAGGAGGAAGACCGGAAGGGAGCCCTCATGAAGACGTGGCAGAAGTATGCCGCGGAATTCTTCGGGACGCTCGTCGTGGTCGGGATCGGCACCGGCACCATCATCGCCCTCGGCATGAGCAACCTGGAGGCCGACATCACGACCGTCGCGCTGGCATTCGGCTTCGCGTGGATGGCCGCGTTGTACACGTTCGGACGCGTCTCGGGCGGGCACTTCAACCCGGCGCTGACGCTGGCGGTGTTCCTCGACCGCCGCATCTCGGCGACCGACATGCTCGGGTACTGGGTCGCCCAGTTCCTCGGGGCGCTCGGCGCCTCGGCGATCTTCGCCTGGGTGCTCGACAGGTCGGCGGTCGCCACCAGCTACACGTACGTCGCCGAGCCGACGGTGGGCGGGTTCTCCGGCTTCGTGGCCGAGGCGATCTTCACGATGGTGCTGGGGGCCGGGTTCCTGGTGCTCTCCAAGAGCCGGGCGCACACGAAGTACCTCGGGATGGGCATCACGCTGTCGGCGCTCACGTTCATCGGCCTGCGATTCACCGGCGCGTCGATGAACCCGGCTCGCTCGTTCGCGCCGTCGATCATCGGCGAGGACATCCCCCAGTTCTTCAGCTCGACGAACCAGCTGTGGGTCTTCTTCGTCGGCCCGCTGCTCGGGGCGATACTCGGCTGGGTGCTGTACAAGTTCGTGGTGGTCGGCGACACGGATCTGACGGATGATTTCGAGGAGATCAGGGACTCGGTGTCCTGATCGAACCGGCACGTAGGGTGGTGGGGACGGCACGGACCGTCCTCAGCGGCGACAGGAAGGGAGCATCCATGAAGGCGTGGCAGAAGTATGCAGCCGAGGCGCTCGGCACGTTCATGCTCGTCGGCATCGGCACCGGGGCCATCCTGGCCGTGCAGTTCGCCGACCAGCCGTCGCTCGTCGCCGTCTCTCTGGCGTTCGGGCTGGCGCTCATCACCGCCCTGTACACCGTCGGGCGGGTGTCGGGCGGGCACTTCAACCCGGCGGTCAGCCTGGGGGCGTTCCTCGACCGGAGGATCGGCCTCCTCGACATGCTGTGGTACTGGGTTTCCCAGGTCGCCGGGGCGCTGGTCGCCTCGCTGGCGTTCCTATGGATCCTGGACGCCGACGCGGTGGCCAGCACCTACACCCAGATCAACCGCGCCGTCGTCGACGAGGCCGGCGGCTTCATCGCCGAGACGGTGTTCACGATGATCTTCGTGATGGCGATCCTTGTGCTCGCCAAGAGCCAGGCGCACACCAAGTACCTGGGGATGGGCCTTGCGCTGTCGGCGGTCCACTTCGTCGGCCTGGTGTTCACAGGGGCTTCGGTGAACCCGGCCCGCTCCTTCGCTCCGGCCCTGGTCGGCAACACCTGGGACGGGTTCTGGCTGTTCGTCCTCGGCCCCCTGGCGGGTGCCGTGCTCGGCTGGGTGCTGTACCGGGTGATCGTGCTCGGCGACACCGACTTCAGCGACGATGCCGAGGAGATCGCCGGGGCGGTGATCACGGGAGTGTGAGCGCCAGGCGGGGAGCGCGGCCTCGGCATCCACGGGCTAGGGTGCGGCCGACCTTTCACAGGAGGAGGAGCAATGGAGCAGATAACCTCGAGTCGCAGCACGATGGTCGCCATCGGGGCGGCCGTGCTGACGATCGTGGGCGCGTTCTTGGCGTGGGCGAGCATCCTCGGCATCAGCGCCAGCGGCTGGGACGGTGGCGACGGGAAGCTCACCGCGCTGGCCGCCGTCGCGCTGGTGGCCGTGGCTTTCGCTCTCAAGGGCCGAGCCCGTCAGATCTCGATGATCGTCGCTGCGGGTCTGATCCTGCTGATCGGGATCATCAACTTCTTCGACATCACCGGGGACGATCTCGACGTCGGCATCGGGATGTACCTGACCCTCGTCGGCGGGGCGGGGGGCCTGGCGGCCGCCTTCCTCAAGGACTGACGAGGTACACGTCGAGCGGCCCCCGGGGTCGTCCCGGGGGCCGCGGCGCGTCTCAACCCAGCGCGGCCCGGATCTGGCCGACGGCCACGGTGAGCGCGGCGATGTCGAGGTCGCTGCGTTCCACCGCGTCGAGGAAACGGCTCAGGCGGCCGGCGATGCCGGGATGCTCGGCCAGGAACCGGACGGCTGCGTCGCCTCCCCCTCCTCCCGGGGCGAACTCCAGCACCCGCTCGGTGGCCCGGCGGCGCAGCGCCAGGAGATCCGCCTCGATCGTCCAGAGCGCCCACCGATCCCAGAGCGTCTGGGCGGGCGCTTCGGCCGCTCGCTCGGTGAGTTGGTCGAGCCCGAAGGCCTCCCCGGCGCGTACCGCGGCATCGAGCACCTCGCGGTGGCTCCTCCCCGTCGTCGCCGCCACCTCCATGAGGTCCGGCGCGGACGCGAGGACCGGTGCGGCGGCATGGAAGCAGGCGATTTCCGGAGGGACGCCGCGGCCGGTGAGGTCGTCGAACACACGTTGGCGGGCTGCCCGCCACTGGTCGGAGCCGCAGTCGAGGGCGGCGGTCTCGAGATCGGCGAATCCTCTGCGCCCCGCGGCGGCCCGTTCCCCGAGGCCGAGAGGGCTCGGGTGGCCGACATACCAGCGGGTCACCCGGGTCACGAGGCGGTCGATTCCGGCGACCAGCGCCAGCCAGGTTTCCCGGCCGACCGACTCGGCGAGCCGATCGACCTCGCGCCACCGCCTCCCGGCCCCGGTGACGTCTCGGGCGATCCGGTAGGCGGTGATGATGTCGGCCGCGTCCGCCCCGGTGCGCGATGCGATCCGCGAGCAGAACGTGATGCCGAGCATGTCCACGACGTCGTTGGCCACGAGTGTGGCGATCAGCCGGGGGCGGAGCGGGTGGTCGGCGAGCACGTTCCCGAAGCGCGCCACGATCTCGGCAGGGAAGTACTCCTCGAGGTCCGCGGCGAGGTAGGGGTCGCCGCTCAGCGGCGATCGGGCGACGATGCCGGTGAGCCGGCGTTTCTCGTGCGCGAGCAGCACGGCGAGCTCGGGGCGGGTCAGTCCGGTGCCCGACCGGGAGCGGGCCGCGAGTTCGTCGCCGTCCGGGAGCGCTTCGAGTGCCCTGTCGAGGAGGCCGGCTTCTTCCAGGTTGCCGATCAGTTCCTCGTACGAGTCGAGCCGGTCCGGAGAAGCCGCCTCTTCGATCGAGAGGATCCGCGCCTGGAGGAAGCTTGCTCGCAGGATCTGCTCCACCACGTCGGGGGCCACGTCCTCGATGAGGCGGTCGCGCTCCTCCGGGCCCAGCTCACCGCGTTGCCCGGCCAGTCCCAGCAGGATCTTGAGGTTGACCTCGCGGTCGGAGCAGTTGACGCCGCCCGAGTTGTCGATGAAGTCGGTGAAGAGCCTGCCTCCCGCCGCGGCGTACTCGACCCGGCCGCGTTGGGTGAGGCCGAGGTTGCCTCCCTCGACGACGACCCGGGCCCGCAGTTCACCGGCGTCGGCGCGCACGGCATCGTTGGCACGGTCGCCGGCGTCGTCGTGGCTCTCGGTCGAGGCCTTGACGTAGGTGCCGATGCCTCCGTTCCAGAGCACGTCGACCGGCGCCCGCAGCACGATCGCCACCAGCTCGGCGGGGGTCACGGTCGTCGCCTCGGTGCCCAGGGCGCGGCGCGCCTGCGGGCTCAGCTCGACGCGCTTGGCGGCCCTCGAGAAGACGCCGCCTCCGGGGGAGATGAGCTCGGGATCGTAGGCGGCCCACGAGGAACCGGGTGCGGCGAACAGGCGGGCTCGCTCGGCGTGAGACCGTGTGGGATCGGGGTCCGGGTCGACGAACACGTCGCGATGGTCGAACGCGGCCACCAGCCGGATCTGGTCGGAGAGCAGCATCCCGTTGCCGAACACGTCTCCCGACATGTCGCCGATCCCCGCGACGCTGAAGGGCTGTTCGTCGGGGTCGATCCCGAGCTCGTAGAAGTGGCGCTTCAAGGATTCCCAGGCGCTGCGAGCGGTGATCCCGAGGGCCTTGTGGTCGTATCCATGGGATCCTCCGGAAGCGAACGCGTCACCGAGCCAGAATCCCCGGGCGGTGGCGATCTCGTTGGCGACGTCGGAGAAGGTGGCGGTCCCCTTGTCCGCGGCCACGACGAGGTAGGGGTCGTCGCCGTCCCGGGCCACGACACGCGGCGGATGTACCGTCGCGCCGTCGACGAGGTTGTCGGTCACGTCGAGGAGTGCGCCGATGAACTGGCGGTAGCAGCGTTCCACCTCGGCGGGCAGCAGCGAAGGATCGTCGGGCGGCCTCCGCACGACGAAGCCCCCTTTGGCCCCCGTCGGCACGATGATCGCGTTCTTGGTCATCTGGGCCTTCAGCAGGCCGAGCACCTCGGTTCGGTAGTCCTCCCTGCGGGTGGACCAGCGGATCCCGCCGCGGGCCACCATGCCGCCGCGCAGGTGGATGCCCTCGACGTCGTGGCCGTAGACGAACACTTCGGCCATGGGGTGGGGGAGCGGGGCGTCGGGGACCTGGGTCGGATCGAACTTGAACGACAGGCACCGCCGTTCCGGGACGAACGCGTTGGTGCGGAGCGTGGCCTGGATCATGCGGAGGAAGCTGCGCAGGATCCGATCCTGTTCGATCGAGGGGATCCGATCGAGCCCGTCACCGATCTCGGCGGTGAGGTCGGAGACGTCGGTCCCTGCGGTGCCGGGATCGAAGACGAGCCCGAACAGGCGGACCAGGTCGGCGGCGAGGTCGGCATGCTCGACGAGGGTGTCGTTGACGTAGGAGATCGTGAACACCGGCGACACGCGCCGCCAATACGTGCGATAGGCACGCAACACTGCGACCTGCTCGTGGGTCAGCCCGGCAGCCACGATCAGCCTGTTGAGGTCGTCGCTCTCGGCATCACCCGCCCACACCGCAGCGAGGGCTCGCGAGACCAGGGGTGCGGTGTGGTCGAGGTCGAGCGGACGGTCGTCGGGCCCCAGCACGCCGAAGTCGTGGATGAAGTACCCGGCGGGCTGTTCCATACGTGTCGCGGCTTCTTCCACCACGCGCAGGCCGAGGTCCTCGAGGGCCGGGACCAGCTCGCTCAACGGCAGCTTGCCGTCCCGCCTGTAGAGGGCGATCCGGGTGAGGGGCTCCTGCCCGGCGACCTCGTCCTCGTTCTGGATGCCGACGGTGAACGGCCGGTCGGCGGATGACAGCTCGGCGAGCCGGCAGATGTCCCCGGCGGCCACCGCGAAGCCGGTGGAGGTCGCGTAGTAGTCGGGGAACCGCGGCGCCCAGTCCGCCACCAGACGCTCCGCCTCGCCCGGAGGCCGGGTCTCTGAGAGGGCCTCGACGACCTGTTCGGCCCACGACCTGGTGATCTCGCGTACCTCACCCTCCAGGGCGCGGTAGTCGATCTCGGGAACCGCTGCTCCCGTCCAGACGGTGAAGTGGAGCTGGGCGGGGTCCGCTTCTCCGAGGGCCAGGTGATAGTCGACCGAATCACCTCCGAGGCGCTCGGTGAGATGCTCCTGGAGCCTGCGCCGGACGTCGGCGTTGAAGCGGTCCCGCGGCATGGTGACCAGGACCGAGACATTGCGCTGCAGCAGGTCGCGGCGGGCGTATAGCTTCACCCGGTCCTCCTCCTGGTGGGAGAGCATTCCCATCAGGGTTCTGCGCAGATCGTTCGTGGGCGAGGCAAACAGGTCGTGCTTGGAGAATCCCTCGAAGAGGGTGACGAGCGCCTTGTAGTCGTGGGACCCCTCGATGAGATCTTCGGCCGCGACGATGTCGGCGAGCTTCCGCCGCAGGATCGGCGTCAGCGCCGACTGCTCCATGTACGCCTTCGAGGTGAACAGGCCGAGCAGGCGCGCCTCACCGACGGTCCTGCCCGTCTCGTCGAGGTGGCGGACTCCGACGTAGTCCATCTTCACCCGGCGATGAACCGGGGACAGGCGATTGGTCTTGGTGACGATCAGCAGATCGCCGCCGCGATACCTGGCGGCCAGATCCTCGGGAAGGCCGGCGACGGGCACCGGGTCCGCCACCTGGGATGCGGAGACATCGCTCAGGATGCCGAGCCCGCTGCCGGGAACCGCCTGGACCACCGGCCCGGCGGGCTCGTGGGAGATTCGGTACTCCCGATAGCCGAGGAACACGTAGTTGTCGTCCCGGAGCCACCGCAAGAACGCAGCGACCTCGGAGATGTCGTCCTCGGGCACGTGGGGCGCGGAGGCCTCTGCCACCTCGACCATCCGGTCGACCCTCTCGAGCATCACGGGGAAGTCGAGCGTCGCCTCTCTGGCGTTCGTGAGGACCCGCCGCACCCCGGCTTCCAGGGCCGGGAGGTCGGCCTCGAAGAGGCGACGGTCGAGCTCGTGGTGCTGCACCGATTCCTTCGCGGACGCGTCGCGCGGGTGCGTGACCGACACCAGGTCGCCGGAGGGATCTCGTCCGACGCCGATCACCGGGTGGACCACGTGGGTGACCCTCAAGCCGTAGGCGTTCACTTCATTGGACACGGAGTCGACCAGGAACGGCCCGTCGTCCATGACCAGCTCCACGACCGTGCCGTGGGACTGGTATCCGTGAGCCGCGAGCTCGGGATTGAACACGCGCACCTCGATGGAGGCCCGGCGGGCGCGGATGAACTCGAACAGCGACGAGACCTGGGCGGCGATGGCGCCCGGATCTGTGACCATCCCCGTGGGGAGGTTCCTCAGGTAGAGCCGGGCGAAGGCGGCGAGACGGGGGTCGTCCTCCCCGAGCTGTTCCAGGGCCTGGTCGACGGGTGCGTGCTGGCGATGGGTCACGGCCGGCACACCCTATCTGCCCCGGCCGAGCCGGTGCAGCGGCGTGAGAGCCTGCTGTTCCCCGGCCCGCGGGCGCGTCGACGGCACATCGTCATGATGGCTCAAGGCTACGTCGCCCGTGGTGCGCGGGCCCGTCGTCTTCCGAGGTGTCTCGCCGGCGGTTCCGCGGGACGGTTCCACACCGGCGGGCGTGGTGAGGGGCCCCTTGCGGGGCCCCTCACGGTGGTGAGCCCGCCTGTAAGCCGGATTCTGTGCCGACTGCGTCGGCGGCGGCCATCTATCTGGGCCCGCCGTTGCCGGTCGGGCTCGTGCGGCCTACCCGGGACCGTCGGGCGGGCCACCCGGTCCCTGCTCGGCCTTGCTCCCGGTGGGGTTTACCGAGCCGCCCCGGTCACCCGGGACGCTGGTGGTCTCTTACACCACCGTTTCACCCTTGCCTGTGCCCGGAGGCCATCGGCGGTCTGCTCTCTGTTGCACTGTCCGTCGGGTCACCCCGCCTGGGTGTTACCCAGCACCGTGCCCTGTGGAGTCCGGACTTTCCTCGACGCGATGTCACGCGCCGCGGCCGCCCGGCGAGCTCACCCACCGAACGTTAGTTCTCGACGGGCCGTTCCCGGGCCTCGACCAGGATCCCGCCGGCGGTGCCCAGGAGCGCAGCGACCACGGAGCCGAATGCCAGGCTTCCCGCACCCGGATCCGCCCCGGTCGCGAGCGACAGCGCGGAGACCACGGCGAACGCCGCCAGCGCGGCCAGCGCCCCGTGGAGGGGATGGATCCGCCCGGCGAATCTGGCCGCCACCCAGCCGGCGAGGAACTGGGCGACGAAGCCCAGCAGGATGAGGACCGCCTGCCCGCGGAAGGTCGTGGTGTCGGCGATGCCGGTGGCGAGCAGCGGCA
>Ga0180431_10008698_pt1 | contig 11607 bp, 18 predicted proteins | sample SS_ome_11_FD_132459 | JGI IMG/M metagenome (GOLD analysis project Ga0180431, IMG submission 132459) | Hypersaline lake sediment archaeal communities from the Salton Sea, California, USA - SS_1_MS_1 metaG | ecosystem: Environmental > Aquatic > Non-marine Saline and Alkaline > Hypersaline >...
GAATCCAACTTGCGCCGTTCCATACGGCCCAAGGGCCGCCGCTTTCGTAAGGGGTCCAGTATGTTGGTGAAAGCCGGGTGACCCATCCCATCGTCCGCTACCCGATATTGAATTGAAATCCGGACATCAACCACGTATCCCCGCTCGGCACCGTCACGTCCGCGTCGAACGCATAGCAGCCAACAATCGTATCGTCCGCGGTCTCGTCGATCACCACGGCCGCCGCAGCCGGGCCGATGGAGCCGCCGGAAGCGTCCCACTGCGCATTTCCGAACAAAGCCTCGGCCCGGTCGTTTGCGTCCGATTCGGTCAGGGAGTCGAAAACAATGGCTTTGTCCTTTTGCGTATAGCCGTTTCCCGCGGCCAGCTCATCGGAGCTCACATCCGCATAGGCGTGATGTGCATCCTTGTCGAATGTAAACCCCGATTGCATCAGGATGACGGTAAAGGTGTCGTTTTCAAAATCCACCGCGCCCTGGGCCAGCTTATACTTGATCCGGTTGGAGGCCGTCGCCGTTGCCATCTAAAACGTCTCCTTGTCCTTCGTAGGCTTTTGCCCGTCTTGCGGCTCGGGGGCCGTCGCTTCCGGGGTCGGCTCGGGGTCCATCCGCTTGTAATAAAACGGCCCGAGTTGGATGGAAAACGCATGTCCCCACCACTCCGGCCGGTGATCGAACCAATGCGTCCAGGTGTGCGGCTCTCCGTAGGCCGAGGCCTTTCGGTTGTTGACCGGACGGCGGATGTATTGACACGCATCCAAGTCCGCCTCATTTTGCAGGATCAAGTCCGTGCCCGCGACTTCCGCGGCTTGGATTTCACGCTGCGTTTTCTCCTCATAAAACCGCTTGCTCAAGGCTTCGCCCTTGGCCTCCCACCAGCGTAGGGCTGCGTTGCGCTGGGCCTCGTTTGCAATCAACTCAAACTCCCGCTTGTCCCGCATGGGAGACCCGTCCTTGTAGCCGTAAACGCCGTCGGCGTGAAGAAAAAGCTGCTGCCCCGACGAATTGCTCCAACTCCGGATCACCTGCACGTCGCGCAAAAACGGTTTGCCGTCCGGGCCTGCGGTTTTCACTTGCAATGTCTGCATGCGTCTCTCCGAATGTTTGGTTGCGGGAGGGGCCGGGAATCGACCGACCAGGGAAAGGGGACGGACTTTTTTCGACCCCCGGAAAGCCCCTCCGCACTTGAATTTTCAATCGACGCCTTTTTTGTAAAGCGCCTTCCTCTTGCTTCCGGGGGCTAATCCCCGACCAAAAACAGCTTCAACGTCGCAGAAGCCGGGGCCACCGTACTGGGCAGCTCGATCAATGCTCCCACATCATAGGTCGTATCCGGGGTCGCGCCTGCCAACTTGAGATCGCCTTCCGAGCCGGCGCTGTCTTCCACCTTTGCCGCGGTTGCCCCGTCCTCGATGGTGACGCCGGTCGTCGATCCCGAGACCAACCCCTGGGTAAAAATTTTAATCTTATGGTTTGTCTGGTCGTACTTGTAGACAAACCCCACGGCGCTTTCCTGCACGGCCCCGAACGCGATCTCGTTCAGGAACCCGAAATTCTCCTTCGCAGGCAACGGCACCCCGCCCGTGGGATACGTCAAACTCCCGTCCCCGAATTGCACCTGGGCGATGGTCATGTTTTTAAGCAACGCCCCGTGGCCCACGTCCTTGTCCCGGTCGTTGATGGTCACGGTCACGTCCGACGATGCTAACGCAGTCATAAGACTCTCTCCTTGCTGAAAAGGAGCCGGCGGTCCCCGGGCTAAGCGGCGCCGGCGGCTCGGTTATTCGGTCTCTTGGGCGTTGGTCCAATTCGCCATCGTCTCAGGCACCTGGCGCACCAGCAAAAACGGCCACGCCATCCCGGTCGTGCACGAATCCGTGGTAATCAACTGCGCCACCACTTCATGCCCGGGCTGCAACACCGTCATCGCGCCTGCGTCGTCGTACACGAACGCGCCCGCCTCGCTGGCCCCGCTGGTGCCCAGGATGATGTCCCCGAGGGTTCCGTCGGTCCGGCTGGTGTCGCTGCCCGCGGTGGGCCGCTTGTCGAATTTAACGCGGATGTCCGCGTCGCTCGTCCCTTCCTTGATTAACAGCGCCGTACCGGCCACCTCACATTTGAAGGGGATCTCGAAAATCCCCAAGTCCCCGGTCGCATGGCCCGGGAAATCGATGGCCATCTTCGTATCGTCCACGGTCACGCCCGTCTCCAGGTATCGGAAAGGCAGGCTGACCAATTCTGCGCTCCTAAGCATTTCTCATCCTCCTCTACTTGGACGGGGATCAGGATATCCCCGTCCGGGTTTTTCCGTACAGGCCCGGGGCAACAGCCCTACTGAGAAGTGATCCGCACGATCCGCGCTTCGCGGTCGTTTGCAGTAGGAAACTTCACCCCGTACCCGACCAGCCCGTACCAGGCAACCGCGTGCCGCCGCCCGAAATCGGCCGCATAGTTGGGCTGGGCCCGCAGGTGCGGAAACTCGGTCTCGATCCTGCCCACGGCGTCGTTGCCGAAGATCACGGCCTCGCCGAGCACATTGCCCGTGCCCACGGAATTGGAAAGCGCGCTTTCGTGGTTGACTTCAATGAAACGCACGCTCTCCACCTGTCCGATTTCCCCGCGGTACAGCAAATCGCCCTTGCGCAGGTACATATTCCACGACTCGATCACGCGGTCGTTGCGCAGCCCGCGCAAGGCCTTGGTGGTAAACAGCCCGATGAAATGCTCGCCCGTGAAAAACGGCACGTGCAGATCGTTGATCATGTAGTCCCGGATCGTGGAAATATGGTGCTTGCTCACATTGTTCGTAGCCGCAGACGACGCGGTGCCGTCCGTGTCCCACGTCCCGCCGGTCATGGAGGTGGGAATAAAAATCACCTTGGCGTCCGTGCCCGTAAAGGCATCGGCCGCGGCCTTGTCCATGACGGCCTGCATCTGGTCCAGGAGTTTTTTCTGGATTTCCGATTTTTCGTCGTACTTTCCGAGTTCTTGGGCCAGGTTGGTGTATTCCACGCCGCGGCCCCACTCATAAATCGTAATGCTTTGAGTCCCGGAGGTCATCTGATCAATCGGGATGCGTTCATCTTCCTGGAGCTTTCCGGTCGTCGGCTCGCTCAGGGGTTTGTAGTAAATCAACGTAATGCTCTCACCCATGCCGCGACCGAAAGAATCGATCTTTTGGGTGAAGGGCACAAACTTGAATTTTCGTGCGCTGACCTGGAGCAGCTTGTTGGAAAGGGCATGATTTTTAAACACGCCGGTTTCCGCGCTGTAGGTCCACGTGTAACTCTGTCCCGCTGCCATAGGAAATACCCTCCTATATCCTTTGCTCGTCCAAGGCCGCAGAAACAGCGTCGCCCAAACTCATGGGCTTCTGAGGCCTGCGGTCCGTATGCGGGCTCTCCGGGGTGGAGCTTCCCAGGGGGATGTCCTCTTCCTGGGCCTGCGATCCACGGGCTTGAGCGCTTTCGCGCTGTCGGTCCCGGAATTCCGCATGGTACTGGAGCGTTTTGTCGATTGCCTCTTTCACTTGGTCTTCATAGGGAATCGGGTTGCCTTGTGCGTCCTGCGCGGGCGTATTCTTGCACACCAACTGAAAGTGCTTGTCCGCAGGATCGATTCCCGCCTCCTGGGCCTGGGCTTCGAGGTACGCGATCAAATCGGAAGCCCCGTCTTCTTCTTGCACTTGCCCTGTGTCCGGTTGCGGTGCGGGCCGGGCCTGATTGTTCAATAATTCCTGTTGGTACACATAAATGTCACTGTCCCGGTCCGTCCATAGCTCGGCGACCCTGTCTTCGTATCCGTCGTCATCCGGGTCCAGCTCCTCAAGGTCCTTCTGGAATTTCTTGTTCCGTTCAAGGCTGAAGTCCTTGAATTTTTGCGCCGCATCGGCCGCCATCTGCCGCACCGACTCCTCTGTCTGCTTCGCCGCTTTCTGCTCTTTATACGCCTTGAGTTCCAGTTCCAGGCGGGTTTTTTCCCCTTGCAAATGCCTGAACCCCTCTTCGGCGGCCTCATGGGTCTTGAACCGGAGCGGCTTGGTTTTTGTTTGCGAAGCGTCCTCTTCCTCGGGTGCCTCCGTGTTTTCGTCTTTCGCCTGTGCGGTTTCCTCGGAAGGGCCCTCTTGCCGCCGCGGCCCGTCCGCGGGTTCGGTCGCTTCCCTGGTCGCCTCGTCTTCGAGTTCCCCCTGAAAGCGCTCCAACCCCTCGGTCATGGCTGCGTCCAAATCAATGGGCGTAGTCTCCCGGGTTTCCGTTTTCTCCTTCGGCATTCTTTAACCTCCTGTGTTTCCCGGCGTCGTCCCGTTCGGGGGCCGGGAAAAAACGTTAGGATCGAAGCGGTCTCGGCGTCATCCGCCCGTTCGGTTTATCATCGTTTCGTATTTCTCAATGGCCCGTTTGCCCGCCTCGACCTTGGCATAAAACCCCTCCAAAATCGCCTGGTACGCCTTGGCCTCCGGGTCTGCGGCCGTCAATTCTGCTATCCGCAGGTCGAGAAGTTCCATAATGTGTCTTGCAATGGCCCGGCCTGGCTCCGTTTGCAGGGCCGTCAAGATTTCGGTCTGTTCCTTCAGCCGGCGCTTTTTGCGCTCGGCGCTCTCTGCTTCCCGGGCCGGGTTCTGCATCTCTACAGGCCGGCCGGTGATCATGTCCACCTGGACGCCGCTATCCATTCGCCTGGGGCTCCGTTTCCGCTTTTTTCATTTCCTGTTCTTTTTCCTCGATCACGCCTTGCGCAATCCGGGTCATGTCGCCGGCGGCTTGACCCTCGATCCGTTGAATTCGCTCGACGAGGTCCGCAATGCCCAAAAGTTCCTGAAGGTCCGCCATCGCCTCCGCTGCTTCGCTCTGCTTGGCCCGGCTCAACCGCTCTTGGAAGTCAATGACCTGGGCTTCCTGCTCGTCGGCGATCACGCCTTCGTCTTCGAGATTCGTGCGCTGCTCGACCGCCTTGAGCACCTTGTAGGCGTTGATGTATTTCTCAAACTTGGGATGTCCGGACAGCGGGACGATGATCTTTTGAATATTTTGCATGGTCTCGTTGTCCCGCATCAGGGCTTGGATGCCGGAAACATGAAACCGACCGCTCATAGGCGGCAACCCCTCGACGCCGTTGCGTGCTTCGGGATTGGGCCTCAAGCCGTATTGCGCAACGGCGTCCTTGCCTAAGAGACGCTCATAGTCCTGAAGCGTGGCATGGGTCTCGACCACTTCGCGGGCCGCGTTCAGAGCCCCTGTGGCGCCTCGTTCGATGTACTCGCCCATCAGGCCGTACACACCCAGGGCTTGATCTAAATTCATCGCAGCCTCACGAAACGTGATATCCTGACGCCACCCGGGCAACCCTTGCACCGAATCGGTCACAAAGCTGCCGCGCTGGTAATTTTGGTCGAAGTATTGCAAGTTGGCGAGAATGTCGCTTGTCCGCACCTTGCGGTCGATCTGCCGTACCGCCTGTTGCCCGTTGGCCGTCTCCCGGACCAAAAAATCTTTGCCGGGCGCCGTCAACACATCGGCCTTGTCCACCAACCGGTCCACATTGATTTCCGTCATGGGGTTCACGACCCATTGCAGATTGTCGATATGCAAACACAAGATTTGATTCATCGCGTCCCATAACTTTAAAATCCCCTCCAGCAGCCCGCGGCCTCCGTGACGCAACAAATCCGGGAGCGGACTCCAAGTGATCCCCGGCCAACGAAGCGACGCATACGGAGACACCCGGGGCGGTTCGATCACGCGGCCTGCGGCCACGGTGTACCGTGCCCGGGGCATCAGCAGCTCGCCCTTGGGGGACAGCACGGTGCCCCAAAATTCGCTGACTTGCACCATCCGGCGGAAACCGCTCCGTTCCCAGTGCATCTGGCGGCGCTGCTCGACCCGTTCCTTGGTCATCAAAGGGTCCTTGGCGTCGATGTTTTCCGTTGAAGCGCTGTCTTTCACCGCGTTCACATTCTTATACCGGCCCGATTTCTCGGCCTGCTTCAACAGCCACCAGTCCAACCATTCGGTATGCACCCAATACATGCCGCTTTGCGGATCCCGGGGCTTTGCGTCCGGATCGCGGGCAATCTTCCAGGGCTCCACCAAACTGAACTCGATGCCGCTTTGCGGAATAAAGCGGGGGATCATCTCCAGACCTTCCCCAATCGCCAACGCCATGTTGGTCGAGGCGGCGAACTGCATCACGAAGTCCGCCTTTTCCGGGCCGATCTGCTTTTCCATGACACGGTGCCAAAACTGAGACGCGTTTTTGTCTTCCGCATCCTGAATGCCCAAAAACCGCGGGGTAAAGGCCTTCTTCACCGCAGCCGTGCCGTATTGCACCGTGGAAAACGGCTTGGGCACCACCACCCGGGACTGCCACTCTTCCTTGTCCTGGTAGCTGGCCGGCTCGTTTTCCAGGTACACGGAGTAGCATTGCTCCTGAACCTGGCGGATGTATTTCCGGCTGGACGCGCTGGACTTGATGCAATCATAACAATAGTCGACAAAGTGCTGTTCCTGTTCCCGGGCATAGGCTCGGGCCGCGTCCTGCCGTTCCCGGGCTTCCTGCGGGTCCGCCATCAAATCTCGCGTTTGAATCGCACGGACTCTGTTCGCCACTTCGTCGGTCGGATCTTGAAACCGAATAACCATTTACCACCCCGCTCCCGGTGCATCCGGAAAAATACGATCAAAGTGCCGCTTGTATTCCCGGGTCGCGCGGCCCGGAGACCAATCAGACCGGCAAGGACAATCCGGCCGGCAATTCGCCGGGTCCGGTTCGCCGTTCCAACCCCGGTCCGGATCAAAGGTCTCTCCGCCGCAATGGGGACATTTGAAAATCTCGTTTTGCGCTTCCGGGGCGTCGTAAGGGCCGCCCTCGCGCATCTCCCAGTGATCATACCTGCCCATACACGCCTCCCGTAAACGACGGCTGCTTGTAGGTATCCGTGCGATAGCTCCGCGCTCTTTTGAGCGCCTCGGCCCTGGGCTTGGCCTTGATGATCGGACGTTTTTCATGGGGGAACAACACCGCAATCCCGTAGGCAAACGCCATCCCGGGATGATCATGATGGTTTTTCACCGGCAAATCTCCGATCACCCGATTGGAATTATCCACCTTGTAAACCCACCCGCCCTTGAGTGCCCGGTGGAGCTTTGTGGCGCTGGCCGACAAATACACCAACGGTTTGCCTCCGTTGAGCAGCCGCTTGAACACCGGATTTAAGGCTTCCCGCCGCGGGGGCCATCGCACCGGGCCGCCCTCGAACCGGGCGTTGAACGCCTCTTCCACGATCCGACTCGTCACGCTGTTCACGCTCGATTGATCGGGCGTTTGCATGGACGGGTCTCCGATCAAGCGCCAACCCTGAACCTTGCCTGCATACTTCGGGGTTCGCAGCAAAGGCTTGACCTGCTCCTCGATTAATTCGACCACGCCGATGCCCTCGTCGTACAAAACATCGTGGATCACCAGTTGTCCCCAGGGCATTATTTGAGCGATGATGCAGGTCGGATTTTGATAAGAATCCCAAAATTGCATAAACCCCCCCCTCAGAGGGGGGATCACCTTCTTGCAATAATGAATCGATGCGTTATAACCGGGCGTGACCTTCTTGCCTTGGACCACTTCCGCCTCTTCCCCTAAGACGTACCGGGCCCATTTCCCGGGATCATCCTGAAAAGCCGCCATATTGGCGACACGGGCCAGAGGGTTGAGAAACTTATTTTCCCCGCGGCGGATGCGGAATGTTTTCTTGGTGATCGTCAGCCACTCCCCGCTGCCCGGGTAAGTCTCTGCCGTCATATATTCTTCCGGAGCATCCACCAGCTCCGCGGTCCAGTGCTCCTCGTCCGCCGGGTTTTGCGTGATCTGCACGCGCATCTGCGTCCCGGTCTGCCGGGCCGCCCGGGCAATCGCCATATCGAACACGCCTTTGGGCAGCCCTGCGTTGGCCCGCTCATAAATCGGCGCAGGCTCCTCCAGCCAAATACAAGCGTACTCCGGACCCTGCAACTTGCTGATCGATGCAGCGTCGTCAATGCCGAACAAGTCGATCTCCACCCGAGGGGAAGATAGAATGATCCCCTTGTGCATGCCGTCCCGGAAAATAATCCAATCCTTTAGGATTTCTTTCAGGGATTGAGCCGTGGAGGTCTTGATGTTCTCGAATGTATCGCGGATCAATGCGCACCGGATATCCCGGCCGCTCCTCTGAGCATGCGCCATCAGCGCAGAAGACCCGGCATGCGTTTTGCCCTCGCCCATCGGTCCGATCAATTGGCAAATATGGCTGTCCGACGTCACAAATTCCCACTGGGTCGGACTCAGCTCATATGTCAAATCTTCCTTGGGCATTGTTTTGCTCTATGCTTTCCGTGGGCCTTATCCTGCCTTGCCGAACGTCACCTCGCGGGGTCCGCTCGGCCGCTCGGTTGCGGGATGCTGCGCATCCTGGCGTTGTCCTTGTTTCATGATAAAAATATTGCCTTGGGCCTCACCACCGATGATGCCCGAATATTTCAACTTCGTATCAATGATCTGTGTTGCCATCTTCATGGCCCGGATCCGCTGGCTCCGGTTGTCCATATCTTCCTGCAACCATGTCAGACATTGCTGAACGAATGTTTTGACGATCTTTTTTCGATCTTCCGGGTTGTTGTAGGCGCTCAAAATCTGATTGGCCCAAACCTCCACGCTGTCCTCCACCTTGTCCCAGGCGCTGATACGCTCGCTGCGAACGGGGGGCTCTTCTTTGGACCAATCGAGAAGGTCCTTTTCCATGCCTTCCAATGCGGTCAGGTCTTCGGGCACCACGCGCTGGACGTGCCGGCGGACGATGTTTTCGACCTCGCCCTCGGTTTCCTGACGCCGTTTTTTCAGCCACCGGTGAATGGTCGAATATGAAATGTCGTAGCCGTCGCCGCGAAGGATTTCCTGCACCTCTTCAAGCGTTTTGCTGTCCTTGGTCACCAACTCCAACACCCGGGGGCCTAATTCGTGCTGATCGATCTTGCTTGCCATGCTGCTCGGTCATCTCCTGTTTCTTTTTTTTTGTCTCCGAATGATAAACGGCGCAGCCGTTGAGGGGTGACAGGGCCCCTGCCGGCCGCGCCGTTTATCCGGAGTCTAAAATGGCTTAAACAGTATACCCGATAAATAAACGGGCCGGTCTTCCATGAAAACCGGCCCGTTTAAAATCCCGGAAAATCCCGGAAATTTGCACGTTATATCGTACCGTCTATTCCCGTTTTTCTACAAAATACTTCTTGACACCATCCAAACGTTGATAAAGGAAGACGTTCTTTTCGACCGGATTGTCTACGCTATTGCCGGATGTTCCGTTCCGCGCTACCAACAAGCCCTCCAGCCGTCCATACGAACTGTAGATGTGAATATTCGGGATGATTACGTCACGGCCGAAAAGAACGTCTTCCTTTATCAAACCAATTTGTTCATCGCCTAGCTTCTTCGCTCTCCGCCTGCGGTCCCGTGAACCTTCCGCAAAATATACCTCGACAAAATACCAATCACCCTTGCCGCATGCTCCAAGACCCTCCGCGCATCTTCACTCTCCACCTGCGGTCCCGTGATCCTGCGGAGACCCCACGCGAATACTTCCAGCTTGTCACGGTCTTTTTCGCTTATCTTCATCGCCGCTCCTCTTCCCGTTCCAGCGGGCACCAGCCCTGGATAATTTTGTGTGGTTCGGCTAAATCCCTGAGATTCATATCGGGATGATTACACATCCACAAGTCATCACAATACGGACAGTCAAAGCACCGCTCAATCACAATTTTCTTTTTCATAGCAATCATTAAGCCCTCCATATTGCTATCAAAGTAAGCGCTACGCTTACACAATACAGAATGAGACCTATCCAAAACACCCAAGTCAACAAACCTTCCCCCCATGCCGAAACGATCTCTTTCGATTTATCTCATGCTTCGCCAAAACCTCCCGCTCAATATCTATCCCCAACCCCTCCGCCATATCGCAGACTCGAATAAGAATGTCTGCAAGCTCCTCCCGGAAATTCAACTCGTCACTTATCCGATACGCCTCCAAAGCCTCAGAAACCTCGGAATGGACAAGGCACAGCAACTCAGGGACAGGCCTTCTTGTATCCCACCATCCATGTTTCTTCGCGTTATGGTGTATCTTTTTTGCGAGTATAGAAAGCTCCATAATCACTCCCTTTTGCATAATTATTTGTTAAATGGTTTCACCTTGGTTTCACCGGATTTTTTTGGTTTCACTTTGGTTTCACCTAAAAACGGCAGGGAATACTGACGTTCCTCTTCGGCAAATCGTTTCTCAAGATCGTTAACGGTCAAATAACCCTTGAAACCCCTATTGTGTTCGGGAAAGCCCCATCCATCTCTATCATCTTGTCCCAATATTCTGGAAAATCATGTCTCAAAATCCGCAGTTCTTTTAAGCTTTGCATGGGGCAGCAGTAGCACGAAACTTGGTACGCACCATGACAACTTTTTGATTCATGACATCCTCCATCGTTACGAGTGATCTGTTATGTCCGCAAGCTACTCCCGCCCTTCCTCTTCAACAATATCCTCGAAATGCAGATACAAATCCTGGGCGACTCGCTGTAAATCGGCCAGGCGGATCGCCATATCGCGGATAAAAATCGCAATCTGATCACGCAAAAGGGCACGCTCCGTTTTATTCATTGGTTGCTTCGGCTCCTTTTTGCCCGGGTTCGCAAGACCGACGCAGGACGCGCCAAAAGGTAGGGTCCGCTACTTTACCCGTCCCGGGCGGCCGGGCGCTGTGTAACTACCGCTTCAACTCGATTCTATTTGCTGTTTCTATAATGCTTTGAAGGTCGGCGATCTGCCCTTCCATAAATTTAATTTTCATATCTCGCTCAACGACGGCTTGGCGCAAACAAAAATTGTCCCTCGACAGTCGCTCGACCTCCACAGGCCAATCATACCAACGTTCCGGATCTCCGGCCGGGGGCAACTCCCACCATTTCAACACCGTCAACCCGCGGGGCTCGGAACGGCACCACTCCCCTCTCTGATGATCATAACAATCAATGTCCCACCGTCTATTGTCCCTGATGTCTTGCTGCAAAACCAAAACATCGACGCCATCGGCCGGTAAACTGTCGTCACCCTTCATTCCTTTTGCCCTCTCTATTGTTCTTCCCTCTCCACTGCTCTTCTGTCGCCACGAAAGGCCCGATCAAATGCCCGTTGCGATCCTTGACATTATCCCGGTCCAACTTGCCTGTATTCCAATGGGAATAATGTTTGTCACACAACCCTCGCACCGTTGCAAATTCTTGACAACTCTCAACCTTACAAAGGGTTTTCTTTCTTCTTTCCACCCCCATTTTCGACATAACTTCTTTCCCTTGTTTACATTCTTGGCATTCCAAAAATTCATTATTCAATTGGCGAGCCACGCAATGAACTCTCTTCATCGTGCACCGGAATCTTTCACAAGTAAAATATTGCGACCCGTGGGACCCCATGTTTTGCAATATTATTCGGAGAAAATGAAAAAAGCAAGCAAAAAATGTTCATTTTGGACAAAAAAATGCACTCCCCCCTATCCCCTACAAAACCCGGAACCCGTGTATTGATCAAGCGCA
>Ga0180431_10008699_pt1 | contig 11607 bp, 11 predicted proteins | sample SS_ome_11_FD_132459 | JGI IMG/M metagenome (GOLD analysis project Ga0180431, IMG submission 132459) | Hypersaline lake sediment archaeal communities from the Salton Sea, California, USA - SS_1_MS_1 metaG | ecosystem: Environmental > Aquatic > Non-marine Saline and Alkaline > Hypersaline >...
ACGGGCGGATTTTCAACGCGCTGTCGGCGGCCGGGGTTTCGCTCCTGCCGCTTCGTGGCTAAATCTTCGGCCAGGCCGGGCGCGACGGGCGCCCGGCGGCGGGAAGATCGATGACACTGACGCTTGCTGAGATCGCCGCGGCGCTCGGCGCCCGGGTCGAGGGCCGGGCCGGGCTCGTCGTGGCGCGCGCCGCCGAACCGTCGGCTGCCGGGCCGGACGATCTCGCGCTGGCGATGGATCCGAAATATGCCGAGGGGCTGGCGGCGGGTGGCGCCCGCGCCGCGATCCTGTGGCCCGGCGCCGACTGGCAGGCGCTGGGGCTGGAGGCGGCGATCCTCGTGCCGCGGCCGAGGATGGCGATGGCCGGGCTGACGCGGGCCTTCGACGCCGGCCCCGATATCGCCCCCGGCATCCATCCCGCCGCGGTGGTCGACCCGACCGCCGAGATCGGCACGGGCGCGGCGATCGGCCCGCTGGCGGTGATCGGCGCCGGCGCCCGGATCGGCGCGGGCGCGCGGATCGCCGCGCAGGTCTTCATCGGTCGCGACGTTTCGGTCGGCGCGGCGGCGCTGATCCTCGCGGGCGCGCGGATCATAGACCGGGTGCGGATCGGCGACCGGTTCACCTGCCAGCCCGGCGCGGTGATCGGGGCCGACGGTTTTTCCTTCGTCACACCGGAGAAATCCGGGGTCGAGGAGGTGCGCGAGACGCTGGGCGACCGATCCGAGGCGCGCGACCAGTCCTGGGCGCGGATCCATTCGCTGGGCACCGTCGAGATCGGCGACGACGTGGAGATCGGCGCCAATGCCGCGATCGACCGCGGCACGATCCGCGCCACCCGCATCGGCTCGGGCACGAAGCTCGACAACCTCGTCCATGTCGGCCACAACGTCGAGATCGGCCGCGACTGCCTGCTGTGCGGGCAGGTCGGCATCGCCGGTTCGGCGCGGATCGGCGACCGGGTTGTGATGGGCGGGCAATGCGGCGTGTCCGACAACATCTTCGTCGGCGACGACGTGGTGGCCGGCGGCGCCACCAAGATCTTCTCCAACGCGCCGGCGGGCCGGGTGCTGCTGGGCTCTCCGGCCTTGAAGATGGACAGGCATGTGGAAGCGTGGAAGAACATCCGCAGGCTGCCGCGCCTGTTCGCCCAGGTGGCCGAGCTTCGGGAAGCGGCGCGGCGCGGGCCGCGCAACGAGACGGAAGAACCATGACTGACAGCGTCCGGGATACGGTGGTCGGAATCATCGCGCAGCAGGCGGTGCTGGAGCCGGCCGAGGTCGAGATGACCGCCTCGCTCGAAGATCTCGGGATCGACAGCCTCGGTCTTGTCGAGGCGATCTTCGCGATCGAGGAGGCGTTCGACATCTCGGTGCCGTTCAACGCCAACGACCCGGCCGAGACCGCCGGCTTCGACATCTCGTCGGTCGCCGCCATCGTCGCGGCGGTCGAGGCGCTGGTGGCGGGCAAAGACGCGGCCGAAGACCGGGCCTGATGCACCGCGTCGTGATCACCGGCGCCGGAACCGTCAACGCGCTTGGCCAGGACGTGCCCGCGACGCTGGAGGCGCTGCGCGAGGGCCGCTGCGGGATCGGCCCGCTGGAATTGCGCGATGTCGGGCGGCTGAACATCCGGATCGGCGCGCAGGTCCGGGGCTGGGATCCGGAGGCGCATTTCAACCGCCAGGACATCGCGCTGTTCGACAAGTTCACCCAGTTCACGATCCATGCCGCACGGCAGGCCATCGCGCAGTCGGGCCTTGCGTTCGAGGACGCGCTGTCGCTCGCCTCGGGTGTCGTGCTCGGCACCGCCGGCGGCGGCGTGAACACCTGGGACGAGAATTACCGCGCGGTCTACGAAGAGGGCAAGAACCGGGTCCATCCCTTCGTGGTGCCGAAGCTGATGAACAATGCCGCGGCCAGCCATGTCAGCATGGAATGGAACCTGCGCGGGCCGACCTTCACGGTCGCCACCGCCTGCGCCTCGTCGAACCACGCGATGGGGCAGGCGTTCCACATGGTCCGGTCCGGCGCGGCCACGGTGATGATCACCGGCGGGTCGGAGGCGATGCTGTGTTTCGGCGGGATCAAGGCATGGGAAGGGTTGCGGGTGATGTCGCGCGATGCCTGCCGGCCGTTCTCGCTCAACCGCAACGGCATGGTGCAGGGCGAGGGCGCGGGGGTCTTCGTCTTCGAGGAGTACGATCACGCCCGCGCGCGGGGGGCCGATATCCTGGCCGAGGTGGTGGGATTCGCGATGTCCTCGGACGCGGGCGATATCGTCATGCCCTCGGCCCAGGGGGCGGAACGGGCGATCACCGGCGCGCTGCGCGACGCGCGGCTCGATCCCGAGGACGTTGGCTATATCAACGCCCACGGCACCGGCACCGCGGCGAACGACAAGACCGAATGCGCCGCCGTTGCCCATGCCTTCGGCCAGCATGCCGACCGGCTGATGATCTCGTCGACCAAGTCGATGCACGGCCACCTGATCGGCGGCACCGGCGCGGTGGAACTGCTGGCCTGCATCATGGCGCTGCGCGAGGGCGTGATCGCCCCCACGATCGGCTACGAGGAACCCGACCCGGAATGCGCGCTCGACGTGGTGCCGAACACCGCGCGCGAGGCCCGCGTTGCGGCGGTCTTGTCGAACGCCTTCGCCTTCGGCGGGCTGAACGCGGTGCTGGCGCTCAGGCGGGTCTGACCGTTGGCCCTAGTTGTTCATCGCCGCGAGCGCCTCGTAGGCCGCGGTGAAGCCTGACAGCGACATGATCGCCTCGAACGGCTGGTTCGGCGCCGCGATGGCGAAAACCGTGACCGTCGCCTCCGCGCCCTTGCGGAACGCGTCGATATCCTCCTCGGTGAAGCCAACCCGCGCGATGCAGCCGATCTGGGTGCAGAAGGTGAACTGGTAGCGCTTCGGCTGGCGGCTGCCGACCTGAAGGGTGATGTTCCGGGTCAGGAGCGTTTCGAGCGGCGTGATGATCGTGGCGCCGGCGATCGCGTCGCCGCTGGGTTCGGCCAGCGCGAAAAGGTTGATCTCGGCCATCGAGCCGCCCTCGGCGTTCTTCATCAGCTGGTTCATCACGCAGGGATCGGCGCCGTCCTCGGTGCGCTCGCACTGGATGGCCCAGTCGCCGTGGGTTTCGGCCACATAGGTGGCCCCGGGGCCGCCGACCTCTTCGCCGACCGGGAGGCTGTCGGCAGCCTCGGCCGTGTCGGTATCCTGCGCGGCCGCCGGCGCGGCGGCAAGCATTGCGGCTAGGGCGAGCGGGCGGGTGAACTGTTGAAACATGTCTGGTCCTGCCTGTGGTGGTGGATCTTGGCCTGCGCCGCGCGTCTAGCATGGCCGGCGGGCGAAGTCAGGCCCCCCGGACGGCTGCCCCGATGACAGGGGGGTGATCGGCGCTTTCCGGCCCGGCGCGGCACAGGCGCGACCGGTTTCGGCCAAACGAAAAGGGCCGCGGCAGCGCGACCCTTCCCTGTCATCTCCCCGTCGGACTGGCCGACTTGTTCTTTGGCCCCGACGCTAAGGGCTTCGCCAGCCTCCGTCAACAGCAAAAAACGCCACCGCACGAAGATGATTTCGCAGGCTTTTTCGCAAAAAAGGATCGCGCCGGGGTACGGCGCGGCCAGTCTGACAGGGAGGAAGTAACGTCCGAACGAAGAGGACGCACATCCGGACGAAGGTAAGGCTGTCAGAGAGTGGTTAAGATTGTATTGTCCCTGACGAACGGTGCTTCGGAGGGGCAAATGGCATCTGGAATGTTGCGCGAGGCCGGTGTTTTCGTGGGCGGTGGCGGGCCGGGCCACGACGTACCGCAGGAACTGGCCTTCCGGTTCGGCAATCGCCACGGGCTGGTGGCGGGGGCGACGGGCACCGGCAAGACGGTGACCCTGCAAACCCTGGCCGAAAGCTTTTCTGCCGCCGGGGTTCCGGTGTTCATGGCCGATGTGAAGGGCGACCTCGCCGGGTTGTCGCAGGCGGGGACCGAGGCGGCGAAGTATCACGGCGCCTTCGCCTCTCGGGCCGAGACGATCGGCTTCGCGCTCGACTACCAGGCCTTCCCGGTGACGTTCTGGGATGTCTTTGGCGCCGCCGGCCACCCGGTGCGGACCACGGTGACCGAGATGGGGCCGCTGCTGCTGTCGCGGCTCATGGGCCTGACGGCGGTGCAGGAGGGGGTGATGACCATCGCCTTCCGGATCGCCGACGAGGAAGGCCTGCCGCTGCTCGACCTCGAAGACCTGCGCGCGATGCTGGCCTTCCTCGCCGCGAACCGGGCGGAGATCTCCGCGCGCTACGGCAATGTCACCACCGCCAGCGTCGGCGCGATCCAGCGCGCGCTGCTGGTGCTGGAGCATGAGGGCGGCGACCGGCTGTTCGGCGAACCCGCGCTCGAGCTTGGCGACCTGATGGCCCCGGCGCCGGACGGCCGCGGCCGGGTCAACATCCTCGCCGCAGACCGGCTGATGGCCGCGCCCCGGCTTTACGCGACCTTCCTGCTTTGGCTGTTGTCGGAACTGTTCGAGGACCTGCCCGAGGTCGGCAATCCCGAGCGCCCGAAGCTCGTGTTCTTCTTCGACGAGGCGCATCTTTTGTTCGACGACGCGCCCAAGGCGCTGATCGACAAGGTCGAACAGGTGGCGCGGCTGATCCGGTCGAAAGGCGTGGGGGTCTATTTCGTCACCCAGAACCCCACCGACGTGCCCGACGCGGTGCTGGGCCAGCTTGGCAACCGGGTGCAGCACGCGCTGCGGGTCTTCACCGCGCGCGACAAGCGCGACCTGCGCCGCGCCGCCGAAACCTATCGCCCGAATCCCCGGTTCGACACGGAGGAGGCGATCATGTCGGTCGGCACCGGCGAGGCGGTGACCTCGTTCCTGGAGGCCAAGGGCAGCCCCGGCATGGTCGAACGTACGCTGATCCGCCCGCCGCTCAGCCGGATGGGGACGATCACGGAAACGGAACGCGTGGCGGTGCTGGACGGCTCCGGCCTTGGCCCGAAATACGACGCCGGGATCGACCGCGAGTCCGCGCACGAGATGCTGGCCCGGCGCGCGGAGGCGGCGGCGCAGGAGGCCGGCGCGGGCGCGCCCGAGGAGCGCGAATTCTCCGCCGCGCGGCGCTACAGCCCCGGCGGCGACACGCGCACGCGCCGCTCCAGCCGGTCCGACAGCGTCGGCGAGGCCTTTGCGAAAAGCTTCGCGCGGCAGTTGGGCACGCAGGCGGGGCGGTCGCTGGTGCGCGGCGTGCTGGGCGGGCTGTTCCGGTCGCGCTGAACCGGGGGCGGCCGGTCAGCGGGCGGCGGCGCCCATCGCGTGGGCCAGCCGCGCGGCTTCCTCCGCCAGCCCCCAGGGCGCGTTGACGGCGAACAGCCCCGAACCGACCATGCCGTGCCCCGGCCGCGCCGGCGGGAACCGCAGTTCGTGGCGCAGCGCGCCGGGCAGGTTCCGCGCCTCCAGCGCCTCCAGCATCTGCGCGTGCAGGCCCGAGGTCAGCACCGGGTACCACAGCAGGATCACGCCCACGGGCCACTTGCGGTGCACCGCGGCGATCAGTTTCGGCAGCCGGTCGTAATCCGCCTTGACCTCGAAGGACGGGTCGATCAGCGCCAGCCCGCGGCGCGGGTCGGGCGGGGTGCGGGCGATCAGCATCGCCAGCCCGTCCTCGTGCAGAACCTGCGCGCCGGTGCCCTTCATGGCCGCGGCAAGGAGGCGGTTCTCGCCCGGATGCAGTTCGGCCAGCACGATCCGGTCGCCGGGCCGCAGGATTTCCGCCGCGATCCGGGGCGAGCCGGGATAGGCCCGCGCGCCCTCGGCCGCCCGCACCCGGTCCAGCGCGGCCAGGTAGGGATGGCCGGCGGGAAACCAGCCCTGCGCCAGCGCCCGGCCGATCCCCGCCGCGGCCTCGCCGGTCTTGCGGGCCTCGGCGCCGTCGAGGTCGTAAAGCCCGCGCCCGGCATGGGTCTCGATATAGCTCAGCGGCTTGTCCTTGGCCGTCATGTAGCCCAGCGCCCAGGCCAGCAGGCCGTGCTTGTGCACGTCGGCGGCGTTCCCGGCGTGGTAGGCATGCTGGTAGGACAGCATCAGAGCGGGCGGATCTTCAGCCGGGTGATCCGGTTCTCCTTGCGGGCCACCACCTCGAAGCGGAAGCCGTGGAAGGAAAACACCTGCCCCTCGGCCGGGATCATCTGCGCCTCGTGGATCACGAGGCCGGCGACGGTATTGGCCTCGTCGTCGGGCAGGTTCCAGTCGGTCGCGCGGTTGACATCGCGGATCGTCATCGATCCATCGACGAGGTAATCGCCCGCCTCGGTCCGCTTCAGCGGCGATTCCGCGGCCGGGTCGAACTCGTCGGTGATCTCGCCGACGATCTCCTCGATGATGTCCTCCAGCGTGATCAGGCCGCGCAGCTCGCCGTATTCGTCGACGACCAGCGCGAAATGCGTCCGGCGCTTGAGGAACTCGCGCATCTGTTCGTCAAGCGGCGTGGTCTCGGGCACGAAATAGGGCTTCATCGCCACGCTGAGCACGTCGAGATCGCGCACCGAGGCGAGGTTGCCCTGCTCGCCGCGCACGATCTTGTCGACGGCGCGCAACAGATCCTTGGCATGGATCACGCCGACCACGTTGTCGCGCTCGCCGCGATAAAGCGGCAGCCGGGTGTGGTGCGAGCCCAGCACCGCCGACAGGATCGCGTCGGGATCGGCATCGACGTCGATCATCTCGATGCCCGACCGGTGGCGCATGATCTCTTCCACCGTCCGGTCGTTGAGATGCAGCGCGCCCAGCAGGCGGTCGCGATCCTCCTTCTCCACCGCGCCCTCGGAATGGCCCAGCGCGATGGCGCCCGCGATTTCCTCCTTCAGGGCGAGGATGTGGCTGTCGGGATCGGCGCGCACGCCAAACAGACTCAGCACTCCGCGCACCAGCACCCGCACCACGCTGACCACCGGCGCGAACAGGAAGATGATCAGCTTGATCATCGGCGAGACGCGCAGCGCGAAGGGTTCGGGATAGGTGATCGCCAGCGTCTTGGGCATCACCTCGCCGAAGATCAGGACCAGCGTCGTCATCCCCAGCGTCGCCAGCGCCACGCCGGAATCGCCGAAGATCTTGGTCAGAAGCGCGGTGGCCAGCGAGGCGGCGAGGATGTTGACGACATTGTTTCCCAGAAGGATCGCGCCGATCATCCGCTCGTTGTCGTCGGTGATGTCGAGCACCCGCTGCGCCGCCGCGTTGCCGCGATCGGCCTGCGCCTTGAGCTTGGAGCGCGAGGCGGCCGTCAGCGCGGTTTCCGAACCGGAGAAGAACGAGGAGACGCACAGAAGCAACAGGATCGCCCCGGCCGTGAGCCAGAAGGCGAGGTCGTAGGCGGAAGCGGCGGTTTCGGGGGGCATGACTCGGGGCTTTTCGGGAAAGCTCAGTTATGGGCGCGGCCCGGCGCCGGTTCAAGGGGGTCGCCCTCGTCCGATGCCAGCGGGTGATGTTCCAGCACCAGCGCGCGCAGCCGCGCCTCCAGCACATGGGTGTAGATCTCGGTCGTGGCGACATCGGCATGGCCCAGCATCATCTGGATCGCGCGCAGATCGGCGCCGCCGGCCAGCAGATGGGTGGCGAAGGCGTGCCGCAGCCGGTGCGGCGTGACCCGGTCGGGGGCGATGCCGGCCGCGGCGGCGATGTCCTTGAGGATCGCGAAGAACCCCTGCCGGGTCAGGTGCCCGGCCTTGCCGCGCGCCGGAAAAAGGTGCCGGCCGGGCGGCAGGGCGCGGTTGCCGGCCCGCGCCTCGGCCTCGGCCCTGTCGCGCAGCGCCAGCCAGTCGGCCAGCGCCGCGCGCGCCGGGGCCGACAAGGGCACCAGCCGCTCCTTGTCGCCCTTGCCGCGCACCAGCAGCATCCGGGGATCGCCGCGCGCGGCCTGTACCGGCAGGCCGACCAGTTCGCTCACCCGCATGCCGGTGGCATAAAGCAGTTCCAGCAGGCAGGTGTTGCGCAGCCGGTCCGCCGGGGTCCGCCCGGTGCGGCGCGCGGCCTCCAGCAGCGCGGTGACCTCGGCCTCGGCCAGCGTCTTCGGAAGCGTCCGCGCCTTGCCCGGCCCGGCGATCCGGAGCGCGGGATTGTCGCCGCGCAGCCTTTCGTCGAACAGGAAGCGGTAGAACTGCCTGAGCGCGGATAGCCGCCGCGCGCGGGTGGCGCGGGCCAGCCCCTCGGCCTCGCAGGCCACGAGGTAGCGTTCCAGATCGTCGCGCCCGGCCGCCTCCAGCCCCGGCCCGTGCCGGTCCAGCCAGCCCGCGGCATCCTTCAGGTCGCGGCCATAGGCCAGAAGAGTGTTGCGCGCCGCGCCCGCCTCGGCCGCCTGCGCCTCCAGAAAGGCCGATATCCTGAGCGCGGCGCTCATCCCCGCCGCTCCAGCAGCAGAAGTTCCAGCGCGGCGCGGCGCGCGGTGGCCTCCAGCCCGACGCGGCGCAGCACCACCAGCCCCTCGGTCACGTCGCGCAGATCGCCCTTGGCGCCCTCGGTCACCTGTTCGATCGCGATCAGCAGCGCCTCGCCGATCCGGCCGCCGGCCAGCCGCTGCGCGGCCTCGGGGCCGGGCTGGGCGAACGGCGCGAAGGCAGCGCGGATCGCCGCCCCCAGCTTGCCGGGCGCGGCAAGGCCCTGAACCTCGCCGGCGGCCAGCCCGGCCAGAAACGCCTCGGTTCCGTCCCCGGGCCGGCGCGCGGCGGCGACCTCGGCGAAATCCTCGGACAGAAGCCCGATGCGGAAGGCCAGCGATCCGGCCGTGCCCTTCAGCGGCATCCGGGCCAGCGCCGGGCCGTAGAGCGTGGCGAAGGCCACTTCCAGCTCCATCGCCTCCATCTGCGCCCAGGCCGGGGGCAGGGCGGCGGCCACCGCGACCGGGTCGCGCGCGGTCAGCGCGGTGTCGAGCCGCTGGATCGCCGCGACACGGTCCCAGACCCCGCCGGAGGCCGCGGGCCGCTGTTCGGTGTAAAGCCCCAAAAGCCGGTTCGCCGGGATCGCGCCGACACGCGCCAGCCGCTCGCCGGCCTCGATCCGGGCCTTCCAGCCGGTGTTCGATCGCAGATCGGCATGGGCGAAGGCCACCGGCAGCGTGGCGGTCGGCAAGGGCTGGCCGATCGCCTCCATCAGCCGCAGGACCAGCGGCGAGGGCCGGCGCGGCCGGGGCAGGGGATCGGCGCCCTCGGCCAGCGCCGGGTCGAGAAACCGCGCCAGCAGTTCCTCCATCTCCGGGGTGATCCGGTCCAGCGCCGCGCCGGTCGACAGCGACAGCGCGGCCGCCGTCCAGTCGCCGCCGCGGGCAAGGCAGAAGACGCGGGCCGGGAAGGTCGGCGCGATCTGCGGATTGTCGCGCATCAGGCCGCAGGCGGCATCTTCCTGCCCCAGCAGCAGCGCGATGTCGAACCAGCGCCGGAACGGTTCGGCCCGCGGCGGCGCGGTGCGTTCCAGCAGCGCCAGCGCCGGGTCGAGCGCGCCGAGGTCCAGCAGCTTGTCGATCCGGGCGAGGAACAGCGCGCCCGATCCGTCGGACTCCGCCGGCGGATCAAGCTCGGCCAGCAGCAGCGTCATCAGCAGGCCCTGGATCGCGGGCAGCGTGTCGATCCGCTCGGCCCTGAGCAGCCGGGCAAGCTCTTCGGTCGGGGTCGTGCCCCAAAGATCGGCGGGCAGCCCGGTCGCCGATGGCGGCAGAAGCCCCACGGCATCGAGATTGGTCGCGGCCAGCGGGGCCACCGTGATCGGCGGCCGGGCGGGTGGCGTCTGCGGCGCCGGGCCGGGCAGCGCCACCGGCGGTTCGGCGACCGAGCGTGACAGCCAGTCGATCGCCGACAACGGCTCCTGCTGGGCCTCGGCCCCGACGGCCGGCCACAGGGCCAAGGCCGCGGCCAGCGCGCGCCTAGTCCGCGGCATCGAGCGTGACCTCGTGCCGGATCTCGGCCGTGTCCGGCGACATCGGGCCGAGATAGGCGTAGCCGACAAGCCCGAGGAACCCGAGGATGACCAGATAAACCAGATACTTGATGATGCGTCCCATGCGCCGCGGTTCCTTGTTGCCTGTCTTTGCCTGCCTGCCGTGGTCGCCGCCACGGTTCGTCGCGATTATATATGGCCTTTTCGCCGAGTTCACGCCATTCAGGACGAACCCGGCGATTTTGGCCGAAGATCGCCGTGGCAGGCGACGGGATCGAAGGTGAAGGCGAAGCTGAAGCGAACGATCGTCCTGATCGGGATGATGGGGGCGGGCAAGACCGCCGTCGGCACCGCGCTGGCACGGATGCTGGGCGTGCCTTTCGTCGATTCCGACGACGAGATCGAGCGCGCGGCGAACATGACCGTCGCCGAGATCTTCGAACGCGACGGCGAGGCGTTCTTCCGCGTCAAGGAAAGCCAGGTGCTCAAGCGGCTGCTGTCGGGCCCGCCCTGCGTTCTGTCCACCGGCGGCGGCGCCTTTCTGGCCGAGGCGAACCGGCAGGCGATCGAGGATGGGGCCATGTCGGTCTGGCTGCGTGCCGATCTCGACCTGCTGTGGGCGCGGGTGCGGCACAAGTCGACGCGGCCGCTGCTGCGCACCGCCGATCCCAAGGGCACGCTGGCACGGCTGCTGGAGGCGCGGTCGCCGGTCTATGGCCGGGCGCAGCTGATCGTGGACTCCGAAGCCGACCTGTCGGTCGAGGAGATGGCGGCGCGGGTGCTGGCCCGGCTGAAAGCGGAAGGCGGGATCATCGCGGGAGGCGAGGGATGAGCATCGACACGGTGCGGGTGGAACTGGGCGCGCGCAGCTATGACGTACGGATCGGCCACGGCCTGCTGGCCCGCGCCGGGGCCGAGATCGCGCCGCTGGTGCCGAAGGGCCGGGGCGTCGCGGTGCTGACCGACGAAACCGTCGCGGGCCTGCACCTCGACAACCTGCGCGCCGGGCTGGGCGGGATCGGCATGGTGGCGCATGCGATGGCGCCGGGCGAGGCGACGAAGGGCTGGGCCGGGCTCGCCGAGGCGGTCGACTGGCTGCTGGCCGAGAAGGTCGAGCGGCGCGATATCGTGGTCGCGCTTGGCGGCGGGGTGATCGGCGATCTCGGCGGGTTCGCCGCCGCGATCCTGCGCCGCGGCGTGCGTTTCGTGCAGATCCCCACCACGCTCTTGGCGCAGGTCGACAGTTCGGTGGGCGGCAAGACCGGGATCAACTCGGTCCACGGCAAGAACCTTGTCGGCGCGTTCCACCAGCCCAGCCTCGTTCTGGCCGATATCGACCTGCTGGCCAGCCTGCCGGCGCGCGATTTCCTCGCCGGCTACGGCGAGGTGGTGAAATACGGGCTGCTGGGCGACGCGGCGTTCTTCGACTGGCTGGAGGCGCACGGCCCGGCGCTGGCCAGTGGCGATGCCGGGCTGCGGCAATACGCGGTGCGCCGGTCGGTCGAGATGAAGGCCGAGATCGTCGCGCGCGACGAGACCGAGCAGGGCGACCGGGCGCTGCTGAACCTTGGCCATACCTTCTGCCACGCGCTGGAAACCGCGACGGGCTATTCCGGCCGGCTGCTGCATGGCGAGGGCGTGGCGATCGGCTGCGCGCTGGCCTTCGACCTGTCGCAGC
>Ga0180431_10008700_pt1 | contig 11607 bp, 10 predicted proteins | sample SS_ome_11_FD_132459 | JGI IMG/M metagenome (GOLD analysis project Ga0180431, IMG submission 132459) | Hypersaline lake sediment archaeal communities from the Salton Sea, California, USA - SS_1_MS_1 metaG | ecosystem: Environmental > Aquatic > Non-marine Saline and Alkaline > Hypersaline >...
AATCACAAAAAAGAAATAGAATTCATAAAGAAATTATTAAAAAATATAACTTTAATCAAAGAATTAATATTCAAGAATTTCAAGCAAAATTTATTGATTTATATTGTTCAAATGTTGCCATTAAAATTATTCCAGATGAAATACAAATGGTTGTTGATAAAATTAATATTGATGTTAATAAAATTCCAGAAAGTAATAAGAGTAATAATGAATTATTTACTAATTATAAGTTTAAATGTAATTTATTAACTATCAATTTAACATCTGATACACCCGATTATGTTCAATTTTGCATACATAAGCCTATGTTTGTTAAAAAAAATTCAAATATTTATGTAAATATTCATGATGTAAATGTATTTGATTATATCCAAAAATCACAATGGAATAAATTATTATGCCGGAATATTAAGAAATCTGATGAACATCAAGACTTCTTAAAATTACAATACAATATAGATACATATTCTGTTAAATTAAATATAATTCCATTAAGATTATTTATTAATCAATTGACATTAAATTACTTATTAACTTTTATAACATTCAATGAAAATGAAGATAAAATCTTTAAACGGGTAGAGACTAATGATATTAGACTCACTATTGATTATAAACCCGTAAAGTTTAATATTCATTCTACTGAATATACTGAATTAATTAATTTATTACCATTAGAAAATTTTTATATAAAATTACCCGCCATTGATGAATCTTATAAAAGCATGACCGATATCAGTGAAATATGGCAAGCTCAATTAGAAAATACAATTGCCTTTAAATACTTAAAAAGTATTATGATTATTAATTCTGTTATGACTATCTTAGAAGGCGTTTCCGATTTATTTGTAGTTCCATATGATGAGTATGTTAACCATAATGAAACTATTATTAATGGTATATCATTAGGCATTTCTAACTTTATTGATAAAATAAGCCAAGGTTGTATTGATATTCTATCACGATTTACTATTAGTATGAATTCTATTATTGAATTAGGAATTTCGCCATTTCAAGACATACAAAAAGAAAATAGTAAATTTAGTAATCAACCTAATAATATTACAGAAGGCATTACCGACGCATACAATAATATGGCAAACGAATTAATTGATACTGGTAATATAATTTTATTACCCTTTCAACAAGAGACCTTAACGGATGGCATAACTACTGTAGGAACTTCAATCCCAGTAATTATTCTTAAACCTGTTAGTGCTTCATTAATTAGTATTTCTAAAATTCTCTTAGGAATTAAAAATAATATTAATAATCAACACAAAATAGAAATGGATAATAAATACGGTAGTTAACGTTTTCTTACATATGTACATGTATAATTAAAAGAATTTCTCCTTTTTATTGGCAATTCACGAATATCAACATTAACTCGCTTATCTTCTTTGATTATTTTTTCAATTTTATTGTGTTTAATACGTAAATCTTCAGACTTTGAACGGGGTCTAAATGGTTTGTCCATGAATTTTATATTAATTAGCAACATTTTTAATGTATTGAACCAATCATCTAATGAATTAGCTTTTGAATATTTTATATTATATTCTTTTCTACACTTTCTCTTAGGCTTGTTATCAATAATATATTCATCTTTCATTTTATAATATGGTCTATCTGTAAGGTCCTTTACAAACATTAATAATATTTTCATTCCATCATCAAATTTATCACTAAAATATAAGGGAAATGAGCCAAATGATTTATGATTAATAATAGATCGCTTGCCTAATGCATATATCTGAATTTCGGGATGCACTTTATGCTCTAATAATAAGGCGATTTCACCCATTATATTATTAATTAAATTCCAATCTATTTTTTCAGTATAATACAGCTTATAATCATTCAATTCAAATACTAAACTTTTATTTTGTCGGGGTATTCTTATTTTCTTAAAATATGTATCTATAGAAAAATCCTTTTCTTTTATTTCTGTTTTAACTACTAATTTTGTAATAGGTTCTTCAATATAATCAGTCTCTTCTATTATTTCTTCTATTATTTCTTCTCTCTTAATCAGTTTTTTTCTTAATTTCTTTAACTCTTCTAGTTTTTCTGCAAAATCATATGTTTCGTTGTTAATTGGTAAAGTATAATGCTCTTCTGGTAAGTTATATACATCTTCTAATATTCTCATTGATTTATCAACACATGTATGGCAAAATTTACAATTATCTAAATTATCTGTTAAAATATTTATAAATTTATCATGGTCTTTATTACATTTTCTATCATGTTTATTATTAGTAAAGCAATTACCACATGACTTCATATATACAGCCTTTTCTTCATTATAATTAACAGTATCTCCATATGAAATAAATGATTCTTTTGGATTAAAATACAATATACTTTGCTCATTAGAATTAGGTTTCTTTAATTTACCACATTTACTACATCTATATTGTGTTGCCATTTAGTAAATATTTACCAAATAAAATACCCGTTATAAAAGTACTACTTGCAATTAGTATATGGAATTTATAATTTTTATTTTTATATAAGTTACGATGTACGTCTTCTAATATTTCAAATTTTATTGTTATATCTGTAAAATCTATATTTGGTAAATGTACTTTAATTTCTTCTCTGATAATCTCATCACTAATATCAAGAGAACTCTCAATACATAAAGAACCTCCACCAAACTTTATGCGTTCATAATTCTTATATAATTCATACTTATACGAAATTAAACGGACACTCATTAATAAAAAAAATAGTTATTTATTGTTTAAGTCTATAAATTTAGTGTGCTTATACGATTAGCTTTCATATATTGTTCAACACCATACGACATATGATTAGAAATCATATCACGGGAACGTTCCATATGATAATAAATGTCCGTTTCGTCACTATATACTGTATAATATATTCTACGAATATTATATTTTTGTAATATATCCAAACAATGCTTACATGGTTTTGACATTCCGACACCATCTACCATTTTCCTTACAATATAAATATCAACTCCCTTATTTAAAACATCCCACTTTGGTAAATGATGAAAACAATCAACTTCGGCATGAATTGTAAATACATTTTTTTTCATTACGCGATTTGATATATGATTTTTACCACGAGAAAGTATCTTTCCGCCTTTTACCAAAACAGCACCATGACATTGTTTTCGGCTATGTGAATCATCAATACAATAATAAGCTTCCTCAAAAAAATGCAATTTTTTTCCAGTAGCTTTCATATTAACTTAATAATTAAATAATATTTATGTTTTATAAATAATCAATTTTAATCATGCAAATTAAAATTAATTTTTTAGATGAAGAGCCTATATTAGTTGACAAACATATACTCTGTAAATGCGATTACTTTAACAAAATGCTTAATTCTGGATTAGTAGAAGAACATACCGCAGAAATTAATATCAATAATTACTCGCGTGATAGTTTCCTTTACATATTAGAATTTATTTCTACTAATGATTTTAATGATAATTTTAAACCAGAATTATTAGCAGAAATACTTGATTTAGCTACAATGTACGCATTAACACTTCTTAAAATTTCATTAGCAGAATATCTTAAACAACATATACATGACTATAGATTAGATGATTTAATATATTTAGCCGAAACATACGAATTATTATCACTCAAAGATATTGTCTTATTTGAAATAAATTCTAATAATGTTAGTACTGATGAGTTATCTATAAATGTGGTTGAATATTTGGATCCTATGAAAAAATTAGATTTGGTTTTAAGTGGTAAATATAGTAAAGATATATTATCATTAAATGACTATACTATTCACGAGTTACTTACCATTATCCAAGAAACCAATATTTTTACTGATAAAGAATTACTAAGTGCTATTTATTCAAGATATAAAACAGTTAATGAATCTTTCTATATAAAACAATATATTGGTGAAGTAATATGCGTATCTCGGTCACTCAATTACTTTTCTATATATATTAACCTATGTAAGGAAATAACTTCAAAAAATAAAGAAATATCTATCAATGATTATAAGTTTAAAGTTATTCCTGAATATTATAATAATAAACAAATTGTAATTAGATTGTCTAATGTTATCCCTATTAGTAGCTCTGACAACGTTTATTCTGTAGAAAACTTATGACTGTTTCTCTTATATCTTAATGCTTGATATGTTCTAACATTATTAACACATTGTTTACGTCGCATAATTCTTATTTTTTTTTTCATGAATTTAGTCCAGATAACAAGTATATCATCTAAATAATCTTCACCTCTTAATAATCCATCTGACGTGATAAAATTATGTAAAGCACTAAATGTTAATACTAAATTTAATTTTTTCTTTAATATCTTCTCACATTTCTCATGCATTAAAATTCCATAACAATGATACGTATTATTATTAGATTTTGTCGTAAATGGTATTTTATTCTCCGTTACTAACGTTTTTTTTGTCATTATTAGTTTTATTCTTTTGTTCTCCGGTAATAATCCTATCTCGCCACCAACTTCTCCACAAATTATACATTTAAACATATATTAATATAAAAACAAAAAAAAATCATGACTTGAAGAGAAAGTCAATCAACCATTCACAAACCCGGTTGTGTTCATCACGATTGTCTCCTTCTCTTGCCAAACCCCGGTCTATGTAAATGACGAAGTGAAGAAAATTTCGTTGTGTTTTCGTCAATCGGGAATCTCTAATGTCAAATTTTGCAATTTCGCCACGATTGAACTTCCTGAAAAAGTTTGGCTCTTGTGAGAGAGCATGTCTCATATTGAAGTAAATATCGGACACATCGGAACCATATGCTTTTCGGATTCGCCCCATGTTGCGAATTGTATTCCGATTAGTTTCCGGAATGGTTTCGCTAGGTAGATAACGAACACATACACTATTACCACATTTAGTAGTAACAACTGCAGTCAGAGCAAACATGCTGGCATGAGTAATCAAATATGACATGTTATGTCAATTAAAAATCAATTTTTAATATTTAACGTATATATACGCCGCATGTATATTTTGGATAGCCTTTAGCTATATAGTCTCTTTTTAATTTATCTATGGGGGTATGCTTTATTATGCATTTGAGCATATAGCTTTTAATTAATAGGGAGATTGGTTTCAGAAAAACATTTATTTTTAGCAGCATCACATAGACGTTTTTGCCAGAGAGTTAAATCTCCGTCTTTTTATCCAAAAAGAATCAATTTATGAGTATCACTTGAAACGGTTGTCATCTATATTTTTACCTTATAAAATTCTTTCATTTCTCCACTTTTAATATATTTAGGTAAATGTTGTAATAAATATTGACCTCTACCCTTGATTAAATCCTGATTATCATTAATAAATGTCCAATACAAGGCTTTCCATACGTTGGCATCATGGGCATCATTTAAAGATGACATCTTTTTTATGTAATTATAGGATGATATATAAGGTTTTGTAACAAAATTATATGGCTCTCCTGCAGCACAATAAGTACACATTAGAATATTCATATACATAAAAACATCAGTAGAACCGCCATCAATACACACTAATTCTGAAAACCAAGTAAATATTTCTTGTGGATGAAATTGACATAAATTCAGAAAATTACCCATAAACATTAATCTTTCAATATGATGCAAATATCCAGTTTGCAGTGCCTTATTGATGCAATAATCTATGGCTTTTACGCCAGTAGTGCCATCATAAAAGGAAGTCTTAATTTTCTTTTTAAAACCTAATTTATTGGGAACAATACAAATATTTCCCTTATATTTTGCATGATTAATATACATATAAAAACAGAATTCTCTCCAAAATATTTGACGAATATAACCCTCTAATGAATTGATTTGAATACCCTTAATTTTTTTAATTTCTTTGAGTATTTCACCTGGGGTTAAAATACCAATGTTGAAACTAGAAGATAGTAACGAATGACAAAAATATGGATTTTTAGGATCCATCCAATCCTGTGTTTTGCCAAATAAATTAAGTTTTTTATGTAAGAAATCTCTTAATAATTTTTTGGCTTCAGAACTATTAATCGGGAATATAAAATTATCCATACTTCCATAGTTATTTTTAAAATGTTTATTTACAAATTTTTTACCATCACTAATATATTTATTATTGTTAATCTTAGGAGACGGACAATTAATTTTCATAGGGCGATATGGATCTTGATTATATTTATCATAACTCCATTTACCGCCTACAGGTTTTCCGTTCTTCATTAATATATCAAATTTTTTACGTTGTTTGATGTAAAATGAATTAAAAATTCGCACATTAGTAGGCATTTCATCATATCTATTAAGAAAATATGGTGTTTTCTTGTGCAAAATTAATTTAACTTTATATTTTTTACATGCAGTAATTAATTCATTCATTAGAAATTTATTTGGAATATAAAAGCCTCTTAGTTCTTTATTTCTTATTTTGGAAATTAAATGTTTAAAGTTTAATCTTGGTCTATAATTAATCATAGTAACTCTAATAGATTTGTCTTTTAATTGGTCTCTATAATTAAGCATAGATGCATGATGTAATAATAGTTTGTTTTTATTATAATTATATCTATCAAAGTAAAGACTATGGGGAAATAAAACTACATGTTCTTTTTCATTTAAATATTTTGGTAATTTTTCAAATAATTGGTCTGGCAAAATAAAAAACATATATATTAATTGTTTACATTAAATGAATAATCTAAATATCTACCATATTTGGAGGATATTTTCCATCCGTGAATTACTATTTTTTTATCTGGACTATGAACACCCTTATGATGACATTCCCAACATAAAATTACTAAATTACCACGATTATTTTTATGGAAATGTTCTATAAATCCCTTATCATTCGCCGTACATTGCATATTAATATGATGACATTCTAATTTTTCAGTTGAACCACAAATTGTGCATGAATCCATGTAAATATTACAATTATAATGTGATGCTTTCTTAATTAAAATATCTTCCTTAGCATCTAATAATTTACTCTTAATTTTATTTGCCCTTTTCTGGAATGCAGTACAATCTATGATATTTTTTGCTACCAACAGTCCATATAATTCATCACTACATCCTTTCTGCAATTTGCGATTAAATATAATTTCACCATCTTTCATTTCAGTATTTAAATGATAAATATCTATTTTAGCCTCTTTTATTTCTTCTAAATTCTTTAGCTCATGATAGTGAGTTGCAAAGATAAAGGTACTATTTTTATCAGCCAATTCGCAAATACTTGAAGCAGAAATACTAATACCACTAATGTTCTCGGTTGAACATGTAATTTCGTCTAAAATACATAATGTTTTCTCATTAGCACGTTTTAATATGCTTTTTAGATCCATGAGCTCACATATAAAACTAGATTGTCCTACAAATATATTATCAGAACCAGGTAATCTAGTGAATATATTATGATATGGAGAGAATGTAAAAGATTCTGCGGCAACATATAATCCCATTTGAGCCATAATAACATTTAAACATACTCCTTTTAATAGACAACTCTTACCGACACTATTGATACCATATAATAACATACCATTACATAGATTAATATCATTTGGAACATAAATAGTATCTATTAATTTCTCTACAATAGGATTGCGTAACTTTTTAGCATTAATGAAAGAACTTTTATTTTCGTTAATTACTGGCTTACAATAATTGTTCTTAACAGCTAATTTTGCCGATGAATGAATAACATCTACTTCTGCAATAAAATTAGTTATTTCAATTAAATCCTTACTATATTTATTATCTAAATCCTCTAACAATTTATCATAAATTTCCTGAGTTTTCTTTTTAAGCAACTCTTCATATTCAATAATAATGTTTGAATAATTAGAAATCTCTTTAGATTCTATCTTAATATTAGAACTCATAACTTTAGTCTTCAATTCACTACTAGACATGTTATCAAAATATTTTTGTAATATAGGTGATTGTTTATTTTCTACTACTCTTTTCCAATTTCTTTTTGATATTAGTAGATGTTTACCAGATTTTTCTGTAGAAGCAACTCTAACATTACCATTTTGTAATACAGACATTAAATTTTTACATATATTATTAATACTTTGTGTAGTACTATTTAATTTTTTATTATAGGCATCAATATCCTTATTAATATTTGGTTTAATACTATAAGTTTCAAGGTCTATAATTGACTCATATTCTTTAATATATTTACAAAATGCACGAATAGTATCATGTTTTGGTAATAGTGATTTTAGTTTAGTTTTGTTAATTGTGCGAATAATATTTTTAATTTCTTTATAAGAATTATGAAGTCTTCTTAACTCAAATGGTTTTAATATGCCTATGGTTATTTTCCGATGTAATCTTTCTATGTCTACTATTTTATTTAATTGTTTTTCTATTATAATCTCATCACTAAGAAAATCATCAATTAAAGAATATCGTCTATTAAGTTCATCAATATCTGTAATTGGATTTTGTAATCTTTGATTTAAAAGACGTTTGCCCATGGACGTATTGCATTTATTAATTATCTTATACAAGTTAGTATGTCCTTTTTTAGAAAATATATCTAACTGAGTGACTGCATTATTTTCTAAAACTAAATGTTCATCACTGTTAATTATTTCTGGAATTCTAATTTTTTTGACGATGTTGGTTTCATGTTCATATGCAAACTTTAAAGCGGATACGTAACTTTGACAGGCTAATTGCATTCTACCTAATCCAATATATTCAATAGGTGATATTACAGAACATTTTGGAAAAATTATTTTAAGAAATTCTTCTTGATAACTAATTTTATCATGAGTTTCTTCATAGAATATTTGAACTTTATATTGTGCTAATATTTTTTTAATTTTGCTTACATTAATGTCTTTATAGACGACTTTAACTTCAATGGGTTCATAAGAATGTAATATCCTATACAATTCGTCTAATATTTTATTGAATGGTAACTCAATAACATATGATCTTCCGGTTGCCAAATCAATAATAGAAACACCACAATTAAAAGTATCTTTCATGCCCTCAAAGTAAATACAAATTAAATTATTATTTTTTTCATTTTGGAGATATGTACACGGACTTACTATTTTATTTAATTTACGCACAAACGAGCGATTTTTACGAACTTGATCATATATAACTACAGTATAACCAGCATTAATAAGTACTTCTAAATGTTTTTCTAAAACAAAGTAAGGAAAACCACCCATATTAGGATTTTCAAATGATAATTCAGATGATGAATTCATTTTTCCTAAGCTCATATTTAATACACTCGTAATTTTATTAGCATTACCATAAGTAATATCATCATCTGTGTAAGAGTAAATTTCATAGAATTGACCGACCATGTATAATAAACACATTTTGTCGCCATATGTCTTGCTATGTTCTATAAATTTACTATAATAATCATATAACTTCTTACCAGGAGTTAATGAACTATATAATAATTTTTCTTCAAACTTTTCTAAGTAGTGTTCCATTGTAATTAATTAGAAACATTTTTTTATATTGATTATATAATATAAAATGATACTTTTAGTATTTATTTCAGCTTTACTTGCGTTAGGTATTGGGGTTTTAATATATATGATGCGCTCTGTTGAAAATTTTAGTTGGAGAAGGAAAGACCAACGCAAAGACCATCGTTGTGGACCAAGATATAAGAATGCTAAATGTGGTAGAGGAAGATGTTGTTCTAAATTTGGATGGTGTGGAACTTCTGATAAACATTGTTACAAAAAACCTCATGGTTATTGTAGTAGTCAATGTAAAAAAATGCGCAAAAAATGTAAAGTTTGCCCTGATTGTAAAGAGCTTAAAAAAGAACGCGATATGATGGAACTCTTGTTTGTCTATTTTAACAGTCTAAAAGAAAATGACATTAATTATGAATATAGTGGTCTGGGTTCACCTATTGAACAACAAAAAGTGATTACAAAATGGATATCAGAATCTACAGGTCTCTCAAAAAAAGAGATAGATACTGCTATTGGTAATTTTCGGTTAGTAACATATAAGAAGAAATTAGATGAATTGGTTAAGAAATATTTAATACCATATGGTGTAGATAAAGGTTATCTAGTAGCTGATTCAAAAGCACCTGGTGGTTATAGACGAATAAAAAAATGAATAATTATTTTTTTTAATTATTTATTTTGCATATAATAAAATGCTTTCTTTTACTTCTGAATTCCTTACTCGTACTATTAATACAAAGGAAACTGGTCTTATAACTTTAGAAGTACCGGATAATATAACTATAAATGACTATAATCGGCATACTATTTTAGTGTTAGATATTAGTGCTAGTATGCAAGGACAAAGATATTCTACATTATTGGCAAGTGTTGAATATATATTTGAAAAATCAAAAGAAAATGATTATTTTAGTATATTATTATTTAGTTCATCTGTTAAACTCATATGTAATAAAGAAAAACTATCACCAATAAATAAAAATCAAATACTCAAAATGTTGAAAAATACTAATCCAACTGGAGGTACTAATATCAATGAAGCTCTTCAATTTGTTAATGATATTACTAAAAATGAAGATATTCTTTGTAATGTGTTATTGTTTACTGATGGAGAACCAACAGAAGGTATAATTCGTATAGACAAAATTATAGATAATTATACTACATACTATAATGGGAATCATTCTTTACATACATTTGGTTATGGCGCCGAACATAATGAAAAATTACTAACAAAATTATCTAATGTATGTTCTGATGGATTATACTATAATATTCTTGATACCTATGATGTCGGTAATAAATTGGGTCCATATTTAAAATATTATAATACAATTGTTTTAATGAACTCAAAATTACATATAATGACTGATGATAACATAGAAATAACTAATTTATTTACATCCTTAAATTATATAAAATTAAATGAACATACATACGAAATTGATTTAGGTGCTTTAGCATTAGAAAATGTTAAAAATATTCCAATTGAAATATATGTTAAAAATAAAGGCAAAATTAACGTTGCATTAACATATAATAACAATATTAAACAAATTACACATAATATTGAATATATTACCCACGAAAATATTTATAATCATTCACAAATAAAGAATATTCGCATTAAAAAATATGAATACTTAACGGCATATATTATTGAGCAAATATTAAATGATAATATCATGTCTGATATGATAAATGAAATAGAGAATGATCCATTTGTGAAAGATACTTCAGAAGTAGAATCTTTATTAAAAAAAATAAATGATTCTAAAAATAATGTTAAAAAAGCATATTCTTATATCAGTTCAAGTCGCATTCAACGAAGTAATGATATTGATTCTCCGTATGTAACTCTTAGTGATATTGCATCACAGGCAGAATCAACTACCTATATCACTTCTGCTAGTCTTCGATATACATAGTATATATGTGATTATAATCGTAAAACTTATTGGACAAGTCTAATAATAATACATCATAATTTTCTTTTATAATAGTTAAATCATGTTCAATTCTATAGTTATTTTCTTGTCCAATATTGTCTAAAATATATGCATATTTTAACTTATCATCACAAATGATAATCACATAATAGTTTAAATAATTATTAGTAATAATAG
>Ga0180431_10008703_pt1 | contig 11605 bp, 10 predicted proteins | sample SS_ome_11_FD_132459 | JGI IMG/M metagenome (GOLD analysis project Ga0180431, IMG submission 132459) | Hypersaline lake sediment archaeal communities from the Salton Sea, California, USA - SS_1_MS_1 metaG | ecosystem: Environmental > Aquatic > Non-marine Saline and Alkaline > Hypersaline >...
GAGATGAAAGGTTCTCCGGCCGTCACACCGCACCGGACGCCTTCTCTCCCGGGAATCGTTTCGGCATACGGCTTTCGACATTGACCGAATCGGAGGCGTCGTGATACGATAATAAAATATCACCAAAAATCCTGTGATATCATACCAACCACGTTGAGGAAGGTGGACGCATGACCGATACGCGGGTATCCCTGGTTCGCTGCGACGACTACCGGCCGGACCTGGTCTACCGAAAGGTGAAGGAGGCGGTGGACCTGGTGGGCACGATGAGCGCCTTGGGGGAGAGCAGGTTCGGCTTCAGGAGCACCCGCTCTCCCCCAAGGCGCCGGAGACCGCCGCCCTCACCCACCCGGCGGTGCTGGAGGCGGTCATCCGGCTGGTGAAGGAGGCAGGCGCCGTTCCCCTCGTGGGGGACAGCCCCGCCTATTCCGCGGCTCTGTCCTGCCTCAAGAAGGGGGAGCTGCTGCCGGTGCTGGAGCAGTACAACGTGGAGATATTGCCCTTTGAGACCTCCACCGAGCTGAAAAATCCTACCGGAGCCTTCAAGGTCTTCGAGGTGGCTGAAGACGCCCTGAGTGTGGACAAGATCATCAACCTGCCGAAGTTCAAGACCCACGGCCAGATGGCGATGACCCTTGCCGTCAAGAACATGTTCGGCGTCGTGGTGGGGGGGCGAAAATCCCAGTGGCACCTCCGGGTGGGCGACAAGCCGAGGCAGTTCGCCAGGATGATCGTGGACCTCCACTACCTGGTGAAGCCGGCGCTCTCGATCCTGGACGCCGTCACCGCCATGGAGGGAAACGGCCCCGGCAGCGGGAACCCGGTGGACCTGGGGCTTCTCATCGCCGGGGCCGATGCGTCGGCGGTGGACACGGTGGCGTGTCAAATCGTGGGGCTCGATCCCTCCCTCCTCTATACCCTGGCCGAGGCGAAAAAGGCGGGAATGGGCATCACCTCCCCCTCCGACATCCAGGTGCTGGGTGAGAAGATCGAGAACGTCTCGGTGGAGGGATTCACCTTTCCCCCCACCATGCCCCTGACGGCGGGGGTCCCCGGGTTTCTCACCCGGGTGGCCCGGCGGGTCCTCACCCCCCGGCCGATCATCGATTTGGATCAGTGCATCATGTGCGGCCGCTGCGAGGAGATATGCGCCGCCCGGGCCATCTCACGGGAGGAGGCGGAGAATACGCCCGCCGTCACCCGATCCGGGAAGAAGCGGCCGCCGGGAAAGATGTCCATAGACTATCACACGTGCATCCGCTGTTTCTGCTGCCAGGAGATCTGCCCCGAGGGGGCGATCACCATCAAGACCGGCTGGTTCCCCCGGACCTGAGAATGAAACGATTCGCGAGATTAATCATCACCCTCCGATGGCCCGTCCTCGCCCTCCTGGCGCTGGCCGTCTTCCTGACCGTCCCGAGAGTCGGCGACCTCCAGGTCAACAACTCGGTCAGGATATGGTTCGTGGAGGACGACCCGAACCTGGTGGCCTTCGACCAATTCCAGGAGACCTTCGGCGGCGAGGAGTTCATCGTCCTGGGACTGGCCGCGGACGACACGGTGTTTACGCCTGAGCGCTTATCGCTCATCAGGGAGATCGGCGACGAGCTGGAGAACATCGACGGCATCCGCCGGGTGGTGAGCATCACCCACGCGGTGGACGTGTGGGGGGCGCCGGGGGAAATCCTCATCTCCCCCCTGATGGAGACCCTCCCAAAAACCCCCGAGGAGATAGAGGCACTCAAGACACAAATCTATTCCAACCCGCTCTACGCCGGCACCATTATATCGGAAGACGGCACCACCGCCCTCATCGTCGCGCATCTTGAGGATATGGCCGTCATCGACACCAAGCGGGATCTCATTGTGGCCCGGAGCCGGGACATCGCCCGGGAGTACGAGCCCCTCTGGAGCGATACCATCCACGTGGCCGGCATCCCGGTGCTCCAGGTGGACCTGAACGAGCTCACCTTCAAGGATCTCGCGGCCTTCATCCCGATCACGGCGTTCCTGACGATCTTCACAATTTTTTTGACCATGCGCCGCTGGTCTGCGGTGTTTCTCTCGCTCCTCTCGGTGGGATTGAGCGTCGGGATCGTCATGGGGACCTACAGCCTCCTGGGCGTGGAGATAAACATGGTCACCACCATGGTCCCCACCCTGGTGATGGTCATCGGGGTGGCCGATTCCATTCATATCGTCAACCACTACTTCGAGCGGACGGATACCAACGGGGAGCCGAAAAAATCCCGGAAGGTGCTCCTCACCGAAACCATCGCCCACATCGGCGTCCCCTGCCTGATGACCACCGTCACCACCGCCGTCGGTTTCTCCGCCCTGGCCACGAGCCAGATGGTCCCGATGCGGGAGACGGGGCTCTTCACCGCTCTGGGGATATTCATCGCCTTTCTGATTACCATCACGATCATCCCCATCGGGTACAGCTTCCTGCCGGTGCCCCGGCCCCCCAAGAAGGACGAGAAAAACGGCCTCATTACCCGGCTGCTGGAGCTCTCCTGGCGGGTCGCCTCCGCCCGACCCCGAGCGGTCATCGCCCTGTGCCTTGCCCTTTTCTGTGTCTCCGTCTTCTTCATCACGAAGATAACGGTGGAGACCCAGAACATCGAATTCATCCGGGAGCGCCACCCCCTGAGGCAGGCGTATGACTTCATCGAAGAGCGGGTGGGGTACATCTCGCCGGTGGAGGTGGTCATCGAGGGGCCCCCGGGAACGGCCCACGACCCGGAGACCATGAAGGCCGCCGAGGACTTCCAGCGGTTCCTGGAGGGCCGCCCGTCTCTGTCGGCGAGTCTCGCCGCCCCGGATCTCATCAAGCGGCTTTCCATGGCCTATTTCGAAAACGACCCGGCGCACTACGCGCTCCCGGACAGCCGGGAGGCCATCGCCCAGCTTCTGCTCCTCTACGAGTCCTCCCCCGAGGGGGAGCTGGACTACTTCATCAATTTCGACGGCTCCATGCTCAGGATCAGCGGGCGGGCGGGGATGCTCACCTCGAAGGAGTGCCGGGTGCTGATGGACGCCGTCGAGGGCTACCTCGACGAGGAGCTTCCCCCCCACCTCTCGGGCCGAATGACCGGCGTCGTGCCGCTCTTCGTGGATATGGTGGAATACCTGATCAAAAGCCAGATCTACTCCTTTTCCCTGGCGTTCGTGCTGATCTTCTTCCTCCTGACGCTGCAGCTTCGATCGATCAGGCTGGGGCTCATCTCCATCATCCCGAACATCATCCCCATCGCCATGACCATGGGGGCCATGGGGCTGTTCCGTATCAAGCTGGACACGGCGACGGTGATGATCTCCACCATCGCCATCGGCATCGCCGTGGACGACACGATCCACATGCTCAACCGCTACAAGCTTGAGTACAGGATCTCCGGGGACCACGCCGATGCGGTGAAAACGGCGCTCTTCACCTCCGGGCGGGCCATCGTCTCTACGTCGTTCATTCTCTTTCTCGGATTCTGGACGCTCTTATTCGGCAGCTTCAAGCCGACCAGCTACTTCGGGTTCCTTTCGGGCATCACCATGATCACGGCGCTCCTGGGAGACCTCCTGGCCCTGCCGGCGATGCTCTTGTTGATCAAGCCGAAGATATGAAAAGGCGGGAATGTTAAAGAGTGGAGAATGCGCGCCGTTACGCCCTTCGCGCCACTGCCCAGAAGATGGGAAGAAACACCAGCCGCACACCACCCTCCTGGGCCCGACGCTCATCATCGATGAGACGCTCGATGTCGGGGACGTCGTTCACAAGCTGAAGCCTCAAGTCGTCGAGGTAGGTCTCCCTCCCCTCCCCCTCCTCCCCGCCCCACAGGGACGACAGCACCCCCACGTCCATCACCTCGAGACCCGCCGCGGAAAGGTTCGACGCCAGCTTCCTGCCGAAAAAGGGATCCGCCCCTCGGCGGGTGAGGGCGTCGATCCAGGGTTGTTTCACATCGCACTCACCCGGCCAGTCGATGCGCCCGCCGTGGTCCGGCTCCCCGGTGGCCAGGAACATCCCCCCCGGCTCCAGCACCCGGCGCACCTCCCCGAGGGCTTTGACGACGTCTTCGATCCACATCAGGGTGAAGCTGGTGATGACGGCGTCGAACTCTCTCTTTTTGAAGGGAAGCCTGCAGGCGTCACCCACCCGCAGGTCCAGGTCCGGAAAACGGCTCTCTCCCCGGGAGACGGCGTCGGCGTCGATATCGATCCCGGTGACCTCGCCCGCCGCCTTCCGGGCGATCTCGTCGGTGATGAACCCGTCGGCGCAGCCGATGTCCAACACCCGCCGCCTGCTGGAGAGGGCGATCCGCCGATAGAGGGCGTTTCGGTGGGGCCGGGTCCATCCCGCCTGGAGGCGGTAATAGCGGTCATCGGGGGTCAGCATGTCGTGCATGGCGGGGCCGCCTCAATAGAATAATGGGGTATCTCGATATTCATTACGATATTTATTGCGATAGTTATTGCGATATTCATTGACAGACGGGGAGGAATGGGGTAGACAGGACACGAAAAAGGAGGCTCCCATGATACGCTACGATGATTTCGAAAAGGTCGACATGCGCATCGGCACCATTTTGAAGGCGGAATTGAACCCCCGGGCGAGGAAGCCGGCTTACACCCTGACCATCGACTTCGGCCCCCTGGGCAAGAAGACCTCCAGCGCCCAGATTACCGACCTCTACTCCCCCGATGAGCTGACGGGACGCCAGGTGGTGGCGGTGATCAACTTCCCCCCGAAGAAGATCGCCGGGGTATCCTCCGAGGTGCTCGTCCTGGGTGTGGACGGCGACGGCGGTGTGACGCTGCTGGGACCCGAGCGGGAGGTGCAGAACGGAAAGCGGATATACTGATTTCCTTTCCTCCCCCGTCGGGGAAATTCCAGGGTCCCCGGTTCTCCGCACGACGTGCCCCCCTCACTTTTGCGGAGACACCCCCGATCATCCGGTGGTTAAAGCACCCGTACAGAGCCCCCGCCGGTGAGCGGAAACTCCTCTCCTTTTCCCCCCCGTCCGTTCAGTCGAACACCTTCCCCGCGCCCCCCTGGGGAAGCTCCTCGCCCAGGGCCTTTCGGACGAGGTTCCCGATCATGTAGGATTCCAGCCCCGCCTCGTGGGCGGTATACCTGAGGGCCAGGGCGCACAGGGGGCACAGATAGACCATAGCCCCGGCCCCGTGGGCCTGTGCGTCGTCCACGTTCTTGTTCCGCCAGGCGTATACCTCCTCGTCAGGCACGTTCGTCATCGCCTTCATGGGGCCGCTGCAGCACAGCGCCCGATTGATGTCGTACTCCCGGGTCACCCGCTCCACCCCGATGTAGCCGAACAGGTCGTCCAGCACCGGGTCCTTTTCCATGGAGTAGCGGGACGCGCAGGGCTGCTGGTAGGCGATCTTCATGTCCAGGGGCGTCACCTCGCTTTGATGATCCCTCACGTAGTCCCTGAGATACTCGATGAAGTGTATGGGCCTGAAGGGGACCTTGATACCCAGCTCAGGCGCCTTGTTCGCCAAAAGGACGTAGCAGTCGTCGTGATAGCAGACGATCTCCTTCGCCCCGGTGGCGGCCAGGTTCTTCACCGTCTTCTCGGCATTGTCCCGGACCATGCTCGGCTTTCCCAGGTGTATCCAGCCGATGTAGCAGAAAAAGTCCCCGCCGGAGAGGATCGTCAGCCCCTCGAAGAGCCGCCCCTCGACGGCGCCGGGTATCAGCCCCCCGACGCTGCAGAGGCTCAAAAACGGCTTGTCCGGGTCCCCGGGGATGACCTGGGTGGGCATCATCGGCGCGCCGGACATCATCGCGATGGAGCGCTCCCCCACCTGGAATTCGCCGGTTTCCTCCTGTCGGTCGTTGATCAGGTCGAAGGGATTCGCCCCCTCGGGGCAGAAGGTATTGCAGGCCGCACAGGTGATGCACTCGGCGAGGACGGGTGAGGGTTCCTTATTGATGATCTTTTTTATTTCCTCCTTCGCCCGATCCACCGGGTAGGAGAGGGTGGGACATTGGCTCAGGCAGTTTCCGCACGTGACGCACTTATCGGGATGAAACATGGCTTCGGCACGCTCCTTTCGGTTCTCTCAGGTTTTTATGGAGAACGGCGACGCACGGCTCCCCGTCAGGGGCTGCTCATGCTCTCGCCGCAGATGTATCTGTCGTGGTCCCGCTCCAGGGGGCACCCCCCGCCGCACAGGGAAAAGAGGTCGCAGTCGGTGCATTCATCCATCACGAACGAGCGGCGGCGCATCCCCACCAGCAGCGGGTGGTTCCAGACGTCCTCCCATCGGTCTTTCAGGATATTGCCCACCGGCTCGAAGTAGCTCTGACACGGCAGGGCGTCGCCGTTGGGCTCGATGCACATGTTGAACCGACCGGCGGTGCACTGCTTCATCCCCAGGTCCAGCTCCATCGGGTTGAATCGGCAGTACCGGGTGGGGGTGTACCAGATGAACCGGAGGTCGTGCTCGTGGGCGGCGTCGTTGACGCGGACGAGGATATCCTGGAGGTCGTCTTCGGATATGGCCGTCTCGCCCTCGGCGGCCTCGCCGGTGTAGATGATGCCGTTCATGGCGAAGGCGTCCACTCCCAGGGACTTGACGAAGGCCACGGTATCCTCCAGGGTGTGGGCGTTGATGCTGGTGATGGTGGTGTTGGTGATGGTGTGGATGGGGCTCGCCGCAGCGTTTCTGATGCCCTCCACCGTCTCGTCGAAGGCGTCGGCGCAGACCATCTCGTTGTGGATCTTCTTGTCCGACGACTCCAGGGTGATCTGGAAGTAATCGATGCCCTCGTCGATCAGCCGCTGGAGGTATTTCTTGTCAGAAAGCCGTCGCCCGTTGGTCAAGAGCCCCGAGACCATCCCCAGATCCTCGGCGATCCCCACCAGCTCCGGCAGGTCGTCCCTCATGGTGGCCTCGCCGCCGGTGAACGCCACGTGGAAGATGCCGATGTCCCACAGCTTCCGCAGGATCTCCCTCCAGGCCTCGGTATCCAGCTCATCCACGCTCCGGTCCCGCCCCACGTAGCAGTGGCCGCACGCATTGTTGCAGCGATAGGTGAGGGCCAGATCCATCCGATAGGGCGCGTGGGCCGGCGTGGCGAAGGGCTCGATGCGGTCCACGTCCAGGTACGATATCGGGCAGATATCCTCGGTGTGCACCAGGGAGTCAATGACCTCCATCAGGCGGTCGTAATCGCTTTCCGCCGTCTCCCGATCGACCCGGTATCGCTTCCTGACGGCCTTGATCGCCTCGTCTCTCGATTTTCCCTCAACGATGAGCTTCGCATACTCCGTGGCGGTCTGGTTCAGGTGCAGTATCCGGGACGCGTCGACGGAGAGAATGGACGTTCCCCCCTCCTCCACCCGGAGGTGCAGCCGATAGTGCCCCCCCTGGTCGAATGCCCCCCGCTGGTGATAGACCCCGGGCGGGAGCGGCTTTTCATTTTTCAGAAAATTGATAAGCGATTTCATGATGTTCATGGTCTATCTCCCTCCTCCCGCACAGGCACAGGCACACCCGGCGCAGGCGCAGGCACAGGCGCACCCGCCGCCGCCACTGCTTCTGTATCCGCCGCTGGAGCTCTTCGGCGCCGGGTTTGTCGTTTCGGTGATGGAGCTGACAAAGCTCTCCACGTTGGAGACAACCTTCCCGGAGAAGCTCTCAACGCCGGTGACGAAGTTATTGGCCAGGTCCGCCCCGGAAACCTTCGGCAGACCGGAGCCGGTAGACCCGCCCGCATAGGTCCTACCGCCGGACCCCCAGTTGGTGTGATACCAGCGGGGAATAACGATGTCCCGACCGGTGAAGGTCTCCTCCATACGCTCGTCGTACTTTTTATCCATGAGGATCCACTCAAGCTTGTCGCTCCACTCCTCGCCCAGCAGCTCCGGGGTCTTTGCGGCGGTGACGTGCCGCCACGCCAAATCGACGATGTTCTTGTAGTAGTCTTTCGTCTCCCGGCGGGAGAAGCCCTTGATCTTCTTGTTGGTGGCCTTGATCATGGCGATCATCGCCTTTTTCAGCTTGGCCTTATCGAACGTGCCGTCCGCGGAAAGGCTCGCCAGGAATTCCTCCTCATACTTATGGAGCTCCGGCTTCTCGATATTTTCGATCTCGAAGATTTTCGGCGTCCCGTTCCCCTCGGTCCTGACGTACCCCTTCTTCATCATGCCGAAGAGGATCATCGTGATCACCTTGTTCAGGGGCAGCTCCAGCACCATCGCCGCCTCCGGGGCGGTCAGCCCCCGCTTGATGCCGACCCCCTCCACGGCGACCCCCGGAGGAAAATACTTCAGCTTCCTGCGGCGCGCCCTGATGACGCTGATGATCGGCAGACCGATGAACATGAACAGGAATATGGTAAACGGGTTGACGATGATAAAAAAGACAGCGGCAAACAGAGATCCGATCAGCTTGATAAACGTGATGAGAATCGGCTCATGATAGGGCGTCCCGATGCCGCCGGGATCGACGTACTCCTGGGGAAACGACACCCCGAACATGTACTGCTTCGAGGGCTTCGCCTCGGTATCCCGCCAGTTGAAGGCGATGCGCCCCTCGTCGTCGTAATACCAGTTGTCGAACTCCCGGTAGTGATAGATGGTCTCGTCCGGCCCCACCCCCTCGGGGAAGTGGATGCTGATGCTCAGGTCGGTGGTTCCGGAGGTAAAGGCGCCGCCGTACCAGGTGGGGGAAAACTCCATGGAGGCGTGGGTGTCGGGCTGCTCGTCGTCGTACCAGACCATGTTGTAATTCTTTATCTCGAAGTAGAGGGTGCCGGTCTCGCCCGGATAGATGGTGGCCGCCCCCAGGTGCACCTCCACGCCGATGTCGATGTACTCCGAGGGGTAGATGGTGTATATCTCTCCCGCGTCGGTCCACGCCCGGGCGGTGGAGATGTCGTAGTCGTCTGTGGGAAGCCCGATGTCCACGATATCGATGGGGTGAGCGCCCATCTCGCAGTAGAAGGTCAATTGATAACGGATGGTGATGGAGCCGTCTGTGTTGATGAAGACATCCGAGTAGTTCTGCGGCACCGTGAAGGCGTAATCCTGGGCCCGGGTGGTTACGGCTCCTCCCAGCGTCAGGACGACGCCCAGGAACACCACGGACAGGATGAAAACGGCCCTGGGGACCGATCGGCGAAACAGCGAGTCGCTGGTGCGGTACATCTCGTCACCCTCCTGTATTATCTCTCTTCGAATGCGCCTTATTCTATTATACGTTTTCAGGCCGGCGTGTAAATTGGTTTTTTTAAAAGGACCCCTCTGTATCACCGGATATATGGATATTTCCGCGATCCGTACGGTATCTTAAAACAGAATCGCTCCGAGCAGGACGACGCACCGGGGCGGGCGTCCGGGAATCGTCGAAAACTCCACATGTGTCTTCAAAACATGCCGGACGAGTATTTAAAAAGATGGGATATGAGGCACCGACGGGCATCGGGACCGCTACCACTTCGGGTCTTCGGTGAGCTGGTAGGAGCTGTGGCAGTAGGGACAGGAGATGAACACCGCGCCGGCCTGGACCGACACACTCTTGTCATCCAGGATCGCCCCGCAGCTGCTGCAGGTCAGCTCCTTGGCCGCCACGTCGCCGGTCAGATCGATCTTCTGAATAACCTCCATCTTTTCCGGCTTCGCGAAGGCCCGCTTCATGACCCCGAAGATGATGCCGCCGCCGATGGCGAAACAGATGAGAGCAACGATCACCCGTCCCACGGTGTTGGTGGCGCTGGGGGAGGCCAGGGAATAGAGGTTGAGAAACCCGAACAGGACGAGGAAGATGGCGAATATCATCCCTATAATCGCCAGGGGGGAAAATTTCGTGGTCGGCTGCTCTCCGTTCATAGTACCATCCTAAAGCACTCCGGGTCGTTTGTCAATGATCCAGAAGCGAAGCAGTTGGTTTTCTGATTGAATACTTTGGCATACTATTAATTCATGAATTCACATGATACGCCCATTTATATAGGATTCGCAAATCATTACAAAATTGATGCTCCAACTTACCATCATGATGGAGACGTCCAACTACAATACCCGGAGCAATTCCCATATCATCCGCAAATGCATTGATATCACTACTATAAAATCTCTCTTTCTTAGCGAATTTCGCGTACTCATCCGGAGGTATGAGTACATCTGCTGCAAACTCGTTCGCCTCCTCTTCCTTTTGACCTTTGATGTCATTTTCCAGGATAACATCGCTCTGATCATGAAGAAGTATATGTCCAATCTCATGAAAAAGGCTGAACCAGAAGATATCGGCCCAATTCCCACGAATGGTTATCATAAGTACCGCTTTACTCGGCCCGATCCAGAATGTGGCGCCGTGAGCCTTTGTTTTCGGGAAATGAGGACAAATGACAAGGACCACACCACATTCGGCCAGTGTATCAGTCAGACTAGCCTCAAAATCTTCCGGTGTACTCAGAGTCATACTTCGGAGATCACGTAAGGATCCCTGGAGTTTATTTCTATCAAAGGGGGCACACGCCATCTTTTGCGCCCTGCGTTCGCCAAGCCGCAGCCATGCAACCACCGCTTCCGGCGAATATCCGCCGGCATTGCCCAGTCGAAACGCCGTCTGGTAGCGGGGTAATCCCATAACGCTGTTTAAAGAGGTAACGCCAAAATAGTTCCTCAGTGCCTGTATTTTTTCATGAGGCTTCGAATGCTTTTCAATCTCTCCAATCTCCACAAGCTTTCTATAGCAAAACTTCGTAATAAGAATTCTTTCTAAAGACAGTTCATCATTTTTCTGTTCCAGACGTTCGATATCAGCCTGACGTGCCAGCGTCAATCGATACTGAGATTCTAGCCGAATCCAGACATGTGCGGGGACTCCCACTGCGTTTTCAAGCTGAATCGCGGTTTCGGGGGTTATTGCTTTCTCTCCTTTGAAAATGTGACTCAACTTAGACGCCGGCCTGCCCATGCGTTTTGCTAGCTCGTTCTTGGACATCCCCAATTCTTCAAGTACCTCCTCAAGATACTCTCCCGGGGGAATCGCCAGATCGGAGTAAATTCCCTTATTAGTCTCCATAATGTTTACTCACCTCCTCAATAATAACAACTTCCAAGGTATCATCCTGAAGAGTAAATATAAGACGATAGAATCTGTTAAGTTTGATCGCCCACTCTCCCTGTCTATCCCCTTTTAAAGGATGACAATTCAAACCAGGCAAATCTTTCAATTCCTGAAAATTATCAACTGACTGAATAATATTAATACGTTGTATATATTTTCGGGCAACTTCCTCTCCGTATGTTTTCTGAGCTTCTTTTTCATTTTCATACTGCTTTTGCAGTTTTTTCGTACGGAAATGGACTTTCATTCAGGAAACCAAAATGCCTCGCATGATAAATTTACCTTACAGGTAAATTTATCACGCCAAATTATAAATGTCAAGAATATTTTACCCCTAAGGTAAAATAAGTATTCAAACAATCTATTCCCCGTCATCACTTTAAAAATAGGTGATTGCTTAAGGTCTGGCCTGATGTTAGCATGGGCCTATGGACCTAATTACCTATGAAAACTTAATAAAATCGGAATCGAGAGCACGAAGATACGTGCTGGGATTTTGCTGGAAAAACCA
>Ga0180431_10008704_pt1 | contig 11604 bp, 13 predicted proteins | sample SS_ome_11_FD_132459 | JGI IMG/M metagenome (GOLD analysis project Ga0180431, IMG submission 132459) | Hypersaline lake sediment archaeal communities from the Salton Sea, California, USA - SS_1_MS_1 metaG | ecosystem: Environmental > Aquatic > Non-marine Saline and Alkaline > Hypersaline >...
CAACCCTCAAGGCATGCAAGCTCAGCGCCCTCGATGTCGAGGCTCATGTAGTGGATATAGTCTGGCGCATCGAAAAGTTCAAGCACGGCGTCAAGAGTTTGACAGACAACCGTAGTTGGTTGAATACATGAGTCTTTGAGTTCAGGAAAGAGTTCTTGGGCTCGATTGATTTCTTCAAACGAGTTGTAACCCCGATGTTTCTCGGTGCAGATGTCAAGAAACTTGCGCATGCCGCTGTCCGAATCAACAGCTACATTGATCATCTTACAGTTACGGTTCTCTTCTAGGCGAGGGTACAATGAAGGGGATGGCTCTATGCAGATACCATCCCAGCCCAAGTGCTCTAGATTATACGTGTTCGATATGCAGACGCCATCATGGGCTCCTATATCGAGATAGTAGCCATCAGTTACGCCAGAGAATACCTGTTCGATTATCCACTTGTCTTGAAGCAATTGGCCTTTGTAATCCATGTTCTACCTCGTAAAGCGGAAAATCCTGGAGATGGCTTTAACTATCTCCAGGGGTATTGGTGCAGGTCAAACAAGAGCGGCTAACTAGACCGATTGCTTGATATCCTCTTGCGAGTTACCCAACAAACAAATGACTGAGTGTCCTAAAGGGTTAACGGGCTCAGTTAGTTACTCTGAGGTATCCTTTCCCAATGAGGGCCATTCATGTCGCTTATTGGCCTGCATTTCTCAAAAGTTTGGTCAACATAGTTAAACCTCCTTTATATTGAAAACAGTAAATCATTTTACTGCCAAAACGGATGGGACAGGACTCGAACCTGCAAGGCTGTTACACCATACCTGATTTCAAATCAAGCCGACACTCCATCGTCAGCCCATCCAAATAACGGAGAGCAGCGGGGTTGAACCGCAAGCTTTTTACACTCCAACCGCTTTCCAAGCGGTGCCCGTCGCCGTTCGGGATTACTCTCCAATTGCCCTATGTCAGGTCTTCGATTTTGGTATCGCTTGTCGCGTTCTTGACAAGTCCAATCGCATGCTCAGCATCGGCCTTGTTCTTGTAGCCGTCGCCAGAGTTCGCGATGATACGACCGTTCTTGGCTCGCAAACGCCAGCGGAACTCGCCAGACGCATCCTTGTATATCTCGAACTCACGAGGCGAGCCAGTAATCTCATCGCTTGATGCTGATTTGCTCGCTGTTTCTCCACAGGCCCCATGTCCACAGCCACAGGTCTTCTTTCCTGTAGAAGTTATGTTTGGTTTGCTTGTGGAACTCTCAACTGGCGGAACAGGAAAATCCGTTCCACCAAACTCTCCAGCGCCATCAAATCCATAATCTCCCATTGCATTCTCCTTTTCATCTAAGCGGAAGGCAGGAGGCACGATCTCCAACGGTGTTTCACGTCCATCTATTTTCGAAACAGAGCCGGAACCAACTTCCGGTTTACCTTCCATATGCTTGCCCGTTCTAAGAACGAGCATAGCAATAATCGTTGAAAGCAAAAACCCGATTGTAACTCCGATACCTACGAGTAGAACTGCGTCCATAAAACCGCCTTCCATGTATGGATAGTATCGGCTTTCGTAAGATATCGTTTGAGCTTATTCACTCAGACAATCGAGGTTCCCTTTCATCACTTCTTTGATATTACGAGTCTTTCGACCCGTTCTATGGTCTGTTACTCGGCTCTGCAAGAAGTTATACGTTCTTGCTTTCCCCGACCTTGAGCCGCCGCCAATCTGTTCCTGACGCCTTTCATTATGCTGAGAATGTCTTTTCTCTTCTTCAAGGCTCGCAACTCGTGAGGCGAGGATTTCCATGGCTTTTTGCTTGTTCTGATGCTGCGAACGACCATTGATAAAGACTTGGAGACCTGTGGGTTTGTGCGTCATCCGAACAGCCGAATCGGTCTTGTTCTGATGCTGACCGCCTGGCCCACTGCCTCCCTGTGTCTTGATGTCTAGGTCGCTATCTTTGAGCCGAGGTGCCTGCGACTTGAGGATGGGCATAACAGCGACGCTCACGGTCGATGTATGTCTTCTTCCCCCGCCATTCTTAGGGCATCGTTGAACAACATGCTTTCCGCCTTCGTTTTTGAACGATTGCCACACGCCTGGTCCTTTGACCTCGAAAGCGAACCAGCCGTAGTCAGTTGACAGAAGCTCTGTTTTGAGCCCACGGCTTGCCGCATAGGTTAGATACATCGAGCCAAGGGTTTCAACGAAGTCCTTGGAATCGTCGCCACCCTCGCCAAAGCGAATCTCGACGATGATTGCTGAGGGGTCAAAGACGCTCCTGATTCCCGTTAGAGACGACTGATATCTTTGTGTTCTTACGCTTCTTACCCATAACTATCTCCTTTATGTAAAGGTAAAACGGAGAGCAGGGGACTCGAACCCCAAGCTATTTTTCAAACTCAGACAGTTTAGCAAACTGTTCCTCAACCTCAGAGGGTTACTCTCCAAATAAAAGGGACGGCGAGATTCGAACTCGCGACACATGGCTTCAAAGGCCACTGCACTACCGCTGTGCTACATCCCCATAAACAGGACGACCGGGATTCGAACCCAGACTAAGTGAGTCAAAGTCACTTGTGCTGCCATTACACTACCGTCCTAGCGGGAAATCAAACAGGTATTCACTTGTCAAAGAGGCATACGAAAACAAGACCTAATCTTTCGACTAGGCCTTCAACAGGTCTCAACTCAGTTCTGAACTTGGGTCAGTTCATGGAGCGAGAGCGCAAGGCCAGCCGAAGCTCGAAGAGCTTTGTGAGGACTGACTTTGCGATTGCTGCTTCAACATGAACATGGTTCTCCGTGACCCCATTATACCACCGAACGGGGCTCATTCCTCCCAAATCGGCAAAAAATCTGCCCAACTTGAGAAATTCACTCAGTTTTGATGGGGGTTCGAGGATATTGCAGGCAGTTAGCCGCTATTTCTTGGGTCGCTTGAAATCGACCCTATCGAAGCAAGCAGTGACCCACTTGTGCATACCGTGTCTGCGTGCCTCAACGAACGCAGCTTCGTCGATCATGCTCAGCACGATACCGCCGAAGACTGTCCCATACATATTGGTATGCAGAGGTCGCATGACCTGTCGAATAGCGCAAGACCAGTCATGGCCCTTTTCAATGGCTCGATGAAGACGAGGGGTTGGCAAGGTCATGCCTCCATAATAGCATACTCATATTTTCACTTGATTTAGGCTGTCAGCGCGGCAATTGAAGCGCCGTTGCTCCACTTGCAGTAATATGGCGTAAGCTGAACAAGGTTGACATCGCCGTTATATGTATCTTGCACATCAGCAGGGACTCGCTTGACGGTTATCCAGAGAATATCGCCTTCGCCCGTAGAAGAATCAGCAAGAGGCTTTGTGGATGGAATCTCCAAATCAATGAATCCTTTGACAAGTTTGTCGTTGCCGCTTGCAGGTACCGTATAGGTAAATGTTGTAGACTGTTCGCCTGTTGATGTTGAAGGCGCGGTGGCTTCTGAGCGATAGATGTTATCTCCTCTAGAGCTTGTATTCCAGTATATCGTGAACTTGATAGCTTGAGTTCCGTCCGCCGTGCCTCCATCTACTGTAAAACCTACAAGCAAGCGAATAGGGCACGACGTATCCGTATCATATGGCAGGAATACAGCAAGACCGATGGTATCAGCACCAGTTTTCTGGAACGAGTTAGCCTCTCTACCCAGAACGAGATTGTCGCTTAGATAAAGCGATTGATTTTTTGGGGCTGCCGTAGGCGATTTAGAGAAGTTATTGACATCAAATGGAATACGGTTAAGAGGGCGTCCAAGCCCGAAATATTCAATAAAGCCATCAGCATTAATCTCCGTTCTGTTCGAGTGGATTTTGATTTGCTGCAATATGGGCGCAGTTGTGATACCAGTAGCTACTCGAATACGAATCCAGAAGCGGTTTGTTCCTGTTGATGGAGGGTCGTTTTTGGCCCAATCAAGCTTTATTCGCCAATCGAATCGCAGGTGGTAGCTGCCTGTTGCCTGCAAGGCTGCGTTTGCATTGGAGGCATGAGGATTTTCAGACTCGGTTTCCATAATGTTGAAAGCTTCCCATGAAGAGCCGTTCCAGTATTCAAAGACTACTGAGCCTGCTCCCGGTACGAGCGCCGTATCTACGAGCGTTTTGATTCCATAGAACTTGACATAATCGCTGCTGTCTTGCAAATCAGAGCTAATATAGATGGCGTTGTTTGCCGTTGTTCCTGGCATAGCAAAAGTCGAACCGTTTGCGCTGGTGGCCGCAGTTGATACGTCTGTATACGTTGAGCCGTTGTATGTATAAACAAGCATACCTCGTGTATACGAGTCGCCTTCTCCAAATGTTGATTCGCTGGGGGCCTCTGGTCGTCCAACGTTAAGTTCTCCCAAAATATCAAAGCCAACATCGCCTTCTTTTTGGTTGACGAATGCGCCTCGAATGCTTGTACCCGCTGCAAAGCTGAGTTTGTCTGCGTCCGATACGGAGCTACCGAGTTCGACGGTTGCGCTTGTCTGAAGAATATCGATATCGTATGTCGTGTTGTCCTTGAAGATACATCCGATAAGGTCGAGTACGGCATTTGTGCCTGTATTAGCTATTCTCGCCCCGTAGGTGCAGTCTGTAAATCGAGAAGAAAGTCGGTTTGAGAGCCTTCGATAATGTATACGCCATTCGTGCAGAATCGAGCGGAACAGGCAATGCCTCTCATGAACGAATCATCATCTTCGGTTCTAAAGCCGTCCGTCATGCCGCCTGTTGATGGGTTGCCGACAGCGACGCAGCCTTCTGCTGAAGCACGAGAACCTCCTGTTGCAGTAAAACCTGCATCCATAGGGGTTGAACTCGAAGCAACGGTGCGACAGTCTTTCCATAGAATAACTTTGTTTAACACGCCTGAGTTAGACACAAATCCTCGTTCGCAATCTGTAGCTTCGCAGTTTCTAATAACGCTTGCGGTCGTGTCGCTACCGTTGCCTGTGAACTCAAAGCCTATTCCGCCTGTTCCCGAAGCTCCTTCTACCACGACGCCATCAATAACTGAAGACACTCCAACTTGAATAATTGCAGAAGTGTCTGTATCAGGTTTGACGATAACTTCGCCTTCTGCGATAAGCTGAACATGCTCTGGAATGATAAGCGGATTGGCTTCTGTGTAGACGCCAGGCGAGACTTCAATACTAACCGGATTCGTTGAACTGGGAGATAGGTCGTTAGCAAACGAGATAGCTGCTGCTATAGTCGAGAAGTCGCCACCGCCTTGATTCGAGACGCTAATTTCTCGTGCGGCGCTTCGGCTGCTCTGTATAATTTCCCACTTGGTTGTATTTGAGATAATAGAGAAGCCTTCATCGGGCTTATTGATAACAGCCGTCGTAGCAGAACCGATATCTTGACTGCCGCCGCTTGTTGTAATCGTAACCGTATTTACATCGCTCGTGGTTTTGAAGAATCGCATACGGTCAGTTGCGTTGGTTGCCGAAGCGTTTGGTATCGTATATGTTATATTTCCACCTGAAGTATCAAAAAAGTAAACACCAGTTGTTGCGCTCGTGCTTCCTGTCGCGCTAATGGAGGTTATGGTCTCATCTGAGGTTCCGTTAATCCAAAGGCCTGACCCTGAATCGTAGAGAAGGCGAGAGCGGTTGACAACAGGACCAGTAATCTCGACATCGGTAAGCTCATTGAGGTTCTCAGCGCCACCCGAGCCACTGACATCGCTGAAAACGATGCCTGTTTCATCAGGACGAACAACAAGGGCCTTCGAGCCCTGTCCAGAGTAAGAGGTATTCGTGACATCGCTTAGGTCAAAGAGGTCAAGCGTATCGAGGCGGGCCTCAAGGTCGGTCACATCGTTTTCTTCAGGTATTTTGACAGCAGGCGTCGTGGGCGTTGCATTAGTCTTATTCAGAGACAGCCAGCCACGGTTGATAAGTTCTGGTAGCGCAGTCGAACGGTCGATTTCAACCTTTGTATGGTAGCGAAGCAAGTCGATACGCTTACCCGCGTCAATGAAGGGACATTTGGAAAGGTCGCTTATTGCGAGCGATCTATTCGTCGTGTTGCGTACATACCAGCTTTCTTGGGCCATACTAAAATCTCCGGAACAATTATTAAACGCCTATAGGAGAGATATTGACAGAAATGCGTCAATATCCCTCCTATATTAGGGCGCTCATCCTGGTTTTACTGAATAGCGAGCATCAGTCTGTCAACACCAACCGCGAAGCCAATCCCCTCATCGTAGCTGCCGCCACCGAGGACTTGTTTCTGGGCTCCCAGAGAGTTGATGCTGGCCTCAAAGCCGTCATCGACGTAATACGCCAGACCACGCTTGACCTGACTCGACCACTCATAGTCTGCGCCGACTCGTTCAAGCATCGCCTTTCCAAGCGACTCAAGCTTGGCACGAGCGGCTTCAGGATCCCGAGGATTGAGCCATTCGACACCGAACTGCGTGAACTCGCGGTAACGGCCCGACTGTGGCTGTTCGTATCGCCAGCATCGTGTTTCATACCAGAGCTTAATGTCCTTGCGTGTTCCGAACTTCTTGGCGAGAAGCTGAACCGTTGCCGTGCCTTCTGGCCGAAGACAAAGCTGTCGGCCTCCACGGTCTTCGAAGACATACATCTGCCCAAGGATTTCAGGCCCCGCTTTGTCTTCGTAGATTTTTGCGGGTTCAAGGAGAGGAAGCATGATTTCATCGAAACCCTGTTTCTCTGCTTCTTCAGCGAATGCGTTGATGAAGACGCCTCCGGGCCTTAGCCTCATCGCCAACGAGAAGTCGTGTTCCCTTTGCTTGCTGTTCTAATCGCATGGTTTTCTCCTTTTGTGCGAAATAATGGAATTGACCAGACCGGATTCGAACCCACTACCTGGCTTTAGCCCAACCAAATTGCTTAGCTGTTTTTCGCATATGGCAGTTGGCACAGCGAAGTTCGCATTTGGCAATCTCTTTTTCAATCGTAGACCATGAGTAGCACTGTGAGACCATTATAGATATAATCTCTTTCTTCTTTCCGCGAACATGGTCAAAGTGTAAAACAACAGGATCATTTTCTCCGCAATCTACACAAGCTTTGTCAGAGATGTACTCTATAAGTTTGCTTCTGTTAAATTCAATTTGTCTCTTAGAGTGTTTTCTAGCTCTATCTTTGTAGATTTCTTTATTCTCTTCGTAGTGTTTTTTAGAAGCTTGATTTGTGCAGCTTCTACATCGAGAATGATATAGCTTTCGTTTCTTATCTTTGAAATTGAACTCTTTGGTAGACTTCGTTTTTTGACATCCAGAACAAGTTTTTGTATCCATGATTACCTCCAAGGATACTTTTCTTGCGAAGACTTGAATGTCCTTCTTTTATTTTGAATCTACAAAGAAGTAATAGGGCTACTCGGATTCGAACCGAGAACCTCGGAATTATGAGTTCTTTGCTCTGCCGTTGAGCTATAACCCCACGCGCATTATGAGTTGGACGCTTAGCCGCTCAGCGCACTGGTCAAAGAAAAAGAGGCTCTCGCCTCTTCCTGTGTTATTGGTTTTTTATGGGAAGCTGATTCGCTCCATCCCACTCTTGAACTCTCTGCATATCCCACGGCAAAGTATACTCGTCTGCTTCGAGATTGGATGCAGGTATTCTTGTTTGATACTGATGGTGTTCGCCTTCCTCGTCTTTTTCGACCCAAGCAAGGATAGCGCCATCTTCGCTTTCAATATGGTCCCAGGTCGCTTCGGCTGGTCGTATGCCTACAAACTTCTCTGAGTTCGAACATCCAACAATAACACCAGCAATACAGAGGGCTTGAATAGAGAATGCTATGGTTGCAAGTATGGTTTTGATTTTCATGACAATCACCAGGTAATAATTTCTTGTAAGCGTTCATTCGGAATGAACTGCTTCCACTTCCCGGCTTCTACTTGTATGACTTCTTGTGTGCCATTTGCTTTAGTAGAGAAAGATTCTTGTTGGTCCCATTGGTAGATGACGAATATTCCGTCTTTGGTTTCTTCGAAAGAGAAGCTAATAGAAAAAGCTAAAGGATGCTCTTGACGGAAAGCGTCTCTGACTTCTTTGAGAGCAAGAGCTTGGTCCCCCGATCTCGTAACGTCAAAATGAGGATTGTCATAGCTGGTTTCTGTTTTATTTTGACAGCCAGCGAGACAAAGGGCTAGAGTGGTTGTGAGAATAAGGTACTTCATATCTGGTACTTCGACATGACCCTATCTCAGTCCTTTATGCAAAGATTAAACACTCCCGGAAGGATTCGAACCCTCAACCACGGCCTTCGATGGCCTAAACCGGATAGAAGCCGGTTGCTCTACCATTGAGCTACGGGAGCAAAACAACCCCACTAGGATTCGAACCTAGAACCTTCTGTTTAGGAAACAGACGCTCTGTCCTTGTTGAGCTATGAGGTCAAAATTAAACAGCCCTTCTATCGTTCTTCTTCATAATTTCGCTGGAAGGAATCGAACCTCCGACCACCCCATTATAAGTGGATAACCGTTATTGCTATCGGCTCTCACGAGCAAGTTGGTGCTAAACGACGTTTTAGGCGCTCTACCACTGAGCTACAGCGAAATAGTCCCTGTCGGACTTGAACCGACGACCTCCGTCGTGTCAGGACGGCGCTCTGGCCAACTGAGCTAAGAGACTAAAATCCTAAGTCTTGACTATCAGAGAGACTGTCATATTAAGCCCGCCAAGACCTGATATCGTCCTTCACATCTACTTTCAAAACTTAGCCTTGCTCTCTTGAGTATTGGCGTACTCTCAACAAGGGAAACACGGGCGACAGGATTCGAACCTGCATGTGTCCAGTTAGCTTTCTCCGGTTTCGAAGACCGGCGGCATACGCCCGCAACTAAATCCCCCTCCCGGATTCGAACCGAGTTCTCTTCATTACGAAAGAAGCACATCTCCTATTATGCTTAGGGGGAATCAACTTCAAACCACCAAAACGAATCTACCAAGTTATGTGGTTTGCCAAAAATCTCATCTATTCCGCGTCTGAGACTGAACCATCTTTCATTGTAGTCGTGACCACAAAAGATGCCACCTGGCTTAAGCTTTGGCAGCCAAGCTCTAGCCTGTTCTGTAAAAGGCTTATAGAAGTGGTCCGTGTCCACCATCACAAGGTCAAGGCTTGCGTCCTCAAACTCATTGACTGAATCTAGACAGTCTTTCTCGATAACCTCAACAGCATCAAGATAGTTGTTCGAGTCAAGCCATTTAAAGAAATCTTCTTTGATGTTCTCGCACGGACGCCATCTCCAATCATCAATACCAACGAGACGATTGTTGTTCTCTTTACAGGTAGGGATGACATAGCTGAGCGAGAGACCCTTGAAAACTCCGAGTTCAACGACCGTTCCTTCACGAATACCTTGGACGAGCTTTGTATAAGCTTCGCCCTCGGCTTCTGTGAAATATCCATATGGTCGTTCCATACAAAACCTCTAAATCCGGCAGCGGGAGTCGAACCCGCAACACAGGTTGTCAAGACCTGACAGACGGGGCACGGTGGCACATAACCGTCACGGCTTTACCTATTAAGCTACACCGGCATGTTTGCTTGATAGCCAAGAAACTCAACCACTTCTTCATCTAGCAAAGAAGCTAGTAGGTCGAATGTCTTGCTATCAAAGCATGACAGGTATTGCTGTTGAGTGTACCATTCCGTGCCATCGAACCGCTCATTAGATTCGATGCCATTTGTACCAACAATACCCTTGACAGTATATCGGCTATCAGCGTATTCTAAGCCAAATCGTTCTAGCTGAGAATCGTAATCCAATAACCAATCTTCATAGCGTATGAATACGCTTTTTCTTTTTCCTCTCGCCCATTCAATCCATCCGCGATAGAGCCTATTCCATCGCAGAGCGAAGTCGATCGCATCCCGTTCTTTGATTTGTCTGATTGAATATTTGAACGACTGTGGATACGGTTCTTCGTATAGCTTTTCTCGATAGTTGATGAAGCTGACGCAAGAAGCGAATGGATTCTTTGCAACGAACACGTACCGTATTTGGTTGTTCAAGTAGGCGATGGTCATTTCAGGGGTTACAGAGCGAACAAGCTTCTCTGCGTATCTGCGTGACCAATCGGGGTCCCAAGAACGACCAGATGTGTCGATTTCTATTGGTATCGGGCCATGTTTCCACCCAAACAGGTTCTTCAAGCATTTGACGTTTGTGAAGCTGTTTGAGAGGATGGTATCGGTGAGGTTGGTGCCTGACCTTTGAATGCCATATGTTTTGATATATATGGTCATACATTACTTATCGGAAATCCCCCTGCCGGATTTGAACCGACACTACTTGAGTACAAAACAAGCGTGCTGCATTAACACTAAGGGGGAAACAAAAAGCCTGCGAGAGGACTCGAACCCCCGACCGGAGCTTTACAAAAGCTCTGCTCTACCAACTGAGCTACACAGGCATGCGAATGAGTAAGTTATGCAGATAGGCTCGCGGGAGTCGAACCCACAGCGCCAAAGCGCCTACATCAGGTAACCTACAAGCTTCGACTCATTCATTTTACGTTTTTCAGATTGCCAAGGGTAACGTGGTATCCCCACGGCTTCTTGGGCAATCTGAGTTCTTTTCGTATTTCGTCCAAACGAGGACAATCAACATCAATCCAAAATGACCTGCCATCAGTATCAACACGCGGCTCAAAATCAAACCACACGACCTCGTTGTCATACGGTTGCATCTCATCAGGCCCTACAACTCGGCTGTCTTTTTCTCCTGCGAGGAACGTGATATGGCAGCCATTCATCGGAAGCTGCCATGGCATTCCTCGCTTGGATTGAAACCAGTTATAGTAAGCCGCAAAGTCGTCGCATACGTCAACGCCATACCACCCAGGCTTTTGTCCTGTGCGGTTGATATCGATGATTCCGCATGCTCGAAGCATGAACCATTATAGGCTACTGATGCTTCACTCGAAAGTAGTCCCGAGAGGACTTGAACCTCCACATGACCCTGGGTGTAAACCAGGCGCTCTGGCCAATTGAGCTACGGGACCAAACGCGCCCGAAGGCGCTTTTGTGTTAGAGTCTATCTATCTGACAATCGGACGTAACAACGTGGTTACGAACTTGAATGTCAGTTATGTCTGTGTTGTCTGCGATATGAACCTTTGAGAAGCAGCAGCATTCTCCGTAAGGGTCATATGGGTCTACTGCGCCGCAGCAGTATGGGTCATACGGGTCGTATGGGTCATACGGGTCTCCGCTGTGATACTCGCAGCCGTTCGTGTGATTTTCTACGATGAAACAAAGACCGTAGACGTTGCAAAGCTTGTTGTATTGTACGAGGAATGCTTCAATTTGTTGTGGTGTTGCCATAAGACGTTTTCTCCTGTAAAAGCGAACCAGATGGACGCTGTTCACTTATGAAGAAACGCCGGGGGCAAACCTTTGTTGCGTCTCAAATAAATTGGGCCGACAGGACTCGAACCTGTTACTTAAAGATAGTATTACTCAAGAGATAGTCTTTGGCATATCTGACAGTCTTTATGTTGATTTTTGATTCTTCTGTCCGCAAGCAGCATTCATCTTTTCCACAATCATCAACGTGAATACAGTAAATATCTTGTGTATCCGGAGAGTA
>Ga0180431_10008705_pt1 | contig 11604 bp, 13 predicted proteins | sample SS_ome_11_FD_132459 | JGI IMG/M metagenome (GOLD analysis project Ga0180431, IMG submission 132459) | Hypersaline lake sediment archaeal communities from the Salton Sea, California, USA - SS_1_MS_1 metaG | ecosystem: Environmental > Aquatic > Non-marine Saline and Alkaline > Hypersaline >...
TATCGACTTCGGTGTCATCGGTCGAAATTGTAAATGTTGTTTCGTCAATCGTATTTAGATCTTCCAGCCCCGGACTCTTACGCACAATATGAAGCTGTGCCTCGTTCAGGGCATCCAAAACGAAGCTCGTCGTAATAAGTACCGAATCGTTGGAGCGACCGGCTCTGGCACGAACAGTTGTAATCAACTCAGCACAAGTTTTATTTGCCATCTTTAAGATCCTTATATATTTGATCGAAAACAAGTTTGTGGTTCGCGTGCCACTGCTTACCCATGCACGTACTGCATGGATACTGCGTTTCCGGGATCAAGATACCCTGGTACAGCTCGAACATCTTACCGGGCGTATCGTCCATCTGTCCGAGCAGCACGTCTTCGTGCGGGGGGTAGTCGCTGCGAATATTGCAGCAGGGAACCGCCCATCCATTGTGATTGATCCCGAACATCTGTATAGGTTCGTAGCAAGTGAACATTCGCTTTTCCGGTCTGCGAACCCGAACATCGCAGCGATTATGGCCTACCTTACGAAAGTCTTTGCTATATGCTATAAGCACCAGGTCACCAACGAGGGCAAACCATTTGTTTGGCGATTTTTCCTCGAAATCAATATCGGGCAGCTTCCACTTGAGACTGTCAAATTTTTTTCTAATAGCCTCGTCGGTGTATTCTTCCTTCTCGCCGAAATACAACTGGCACTTGAGCAAACCAAGCCCGGCGTTGGCAAGGTCGTGAACCATTTTTGTGGAAAGATAATCGGTATTGGTATTAGAAAACAACCTGGCGTTAGGCAGCAATCCCTTCGCTTCTCTTATTCGGTTCGGCAGGCCCGGCTGACTCGTCGGCTCGCACCATCCGGCCCAACATACGGCTTCGTCGTAATCAATACTCGCAAGATCGAGTAAGGCCTGCATGTATATATCGTGATCAAGGAACTTAACCGGGCCCCGCCTGTCAATAAACTTGTTCGGACAGAACCAGCATTTACGGTTACAATACGAATGCGGCTCAAACTCTACGAGACGGATATTTGCTTTGAATCGTTCTTTGTTCGTCATTTCGCCACCGCCTGTCCACCGGCAGCGGTCATTTCGATCTGCATAGAGCAGTATGGGCAACGGGCAATACTGCTTTTACCGTCAAACTTAGCCCAATAAATGTTACGGCAGCATGGACATACCCACCGGTGATCACCTTTTTGCGGCTTTAGACGAACTACCGATTTATCGTGATATCGAGCAATTTTCGGCCATGAGTTGGGAATGTTCGTCCTAATTTTCCTGGCCGTGATATGATCGTGAATGTATCCGGCTGCACGTTCGCACGCCTTGCCGTCAATTTTGCCGTACAAGTGGTCCTGTAATTCACGATAAACGTTCTCATTGATGTTTGGCTTCGTCGCCGTGGCAAGATGAAATTCAAGCTCTCGATACGTCTTGAGATTCGGACTTACTTTTGCAAGCAACGGATCAGGATTAACGTTACAAAAATTGAAAGACGGAATGCCAAGCAAGTAAGCTTCGATCGCTAATGTAGAGCCGGAATGTACCAGAATATCTACCGACCTTAATATCTCGGACGAAGCACTCTGTCGAGGATGAATCTTTACTTCAAACGGTGGCAATTGCTGTACGTATTCCTCCGTTTGTTCACCCGGCCTGACTTTCAGCTCGAAAGCCCACTCGTCACCGAACCATTTAACCAGTTCGTTGATCGCCGATAGCCATACATCTCTTGCCGCCCGATGCAACTTATAAATTTCCTGATGATAACCGGAATCTTCCGGCAGGCCCGTCTCGCAGTATTCACTGCGGCAATCCGCCGTCGAAAAACCGGTGGCAAACAAGATAGTTTTTTTGCGAGCCGCTTTGTTTATACTGCTATTCTTGAAATACGGATCGAAAGCAAAGGCTCCGCAGACCCTTAGCTTCTCGGCGGATACGTGTCCCTGTTCCGCCAGAATGTCGGCAAATTCCCGGCCCCACACGCATTCGAGATCGACGTACGGATTGTAATTCCAATTACCGAGGATAATAGCCTTGCGATCATCGCTGAGTCTTTCGAACTGCTCCCGGCCCATTCCCGCCTCGCCACGCCGGACTATGACTTCGATACCCCACTGCTTGCATTGCTTAACGAAGTCCAGCTTATACTGACCGCCGACCATCGGAACAATCACTACATCTGGTTTTTCGTAAGTTACAGTTTCGGGGCCTGCCATAATGAAATTACGGACTCTTGCATCATGCCCGAGTTTCGTTAGTTCTTCGGCCAGCATTTTATCGATAAATTTGTCACGCTGGCCTGTTAATGTCAAAATCGCAATCTTCATAATTCAAACCTTCTTCCTTGTATTTGTGTAAAAAAATAATGTGTCCTGAGTATTTGCATCGTTAGTGAAAATTTTGTAACCCATCGTATCTTGAGACAGTTCCGAGATTTTGGCTATCCAGCGACCCGGTTCGAATACGGTCGGATGCAAAATCGTTCTGTCAAAACATGCAATCGTGCCAATTAGCAATTTGGATACCCTTAACATTTCGGCAAGTATCTCGTCGTATTTCTCCGGTAAATGTTCAATCGCGTCGAAGGAAAAGCAAACATCGAATTCCTTGTCCTTGAACGGCAGCGTACCTTTTAGCAAGTCGTGCTGAACGAAGTTGTAGTTTTTACGATTGTACGGGCCCGGCACTATGTCCAGGCCGGTAATATCCGTATAATCCATATCAGCCAACAGCTCACATAATTTACCGTTACCGCACCCAACGTCGAGAATGGAGACCGGCGGATCAGGAAGCAGCGGCAACCAGTACCGAAGCCTTCTCAATCCCTGGTTAGTATTTATGTAACCTTCGTGACAGTTGTGCATCGTTCTATATAACGCTTCATGTGCCGTCGGCATTTTCATAACTATTCGCCTTCTTCCTTAAAAACACTTCCGAGAGGCGGCCCCGAAACCGGGAACCGCCCTCGGAAGAAGGGATTTCCTAATACCCTAACAGTGAATAAGAAATAACGTCCGTTTCAGTTGCAATCGCACCTAAACGAGTGAACGTCACTGTTCCGCCCGATACGGATCCGGTTGTAGCAAACGCAGGCATTCCATCGCCTTCAAGAATGCCCATGCCCATAAAAACTCTACTGAACTTCGAAGAAACAGTAAAAGTCTGGCCGGACACGTCAGCTATTGTTACACGACCGGTCTCTATTCGCATAGGCGGTAGAGGTGCACGCCTTTGTACCGTTGAGTCCCAAGCCATAATTAAAACCTCCTTTCAAAAAAGGTTATCGAGAAAGTTCCAATTAGGCCGTGGTATCGGCTACCATCGAATAGGCAGAGAAGTTCTGAACATCCGTTGCAGCTCCCAGGTGCCATTTGCAGACAGACGCCGAATCTGCAAGCGTCATATACGTCATCGCCGTAATACTGGCATCCGAAGGCGACAGGTAAGTCGCCAGATCGGCGACAGTATCGACCGGGCAAACGCCACCGACCCAGAACCAGCCGTATCTTGCATTAACCATTGTGCCAAGAGCGACGGCCACCGGCCCCTTGAGGTTGGCGTCACTGCCATCGTTGGTTACATGGCAATGCTGGCCCGCCGTTGCGGCTGCGGTCTTGTCCATACCGCAAGGCTCGCCGACAGTGGCGACGGCTACCGTTCCGGCACCGGTTGTGTAATACAGGTACATAAGCGTGGACCAGCCGTTTTGGGTGTCCTGGTAAACACGACGTTTTGTACCCAACGGATAATCCTCGGTTGTACTTAATGTCGTCCAATCGTCCGGATTCGCACCGGGTGTGGCCTCACCGGGCCAATTATCGATTAGGTACATTAGTTGACAATCTACTCCTACAGTCATTTGTATACTCCTTTAGTTAAATCAGTATTCTGAACCTTTGCTTGTTAATCCTCGTTAAAGCCGGAAATGTCACCGGCTATTAAGGCACTACGTTACTCAAGTACAGTTGCCGGTTCGGATGCCAGCAAACGAGATTGCCGCCGAACTTGATCCTTGCCAGGCTGAAATCAGATCCATTGGCAAGTTGCGACTGATCGAAAAATTCGGTCAGCTTGAAGTCGCGTTTGGGATGAATGAACATATCCCAATCCTTGAGATTGAGGCAATACAGCCGTCGCTCAAGTGCACCGGCAGTACCGGCGGTTTCGCCCATCGTTGTGTTATTGCCGGTTTTAAGGAAGGGGTCCTTAATAACACGACGCCGATCAATAATCATTTCCTCGAAGCCCTGTGTAGTCGTACCGCCACCCTTATTGAGACGGCTCGGCACGATCTTGTAGGGAGTGCCCCTGGCTTCGGCTTCCTCGATTAACGCCAGCCATAACACACCACCGACGATAGTAACGAGATCGACGTTGTCGGACTCAAGGTCCTCCATCGGTTCGAGAACACTTCTGAGCCAGTGAATACTTAGTGTGTATTCGCCGTTCTGGTCACCGGAAGCACCGCCCGTGGCATCGTACTGATTGTCCATCGGCTGAAACCAGTCATTCGTACCTGCCGACTTGCTCCGTGTAATCTGACCGTAAGTAGCGTCCACAGTGAGAGCGGAATTCAAACCTTGCATATACTTATTGGTATCGGTAGCCGCAAGAGAATGGCCGGTTCCACGATACATCAGCTTTCTAATATGCAGGCGAACGGCTTCCTGAACCTTCTTTACTCGAAGCTCGGAAAGGTTATGAAGCCTTGTTTTATCCGGAGTCTGGCTCTCGTTCTCAAGTTCCTCGTCCTCGTCTACCTGGATGGGAGCCTGGAACTTCTTTCGCCTGAAAGTGACACGTTCGGTAGTGTTCTTAACCTGGTGTGTCAAGGTTTCGTTGACCTGGTAGTCCTGAACGATGTCCTCCATCGTATCGGTATCGACTTCACGGTAATATTGCTTACCGCCTTTGAATTGCAGACTCTTCCGTTCCAGCATTAAAGCCGTAACGGGATTCTTCCGCATATATTCGACTTCCCACGACGCATCGTGCATATCGCGTGTGAGATTGTCGAGATCCTGATGAAAACTCATAATTAATACTCCTTAATGTACATCAGCCTATGCTGGCCGCTCTGAGTTGTGCCGAAACTTCGGCCAGCGATCCCGGCTTCAGCTTAACCCTGTTAAGGTTTGGCGATCCTCCGCCAGAACCTGGGTCGAGTGACGGATCAGAAGGGTTGACTTTCGCTTTTTCGTCGGCGGCTTTCCTGGTCTCTTTGTAACACTTTTCCAGGATTCGCGTTGCCTTTGTTGGATTACCAACCGGCACTTTACCGGCCTGTTGAAGCTCGCTAAACCGCTTAACGGCTGCGTTACGATGTTGCGGACCGTATTCTTCGTCCAGATCGGACAGTAGCTCTTCGTACACACTATTGCGTTGACTGGCGGCTTTACTGGCCTCGCGTTCCTTGAGCAAGCCGTCTCTGGCTTTTTCAAGATCTTTAATCCGAGCATCCTTTGCCGTCAATTTGGCATCCAAAGCCTTTATAGCCTTGACCAGTGTGACGTCGCTATCTTCGAAATCGTCTTCATTGAGATCAATACCGCTATCTTCGGCCTTGGATTTCAAGGCTTCGAGATTAGATTGCATTTCCTCGTTTTCCTGTTTGAGAATTTCGATCTGACGCGTAGCTTCGGCTGCCTGACTCCTTGCCTTTTGGGCATTGGCAGCTTCCTGATCGGCACGTTGCCGGGCCTTGTCGAATTCTTCCTGCTTCTTACGTTCGGCTTCCTCGGCGGCTTTTTTGGCAGCTTCGGCCTCCGGATCATCGTTTTCGTTTTCTTGAGGAAGAAATCTTATTGACATAGGATCCTGGAACGATCCACAACTAAGCATTCTTCTGTTTATGTCACTTAACCACTTCATAGTTATTTCCTTTCGTTTGAGCACTTGTCTCTTTCCGGATTCATTTGCCTGGAGCTGGCAGTTTGGCTCATGTCCCTTTTGCTGCTCCTGGCTATCAGCCGCAACGAGCGGCTACTATTTTCAAAACCAAAGAAAAAGGGGGCACGTCGGTATAAACCAACGTGCCCCCGTAATAGGCAGCGTGATTACGGCACTTCAGCAGGGAGCGACCCCGCTATATGCCTGATATTCTTTGGTTAACAATTAGTTAATTAGCTGTTACGCTTCCACTTTTTCCCTTACTCATATCCCAGGCAACTTGAGCCGCCGATGGTAATTTTGTTTTTGCCGGTTCCGGCTTCGACTTCGGCTTCGGCTTCGGCTTAACAACCTCGCCTTTACCGTTACAGGCGGGGCATTTTTTGGTTTTATCAACCAACAGCCCTGCTGCCGTCTTTGCCCGGTATCCGGTCTTCGGACTATGCCAATAACCATCACCTTTGCAGCGACTACAAATAATTATTTTATCGTTCTTCTTTTTCTTCGACATATTTACCCTGCTTTCGTTTTTTGCTGTTGAGGTTGATTAAGCTGCTGCTGATCACCCATCTGTGGAGCAAGCTGCCCGGCCTGCATCATTAACTCATAAAGCGGCTGCAAAACAGGTATCTGCCTAAGCACCTTTTGTGCTTCCTCTGGCGGCACCTGACCAAGCATCTGGCTAAGCTGGATGAATTTACGAAACAATATAATACCCTGGTAGCGAGCGAGGATCTTTTTGTGATTACTAATCTTGAGGATCCGCAGCATTTCAGCAAGCATTGGATTCGGGATTGGATTCTCAAGAAGTTTGTACGCCAACATGTAATCGTTTTTCTTCCTTTCTTCATCGAACGGCAATGTAGATCCAGGCTCGATATTAACGTCGAAGCGAACGTCAAGAAATTCCTGAGTCAATGCCATATTGTTCTGTTCGCCGTCGTCACCGATTATCCGTATAATACGTCCCGGCTCGTATTTGTCCTGAACAATTTCCGCTATTAAGGTAAGCGTTTTGTCGACCCACTGATCCAGGAAGATAGCTTGCAGAGCTGTGTAATCGTGACTATTGGTATCGAGCCGTGCAGCCTCCGTAGCCGTGATCTTGCCACCACCGCCACCCATCGTATTTTTTGTGCTCGCAGCCCCCCTGGCAGTATCCTGCATGAACATGGCATCGTCAATATCCTGCTTGAGAATACCGGCCAGTACCATTGTTGCAGGATCAAGACTGGCATAGTCCATATTCTTAATCTTATCGCTTTTGCCTTTTGCTGCGATAATATATTTACCAAGCCCGAACGGATTGAGCTGTCGAAGTTTGCCCTTGCGATCCTTGGCAAGTGCCCCGACCTCTACGATCCGCTCCGGATCAGCGGTAAGAAGAACACGGCGAACAAGGGCACTAATAGTCATATTGAGCATGTCGTTATTATTACGTGACATTTCAATCGCATTGCCACCCTGCCACATATGAGGCAGGATATGGTAAGGCGAAACCGAAAAGGGCCATCGGCTATAACGATATTGCTGCTTCTCTTTTTTAGGATTCAGAATCACTTTACCGATCCTCTGGACAAAGCGACCGTTCGGAAACACTCTCTCGTCGTATTCCTGCGTGACCTGCTTCGGCCATTCCGTCAATTCTTCACCGGATTCTGCATCCAAAAACATCCCACTTACTTTTTCTTCGGTAATCCTGCCCGAACGTATCAATTGTTCGGCAGGAATATTATCTTCGATCTTTACGTGCTTTTCTTCGTAATCCTCCCAATAAATTTCTTCGATATCGACATATTGCTGCTTGTCTCCATCAACTGTTTTATCCTCGGACTGCTGAAACTTCTTGAGAATCAGATTAACAAGCTTACTGAATTTCAGGTTGGGAGCTTCGAGAGTCGATCCTTTCTGATGCTGGTAAGTAATAACTTCGCCGGCGACGTATTTCGGATCGCTGGCGGTAAAAGCCTCTTTCTCAATATCTTTCTTATATTCGGGCCAGCGATTCTGTGCCCACTCAAGCGTTACCCTCCGCTTCGTGCCGCAATTTTCAGCGGTATCCAGGCTGTCCGCACTCGGATCCACCCAGAACGTAGCCGGATGAATGAACGTCTCGCGAACATTGCCGATCCAGGACTTATTAACCTTGTCGTACCGAACGCGATCATCCCAATAAGTCTTTCCGACCATATACCCAAACAATGCGGCATCGAGTAAGCCGAGAATCAGCTTGAGACGCATTGACAGCTCGTATGGCGATTCCCATATATACTGCAACGCACCGGCCCACTTTTCCGTAAACTCGGTAACACCTTCCTTTTCATCGGACCAGGGAAACACAAGCACCTTAGGATGATTCTTCGCAAGCTTTGCAATATTCTGGAACATCAAAGGATATATGCGATTGACGACAATGTAATTCCAGTCTTCGTTCGGCTCGATATCCTCGAGCTGCTGGCCCCAGGCATATTTGATCGCAGTAAGCCACATTTCCTGCCATTGCTTCGTGACCCGCATTCCCGCCCTCTGCATTTCGTCGAGCTTGGTATTCAGCTCGTAATGAGGATCGGTGGCAGGATTATTAACCGTCTCTGTATAATTGTCTGTTGTATCCATTATTCGTCAATGTAAGATTTGAAACCTGTAATTATGGCGTATGCCGAAGCCGCCGTTGTACTACCGCCGTCGAGATCGACTTCGAGGTACACATCTTTAATGCCGTAAAGATTAAGCACCAGATACGCAATAGTGTCACCCAATGCCTCACTCCTGATCGTAGGATCGCTAAGCCATTCCACGTTGGAAGTTAGAGTAATGGTATCGGCCCAATATGCCGTAAGTGCAGTTTTTGTAATAGGATGATCCGTTACAAGCTTTGCACCAAGTGTCACCGTCCCGGACCACAATAGCATGATCGGCCCATTGGTTCGGCAGCGGCCATAGAGCTTGGCTGCAAAATCTTCATCCTCGGCGTCGGTACCGAAAAACGCAATTGCCGCCGCATTTACATCGTCGGGAATATCATACTTGCCTGCGATATAAGTATCGTTGTCATATTCGAACGTGGTTAGTGCAGTATCATCCGCAGCAACCGGCCCGCGAAGTAATTCCCACGGCTTTTTGACTATATGTTCAATCATCGTCGCTTAATTCCTTTCCGTTTTTGAGCAATTCAAATTCTGCCGGTTCTCTCGCATCACCAAAGAGCCTTTTATTGTCCGGCATATCATCCGGTTCGAGCAACCTGGCCTCGAAGTTGGCTCGAAACCCAAGCTTAAAACCAAAATAAGTAATCGCTACACCGAGAAACATTCCCGATGAAAATATCGCTATGGCTATTAATGGCAGATATTCACTCATAATCACTCATATCCTCGAACATTAATTCGTTAGGATCGTCGTCGTCGAGATCGTCGTCGCTATCAACTTCACCCATAACAGGCACGGACACCCTGGTCTTTTGTTTCTTTTCCGCCCATTCGCAAGACTCGTCAAGAGGGCATCGCAAGTGCATCTGGATAAGACCGGCAAGCATAATTACGCAATCGTCATGCTCACCTTGCCTCGCTTCCGGCTTGCCCTGTGAGTTCCAGATGAAAGTCCGAAGCTCGTCAATAACTCGAATATCATAAACCGTCAACTCGCCTTCTTTTATTACCTGCTGCAAATCAGCGATCATAGGCTTACGTGTCAGTGTCGTAGTCTTCCAGCCGAGCAGGGGCGTATCTTCCCGCTGATCGGTTTCCTCTTTGTTCTCACGCTGATAAATATACTGATAACCGTCACGCTTAAACGTATCGAGAATAGAAAGGCCGATGGAATTCATTTCCGGTGTAGCCCAGGAATAATCGTAATACTTCGCAGCCATTAACATCTGATCGCCGTACTCGATAGTATCCGGCCTGCCATAATAAACGGCAACCAGGTCTGTTCTTGTTCGATCGAGAACACCCGCAACGGATCTGTCGAGTTCCGATTTCTCGTCGGTCCTATCGGACGGTATGCCTTCGGCAACATCACCAAATTCTGCATACTCATGCCCCTTTTCGGGCCATCGCCAAATACTCCAGCAATTAGCCCGGCGATTAACATGGCGATAACGAACCTTGTTATCTTCCATGTAAAACTCAACATTGCCGATCGGCTTTTTGCAATGCTTTTCCATTCGATCCAGGTCCGTCGTCTTAAAGACCATGCGTCCGGACGTCTGAAAAGCCTCTTTGGCAGTCGATGGATATTCCTGCTTGAATAACTCAATATCACCGCCACACTTATTCTGGATCTTTAACGAGGCCCAATACATTTGCTCCGATGTAAACGACAGGCCCGCCGCTGTGCGTTCTCGAAAGAAATCCTCCACATCAGGATTGTTAAATCTTAAATACCCATTCCATTCGACAGGTAATGGCGTCTGATACTCTGGAAAGGACTGCCAGGACAAGAATATCGGTAAGTATCCGGCGTAATCGTGAGAATCGTTCCGAAGCCGCCTTACTGATTTCCAGTATTCATCGTGAAAAGCACCACTATCACCATTAGCCGTGCTCTCCTGCACGACCATCGTATTCGAATCTTCCGGAACTTCCTGCATAAGGCCGAGCAACTGATTCTTTGCGTTAGCCCAGAACGCTACTTCGGTACAATGAACGTTCTGTGTAGTCCCGCCTCGTCCGAGTATCTTCGCACCTGCCGTCTGGCAGAGCATACTGGACCGCCACGGAGCCGAGTACCTTATCTCTCTGGCATTGGTACGATCGGTGTGGCGACGAATATGGGCAGGTATTTCCTGCTGATACGTCTCGCACATTCGAAACACCTTCGTAGTCGAAACGTCGTCGGCGGAAACGACACAGCCGTGATGGTTTGGCTGGCGATTGATTTTCTCGAAAATACAGGCTTCGATGTAAGTGCTAATACCCTCCTGCCTCGCCTTGAGGATAATGAGCATGACCGGCAACTTATGCTTAAGCTGCAATCTTATAGCATTGTAAACCTTGAGCTGTGCAATGTTGTGATCCAGAGACACAATACGAGATTGCTTGTTAATGATTTTAAGATTGGCCTGCTGCCAGCCCAGGGAAGTCCGAAGATAATCGTCAGCACACGTCGCTACCATTACTGGCCCTCCCCTTCGATACTACCGGTATCAATACCGGTTCCCGCAGCCTCTGCTTCGGCGATTTTTTGTTTCATCGCTTCCAGTGACATTGCTTCGTTGTTACGCTGATCGATAATGTTAGTGGCCTTGCCGTCAAGGAGCTGGACCCGGTGAGCGAGGACTTTGGATAGTTTCGTAAGCTCCTTCATGATTTCAGAAGTCAGATCCAACTTACCCTCGATCAGCTCTTCAAGCATACGAAGATTATACGCATCGAGCAGATTAAGCGATCGTCGAGTGCGTAATCCGGTGAACTGTTCTCGTCGTTGTTTAACCTTCTCGTTTTCCGCCGGGCATGACCGCATAATCGCATAAACTTCTTCTTCGGTCATGCCTGTATCGGCGGCAATTATAGAGACGGGATCCCCGCTGGCGTAGCGAGCGTAGATCAGATTCCTTTCTGTGTCACGCTTATCGCCAAATAGTAATTGCTCTTTGTCAGGCCCGAATATATCCATACAAACAGCCTATCGGATAATCCGGACTGCAATCTTGAGAGTGGTTGTCGTTTGGTTGTCGTTAAGGGTTTACGGTATGTAACACCATCGCTGCTAA